>ERZ1090868.34-NODE-34-length-70260-cov-10.518653_pt1 | contig 70260 bp, 60 predicted proteins | sample MGYA00478475_ERZ1090868 | MGnify/ENA primary metagenome ERZ1090868 (study PRJEB33644, sample SAMEA5815747) | chicken gut metagenome | biome: Chicken; feature: Gastrointestinal Tract; material: Caecum | place: Ireland | collected 2019-01-01 | study: A study of the...
CTCCATTCCGGGGTTGAACCGCCCTAAAGAATGGAAATGGAACCGGTAGATTTAACCGGTTTCGGGGAACGGCTCTATGTCGTCGGTCAGGACATCGGCGGTCTCTTCGACTCGACCTATGACTTGCGCTGCGAAGGCTCGGCCTCGTCGTTCGCGATGACCTCGGGCCGTGTGGCGGCCGAACACGCCATCAAGATGCTCGAAGCCGGGAAGTAATCGTCGGCACTTGTACGACCGACTGCCAGTTGAACGCCAAGAAATACGAAACGCTTCCTCGCGGTCGGTCGGCACACCACCACGTTCTTTCTATCATTCTTTCTGTCAAATTCGATCAAATCGCCTGATAGTATCAATCGAATGATAGAAAGCCGATTTTGCAGCAAAAACTCTGCTGCTCTTTGGCGAAGAAGTCCGCACTCTCTTCCGAAAGCTGCGGACTTCTTTTTTCACACGGAAAGCGCGGGCTTATTGATTCATTCGCGTCTTCCCCGTCGCACCTCGGCTTGCGGCCGCATCGGGCGCAAACATGTGCTCGACTTGGCGACTCGTGAGCTCAACGCCGAAGACCGTTCGGTAGTAGTCCTTCACGTACGCTTCAAGATCGATGTCCTTGAAGCGCTCGGGATAGACGCGCTTGGCCATCCAAAGAAGCGTGAGCGGCGTATCGGCCGAAGGCGTGTAGCTGCGGTAGATGCCGAGCGGCATCTTGAAGACGCGCTTTTCACGAACGGCCTTCACGGGCGACCAGTCGTCGCCGCCCACTTTGTTCTTGTAGATATCTTCGGGAACAGCCGCCGTGAAATTCGTGATGAAAATCACGTCGGGGTCGTACCCGTAAACCTCTTCCATGCCGATCACGGCGTTGGCGTTGTCGGCGGTGATCCCTTCGGCAACATTGATGCCGCCCACGGCATCGCACCAATACTGGCCGAAAAAGTTCTTGCCCGAGGTGACGAGCGACTTCGCATCGTAGCGGAAGACAAAGAGGATGCGGGCGCGCTCTTCGCGCTTCAGGTCCTTCGTGCGGTCGGCCACAAGCTTCGCGATTTCAAGCGACTTCGCTTCAATCGCTTCGCCCTTGCCCTGGACTTCGGGGAAGAGTTCGGCAAGCGAGCGCATCCACTGATTGTGCGTTTCGATGACGTCGTAGTGCCACTTCGAAGGGCTGATCCCGAAAGCCGTGAGACCCGCACCGCGAATCATGTCGATCATGCGGCGGTCAGGCGCGTTCACAAGCACTACGTCGGGCTTCAACGCCATAAGCGCCTCGATATTGAGGTTCGCGCCCTGGATAAAGCCCGTATCGGCCTTGAGAACTTCCGGATAGAGTTCGCCCAAAAGGCCGTTTTTCGCAGCGGAATAGCTCGCCGGATGCATGCCGACGATCTTCGAGCCGTCATTCAGATAAACAGCTACGGCCGAAGCAAGCGGCAGAATGTTCGTGACGACAATGCGCTCGATTTTCTCGGGCACTTCCACCTTGTCGCCGTTGTCGTCAACGACGATGCGCGTGGCCGCCTTGCTGTCCGTTGCCGTGGCGAAAGCCGCCTGCGAAAAAAGCGGCGAAACGCCGACGGCGCCCGCGGCGCCGAAGAGACCGAGCACTGCCCGGCGGCCCATTGAATTCATGCTGTTCGACATCGGAATGTCCTTTTGCCTATGCGTTGGTTTTGATGTTCCTGTATTTCAGTTGACCGGCACTTAGACCTCGGCGTGCGCCCGCACGATCGCCTCGCACACGCCGCGCCAGCCGTCGGGCTCGAAGATATCGGGCGTTTCCTGCCGCCAGATGCGCCCGGAGGCGGCTTCGTGCGGTAGAGGCACAGTGCGCGCGAGTCCGGCGCGCTTCGCCCCCGCAAAAAAGAGCGGATCGGCCAAGAGCACCGTCCGTCTGCCGCTTGCCGCAGCCGAACGGAAAATGGCGTCGAAGTCCGATTCGGCGAGTTCCGGAAGCACGTGAACACCGCGACGGCCGTCACCGACGCCGAGCGCCGGCAGCGCACTCGCGGCAAGCGCCTTGAGTCCCAAATCGCGCTCGATTGCGAGCGCAATCTCCGCCGCGCGCAGCGGCTCGTGCACGACGATGACGTCGGCTTCAAGCGCGAGCGCGGGGTCGATCGCTTCAGGCGCCCGCCCGACGATACCCGCGAGATCGAGAATGCCCTCGGGGCGGTCCTTCTGTTCGTTCTCGCTTTCGGCCGAACCCGCGAGTGCGTCGAGCTCTGCGAGAACGCGCTTTACCCACGCTTGGGCACCCGCTTCTCCCACGGGCAGACCGCCAAAGAACGGCATCCCGAAATGCCGAGCAAAGACCTGCGCAAGCGGCAGTCCGGCCGAGGAGACAACAAGATTCAACGCCGCTTCGCGCGTACGCGAGAGTTCGGCCAAATTCGAGCCCATCGCCCAGCAGGCGTTGATGCGGATGCCTGCTGCCGCGAGCAGCGAGCGAATGCGTTCGATTTCGCCGCAGATCGAAAAGTCGAGGGGCGTCGCCCCAAGGATGTTGACTGCAAGCGGATCCACCGCTCGAGCGGGCTTCACGAAGCGGCGCGCGAGTTCGATCCAGCCCTGCGCCGCGCCGATCGAATAAGCGCGCATGCCGTTCGTCGAGAGCGCGAAGAAAGGCACCCCCGTACGATCTTCGACCTCGCTCGCAATTCCTTTTAAGTCCGAGCCCGTCATCATCGGAATAATCGTGCCCGCAAGCACGCCGAAGGCGGGCTGCAGCCGCTCGGCCGCGTCGACGAGGTTCTCGGCCAAAATCGATTCGTTGCCGAGCACCGCATCCATTTCGTTCAAAGCCGACACGTAGACCGCCGAATTCATCGTTTCCCAGCGCGGCTCGTCGTGCGTCGAATAGGTTGAATTGCACCCCGAGGCGTCGTGAATGACGGTCATGCCGCCCAATTCGTAGAGCGCGCTCGCCACACCCGAAACGTCGGACGTGTAGGTCGTCATCGTGACCTGCGTGTAATCGAGGGGCAGACGCCCTGCCGATTCTTGTCTCTCTTCCTTCACCGTCGCCCCCCTTCAGATCCAGCCGGCCTCGGATTCGCACGTGCCGCCGAGGCACCCGTAGCCCTTGATGCGGATGACCGCAGCGACGTCGGCCTCATGTTCAGCCGCTCGGACGAGGCGCGTCGCAAGCGCTGCGACGCCCGAATGTCCCCAAAGCGGACCGCCTTCGATCAGATTCACCATGTGTTTCGCGCCCGTGAACCACGCCGCTTTCTGCCCGATCGCAACAAGTCCTTCACGCTCGGAGCGCATCTCTGCGTCGCGCGGCGCAAAGCGCATTTCAGGGGTCGTGATCGGGTGAACGGCGAGCGCCGGGTGCGAGGCCTTGAGCGCATCGAAGTCCGCACGGTCGGCGGGAAGGAACCCGTCGGCAAAGATGTCCGTCACGCGAATGCCCGCGTCGAGAAGGCGGCGCGCAAGCCCCAAGGGGCGCGTCGTCGCGCTCTGGCAGATCGCAACGGGACGCTCGCCCAAAACCCGAGCGGCTTCGGCGAGCGCTTCGCGCGCCGCGCGCTTCTCAACCTCGGCGGCTGAGAGATAGTCCGCGTCCGTCGGATCGAGCCCGAGCGCAACGGCCAATCGTGCGTTTTCGCGGTCGATTTCGGCTTCGTCGTAACTGAGAACCAACCGAAGGTGCTGCATCCCATAGCGCTCTTCAAGGAGTTCGCCCGCCTGTTTCGCAGCCGGGTTGATCGTGACCGCTACGCGCGCATTCGCCATCATTAGGTAATCGTCCCAACGTTCGAGTCCGGCCAATTCGTAAAAAGGCACGCCCGCCCGCGCTGCGATTTTCGAGAAGAAACTTTCGGCGCCGAAAGGCTCGAGTGCGCCCGCGAGCAGAAGCCCGCCTTTGGGCGCATCGAGCTTGCGCAACCCTGCGTAGAGCTGCATGCGCATTTTGTTGTCGGGCGGCATTTCGCTCTTGCGGAAGGTGGGCGTCATATAGGCGTCGATGAAGGTCACTTCGGGGAAGCGGTCCGCAAGCACCTTCATCGCCCATTCGACGTCCGCCCCCGTAAAGTGGTGCACGCAGCTCGTATAGAGCAGCACGGCCTTGGGGAGTTTCGGGAGCGTCTTCAGAATCTCGGTCGCCCCCTCGATCATCGTCTCTTCAAGACGTCCGTCGCGGAAGTGTTCTTCGGTGACCGTGATCGTCGAAAAACGGTCCTGCACATTCATTTCCGCGGCCGAGAGCACGACGCCGCGCAGGCACGCCTGCGCGCAGACGAAAATTTCGTGCATCTCGGGCATCAGCATTCCGACGTGCACGATCGTCCAGGGACCGCGCGCCGGGGGCGAATACTCGATCCCGAGCGAAAAAGGCTTGGGCCAGGCGGCTTCGCCCATCGTCACCGTCGTGAGCGGCAGCGCCGGGTTGTAGGCGGCGTCGGCATCCGTGCGGCGAATGGACGGATGGAGCGGGCGCAAAACGCTTTGAACGGACATCGATTCGGTCTCCCTATTGAGGCGTCAAATGAAGTCGCTTTCCGTCTCGGGAATGATCCCGAAAGCCTTGCGTCCCTCACCCACGAGCCCTGCGCGTGCGTTTTCACGGCAGATCGCAAGAATCGACTGCGCGAGCTTGCGGTAGCTCTCGGCCATGTCGCTTTCAGGAGCCGTGACGAGCACGGCTTCACCGCGCACGTCGGCCGCCTGAACAAGTTCGGAACGCGGCAGGTCGCCGACGATGCGGGTCTTGAGGCGCGCGGCAACGGCTTCGACCTGTTCGCGTTCTTCAGGCACGTCTCGACGGTTCAGAACGAGGCCGCCCAATTTGGCGTAGCCGCGCTCGGCAAACGTGTCGACAGCTTCGGCGATGTTGGAGGCTGCGTAGAGCGCCATGCTTTCACCCGAGGTGACAATAAAGACGTTCTTGGCCCACCCCTCGCGAATCGGCATCGCGAAGCCCCCGCACACGACGTCGCCCAAGACGTCGAAGATCACGACGTCGGGCCGGTAGATTTCAAACGCCCGGCGCGCCTTCAGGGCTTCGAAAGCCGCAATGATGCCGCGGCCCGCACAGCCGACACCGGGGCGCGGACCGCCCGCTTCTACGAGGAGGACGCCGCCCGTGCCTTCCGTCACCATGCGCTCCAAGGGGAGCGCCGAGCGATGATGCGAGCGCAAAAGATCGAGCACGGTTTCAACAGTCTTGCCGCCGCGAAGGAGCTTCGTCGAATCCGCCTTCGGGTCGCAGCCCACAAGCATCACCTTGAGGCCGCTCTCGGCGAGCGCGAGCGCCACATTGGCCGAGGTCGTCGATTTACCTATGCCGCCCTTGCCGTAAAGCGCAAAACAAAGCATCTGATGCGCATCGTCCGCCGGACGATCGAATTCGAAATACGCGGCCTCGAAAGCCGTCGGTTGCGTGCGTGACATGTCTGACTGTTTTTCCTGTTTTTGGAGAGACGTGAAGTGTTGAGTGTAGATCCAAAAGCCTCGTCTCACCCATCACCTCTTCGCGCACTGCTGCCAGCAAACTTACCGGAGAGGCTTTTTCGCGGCTTGATGAGCCTAAGACAACTACAGGTGCAGCCGAAACGTCGATTTCGCCAGGCAACCTGCCGCGGTTTCCTGCATGTTCTCATGATCGGCGCGGATACGGTGCCAAGCGTTGAGTTTCATACGGCACTCGGACGAAGTTGTTCGTCAGACAAAGGAGCGCAGATACGGTGAAACGGTTTCCGGCGCGTCTTGTCAAACGCTCTTGCGCTCTGTGCTCGTATTTTCTGCCGAATCACGGCGCTTCCGTGCGCTCGACTCGCGCATGAAGATGCACTCGACTGCCGTTCGCAATGAAAAAACGAATACCGTTCAGGATTTCGCGAGTCTTGAGAGTCGGAAGGCGCGCGGCGTCGTGCCGAGGTGCTTTTTCACATAGCGCGTGAAGTAAGAAACCGACGAAAATCCGAAGTCGTCGGCAATCGCCTGGATGCTTTCACGCTTATCGCAAAGGCGCCGGGCGATCTCCTGCGTCGTGAAGAGATCGATAAAGTAATTGGCACCCCGCCCGCTTGCCCGCCGGCAGACTTCGGAAAGGTAATGCGGCGTCACGCAGAGCTTTTCCCCATACCAGGCGAGATCGCGATGCGTGCGATAAGCACCCGAAGCCAGCGCGTCGGTAAAACGTGCCAAAAGCTGCGCGGCGCGATCGGGCACCGACCGATCCGCGTGTGCCTTGGCGTGCAGATCGTAGAGGTCGAGAACGTGGGCGGCGAGGAGATGCTCGAGGAGTTCGCGCTGAAAGAAGTGCCCGGTTTCCGCCGATCGCTCGCGAAGCCGCAAGAGGTCGGCGCGGCAGCGCTCTGCCGCGGCTTTCGAGAGCCGCATCACGGGATCCTGCAGGAGCGCGAGGTGTCCCACGATGCCGTAGTTGCTTTTGAGCGCCAGGCGGCTTCCGACTGCGGGCGTGAGCGCCATCACGATGGCTTCAAGATCGGGCGACGCCGAAAAATCCGTCGCAAGCGCCGCGTTCGGAATGATTGCGTAGTCGTCGGGACCGATGTTGAAGAAGGTCGAACGGTGCAGAAAGCTTAGATTGCCTCGGCCGCAGAGGATGTGGATGACGGCGCTCTTGCCGCGAAAGTGCGCGAGCTCTTCGAGCGACGTGAGAAAAAGGAGAAGATCGTCGCCCTGCATTTCCTTCAAGGCGCTGCTCGACGCTTGACGGACCGGCACGCTGTCGGCAAGGTCCTCCAAAACAACACGCGCCTTCATGCCGCCTCCTTCACGATTACCGACCCACACCGGTTAACACCGAAAAGTGACATTCTTACAGTTGTTCGTCGAATGCGGAAGTGCGCCGGCAACCCTAACCTATCCAACCGAAAGAAAGGCGTTTCGTTCACAGAAAGCAGAGCGCTCGATGCTGCTCGATTTGCACTTTTGGGCCTCGCCGACATGCGTGCCGCTTCACCGCGCGACGGCAGAAAAGGATGCGAAATTGCTCCGAACAAGTTCCGACGAAAAGAGGTTTGCCAATGAAAGAAGTTCGTCTTAATAACGGCGTCATGATGCCCGCGATCGGCTTCGGCGTTTATCAAATCGCGCCGAGCGATACCGAACGGTGTGTACTCGACGCGCTCGAAGCGGGCTACCGCATGATCGACACGGCCGCGGCCTACGGCAACGAGCGGGAAGTGGGCGCCGCCATCCGTGCGAGCGGCTTGAAGCGCGAAGAAGTCTTCATTACGAGCAAGCTTTGGGTGCAGGACTACGAATACGACGATGCGCTTCGTGCGTTCGATCGTTCCGCGAAACTGCTCGGCTTCGACACGGTCGACCTCTATCTGCTGCATAAGCCTTACGGCAACTACTACGCCGCCTGGCGCGCACTCGAGCGGATTTACAAGGAAGGCCGCATCCGTGCGATTGGCGTCACGAGCTTCTCGAACGAGCGGCTGCAGGACCTTTTTCTTCACAACGAAGTGAAGCCCGCGCTCAATCAGCTTGAAACGCATCCCTTCTTCCAGCAGCGTGCAGCCGAAAAGTTCCTCCACGAAGAAGGCATCGTGCACGAAGCTTGGGCGCCTTTTGCCGAAGGACAGAACAACCTTTTCTCGAACCCGGTACTCGCCGACATTGCCGCTGCGCACGGCAAGACGATTGCGCAGGTCGTGCTTCGCTGGCTCAATCAGCGCAACGTCGTCGTGATTCCGAAGTCGGTGCGTGCCGAGCGCATGCGCGAAAACATCGACATCTTCGACTTCACGCTCACGTCCGACGAAATGGCGGCGATTGCGGCGCTCGATACCGGCAAGAGCCCGATCTACGACGACATGGATCTCGCGACGGTGCGCGCAATCGGTACGCTGCGCATCCACGATTAAGCGAGTAAGTCTTCCTCAGACGCATCAAACGGCGCACTCTCCGCAGCGAGCGATGCGCCGTTTGTTTGTGTGTTGCACGTTAAGTCGGACCGGTGCCGATGTTCGGCACGATCCGGCCCTTTCTTCCGTTCGCCTCAGTTCGTCGCCGCCGCTTCGTAAAGCGCGCTGCGGCGCGCCTTGACGCTCTTGCCGGGCGTCGCGCCGAAGAGATGCTTGTAGTCGCGGTTAAACTGCTGCGGGCTTTGGTAGCCGACGGCATAGGCCGCCGAATTCACGTCGCCTTCGCCGCGAAGGAGGAACTGCTGCGCTTCATAGAGACGCAGGCGCTTCTGGTACTGGAGCGGCGAGAAGGAGGTAAAGGCCTTGAAGTGACGATGGAAGGTCGTGGGTGCCATCCCGGCGAGATCCGCGAGCTGCTCGACCGCAACGGGCTCGCGGAAGTTTTCACGCAGCCACCGGATCGCCTTTCGGATGCGCTGACCGACGGCCCCGGGCGCATAAAGCGCGCGCAGACATTCGCCAGAGGCACCCGAGAGCGCCAGGTAGTGAATGTCGCGGATAAGCATCGGCGCACGGCTCTTGATCTGCTCGGGACGCTCGAAGAGACGCAGCAGGCGTTCGAAGTCTTCAAGAAGCTCCACGGCGGGCCGCTCGACATTAAAGACTTCGTGCGAGTTCGACGCCGCCTGATCTTCTTCGGAAAGGAATTCGGCCAGCGTCGCCGGATTGAGTCGATAGGAAAGCGACACGAAAGGCTGCGAGGGCCTGACGTCGACGAGCTCGTAGGATGTCGGCATATCGACCGAAGTCACAATCATCGAACCCGACCCGTACTGATAGGTCTTGCCGCCGATCAGAAGACGCTTCGTTCCCTGCAGAATGAGCCCCACCGATAGAACGTAAAAGCAGTTGGGCACGGCTGCGGGCTTTTCGACGTACGAGAGGTGCAGCCCCGGCATAAGCGATTCAACAGGCGTGCCCGCACGGGTAATAGTACGCACGCGATCGATCAGGCGAACGCGCAGCAACTCCGCCGCCGGATCGAGCTCAATCGCCTGCATCGTTCTGTCGATCGGCATCTCCGAGAGACGCGGAATCGCGCACGAGGGAGTATCCGCCGCAGCGGCCAAGCTCGATTCGTTGAGTTTGTCGGTTGTCACTGTCGAATCGCTCCAAAAAGAAACTGTAGAAAAATCGAACCGCTCCGGGAGAAAAGCGGCGAATGAACGGGCCCGGAGAAAAATCCGATGCCGTCCGAAAAACCGAAACGGACGTCCGTCGCCGACGCGTGACTATCGTGCCACATCGGACGGACGCCCGTCGACGCCTTGCCATGTAAACAGGGACGCTCAGTTGCGTTCCCCGCTCACCGCGCAATCAAGCTCGATCAAAGCGGGTTAAAAGCGATCAGGCCTCGTCGGTGCCGTCCTCAAGCGGACGCTGGCCAGGCTTCTTGTCGAGCACGCGCACGATGCGGTATTCACCCGTGCCGAGACCGATTTCCTTCATGGCGGAGAGCTGACGGAGCCCCTCGCGCGACTCGATGCGCTTCACGAGCGTGTGCTTCATGAAATCGGGCATTGCGTAGACCATGTCGATCGAGGCTTGGTCGATTGCAACAAGGTCGGTCGAAGCGAGAATACCGAGGTCCGGCATCGTCGGTTCGGATGCCGCCACACCCGCACAGTCGCAGTCGATCGACATCTTGCGCATCACGTTGATGAAGACGATCTTCTTGCCGAAGTGGTCAACAATGCCCTTGCCCGCGTCGGCCATGTGCTCCATAAAGTTCGCGCCGCGCGTCCACTCGCCGTTCGGCTGCACGTTGTGCACCTGGGCCTTGCCGTGCGCGCCCGAAGCGCAGCCGATCGCGATGTTCTTGAGCGACCCGCCGAAGCCGCCCATGCCGTGGCCCTTGAAGTGTGTGAGCACAACCATGGAGTCGTAATTGAAGAAATGCTTGCCGACCATGAATTCCTTCAAATGCAGGCCGCCCTTGACGGGAAGCGGGGCGTCGCCCTCCTCGTCCATGATGTCGACGGGCGAGAACGTCCAGCCGTTCTGCTCGAGAACCTTGCGGTGGCCCTCGGTCGTCTGACGCGGGCTCTTATAGAGGACATTGCACTCGACGATCGCGCTGTTCGGAATCGTCTTCTGAAGGTCGCGGATCCATTCGCGCGGCAGAATGTTCGGGCCCTTGGGTTCGCCCGTGTGGAGCTTGAGCGCCACTTTGCCGGTGATTTCCCCGCAAATGAGCCGATACATGCGTTGCAGCGACTCGCTCGAAATTTCGGGCGTCCAGTAGACGATCGGACGCTTGTCTTCGGAGTCGTCCGCCTGCTTTTGCGCTGCAAAAACCGGTGCGGAAGCCAAACCTGCAGCTGCCGAAGCAGTGCGCAGAAAATCTCGTCTCGAAAAGCCTGACATAATCCATCTCCCCTTTCGAAGAACCCGGTCGAGCGCCCCGTCGTGCGCCTTCGGCGCAGTCGGCCCCGAACCGAAAGAAGTTCGGAAACTTGAAATCCGCTTCTTCAGTAAACATGGTCGGAGAAAAGGGGGCGCGGAAAATGCCCCGCATTGCCGAGTTTTTGCCTAAACCTTCCGCAAGTGTGAAATTTCGATGCGATCGGCAGGAAAAGGCAAAAGAGGGGTGCGGTTGCTGCTCAAATCAAAAGGACGTCAAAGCGAGAATCTTTTCCGACGATATCAAGAGAACTGCGCCGAAAGCCGACAGATACGTACGCATTGGGACGCATCTGTGCAAAACGCGAAACTTTCGGGCGCAGCGGCAAAGGAGAAGATCATGACCGCAGTTGCTCAAAAAATTCGACTCGCCAACGGCAAAATGATTCCCGCGGCTATTTTCGGCGTCTATCAAGTGAAGGCCCCTGCCGAATGCCAGAAAGCGGTTGAAGATGCACTCGAAGCCGGTTACCGCGCCATCGACACCGCCGCCTCTTACGGCAACGAAGCGGCGGTGGGCGCCGCGATCAAAGCGTGCGGCCTGCCGCGCGAAGACCTCTTTATCACGACGAAGCTCTGGGCCGAAGACGCAAGCGAAGCGGGTGCCTACCGCGCCGTGAAGCGCTCGCTCGAGCTTCTCGAGCTCGAAACCCTCGACCTCTACCTCATTCACCAGCCCGTGGGCGACGTCTACGGCGCGTGGCGTACGATGGAAAAACTCTGCCTCGAGGGCGTCTTGGGCGCGATCGGCGTGAGCAACTTCATGCCCGACCGCCTGGTCGACTTCGCCTACCATCAGACGATCCGCCCGATGGTGAACCAGGTCGAAATCAATCCGTACTGCCAGCAGGCCGATGCGCTGCCCGTCATGCGCGAGCTCGGCGTCGTGCCGCAGGCTTGGGCGCCCTTTGCTGAAGGCAGAAACGGGCTCTTTGAAAACCCGGTGCTCGCAGAGGTCGCAAAGAAGCACGGCCGCACGGTCGGGCAGATCGTGCTTCGCTACGTGCTCGAGCTCGGTGCCGTCACCGTTGCGAAGACCGTTCGTCCCGAACGCATGCGCGAAAACCTCGACATTTTCAGTTTCGAACTTGACGATGACGACAAGGCCAAGATCCGGGCGCTCGACACGAAGACGAGCCAGTTCTTCTCGCACCGCGATCCGGAAATCATGAAGTGGATGTCGACGCGCCACGTCGAACACTGATCGAACAGTTATTCTGTTTTTTTTACTCAAGGGGCGACGCGTTACAAAAATAACGCGCCGCCCGTCCTTTTGATTGCCTTTCCTTAAGACTCGATCGCCATGGCCGTTCTCAATCAAGCGCTCATATTTTTTCTTTTGATGTTGGTCGGCATCTACGCGCGCCGCACGAAGATGATCACGCCCGAGAACCAGCAGCAGCTCTCGGCGATTGTCGTCAACATCGCCTATCCCGCGATCATTATGTCCGGTGCGCTCGCGGGCGGCGAGCGCATCGGCGGCGCCGCGCTCCTTGAAGCGGCTGCGGCGGCCGTAGCCGCCATCGTTTTTGCAGGCGCGGGCGGGATGCTGCTCGCGCGGCTTCTCGGCTACGAAGAGAAACTGCGCGGCGTCGTTGTCGTCATGACCGTCTTTACGAATATCGGCTTCATGGGCGTACCGATGGTGCGCGGCATCTACGGCGCCGACGCACTCATCTACATGACGGTCTTTCTGATTCCTTTCAACATTCTTTTCTTCTCCTACGCCGTTTCGACGATCCGCGGCAAAACCGCGGATGCGGCACCCGCTACGCCCGCCGAACCGAAGCCGTCACTCTTGAAGCGCCTGCGCGGCTTCTTCAATAACGGCATGATCGCGTGCTTTCTCGCGATCATTCTCTACTTCGCGGACCTCCCCGTCCCTGCCCCCTTAAAAGGCGGCATCGAGATGCTCGGTCTCATGACGGCGCCCCTCGCGATGCTCCTCATGGGATCCTTTCTCGTTGACGTCGACTGGCTCGCCGCACTGCGCGAGCCGCGCACGATTCTCTACTGCCTGATCAAAATGATCGTGCTCCCCGTCGCTGTCGTTCGACTTCTCGCGCTCGTTATCGACAACGACGTGCTCCTCGGCGTCTGCATGGCCGCTCTCGCGACCCCCTGCGGCAATGTAATTGCACTTCTCACTGCCATTTACAATCGGGATGCCTATCCGACGGCAGTGAAGTCGATTGCGCTCTCGACCTTTGCGAGCGTCGCTACGATGCCGATCGCTTTTGCACTTGCGGGCCTCGTCTGACGAGGCGTGCATCGCCCGTGCCGCTCACGAACCAACCTTTTCCTGCAACTCGGATACCGACATGAACACCCGGAAAAAGCCCGCGTCTTCACGCGCAACAAACGCTTTTAGAGCTTCTTTCGCCGCCTCTGCCGCGACCTTTGCCGCCGCGCTTTGCCTCGCCTCGCCCCTTTCGGCCGAGGCCCCCGCGAACGCGCCCATTGTCCTCGAGACCCAAGGGAGCTTCACCGTGGGCGGCGGCACCCTCACGCACGAAGGCACTTTCTCGCGCGAGCATTTTCTCGAACCGCAGGGCCAAGTTGCCTACGGCGACCACGCGTATGTCTTCTATCAGGTGCCCGTGAAGGCCAACGCCTACCCGATCGTCTTCCAGCACGGCGGTGCACAGACAAAGCGCACCTGGGAGTCGACCCCTGACGGGCGCGACGGCTTTCAGAACATTTTCTTGAGAAAAGGGTACGCGGTTTACCTCCTCGACCAGCCGCGCATGGGTGAAGCGGGCCTGGCGCTCAAGGCGGCGGGGCCCGAAAATCCGTACGCGAAAAATCCGCTCTACGCCGACAAGACGCTCTACGAACTCTGCCGCATCGGCGTCTGGCCCAATCGTTTTGATGGCGTCGCCTTCCCCGAGGGAGAAGCGGCCGAAGAAGCCTTTCAACGTGCGTGGACGCCTTATGCCGGTGAACTTGACGACGACGTCAACGCGGCGGCCCTCGGAAAGCTCTTTGAGCGCATCGGTCCCGCGATTCTTTTCACCCATTCGATGGGCGGCACGATCGGCTGGCGTACGCCGGCGCTCACTGAAAACGTCAAAGCGATCGTCGCCTTCGAGCCGGGCGGCTCGCCCTTTGTCTTCCCTGAAGGCGAAGTACCCGTAGCCAGCAGGGCCGTCTACGCGCCCGTGTCGGCCACCGCGATCGGTGTTCCGCTCGAGCGCTTTGAAAAGCTCACGAAACTCCCGATCCTCGTGCTTTACGGCGACAACATTGCCGACAAGCCCTCGAACGAAGTCGGCCCCGACAAGTGGCGCAGCGAGCGTGACATGGCCGAAAAGTTCGTCGCGGCCGTCAACCGTCACGGCGGCAAAGCCGAGATCGTGCGGCTGCCCGACGTCGGTATTCGCGGCAACACGCACTTCCTGATGTCGGACCTCAACAACCGGGAAGTCGCCGAATTCGTTCAGAAGTGGCTCGAAAAGCAGGGCCTCGCCGGTCGAAAAGCCGAGTAGCCTAGATGGACGGGTGACAGCGTCACCCGCCGCAGAATCCGGCAAAGCCGTACGTGCAACGTTTCGCCGTCCTTAGTGACTCGAGGAACGGCGCATTCGCCGCGTGCGGCTTTTTGCTTTTTTGCTCATTTTTCTCTAAAGCACGCACTTTTTGCTCAAAACAACCGATCGGAGCGGCTCGCGCGCAATTGTCGCAAACTGTTGCAAAACATACGTTTCAGTCCTGATTTCTCCTGCAGGAGAGCCTTTTCGGCGAAAAAGCAAATCAGCTTCCTCACGCACGCTTTTTCCGTTTTTGACGACTGCGGCAGAATCAGGCAAAAAGGGCGAACTTTCGCCCAAAAATCGCGAATGCCGTTTTTTTATTCTGTTGACAAGCCGAAAAGCGATTCGGTTTCGACCGAAGCGCCGAAAGCAAAAACATCCCTTCAAGCTCTTCCGAGAGCAACCGACCGATCGACCGGAAGAGCGACGCACAACAAGGAGTCATCATGAACCGCTTCGCCAAGTCCGCCTGCATCATCACCGGTGCCGCATCGCTTGCCGCCGTCGCTTCGCCCGCAGGCGCCGAATTGACGCCGCGCGAAGAAAGCATCGTGCCGATCGCCGCCTTCACGGCCAACGGCAACGAAAAAGCGCTCAAGACCGCGCTCGAAGTCGGCCTCAAGAACGGCCTCACCGTGAACGAAATCCGCAGCGTGCTCGAGCAGATGTACGCCTACACGGGTTTCCCGCGCAGCCTTACCGGGCTCGGCGTTTTCGTGAATCTTCTGAAGGATCGCAAGGCCGCGGGCATCAAAGATAACCGCGGCCGCAACGCGACGCCGCTTCCCGAAGGGACGAATATCCGCGAAGTCGGCACCAAGACGCAGACCACGTTGGTCGGCAGACCCGTGGCAGGCCCTGTTTACGACTTCTCGCCCAACGTCGACACCTACCTCAAGGAACACCTCTTCGGCGACATCTTCGCCAACGACCTTCTCAACTGGCGTGAGCGCGAACTCGTGACCGTTGCGGCGCTTGCGGCGCTGCCCGCACCCGTGCAGCTTCGCTCGCACCTGAACGTCTGCCTCAACGTCGGCATCACGCCCGACGAACTCAATGAATTCGCTTCGGTCGTGTCGGATAAGGTCGGCGCCGACGAAGGCAAGTTCGCCAAAGAAACCGTTGCAGCCGTGCTCAAGGCTCGCAAGTAAAGCCCTCGCGAGGCTTTAGGCCCCTGACGGATCCTGCGCGGCGTTTGCCGCGCAGCAAAGCCCCTCGAAAGAACCGCGTCCGATTCATTCGGCGTGAGGAGGCTTTGCGCACTCAAAAAAAACGATTTTTCATATTTTTCATAAGGAACGCAAAAACATGTCCAAGACCATTGCCGCCGCTGCCGCCGCGCTTTGCGTCGGAGCCGCCTGCGCCGCGGGTGCTGCCGATGCCCCCGCCGCCAATCCCTTCGGTCTCGTCTACCGCGGCGCCATCACCGCAAACGAACCCGGTCACGTCAACATTCACCCGGTGACCTACAAGCTCCACGGCCTCAAGATCGCCGCGAACGTCTACACGCCCGCGAACTTCGACGCCAAGAAGTCGTACCCGGCCGTCGTCGTCGCGCATCCGAACGGCGGCGTGAAAGAGCAGGTCGCGGGCCTCTACGCGCAGCGCCTGGCCGAGCTCGGCTACGTCACGATCACGGCCGACGCCGCCTACCAGGGTGCGAGCGAAGGCGAACCGCGCCACACCGACAAGCCCGCCTACCGCACCGAAGACATCCACGGCATGGCCGACTTCATTTCGACCTATGCGGGCGTTGACGCCAATCGCCTCGGCGCGCTCGGCATCTGCGGCGGTGGCGGCTACACGCTCAATGCCGCGAAGTCCGACAAGCGCTTCAAGGCCGTCGCCACGCTTTCGATGTTCAATTCGGGCGAAGTGCGCCGCAACGGCTACATGAATTCCGCACTCGACACGATCGCCGAGCGCCAGCGCCAGGCCTCCGACGCACGCGCCGCGGAAGTAACGACGGGCAAGGTCTCGTTCTCGGGCACGGTCGACTTCGATGCGCTCACCGACGAATCGATCGCGAAGATCCCGACGGACCTCTACCGCGAAGGCATGGAGTACTACGGCCGCACGCACCGTCACCCGAACTCGACCTTCACGTATACCACCTCGAGCCTCATGGACCTCATGGCTTGGGACGCACGCGACCAGATTGAACTCATCGACGTGCCGCTTCTCATGATCGCGGGCGAAAAGGCCGATTCTCTCTACATGACGGAAGAAGCCTTTGCAGCGGCGACGGGCACGAAGGACAAGACGCTCTACAAGATCCCGGGCGCGACGCACATCCGCACGTACTTTGTGCCCGAGTACGTCAACCAGGCCGTTGAGCAGCTCAAGACCTTCTTCGGCCGCACGCTCTGAGCGTAAAGCCGATCGACCTGGGCGACGCTCGAAGGAACTTTTCCGATGATCCAAGGCAGTTCTTTCGAGCGCCGCTCGAGTCGGCAAAGTAAAAAGCATCCCGAACAATCCGTCGACTTCAAGTAAAGCCACGACATTCACTACCCACGAAGAGGAAAGCACGATGACCGAACGCACTTTCTTCGCCCAATTCGCGTACGCCGCCTGCCGCGCTGCGCTTCTCGTTTCGCTGTGCGCCGCGGGTTTCGCGCAGGCGGCCGACGCGCCGAAAGCGGGGCAGACCGTCGAAACCGTCTTCCCGCAGGCAGAAGCCCGCCAAGCCTTCAAGCCCGACGCCACATGGGGCGCGACGGGCACGAAGAATTTCGTTGGCAAAGCCTATTCGAAGGGTGCCTATCGTCAGGTCGCGCCTGCGCGTGGCTACGGCGCCTACGTCTACTTCACGCCGGGCGCTCGCACCAACTGGCATATGCATCCGCTCGGGCAGACGCTCCTCGTCGTTGACGGCACGGGCCTCACGCAGGCCAAGAACCCCGACGGCACGATCGGCCCCGTTGTTCGCATTCAGGCGGGCGACGTTGTCATTTGCCCGCCCGGGATCGAACACTGGCACGGCGCCGCACCGGGTTCGTCGATGACGCATCTCGCTACCTCGGAATCCGATCCGAAGCAGCCCGTCGTTTGGAAGGAACCGGTGGCAGATGCCGCGTATCGCGACGCTGCGGCCAACGCCGTTGCACCGCAGGCACGCAAATAATCGGCTGACGGTCTTCAATTAAAGAGGAACACGCATGCAGAAGCGAAAACTCGGGGCGTGCGGCCCCACGGTTTCGGCGCTCGGCTTGGGCTGTATGGGCATGAGCCACGGCTACGGACCGGCTGCGCCCGAAGCCGAATCGATGAACTTGATCGCGCTCGCCTACGAGCTCGGCGTCACCTTTTTCGATACGGCCGAATGCTACGGGCCTTACACGAACGAGACGCTCGTCGGCAAGGCGCTCAAACCCGTCCGCGACAAAGTCGTCATTGCGACGAAGTGCGGCATTCAGATCGAGAACGGCGTGCAAAAGCTCGATGCGCGCCCCGACGTCATTCGCCGCTCGGTCGAAGGGTCGTTGAAGCGCCTTCAGACCGACCGTATCGACCTCTATTACCTGCACCGCGTCGACCCGAAGGTGCCCGTCGAAGAAGTGGCGCTCGTGATGCGCGACCTCCTCGCCGAAGGAAAGATTCTTGCCTGGGGGCTTTCCGAAGCCGGTCCCAAGACGATTGCCCGCGCACAGGCGGTGACGCCGCTCGCGGCGCTGCAGAGCGAATACTCGATGATGGGCGCGAACCCGAAAAGACGGTCTTCCCGTTGCTTGAAGCCGAAGGGATCGGATTCGTGCCCTTCAGTCCTCTCGGCAAGGGCTTTCTCACAGGGAAAATCGATACCGCAACCACCTTTGCGGCAGACGACTTCCGGCGCTCGGTGCCGCGCTTTGAGCGCGAAAATCTGGAAGCGAACCTCGCGCTCGTTCGCTTTATCGAGACGCTTGCCGCCGCCAAGTCGAAGACGCCCGCGCAGATTGCGCTCGCCTGGGTGCTTGCGCAGAAAGACTGGATCGTCCCGATTCCGGGCACGCGCCGCATCGATCGGCTGAAAGAAAACCTTGGTGCGGTCACCGTCGAATTCGCCCCTGAAGAACTCGCCGAACTTAACACGCGGCTCGCAGCCATTCCGGTACAGGGCGAGCGCTACAAGGGCGAATACGCCAAGCGCGTTGCCGAATAATCACAAACAACTTTGAAAGCGTCTAAACACGCTCTCAAGCAAAAATAGGAAAGTTCATTATGCAGAAGCGCACATTTCTGAAGTCCGTTACCGGCCTCCTCTTCACGGGTTCGCTCGGTCTCTCGCATGCCGCACGTGCCGCCGATGCCGCGGCAAAAACGGACGCCAAAAAGCGCATCGCCTTCGTCTACTTCTCGAAGACGGGCAACACGGCGAGCGTCGCCAAGGCTGCCAAAGCCATGACGGGCTGCGACATCTTCGAAGTGAAGACCGTAAAGCCCTACCCGACCGAATATCGGCCGACCACCGAAATCGTGAAGGAAGAGCTCGAAAAGGGCGTCATCCGTGAACTGCAGCCCCTTGATATCGACCTCTCGAAGTACGACGTCGTCTGTCTCGGCACCCCCACTTGGTGGCATCGCGTGGCCGTGCCGCTTCAGACCTGGATCAAGACGCAGAACTTCAAGGGCAAGCTCGTCCTCACCTGCAATACGCACGGTGGCGGCGGCCTCATGCATACGCGAGAAGACTTCGAAAAGCTCTTTAAAGACACGGGCGCGAAGCTCGGCACGCACTTGACGGTTTACGGCAGCGTCTCCGAAAGGGACTCGCAGGTGCGCGGCTGGCTCGCAGAAAACGGACTCATTTGATTCGTTTGGGGAAGGAGCTTTCAACATGACGAAGCGTTTTTCGATGAAGGCGGGAACGGCCGCCCTGCTCTTCACGCTCGCGGGCGCGGCTTTTGCCATGAAGCCCGTGACGATCGTCGACCAGGGTATGTTCGCTGCGGGCGGCACGGTTATTGAAGCCAAGGTCAAATACGACCCGTACCACCCGAAGCCCGAAGGCCAGACGCTGCACGGCGACCACGCGATCGTCTCCTACCAGGTGCCGCAGAACCCGCGTGCCTACCCGCTCGTGATGCTGCACGGCGCAGGCCAGTTCTCGAGAACCTGGGACACGACGCCCGACGGGCGCGACGGCTACCGCAACATCTTCCTTGAAAAAGGCTATCCCGTTTATCTCGTCGATCAACCGCGCCGCGGCAATGCAGGCCGCAGCACCGTCGCGGGCACGATCGATGCGGCGCCCGATGAAGGCTTCTGGTTCGGTCAGTTCCGCATGGGGCTTTGGCCCAATTTCAACGAAGGCTCCACCTTCCCGCAGGACGAAGCTTCGCTCAATCAGTTCTACCGTCAGATGACGCCCAATACCGCGCCCTATGACGCCGAGGTGAACGCTAAGGCGCTTGCGGCCGTCTTCGAACGTTCGGGCGACGCGGTCTTTCTCACGCACTCGCAGGGCTGCGGCATCGGCTGGCTCGTCGGCATGAAAAGCGAGCATGTCAAGGGGATCGCGGCTTACGAACCCGGAAGCGGTTTTCCCTTCCCGAAGGGCGAAGTCCCCGCCCCCATCGAAAACGCGAGTTTCTTCGGTCCGATGAAGGCGAACGAAGTACCGCTCGACGACTTTAAGAAGCTCACGAAGTTCCCGATCGTCATCTATTACGGCGACTTCATTCCGAAGGAACCCACGAAGCACCCGCACAACGACTACTGGCGTGCGGCCTCGCTCATGGCCGATGCGTTCGTTGCGGCAGTGAACCGCCACGGCGGCGACGCGCGCGTCGTGCACCTCCCCGAGATCGGCATTCGCGGCAACTCTCACTTCCCGTTCGCCGAGAAGAACAATCTGGAAGTGGCGGGCGCCCTGGAAACCTGGCTCAAGGAAAAAGGACTTGACGCTCGCAAGTAAGAAATCCATCTGAAAAGAGCCTCCTCTAAGCCGCTCGTCGCACATCTTGTGCCCGAGCGGCTTTTTTCACCTGCGCGCGAGAAAAAATATCCGCTGAGCAACTGCTGCCGCTGGATCTCGCGCAACTTCGCTTGAGAAAGCACCGCTGCTCGTCGTACGATCGGCAAATGCAGAGAGCGCTCGATACGCCGTCGAGCACACGGAACATCATGCAATGATCATCTACCGCAGCGACAAAAAAGGCTTCATTGAGGATACGCGCAGCTGCGCGATCGTCGAAAAGCTCATGACGAATTTCCGAGCGGCCGAAGGCCGCCACGCTTCACCCGGCGAAGAACGGGCGTGGCAGTCGTCGCTGCAGTACGTCGCGAACGCCGTCGACTGCGAGTCGGTGCCTTCGGACGCGGGCGTCGCGATCGAATACCAGATTCCGTCCTGCGCTAAGCGCGTCGACGTGCTTCTCTCGGGCTTTGACGCCGAGAACCGCCCGAACCTTGTCGTCATTGAGTTGAAGCAGTGGTCGGAGACGGCCGCCACCGACGAAGACGGCATTCTCGCTGCGCCTCGCTACGGCGCGGCGCTCGCGCGTGGTCCGCACCCGAGTTATCAAGCGTGGTCGTACGCCGAGCTGCTGCGCGGCTTCAACACGGCGTGCGCCGTCGAACCCGCTGAACAGCACGCGGCTTCGAGAGCGCCGCAGCACGCCGGGATCGCGATTGCGCCGTGCGCCTATTTGCACAACCACTCGGCCAAGGGCGCCGAGCAAACGGTGCGCGACCCGCGCTACGAACCCTATCTCAAGGCCGCACCCGTTTTTCTCGCCGGTCCCAAGGAACAAAAGAAGCTGCGCGAATTCCTGTCGCGCTTCATCACGACGGGCGACGCCGGTCAAATCATCGAGCGCGTCGAAATGGGCGAAATTCGACCGTCGAAGGCGCTCGCCGATGCAGTCTCGAGCATGTTGCGCGGCAACGGCGAATTTGTGCTCGTCGACGAGCAGAAAACCGTCTACGAACACGTACTCTCGCTCGTGAAGCACAAAGCGAAGCCCAAAAACGCCGACTTAGAGGTGCGTGAAGCGGCGGCCGGTATCGACCGCCAGGTCGTCATCGTGCGCGGCGGTCCCGGCACGGGAAAATCGGTTGTCGCCGTCAATCTGCTTGCCGCACTTACCGAGAAGCGCATTCTCACGTGCTACGTCTCGAAGAACGCCGCGCCGCGCACGGTTTATGCCGCGAAGCTCGCGGGAACGAAGACGCTCAAAAAGACCGTCATCTCGAACCTCTTCAAAGGCTCGGACTGGGCTTGGGACGTGCCGCCCGAAGCCTACGGCGCCTTCGGCTGCCTTCTCGTCGACGAAGCGCACCGTCTGCGCGAGAAGAGCGGCATTTTCGGCAATAAAGGCGAGAACCAGATTCGCGAGCTCATCCGTGCGGCGCGCGTCTCGGTCTTCTTCATTGATGACGAGCAGCGCATTCACGTCAAAGATTTCGGTTCCGTCGCCGCCATTCGCGAAGCCGCGGCGCTCGAAGGGGCGGCCGTCGAAGAATTCGAACTTCCGAGCCAGTTCCGCTGCTCGGGCTCCGACGGCTACCTCGCGTGGCTTGACCGCGTGCTCGGGATCCGCGAGACCGCGAACCGTACGCTCGAAGGCGCGCATTACGACTTTCGCGTCTACGACTCGGCCGCGTCGCTCTACGACGCCCTTCAAACGGAAAACGCACGCGGCGCGGGCCACGAGGCGCGGCTTCTTGCGGGCTACTGCTGGCCTTGGATTTCGAAAAATGCGGACGACCCCGCGTCGATCCCCGACATCGTGCTCGACGGCGGGTCCTTCGCCATTCCTTGGAACTTCAATAAATCGAGCAGCCTCTGGCTTTTGAACGACACGACGCTCTCGCAGGCAGGCTGCATTCACACTTCGCAGGGACTCGAAGTTGCCTATGTGGGCGTCATCATCGGACCCGATTTCCTCGTTCGCAACGGCGAAATCGTGACGGACTTCCGCAAGCGCGCCAAGGACGACAAGAGCATTTGGGGCCTCAAGGGGGAAGCGAAAAAGGACCCTGCTGCCGCCAAAGCCACGGGCGACCGCATCATTCGCGACACCTACCGCGTTCTCATGACGCGCGGACTCAAAGGCTGCTTCATCTATTCCGAGGACGAAGAAACGCGCGACTGGTTCCGCTCGCAGATGGGGCGTCGGCAGAACACCTGACGGCGGGCGAAAGACACGCAGTAAAGAGCAGCCGGAACAGCTTCGCCGCCCTTGAGTGCGCCTTCGGGAAACAATGTTTAACGCTTCTCGCACAGACAATTCGGAAAAGTCCTCTGTCGGAAAAGCCGCCCAGGATCGACACCGAATTCGTGTATTGGGCAAACGCCCAAAAAGGAGCCGTCATTCGCGAGGCGCCCGACAAGAGCCGCGTTCTCGGTGTTGAAGTCGAAACGAAGAACGGCAAGGAATACTGGGCCGAGAAGAAGGGCGTCGTTGCGGCAACGGGCGTTTTTACGCCGACAGTGTCGGTGTTTCAGAGCAGCGGCGCGAGAAGCCGCTGTCGCCTCAATCAAAGCGCGACGTGTGAATGAGCCACGTGCGCACGAGAAGTGCAGCGAGCGCGACAACCGCCACACTCGCCCACGCGGACCACGCCGCAGGAACCATCATGGCAAAGAGCGCCAGGACAAGGAGCTCCGCCCCCGCCTTCACGATCGTGAGTCGAATCCGTCCGGGCGGCGAATTTTCCGCACGTCTGACGCGACCGCAGTACCAGCCGTCGACGAGTACGGCGCCCCAGAACCAAACGAGCACCCAAGCGGTCGCGAAAATTGACGCCAAGCGCTTCACGAAAAGTCGTCCGAGGTCGCCGAGCCGCCGAAAGGACTCGGACTGTTCGAGCCGCACCAGGACGCGTTCGAAGGGATCGCGGCCAACAGCACCGTTCGCGAACGCGCCCTGCCCGTCGGCCAAGGGCGAACTTGCCGAGCGAAAACCGATTTTGCCCCCGGCACGACGCTCAGGGTAACGGACGTCTTGCGCGGCATCGCCACAAAGGTCTTCGAGCGCACGCGCCGTGCCGGCGAAGACCGGTCCCAAGCGCACGAACTCGGCGTCGTGCACTTGGGCGGCGCGCCGAAAGTCGTCTTCCGTGAAGTACACGGTCGAGCAGGCGGCGGTGAGAATCGCGAGCGCCGTATAGAGACCGACGCGCGTATAGACATGGTTTTGCATGTGTTCGTGGATCCTGCGTACTCAATCGTGTTTGAGACCTGTTGGACGACGGTTGGAGCGCTGTTGAAAGCCCGCCGCCGCGCCCTGCCAAAAGGTCGAGAAACGCTTGCGAATGTTCGAGAAAGCCGCCCGGACGCGCGCCGCGGCGTAGTCCGAAGCGTCTTCGGACGCCGCCAGTTCGCCCAAGGCGTTGAAGAGCCGCCGCGTCGGGCACTCGGGGTCGAGAAAGAGCGAACGACCTTTGTAGAGTCGGCCGCCCACGGACGCAAAGAATTCGAGGTTGGGCAGCTCGCGAAGCCGATCACCGTCGATTAGAGGCGCACTTGCAAGCGTCGCGCTTTCCGAGGCATTCAAACGGACGTCGCCAAGGAGCGCCTCTTCGCGCATGAGCGCCTTGGAACGCCCCGTTTCTTCGCGCAGACTTCGACCGAGAAGCGCCTCGACAAAGCGCTGCGTGTCTGCGTCGATCGTTCGCAGCGCAATCACGTTGTTGAGGTTCCCGAGCGCTTGCAGCGCTTTGGCGCGGCTGCCGAGCATTGCTTCCAGGTCGGCCGTCGTCTGCATGGCGCACGTCGTCTGAATGCCTGCTTCGCGGCCTTTGTTGAGCAACTCCAAGAGCGGTTGGTTGATCACGTTCGAGGTCTCGTCGACAAAGAGCGAAATCTTCCGTGCCGATTGTCCCGACTCGCCGCGGTTATAGAGTTCCCCCGCGAGCGACGTGAGGTCCGAAAGAAGCAGCATCCCGAGCGCCTCGGCCACAGCCGCGTCGGTGAGCGAGTCAAGTCCGACATAAAGCATGTCGCCGCCGCGAACCACCTTGGCGAGCGTCGTCACGGGCCGCGTGTCGGCGGGGTCCGCGGGATCGGGCGAGAGCAAGGGTCCGAGCGCGTCGCCCGAGAGCTTCGCGAGCGCCGTTCGCAGCGACCCCGTCACTTTTGCGGTCTGCTCTTTCGTGCGAGGCTCGCACGCGGCGATCACCGTCCGAACGCGGTCGATGGCGTTAGCCCCCAAGGCACGCTTTACCTTCGCGCGAAAGCGCGGCTCGGCGACGGACCGCTCCCAAACGAAATTGAGTGCGCAAAGCCGCGCCTCGCGCCCGTGCCCGTGCGTCTGTTGCAATTCTTCAAGAAGCGCGTCGGCTTCCTTTCGCCAGTCGTATCCGCCTTCGCCGCTCCCCTTGTGTTCCAATTTTTGCAACGGTCCTGCAACGGCGTCACTCTCGCCGTCGAGCCCTTCCGTCGCGCGCCAGCCAGCGTCAAGCGCACGCACGAACATCTTTTCGAGCACGTCTTCGAGCCCGATCGACACGTACTTTTCGATCGCCGCGAGCGTGGGCCGCTCTTCAATAAACAACAGCGCCTCGACAACCCGATTCGCGGCGGCCCAGCTCAAATCGGCAAATTCCTTGGCGTGCGGCCCTATGACGTCGCGCAAGCGGCTAGCGATTTCGCTCGGCCGCTGAAAGTTCGCGAGCGGGTCGAGCCGCACGCTCGCCTCGGGCTTCGAGGGGTGCAGGAGGAAGGGGGCCCGCCGGCCCGCCGCTTCTGCAGACTTGCAGACGGCCCGATAAAGCTGCTCGGAAAACTTCGGATCGATCACGACGACCACGTCGCCGCGCAAAACGGCCTGCGAGATGAGGTTGGCGAGAAGGACGCCCTTGCCCGCACCCGTCGTACCGACGATGAGCGTGCCAGCTCCCATTTCGTCGAACGAGATGTCGAGCGGGCGCTCTTCGGGGCCGATGCCGTGCAGCACGGGCGAGCCGATTCGCCGTCCGAGCCCTTTCTTGCCGTTTCTGAGGAAGGGAACGAGCGCCTCGGGCGCGCGGCAGCGCACCCAATCCCGGCTCGGGAGCATCGAAGCGAGTTGCGCTTCGGCCGATCCCCATTCGAAGCCGAGACCGAGCCAGAGTCCGTTCACGGGCGGCAGCAGCGCGGCATCAAAACGAATGCCGCACGCGCCTTCGCGTACTTGCGACGCGCGTTCGGCACGTTCGAGCGCCTTCGTGCGGCGCCAAGGCGAGTAAGCGAGCCGCGTCAACCGAGCACCCGTCCGGCCGTGCACCGAAACGTCTGCCTGCGCGAGCCGCCGCATGTGTACAACGAGGTCCGCGAGCGTAAAGCGCGCGGGCGCTTCACCCCAGAGGCGCGCCCGTACGGTGAGAATGCGCTTTGCGGCGTTCATGCGAGACGCTGCCGCGAATCCCAAAAGTCCCGCCGCGGGAAGCATCAGTGCGGCGTGGCCCGCGCCCGCTGCGCCGAGCGCCAGCGCCGCGGCGGCACCCGCACCGAAAGCGAGCGCACTTCTTATCTCAAAGGCGGGACGCCAGTGGGCGGCCGCCCAAAGACGCGCTTCTTGCGCCGTTACCGGCCGCTCGCCGCGCTGCCAGGCTTTTCGTCGGACCGCCAGGCGCTTCACTGCGTGCCGGCCCGCTTGATGGATCGTGTTTTTCAATGCCATTCCCTCATGAAGAACCACCCGGCGAATCACGACGAAAACCCTGCGGCACGTCTCAGTACCGCAGCGGCCATCCGCGCGTACGGTCCTTCATCGGGACCAGTGAGACCGACCAGACAAAGCGATGCCGCGCCCGCTTCAATTTCGCGCGGCGCAGGTACGGCTTGACCCTCGACCGTGCGCGTCATCAGTTGGAGATACCGACGCGAAACAAGAACACCCCAGGTACCTTCGTCCGCCTGTCGACCGGCATCGACCGAAAGATGCTGTGCCGGCGCGAGCAACGTGCGCGCCGACGCGCGAGGCGCCGCCCGGACAACGGGGCGCACGAGCGCGTCGGGCAATGTGCGAAAAGCACAGAACGAGTCGCCGGCCGAGTCAGCCGCTTCGCAGAGATGCTTCAAAACGGCATTGAGGTCCGCGAGTACGCCTGCCGCCAGCAAAAGCCCGATCGTGCGATCGATTTCGGCTTCAGCGCACGAAAGGGCTTGAAGCGGCACGAAGACGGCGCCGCCGATCTTGCCGCCAATGGCAAAGCGTTCGGGCGCAGCAGAACAGTTAAGCCGCGCCACCGCTTTGCCAAGCCTCGAGCGAATCGTCGGGTGGACCGCGTTCGCCGCGCGCGTCAATGTCCAGAAAAATGGCGACGCCGCTTTTTGCGTCGACGCTTCTTTTGCGCTGCCAGCGTACCCGTGCGTCGACTCGGCCGTTTGGGTCGCCTCGATGCTCACGAACGCCGATTCGGCTTCCGCCTGCACCGCCGCAAGCGCTTTTAAATAACCCGCCGTAGCGAAAGCGGGCGCAGGACGCACGTTTGAACGCCTATTTTGAAGTCCGGCAGCCGCTGCGGCATCTGCGGGAAGGACCTTGTCGACCCGATCGAAATCGACCGAGAGGGCAAGACACCCTTTCTTCGGTACCGGACGAAACGGATCGCGCGCGAGGAACGATCGTACGCGTGCGTGCTCGTGAGCGTACGCAGGACCTCCGTCCAGCGCGTCGTCGCGACTCGGACCGCTTCGCCCTCGTTTGGCATGCGCGGCGAGTGCCAAAAGGACGGCCGGATCCGCAATGCGCAGCGCACCGGCAGTCGCTTCATTCCGCCGATCGGTCGACTGCTCGTCAGTCGGCCGCGTTCGAATCCGAAAAACGGGACTGCCGCTTGGGGTGCGCTCGACAAAACCGACTTCGGCCAGGACGGCCGCGACAATCGCGGGCTCGGCCAGTGCGCGGCACTCCGTATCTTCGAGCCGCTCTTCAAGCGAACTTTCGAGCACCTCGAACAAATCCCCAAAGCCCTCGGGCCACGGCAGATAAAGTCCGTCCTCGGCATAATGCAGCGTGAGGCCGCCCGAGCGCGACGCCCGGCTGAAGGTGCTTGCCGGCACTTGCGCGGCCTCTTCGCCCGACATCAAGTCGGCAGCAACCCTGCGCACTGCTTCGTTGACGCGCCAGCGACCCATTTCCACGAGGCGCTCGGCTGCGCGCACGAGAAGCGGCCCCCAGGCACGCAGACTCGCGCGCGTGCCGTCGCGGGCTGCCGTCTCAGCAGCGCGCTCTCGGAGCGCCGCCGAGATCCCCGCATCGGCCGCGTCACGAAGCGCGTCGATGAGGTGAGACGATGCACCGCACCCGCGCACGCAGGCAAAAAGCGCCTCACGCATGCTGGGCACGCTCGACGAGCCTCCGTCGCGTTCACCGGCTGACGAGCCGAGTCGTTCGAGTGTTTCCCTGCGGACAACGCGCAGGAAAACGCTCGAGCGCACCAATTCTCGCGCGCCGCTCGAGCGGCTGTCGCCCGCACGGAGGCCGCCCTGCCGCCAATGCAAACGAAGCACGGCTTCGCCGCGCAGGCGCCCGAACGCACGGAGCGAAAAATCGTACAGGGTCTCGGCCGTCGGATCGAACCGAAAAAGAGGCTCGAAGCGCCGCTCGTCGCGCGAAGTTCGACCGACCTCCGCGCAGAGCACCGAGAGAACATCTGCCGAGCCGATGAGCGCAAGCAGAGCAGCCGCGAGCGTGAAGTTTTCAATGAAGGTCTTTCTCGCCGTCGGCGTGAGGTTCCGCCCGGGAAGCACGCGCCCGGCCGCCGCAACAGCGTTGGCCGCACTGCGAACGCCGAGCTCGAAAAGTCCGTCGGCTTCGGCAAAAGGGCCCGATGCGCTCGCCGGCAATCCCTGCACAAGCGCGCCCCAGGCAAGCACCGCAGGCAGAAGGCAGGATTCAAATATGTTTTTGTCTCCCACGGATATACGCAAAACTTCAAGCGCTCCCGCGTGACGAACCGCGAGAACGCCGGGATCGACGGGCGCGACGACGCCGGGCGATCGGGATGAGGAAGCGCATGACAAGGGCACGAAACCCTCGAACGCATCGACCGCACCGAGCATCACCCCGGGCAGTCGCCCCGAAAAGGCGTCGTCGGGCGAGCGGCACATGCCGAGCGGCAGTGAGCGCCGTGCTCCCGATGGAACAGCACGGAGCGAAGCCGCCCTCTCGGGAGCGGCAAGTGAAACGGAATAAGGATAGGCGTCGTACATAACGAAAACTTGAAAGCCCGCTGCGGTTGCGAAAAACGCGCGAACCGAACCAAGACTCAAACGGAAACGGCAAGCGCCCGACGCACGAAAACGTTCGCGGTCGGGCCGGAAAAGCTTTTTCAATGAATCGAACTGCCGAGCCGGCTCTATTCGGGAACTGCGCTAGACCTCAATCGAATGAATCGATTTGGCGCGTCATCAGGGATGCGCGCGCTTGAGCACAATGGCCGCCGCGGCGTCAGCCCCCGACACCGCAAAGTCCGGCGCGGCTGCCGAACGCTCGAAATCGAGCGCTTGCACGGCGGCAACGAGCGCTTCAACCGCCGCTTCGCCGATATCGGCCTCGGCAGCCGCCCGTGCGCGATTCTTCGAAGTGAGCGGAAACTTCATGAAGAACCCTGCCTCATAGGCTTCTATAAGGAGAAGCCGGGTAATGTTCTCTATCGAGCCCGCGAAGCACGGCGCGGCCCTGCCCTCCCCGTCACGTCGGAGACGCATACTCGATGCACGGCCGACGGCAAAGAGACCCGCGCCGTGAAAGGCGCGCCGCTGCAGGTCCGCCGCACGCATGCGGTGGTAGTCGGGAAACGATGCGAGTCCCATCCGATCGACGCGAACATCTTCGAAAACATTCGCGAGCCGCGCTCGATAGGGATCCAATTGCCGAAAGCGTTCGAAGTCGGAATACCGAACATGAAAGACTTCGTGCAGCGCCTGCGACCAAAAATTCGAGCCCGCCCGACCGTATGCGGAATCCAGACCGGGGAGCCGTATCGTAAAGCCGCCCGCGTCCGATACCGTTTCTGCGACCGCCTCACCCGCTCTGGCACGCTCGATGCGAATCCGCCGACGCGGTCCCGATTCGGGCTGCGCGGCGCGCAGCAGCCGCTCGACAAAGGCGGGCGGCAATCCGTTCGCCTCGAGCGCAATGCCATTCGAACTGGAGGGCGTTGGACGCATAAGAATCCTTTGAAAAAAGAGACGAAGCAGACGAAAAAGACGCAAAGACCGTTTCGGCCGCATGGGCCGCAACAGATACGCAGACGCGACGCGCGTAAAGCGCGCACGCTCAACGCTAGCACGGCACGCCAAAGCGGCCGCCGTTTGAAAAAAACAAAAGAAAAACGCAATCGCTTCCAACGAGCGCCCAAGCGCTCGCGGAAGGATTGCGTCGAAAAAAAAATGCCGGGACCAGCGTGATCGTCCGTCAACCTGTTTCTCTTCTCGGAAGCCTTTGCGAACGAAACACTCGACATCGCCCGGCGGATGCCCGCCATGCCGGTCGGGCGGTGTCCGCTGCCGCCGCAAAACGAACGGCACAATTCTTTGGTTTTCAAACGAAAGCCCGGACACTGCGACCGCAGTCGACGCACCGGCGCGCCGGAACGCGCTTCGTCGCAATCACGGATTGCGGCCGAGTGCCCGTCGCTCTTTTATGAAGCGACAGACAGGCGGTCGACTGCAAGGCAAACGATTCGCGAGCCGTTTGGGCGCCGCTCTCGGCCGAACGCCGACGCAATTCGGTCGGCAGGCGCGAAGTGCCGGTTGAGAAACCGACTTGAGGCGCAAAGAAAAAACGCAGAAGCTCGCTGCGGCAGTTCCGAGCCAATCGCTTCTCGATTCGATCGGCCGAAGGACTTCGAATGGATCAACTCTCGTCAACGCACGCTTCATTCGTGCGCCTCGCACTGCCGTCGGGACGCGGCCGAAACCCGTGGTTCGACCCGCGTCCGCGGGAACGTTTCGATGTGCACTCTTGCACTCAGCGGACTAAGCCGCTACGGAAGAAGCACAGCCGGCGCCGGCGCAGCGCGAAAAAGACCGGTTCGCGCAGTGACGGCACCGTAGACGGAATTCGAGCCTCGGCTCCAAGGGCCGCGTCCCTTCGCTTGGATGAAGCAGAGACGCAATTTGCGCTGCGAGCACGTGAAAAGTCAAGAGCGAACGGGTTCAATCGCGGTTTTCAGGCGCTTTTTGCGGCTTCCGAAGAGTCGGTATCTTGACAGCCTTGCGCGATTGGAACCAGCCGTAGAGATTGGCGAGCGAGAGTCCGATCTCGAGCGCGCAGCCGCCCCAGCTACCTGCAAAAGCGTTGTGCACGAACCAGAGCAGCGAACCCAAAAAGATGCCGAACCGAAAAGTGCCGCCCTCGAGGCGAAAGAGCGTTACGGTGAGGACGACGCTCGCGACGAGCGGGAGTATTTCTTGCGGCGCCAGCCCGTCGAGCTTCGGGAGCACGCCCGCGGCGACCGAAAGAACCGAGAGAACGATCACCCAAAACCAGGAACGGCTTTTGATCGAAATACCGATGCGCAGACAAGCGATGATGTTGGCGAGCACCGCGAGCGGCAGTCCCAGAAGCCAGAAGTGCAGGCCGTAAAAGACCGTGTGAACGAAAAGCCAGCATTTGATCGAGCGCTCCGTCTGCCGCGTCATCGCCCAGAAGGCGAGGAGTGCCGCCAGCCAACCGACGCCTTGCGCCCACATCGAACCGTCCACAACGTCTCTTCGCGTTTACCGGCCCGACCCGTTCAAGCCGCTCCGCTCAAAGATACTCAGTCTTCCGAGAGGAGCGCCTCGGTTTTCTCCCGTAGGGCCGAAAGCCGCGCGAAGACGTCTTCTCGAGAAAACCGCTCGAAAAAGCGCGTCTTCGAAGCAATCACGCCCAGAGCCAGTGTCGACGTCGTGCGGTTTAAAAAGACCGGGAGCGCCATCGTGAAGACGCCCTTGTTCCACTCCTCGTCGTGCACGCCGAAGCCGCGCTCGCGGGCTTCCTTCAAGTCCGCCCGAATCTCTTCCGGATCGACGTGCGTGTTGTCCTGGAACTTCACGTGCGGGCGCAGGAGTTCTGCATCGATCTTGTCGGCGGGCTGATGCGACCAGAGGATTTTGCCAGCGGCCGACGCATGAATCGGAAAGGCGTTTCCAGGGTGAAGTCCCTCCGCTTCCAAGGGCTTTGCGTAGCCCGCGAGACTGATGATGCGTCCGCGCATTCTGACGAGATAGATCGTCTCGCCGAACTCGTCGGCCAAGGCCGAAAACGCCCGTTCAACCTTCCCGAAGAGCGAGCGGTTGCGATCGGCCGCCGTCCCGATTTCCGCGAAGCGCTTCGTGAGGCGATGCCGGCCGCGGCCCCGAATAAACGCTCAAACATCAGCCGCCGCTGCCGCTCGTTTTTCGGCCGCGGCGGCTTTCCATGTAAAAAACGCTCGTCTCGAGAGCCGAAGCTTTAGAGCGCACGCTCGAGCGCGCGCAGAAGAAGTCCCGCCGAACGGTGAAGCGCCTGTGCCGCCGTGAGTAGACGCATACCCTGTGCGGCAGGTGGTTTCTGGGTAGAGCAGGCACTCACTTCGCCAAGCACCCGCCGGAACGCCACGTTCGCCGCCGCAAGCCGATTGCGGGTCGGCGACCCCGCGCGCCCGAAGCCGAGTTCGTCCTCGGCGTAGCCCGCGTTCACGAGTGCGTGAAGCCGCGCCATGCGCGTTTCCTCGTCGCCCGAATCCATCCTGCGTGCGTCGCGAAGCGTTTGAATCGCGCGTTCGATCCCAACGAAAACGGGACTCGCGGCAAACCCGGCGAGGCACGCGGCTGTCTCGTCAAGACCGGCCGCTTCGGCCCAAGCTTGGGCATCGTTAAGCTGCGCGCGGACTTCGCTCAAGGCTTTGTCTGCTTCGTCGGCGCAGTCTTCGGCTTCCGCCGCAATCGAAAGCGCAGCCGCGCCTTCGCCTGCCGCGGCGAGCGACGCCTTGAGGATAATCGTCCCGTCGCGAAGGAGCGCTTCGGGAGCGATGGCATCCAAATCGTCGGCGCGCGTATGCCAGTGCGGCCCGTAAACGCCGCCCAAACCCGCCACGGCGAGCGAAACACCGCTCATCTCGGCAGGCACCTCGGCGACGTTTGAAAAGACGGTCGGCACGCCCGCAGCGTAGAACGACTGGTCGCAGCTGCGCGAAAAACGCATCGGCTGAAGCGGCGCATCGATCCCCGCCGCCCGAAGCGAACGGCGTGCGAGAAGCGCCGCACAGGCCGAAAGCGGCATTTTGCCGTTCACGACGCTCTCGCGCATGCCGAGGCAGTCGACGTTGATATTGAGAAAGACCGAACGCGAGAGCGCCGCCCCGTGCCGCTCGCTCCAAGCAGCACTCCCGGCGTAGCGGCCGTGACTGTGCCCGCTCCAGGCAACGGCCAAGGCGCCCGCACGCAAAGCGTCTTTCCTCGCGGCAAGTGCTTCAAGTACGCCCGCCGTCACGGCCAGACCGCTCGCGTTGTCCACGGCGCCCGCACCCCAGCTGTCCATGTGTCCCGTAAGGAGAAAGCGGGGCTTGCCGTCGGCCGTCGCCTCATCGATCAAAGGACTGCAGCCGACAGCGCCCGTCAGAACGGTACTCATGCGCCAGCCCGAGTGCACCCGGTTTTCGAGTTCGACCGCTTCGCCCGTCTGCGCAGCGGCGAGAAGGCGCTTAGCGGCGGCATCCGTCACGGCCGCGTTCGGTATGCGAACGTAGCGTGCGATGTCCTCGTCGCCTGCCGGACTCCCCCAGAGGTCGCTCACGATCATGCGCCGCACGCGCTCGCCCGTATTGAAAAGCAGCGCGGCGGCACCGGCGGCTTGCGCCGCGCGCAGCAGACCGAGCGACGGCAACCCTTCGACAAGGAGCACCGCACCGTCGACGGCCGCCTCCCCCCGCGCGAGCGCCTCGCGCGCCTGACGGTCGAGCGCGAGGAGCGGGCCCTTCGCCGAAATCGTGAAGTCGCCCGGCGCCCCGTCTTCGAGCGGATGCGTCATGGCGTTGCCTTCGACTTCAGGGCTCTCGATTGCAGCTGCCCCGGCGCGAATCGAGGCGTCGGCCGTCGAAACGAAAATCGGGATGCGTTCGCGATGCGTTTCTGCGCCCGCACGCCTGTAGGCGGCTTCGAGCACGTCAAAAGCGCGCTCTTCGGCCTCGTTGGAAAGTCGCTCGCCGCATGCGACGAGCGCGCGCAAAACGTCGTACACCGTTTTTTCGAATCGTTCCATTGCGTTCACCTGCTTTCGCCCGAAGAAGCTCGAGCGCCGTGCCGCGTTCTGAAGCACGAAAGAGAAGTAAAAAAGGCGCGGCCGAACGAGAATACCCGCAGCCGCACAACTCGTTCCTCGACTTTACCGCGGCCGTACGTTTTTGGCATCTCTCGAATCGTTTGTCGCCAATGGCAGCCGATCGGGCAAAAACGGCCAAATTTGCGAAATTGCGGATTTGTCCTTTGCGGCGAACGAATCGGCCTCAGTATGTTTGCTCATTTCGGCCCTCTCAATCGCGTTCTACTATGGAGAAGGTAGCCTGGACGGCGAGTCGTCTCCCTCGGTCTCAAGTGGCACCGACCGCGCTCCGGCGCTTTCTCCCATCAAAATAAGCTCCGTGCAAAAACCTATAAGGAGGAAAACCATGCATGCCTTCACCAACGCTTTCGAGCGGCGGTGGTTCTGGATCTTCATGGCGATCTGGGCCTTCATCTGTCTGCCGCTGCCGATTTTCTACGACACGGAATACAACCCGAGCTTCTTCGGCGTACCGCTCTTTATCTACGGCTGGCTCGTTTACGGGCTCTTCACAATCATCATGATCGGCGTCTGGGCCGCTAGCTGCTTGAAGCGCCCCGAATACCACGAATTCGATGAAGACGACCCCGAATCCACCGAAGGGAGCAGCAAATGAACCATGTCATTGATACCGCGACGATGACGGTACCGTTCCTTTGCGTCATCATCCTCTACTGTCTCATTCTCACCGGCCTCGGCTGGTACGGCTCCCAGAAAAACAAGGGCCTCTCCGACTACTTCACGATGTCGGGCAAGGCGGGCGCCATTCTCACGGGCATCGCCTACTTCTCCACGCAGTACTCCATGTCGACCTTTATGGGCGTGCCCGGGTCGATTTACCACGTCGGCTACGCCGGGATGTCCGTCTCGGTGCCTGGCATCGCGTTTTCGATGCTCATTCCGGCGCTTCTCGTCGGCCGTCGACTCATCACGCTCGGTCACCGCTACAACATGCTCACGATGGCCGACTACCTGGCCGACCGTTATGAGTCCACGGGCGTTCGCGGTCTGCTTGCCGTCCTCATGCTCATCTTCCTCGTCTCGATGATGGGCGCGCAGACGATCGGCGGCGGCGTGATCTTCACGACCTATACGGGCGCGCCCGAATGGGTCGGCATCGTCGTGATGGGCGTCACCGTTATGCTCTACTGCATGGCGGGCGGCATCCGATCGATCATGCTTACCGACCTCATTCAGGGCATCCTGATGGTCGTGACTGCGGTCGTCACGTTCTTCGTGTCGCTCAAGCTCGGCGGCGGGCTGGAAGTCATCAACGAAAAGCTCGCGGCAATGGACACCAACTACGTGAGCTTCCCCGGCCACAACAATTCCTATCCATGGCAGGGCTACGTTTCGATGATCGTGATGTGGAGCTTCTTTGCGATCGGCCAGCCCCATCTCTTCACGAAGTTCTTCACGATGAAGGACCACAAGACGATGTTCAAGGCCGTCATTCTCGGCACGCTCGGCATGTGGTTCTCCGCCTCCTTCATCGAATGGTGCGGCGTCACGGGCATCATCTCGTTCCCGGGCCTCGAAGGCAAGCAGTCCGACTTCGTCGTGCCGCTCATTCTGCAGGGTGGCCTCTCGCCGATTCTCTCCTCGCTCATGATTGCGGGCATTTTCTCGGCCGGCATGTCGACGATTTCTTCGCTCCTTCTGACGGCTACGTCCGCGGCTTCGCGCGACCTCTATCAGAAGATCCTGAAGCGCAATGCAACCGACGAAGAAACGCTGCGCCTCTCGAAGGTGATCACGGTCTGCCTCGGCATCATCGCGATCGGCATCGGCATCTATAAGCCGGGCTCGATCTTCCAGATCGTTCTCTTCGCGTACGGCGGTCTCGGCATCTGGGCCGCGCCGATTCTGCTCGGCATGTACTGGCGCCGCACCACGACGGCCGCGGTTTACGTGGGCGTCATTTCGGCCGAAATCCTTTACGTCCTCATGGTTGTGAAGTTCACGTCCTGGAGCTTCGGCTTCAATCCGCTCATCGTCGCCTGGGCCTTTGCCATGGTCGTGATGATTGTCGTGAGCCTCCTCACGAAGCCCGCGAGCGAAGCGACGATTCGCCGCCACTTCGACGACCTTGATAGACGTGCAGATGCAGCCTGATCCTGCATCGCATTGAATGACAGCGCTTTTCTAAAAGCGCAGACACACTCGGGCGGCCTCGCGCCGCCCGAACTGCGTTGCCGAACACCACTCGAGAAAACACCATGAAGCTCGCACACCTTTCCTGGCGCAAAGCCGAACCCGTTCTTAACAATCCCGACACCGTCGTCGTCATTCCGATCGGCAGCACCGAGCAGCACGGCCCGGTCGGGCCGCTCGGCACAGACTGGCTGATTCCGGAATGGATCACGAACGAAATGGAAAAGCGCACGGACATTCTCGTGACGCCCGTGATTCCCTTCGGCGTCGCCACGCACCACACGTCCTTCCCCGGCACGATCGACATGGGGCTCGAAACCCTCATCGCCGTCATGCGCGGCGTCTTCACGAATCTTGCCAAGCACGGCGCACGCCGCTTCGTTGTCGTGAACGGTCACGGCGGCAATGACCCCGCGATTGAAAAGGCCGGGCTTGAAATCGCGCGCGAAACCGGCGCGCTCGTCGCGCTTCTCAACTGGTGGAGCATTGCGCCGCAGCTCAACAAGGCCTGGACCACCGGTCACGGCGACGCGCAGGAAGTCGCCGCCATGATGCACGTGCACCCCGAGCTCGTCGACCTCGCCGACTGCCCGAAGACCGTTGTGAACGAACTCTCCGAAGACTTTGCCTTCACGCACCTCTCCGCGATCCGCTACAAGGGCGCCGTCGTGAAGCTCGTGCGCGACTTGAAGCGCGGCATTCCGCAGGGCGGCTTCGGCGGGCTCGCGAGCGAAAATGCGACCGCCCAATGGGGCGCCGACATGATGACGGCGATCGTCGACTACTTCTCGGCCTTTGTCGAAGATTTCCGCAAGGTGCCGCTCGACAGGATCGAAGACCGATAAGCCTCTTACTCAAACTCTTGACGCAAAGGCCTCGCGATCCGTTCGCGAGGCCTTTGCTTTTCTCCGCTTTATTGGGGCGCACATTCCGTGCGCGCCGACAGCATCAGTAGACGCGGTAGTAAAGAATGTCGGGCCCGTTCGGGCGCGACGCGCGGTGCACTTCGTAGTACTGCGGGAAGGCTTCGATCAGGTTCGAGAGCTTGTCAAAGCCGAAATTGCGGCAGTCGAAATCGGGCTTGGCGCGGCGCAGGTAGTTCCCGGCCGTCGCCATATTGGTCCAGCCCGACTCGTCGGAGAAGTTTTCGCAAGCGCGTACGAGAAGTTCGTGCACGACCTGCATTTCGTTTTCGTCAGCAGCTGCGGCCTCGGCCGGCGACAGGTTGTCGCCGAGGTTTTCCAAAAAGAGAAAAACGTCGCAGGCGTTGCGGAACGAGGGCGAGGTCTGACGCGTCCCCACGCCGATTACTTCAACGCCCGACTCGCGAAGCTTCACGGCGAGCGGCGTAAAGTCGCTGTCGCTCGAAACGAGCACAAACGTGTCGTAGAGGCGGCGCGCGAGCAGATCCATCGCGTCGATCGTGAGCGCGATGTCGGTCGCGTTTTTCCCCGAAACATAGTCGAACTGCTGCTCGGCCTTGATCGCGAGTTCGTTCAGGACCTTATCCCAGTTGCCGAGCGTGGGTTTGGTCCAGTTGCCGTAGGCGCGCTTCACCACAATGCGCCCGCGCGTCGAAATCTCGCGCAGCACGAATTCGAGCTTCGAGAGCTGCGTGTTGTCCGCGTCGATCAGAACAGCAATCTCATTGGTGTCTTGGTATCTCAAAATCGAACCTCCTTGGCTTGCAGCCATTATGCAGCCGTTAGTCGATTTTTTCCTTATCGGTTCCCTGTATACAGATTCAACATTAGCACTCGACGCAGTCGGGAAAAATACTGACAAACGATGCACGCTCAGGCAAACCGCCGTGCACGGTGAAGCAAATACGTAAACACCGTTGATCTACCGTTTGAGATGACCGTTCATCGGTGAGGCGCGCCGCTCTTTCCGGCAGCTCTGAACCGAAAACCGCTTTTGAAAGGAGAGAACCATGACGAACATCACACGCCGTTCCATGCTCGCCGCCATCTCGCTCGGCGGCCTCGCCGGCCTCGTTCCCACCGCGCAAGCCAAGCCGCAGGCGGCTGCCGCGACCGAACTCAAAGGTGCCGAATACTTCGACGTCGTCGTCGCGGGCGGCGGCGCCGCGGGCTGTATGGCCGCACGCACCGCTTCGCGCGCCGGCAAAAAAGTACTTCTCGTTCAGGCCGTACCGGTGCTCGGCGGCTCCTCGGCGATCTCGTCGGGCTGGATTCGCGCCTGCGGCACCGAATGGCACAAAGCGCGCGGCATCAAGGATACGACCGAAGCCTACAAGGCCGACATCATTGCTTACGGGCGCGGCAGCCGCAACGAAAAGAAGGCCGACATGATCTCGAAGACGGCCGGCCGCTTCGTCAACGACCTCTTCTCGATCGGCGTCGAATTCACCGATGAAGAAGACCGCGTCAACGGCGGCGAAACGCTTCGCGTCGTCAAAGCCAAGGGGGCGGGCGCCGCCATCATGCGAAAGCTCGCCCAATCCGTGAGCGAAGACGCCAACATCACGGTCCGCACGCAGACAAGCCTCACGGACGTGATCCTTGACGACGAAAAGAAAGTGGTCGGCGTTCGCATCGTACGCCGCAAGAAGGCGACGCCCGTGCGCACGAAGGCGGTCGTCATCGCCACGGGCGGCTTCGGGCGCAATCAGGACATGATCGACGTCTTCACCGCCGCCTGGTCGAAGACAGGCCGCATCATGGACATCGGCTGCAAGGGCGACGGCCTTCGCATCGCGACCGAGCTCGGCGCGGGCGCGCTCAACCTCAACATCGCCATGGTCTGCCCGACCTTAGAAGTGACGCAGAACATCTTCTACAGTTCCGCGCCGCTTTTGAACGGTGGCATCATCGTGAACGAAAATGGACGCCGCTTCACGAACGAATACGTGATCTACACGCAGACCAACATCGATATGCTCAAGCAAAAGACCTGCTGGGAAATCGTCTCGCGCGATCTGCACCCGACGGTCGAATCGATGATCGAAAAAGGCGTTGCCAAGGAATGCAAGACCGTTGAAGACCTCGCGAAGCTGATCGGCTGCGAACCCGAAGGGCTGCGCGCCGACATTGAAGCGCACAATGCGACGACGCGTCTTCCGGCTGCCGAACGCAAGGACCCGTTCGGACGCACCGCCTACGGCAAGGAACTGAAGGCGCCCTACTACGCGCTTCAGATCAAGCCCGTGATGCTCGAAACGGTTGGCGGCTTCATGATCGACGAGAAGTGCCGCATCACGACGCTTTTGGGTACCCCGATCGCCAAGGGCCTCTTCGGTGCTGGCGCTGCCGCTTTCGGCGAACACTTCGGCGTCGGCTACCGCTCGGGCGAAGCGTACGCCTACGCGGGTTCGACCGGCATCACGGCTGGCGAAGAAGCCGCGAAGTGCTGATGAAGCTTCTCGCTGACGATTCGAACAACTGACGGGACGGCGCCGACCGCCCGTTAAGTCGACCGTCCATCCGGTCATGCAACCCGAGCCTCGTGCGCAAACAGCGCCGAGGCTCTTCTTTTGGCCGAAAAGAAGGACGAATCGTTCGATCAAGCCGTCGCTTCGCGCACGCGCTGCAATCGGTAAGCGGCGGGCGAAACACCGTAAGCCCGGCGGAAACGACTCCCAAAGTGCGCCTGCGTTTTGAATCCGCAGGCAAACCCGATATCCGCCGCACTCATCGCCTTGCACCACGGGCTCAGCAGCATCGCGCGCGCACTCTCCAACCGAATGCGCCAGAGCGCTTCCATTACGCCGCCTTCGCTCTCGAAAAGCTGATAGAGCTTTCGCACCGAAATGCCGCACTGCGCGGCAACGGCCTGCGCAGTGAGCGACGCGTCGCCCATCGACTTTGTCATGACACGCTCGGCCGCGAGCTTCAACGCCGCCTGCGAGGGCGAATCCGAGAGTCGCGTGCGAAAGATTTCCGAGAGTCCCATTGCGGCAAGCGAGACAAACGTGTCGCGCAGACTCTCGAGCGCCGGGATCGACGCCGCTTCGAGCGCGTTGTCGGCCGCCGTTGCGCGGACAAGATTTCTGAGGAGCAGAAAATTGCCGTCGCATTTCATGGCGGTAGCCGTCGTACGCTCGAGCGAGGGAAAGAGCGCCTCAAGCGCCGACTTGGGCACGTGAAGAACATACTGACGAAATGGCGTAAAGAAATGGAAGTCCGCAGCGCGGGCCGTATTGAAAAAGAAGAGTCTCCCGGGCTTCAAGACCGTAAAGCGGCCGTCCTGACCGATCGCCGTGGCCCCGGCCTCGAGAAAAACGAAGCTCATCGTCTCGCGCGGGCGCGCGTTGACGTCCATTTTGGCTGAGTAGTCTTCGCTGGCGAGAAACCCGACCGAAGCGCCTTCGAAGCGATGAATGCGCAGTTCGGCCGAAAACTTCCGCTTTTCCTTGAGCCGCTCGCGCTGACAGGCGAGCGGCAGCCCGAACGCCTCTTTGATGGCGGCGGTGTGGTAATCGAACGCGTCCTCATGCGACATGCCGTCAAGTGCTTCGTCGCTCAGCTTTTCGAAGTACATGGCTCGAAGTTCGTCTCAAAAGAAGCTGCAGGAATCTCTATGTACGCGGATATTACTCAAGGTCTTCCGAGTCGAACACGGTGTTTTTGCTCGTATTGAATCGAGGGGCGCGAAAGCGTTCAAGCCGCAGCCCTGCCGCGCCGTTTGCCGCCCGGCGCGGTTCTGCGGCAAAAAGCCGCCGCATTCGTCTGCTTAACTTGTTAAGAGAGCGTGCGGTTCTTTGATTTCGATCAGCGTTTTCAACGGTCTCTGCGGTTCGCACACTCTTCACAAATAGGCAAGCCGACTCGTAATATTTTGATATCGAATTATTCGACTTCGAGATTTACGACGCCGAAATGTTCGAGCAAGCGCGTCCCCTCCCGCCGGGACGATCGAGACCGGATCGACGCCGGGAAACACCGGGCAGATGCTTCGACGCGCCGCGAACCGAAGTCGAAACCGCAAAAAGCCCCCAAAGGAGAATTTCCATGACCTTCAAAACCGTGGTCGATCTCTTCGACCTTTTGGACGACGGGCGCTGCGAAGGCAAAGCCGTTGTCGACTTCCTTCGCGCCATCGACCCCGACGCCGAGATCGAAGAATGCCGCATGGCGGGCGAACCCGAAGGGAGCTTCACGGACTTTATCCGCGTAACGATCCCGGGGCGCAACGGCAAACTAGCGGGCGGCAGCGCGCGCACGATCGGCCTCATCGGGCGCTTGGGCGGCATCGGCGCACGGCCGGCCCGCCAAGGTTTTGTGTCCGACGGCGACGGTGCGCTTGCGGCACTCGGCTGCGCGGCAAAGCTCCTCAAAATGCGCCATCGACTCGATGTGCTCGAGGGCGACGTCATCGTTTCGACGCAAATCTGCGCGCATGCGCCGACGCGCCCTCACGACCCGGTGCCTTTCATGAGTTCCTGCGTCGACCAGTACGCCAAGAACGACTTCGAAGTCGTTCCCGACATGGACGCGATTCTCTCGGTCGATACGACAAAGGGCAACCGCATCATCAATAAGCGCGGCTTTGCCGTTTCGCCGACCGTCAAAGACGGCTACATCCTGCGCGTGAGCGAGGACCTGCTCACCGTCATGGCCCGCACGACGGGGCGCCCGAGCGCTGCCTTTCCCATCACGCAGCAGGACATCACGCCCTACGGCAACGGCCTCTACCACATGAATTCCATCCTGCAGCCCGCTTTCGGCACGACCGCGCCGGTCGTGGGCGTCGCCATCACGGCCGAGACGCAGGTGCCGGGCTGCGCCACGGGTGCCACGCACATTGAAGACGTCGAAGAGGCCGTGCGCTTCATGGTCGAAGTGGCCAAGGAATACACGGCGGGCACGCTCGACTTCTACGACGAAGCCGAATTCGCGCTTCTACAAAAGCGCTACGGCAGCCTTTCGCACTTTAGAACGGCAGGCAAGAACGTCGCCTGAAGACGGCGCACGCGACTTTGAAAGCAGCAAGGGAAAAGACAACGGGAGGTCTCATGAACAACGCCAAAACACTTGCGGTCATTCGCGTCTTCACGTCCGACGATCCCGCCGTGCTCGAAAAGCACGGCAAGATCATCGAGCGTCTCTACGGCATTCCGACGAGAACCTACTGCATTCCCGATCAGCCCGAAGGCATCCCCGACGAAGCAACGGCCGCGAAGTGCGTCGATCGAATTGTCGCCAAGTGCCTTGAAGCCGAACGCGACGGCGCCGACGCCATGCTCGTGAGCTGCGCGATCGATCCGGGCGTAGCCGAGGCGCGCAAATTCTGCCGGATTCCCGTTTTCGGCGCGGGAAGCTGCGCGGCCGCCATGGCGCTCACGATGGGCCGGCGTGTCGGCGTGCTCTCGCTGATCGCGGGTGACGTGCCGAGCGAACCCAAGCGGATTCTCGGCGACCGACTCGTTGCCGCCGTCGGGATCGAGGGCGTGCGCGACACGCGCGACCTTCTCACCGACTGGGGCAAAGCGGGCGCGAAAAAGTGCGTCGAAGCCCTCGCGAAAGACTGCGACGTCATCATGTTTTCCTGCACGGGCTTCTCCACCATGGGTATTGCGCACTGGTTCGACGATCTGCCCGTTCCCATCATCGACGCCATCGAGGCGGGCGGCGCCGCAGCAGCGCGCTACTTCGCCGTTTCATCCGTCAGAGGTCCGCTTAAATTTTGATTCCCGCCGCACTTTCACTCGGCAAAAGAATTCACACCATTCAACCACAACCAACACCATTTCGAACATAAAGGGAGGCCCCCATGTCGTTCAAACAAATCATCGAACTCGCCGAACTCCTTGACGACGGCCGCGTTACGGGCGAAGACGTCGTTCGCTACATTAAAAGCCAGGGCGACGTTGAAGCCTCGTGCGTAACGGTCCAAGGCGACCGCGGCACGACCGACTTCGTGAAGTTTCTGATTCCGGGCAAGAACGGCAAGTCCAAGGGCGGCTCTGCGCCGACACTCGGCATCGTCGGCCGTTTGGGCGGCCTCGGCGCCCGGCCCGAGCGCATCGGCTTCACCTCCGACGGCGACGGTGCGCTTGCTGCGGCCGGCTGCGCCGCACAGCTCGCGCGCCAGCTTATCCGCGGCGACCAGCTCGAGGGCGACGTGATCGTCGGCACGCATATCTGCCCGAACGCCCCGACGCTGCCGCATAAGCCCGTGCCCTTCATGGACTCACCCTGCACGATGGACGTGTTGAACGCGCACGAAATCGATCCCCAGATGGACGCCATCCTCTCGATCGACACGACGAAGGGCAACCAAATCATCTGCAAGAGCGGCATCGCCATTTCGCCGACCGTTCTGAAGGGCTACATCCTCCGTGTCTCGGAAGACCTCCTCTACATCATGGGCGTGACGACGGGCAAGCTCCCCGCCACCTTCCCCATCACGCAGCAGGACATCACGCCTTACGGCAACGGCCTCTACCACATGAATTCGATTCTCCAGCCCGCCGTTGCGGCCGACGTACCCGTGGTCGGCATTGCGATCACGACCGAATCCGTTGTTCCGGGCTGTGCCACGGGCGCGACGCATCTCACCGACGTTGACGACGCGGTCCGCTACGCCGTTGAGGTCGCCAAGAGCTTCACCGCCGGCCAGTGCGCTTTCTACGACGCCGAAGAATTCGGCCGAATCGAATCGCTTTACGGCTCGATGAAGCATTTCCAGACGTTCGGCAAGAACGACTGATCCATCTCTGCTCGCGCGGCGACCGGCCCCAACGGCGCCGCGTTTCTCTTGCGATGCGACGAGCGGAGCTTCTCGGACACGCGCAGCGCCGCATCGCAGTTTTCTTCAAGAACTACGATGACAAACCAACAAGTGCACGAGCACCCGAAGGTCTTTGAACCTGCAACCTTCTGCCTGCTCGTCGTTCTCGCCATTTTCGGCGCCATCATCGGCGTGCAGCTCCTCGTGAGCCTCGGCGTGACGCCCAATACAGCCATCATCGGCGCCATGGCAGCGATGATCGTCGCGCGCGTGCCGCTCAAATTCTTCGGCCACTACCGCTCGATTCACGTGCAGAACCTCGCGCAGAGCACGACGTCGGCAGCAACCTTCGGCGCGGCAAACTCGCTTTTGCTGCCGATCGCCATCCCGTACCTCTTCGGACGCCCGGACATGGTGCTGCCGATGTTCGCGGGCGTCTCGCTCGCAATGCTCCTTGACGGCTTCCTGCTATACAAACTTTTCAACACGCGTCTCTTCCCGGCAACAGGTGCATGGCCGCACGGCGTCGCCGCAGCCGAATCCATCAAGGCGGGCGACAAAGGCGGCAAGCAGGCTGTTCTCCTCGGTATCGGCATTGTTTTGGGTGCGATCGGCTCCTTCTTCAAGTTCCCGACCGCCGCACTCGGCACGGCCTTTATCGGCAACGTCTGGGCGCTCTTCATGCTCGGCATCGGCTTCCTCCTTCGCGGCTACAGCGAACCGGTCTTCGGCGTCGACATCAATGCGCTTTACATTCCGCACGGCATCATGGCGGGTGCAGGCGTCGTTGCTCTCATCCAGATCATCTTCCTCATGCGCGGCGGCAAGAAACAGGAAGACCATTCCGAACGCGAAGAGAAGGAGCGCGCGCACGCGCAGAAGCACGGCGTCGAAATGCCCGAACACAAGTCCGAAACCATCGGCAAAACGATCGGCATCGGCATGCTCGGCTTCGGCGCAATCTCGGTGATGATTGCGCTCGCGAGCGGCCTCTACTACCACCTTTCCTTCGGCTGGCTCATCGCCTTCATGGTCTATGCAGCCTTTGCCGCCTTCGTGCATGAAATGATCGTCGGTCTCGCCGCCATGCACTCGGGATGGTTTCCGGCCTTTGCCGTTGCGCTTATCACGCTCATCGTCGGCATCCTGATCGGCTTTCCGCCGGAAGCGCTCGCGATACTCTGCGGCTTTGCGGCCGCAACGGGCCCGGCTTTCGCCGACATGGGCTACGACCTCAAGGCCGGCTGGATCCTGCGCGGCAACGGCGCCGAACCCGCGTTTGAACTCGCCGGCCGTCACCAGCAGTTCCTCGCCGCATCACTCGCCTTCCTCATCGCCATTCCGGTTGTCGGCATGGTGTACCAGGACTACTTTGCGCAGGGCCTTGTACCGCCGGTTGCGAAGGTCTACATCGCGGCCATCAACGCGGGCGTCTCGGCCGAAATTGCGAAGTCGCTTCTTCTCTGGGCGATTCCGGGCGCGATCATTCAGTTCGTGGGCGGCCCGGCCCGACAGCTCGGCGTGCTGCTCGCAACCGGCCTGCTGATCGCGAATCCCATGGCCGGCTGGGCGGTGCTCATCGGTCTCGCGATTCGACAGATCGTCCTCAAGGTCAAGGGCCCCGAAGCGCGCGGCCCGCTCGAAGTGCTCGCTGCCGGCCTGATCGCGGGCGACGCACTCTTGAGCTTCTTCTCCTCGGTCTTCTCGGGTCTTCGCAACAAATAAGGTCTGCTGCGGGGACCGCTATGAGGTCCCCGCATGCCGCCTCAAGCATCCATATGGCCGCAGCCGCTCGGTGAATTACAGACTCCTGCAGCGCCTCGGCCGCACGATTGGGAGCAGAACCATGACTGCCACTCGAACGAAAATCGGCACGATCACGATCGGCCAGGCGCCCCGCGCCGACATAGCACCTTTGATTAACGACGCGCTCCCGCCCGATGTCGAGTGCCTGCATGTCGGCGTCCTCGACGGCCTTGACGCAGCTCAAATCGCCGAACGATTTCCCGCATCACTGGGCGAAAGTCTTCTCACGTCGCGCCTTCTCGACGGCAGCGCCGTCGTGATGGGCAAACGAGCGGTTCATGCGGGCTTGACAAAGAAAATCGCCTTCCTTGAAGAAGCTGGCGCGAGCCTCATCCTTTTGCTTTGTACGGGCGAATTCGACGGCCTTGCTGCGAAGAAGGCGCGCCTTATCGAGCCCGACCATGTCATCCCGCCCGTCGTCAAGGCGCTCGCAGGCAGCGTTACGCTCGGCGTCATGGTGCCGCTCGCCGAACAGGCACAATCCGAAATCCGCAAATGGCAGGCAACGGGCATGAAACTTGTTTTCGCCTCGGCATCGCCTTACACGGCTTCTGCCGAAGACGTCCAAGCGGCGGCACGCTCGCTTCGCGACCAAGGCGCCGAATTCATCGTGCTCGACTGCATGGGCTATCGGCTCGAACACAAAGCTTGGTGCCGCGAGGTCGTCGACGTTCCCGTTGTCGCTTCAACCGACCTCATGGTGCACCTATTGCGCGCAATCGTCTGAAGCACGCTCGCGCAAAGATGCCTTATTTGAAGCGCCGCTGTTCTCTCGTGAGAGCTGCGGCGCTTTTGCGTTCAATCGAAAGCAAAGAGAAGATTTTCTTTTTTACGGTCGAGCCTTAAAAATCGGAATTTCGCAGACTTCTTATGGTGCAGTTTTTAATTTTTTGAAAACATTTCTATTTGTTTTTTATATGTTTTCAATTTCAGATTCAGGAATATAGATAATTTGACCTATTGCGAAAACAATCGTTTTGCAGGAATATTCATCCTGTCGCCGACGAAACCGCCCGCGCGGCACAACCCCGACGCATTTAAGGAGCCGCCATGAAGTCATACGCACGAAACGCCTTCGCAGCCCGCGGGCGCACGTGCGTCTTCCCGGGTGATGCGCCCGAGCGCTCCAAAGAGCGACTTAGCCGCCGACTTCTGTCGGAGGGCGGCCGTGGCGTCCGCTGAAGGACGCAGCCTCCTGTGCGGGCCGCCCTCCCGAAAAGAGCTTCGAGAGCGACCGGCCTGCTCTGATGCTTCGGAGACCTTGTCTGCAGGCAAGCATTCGGCCTGAATGCAAATGCAGCAAAAGCGATCCGAAGACCCGAAAGGGCTTAAAAGCGCCTAAACAGCAGTCGTTGCGCACCGCCTCCCGAAGCCAAACGCACGGGAGGCGGCTTCACATGAGACCCCAAAAAGCAAGAACTTCCCGAAACAACCGCGAACCAGGACAAAGAACCATGCAGAACATCTCCTTCATCAAGAGCGCCATCTCCCGACGCGAATTCTTCTGCGCAAGCGCGCTCGCTGCGAGCGCCTTTGCCGCACCGCGCTTTGCTCTAGCTGCCGAACCGGAAAAGAAGAGCGTGACGATAGCTGTCGGCGGCAAGAATCTCTACTACTACCTGCCGATGGCATTCGCCGACTGGAACGGCTTCTTCAAGGAAGAAGGGCTTGACGTCAAGGTTGTCGACTTTCAAGGAGGCTCAAAGTCGCTGCAGGCCGTCGTGGGCGGCTCGGCCGATGTGGTTTCGGGCGCGTTCGAACACACGCTCTCGATGCAGACAAAGCGCCAGGCCATGCGCGCCTTCGTGCTTCAGGGCAGCGCCCCGCAGTGCGTTTTTGCCGTCAACAACCGCACGATGAAGGATTTCAAGTCGGTCGCAGACCTGCGCGGCAAGCGTATCGGCGTCACGGCGCCCGGCTCCTCCTCGCACGTAATCGCGAACTTCGTTTTCGCCCAAGCGGGCGTGAAGTCCAACGAATTCTCGGTGATCGGAATCGGTTCGGGAGCCGGTGCTGTTGCGGCCGTTCGTGCGGGCCAAGTGGACGCCTTTGTCGGACTCGACCCCGTCATCTCGCAGCTCGAAGGCGACGGCCTCATCCGCATTGTCACGGACACCCGAAACGTTGACGAGTCGAACGCGCTCTTCGGCGGCCCGATGGTAGCGGGCTGTCTCTACGCGCCGCAGCGCTTTCTCGACGAAAACCCGGAAACCTGCCGTCGTCTGGCACGGGCAGTCGTTCGCTCGCTCAAATTCATCGCCGAATGCTCGCCCGACGACCTGATGAAGATCGTTCCGAAGTCGGCCTTCCTCGGAAATCCCGAGCTCTACAAAACGGGCTTCATCAAGAACCGCCCGGCGCTCTCCAAGGACGGCCGCTTCCCCGACGGGTGCGCACAGATTTCGGCCAAAGCGCTCGCAAGCGTCAACCCGAAGCTTGCCGACTTCCCCTTCGACTATGCGGCGGCCTTCACGAACGAATTTGTCTGAGGCGGGGCGTCAACTCTCGAACCATCCGACCGGCGGCCTTGCGTGTCAAGCGCTGCCGGCCGCTCCCAGAAGTCACACGATCATGCAAAACGTCAACCGAACCGCACCGGCCATTGAATTTCGCAACGTCGCCTGCCGATTTGAAACGCCGACGGGCTTTTACACCGCGACCGCACACACGTCCTTTTGCGTTGCCGACGGCGAATTCGTGAGCGTCGTGGGCCCGACGGGCTGCGGCAAGTCCACGATCCTCAATATGGCCGCAGGCCTTCTCGCGCCCGCCGAAGGCGAAGTGCGCATTTTCGGCACGCCGCTCAAGGGGCTCAACCGACGCGCGGGCTACATGTTCCAGGCCGAAAGCCTCATGCCGTGGGCGACGGCGCTCGAAAACGTCGCGATCGGGCTGCGCTACCGCGGTGTCGCGAAAGACGAAGCCAACGAGCGTGCCATGGCGTGGCTTGCGCGCGTCGGCCTCGAAAAGTTCCCGGACCGCTACCCGCACGAACTTTCGGGCGGCATGCGCAAGCGCGTTGCGATGGCGCAGACGCTCGTCACCGACCCGGACATCATTTTGATGGACGAATCGTTTTCGGCGCTTGACGTCCAAACGCGCGAACTCATGGAAGACGAACTCCTTGCCATCTGGCAGGCCTCGAAAAAAGCCGTTCTCTTTATCACGCACGACCTTGACGAAGCCGTTTCAATGTCCGACCGCGTGGTCGTAATGTCCGCGGGGCCGGCTTCTCGCCCGATCGGCGACTTCGGAATCGGCCTGCCGCGCCCGCGCAACGTCGCCGAAATACGAATGGATCAGAGCTTCCTCGAACGACGTGCCGCCATCTGGTCGGTACTGCGCGAAGAAGTGCTCAAGTCCTATCGGGAGCACCGCACGGAATTAGCCGCCTCGTAGCGATTTTCGCGGGTACGACCGCAAGAAAGATCCGAAGACAACCGCAACGGAAAGAATCATGTCGGGAATCACAGCCATGACGCAGGAAATGAAGGCCGCAGGCGCGGCCGCAAACGCAGCGCAGCACGAAACGAGCGCAAGCGACGCGATTCAAAACCACGACAAACGCATTCGCGCCCGACGCCTGCGCATCGCCCTTTGGCAGTGGGCGCTCCTTGTCTTTGTCTTTTTCTTCTGGTGGGCGATGACAAAGCCGGGGCTCCTGCCGAATTTCTTCTTTGACAACGACGCGCAGGCTGCTTTCTTTTTCGGGGAACCTGCCGAAATCTTCGCACGCATTCGCGACTGGTTCGTGGGCGGCGAAATTTACCGGCATCTCGGCGTGACGCTCTACGAAACGGTCCTCGCCTTCGTCATCGGCACGGCGGCGGGCCTCGCCGTCGGCCTCTGGCTTGCGCTCTCGCCCTTTGCGGCAGCCGTCGCCGATCCCTTCATCAAGGGGCTCAATTCTATGCCCCGCGTCATTCTCGCGCCGATCTTCGCCGTCTGGTTCGGCCTCGGACCCGCCTCGAAGATTGCGCTCGGCGTCACGCTCGTCTTCTTTATCGTCTTCTTCAACGTCTATCAGGGCGTGCGCGAAGTGAATCCGACTGTGCTCGCCAACGCGCGCATGCTCGGCGCAAGCCGCAAGGATCTCCTGCGCACGGTCTACATGCCCTCGGCGATGAGCTGGGTCTTTTCGAGTCTTCACACCTCGGTAGGCATGGCGTTTGTTGCCGCCGTGATCGGCGAGTACCTCGGCTCCGCCGAAGGCGTCGGCTACCTGATTCTGCAGGCAGAAACGACTTTCGACATGAATACGGTCATGGCGGGCATTCTTGTTCTGACGGCCTGTGCGCTCTTGATCGACCGCCTCGTCACCTTTGCCGAGGTGCGCCTGATGAAGTGGGTGCCGCCGCAGAAGTGATCGGCCGAAACGTACTTCTCGACAACAAACGATTCTTGTCGGGCGTCCGCACGCAAATCGGACGCCCGTTTCCTTCACTGAATTACGATCGGATCAGCCGAGCCCGACGTCGAGCGCCATCATCACGACAAAGCCGGCAACCACGGAGAGCGTCCCCGCATCCGAATGCTCCGTGAGGTGCGCCGACGGAATCAGTTCCTCAACGACGACATAGATCATCGCACCCGCAGCGAAAGCGAGGAACCAGGGCAGCAGCACGCCTGTCGTGCCGACCAGAAGAACGGCCAAGACGCCGAAGACCAGTTCGGCAAGTCCCGAGAAAGCCCCCGCAAGAAACGCCTTCCCGCGGGACATCCCGTCCTGCAGCAGCGGGAGCGCAACAGCCGCGCCTTCCGGAATGTTCTGAATGCCCATGCCGAGCGCGAGCGCGAGTGCGCCCGCCAAAAGCGTCGGATCGTCGGCCGCCATCCCGATCGAGAGCCCGACCGACATACCTTCCGGAATGTTGTGCAGGGTCACCGCGAGAAAGAGAAGCGTCGAGCGGGCGAGCTTCGTCTTCGGCCCCTCGGATTCGCTCGACATCGGATGCATGTGCGGCATGAAGCGGTCGAGCAGAAAGATGAAGGCAACGCCGAGCAGAAAGCCGCCCACGGCAGGCAGCAGCGGCGACTCGCCGCGCGCCTCCACCATGGCCATCGCGGGAAGAAGGAGCGACCAGACGGAAGCCGCCACCATGACGCCCGCCGCAAAGCCGAGCGAAATCGTCTGCATGAAGGCGTTGTGGATGCGCCCGGGCAGGAGCACGATCGCCGCGCCCACGGCCGTCATGAAAAACGTAAAGCCCGTTGCACTCGCGGCAGCTGTGACGGGTGAAGCACCGTCCAAAAGGGAAGGAAAAAGTTGTTCGAGCATGCGATGCCTTTCAAAAGATCGTCGCAGTCGCCCGTACTTAAACGAAGCACAGGTGCATCCGTTCTCGGATGATCGGCGACGTGACGGCTGTCGCGCTACTGACGGCGGGAAGTCGAAGAAAGTTTTCTAGCGGGCGCGGACAACAAATAAGCGAGCGCCGCGCGGGAACGTCACCGATGTCGAGAAAAGCGAACCATCGATCCCTAAGAAAACCCGATACGACAACTGTAACCCAGAAATCTCAGCGGGATGCGTTTTTACGCATGCTTGCCGCAGCCATTTCCGCATGAGTTTTGACGTAAGCCGAACCGCACCTGTCGCAAGCGCCGATAGCGGCAGGCGGGCTCGAAGTTCAACCCAGCAATAAAGCGCCCGAAGCGCGAAAGGAGGAGCGCGCTTCGGGCCAAGGAAAATGAAGACTCTTACTGAAGAAAGGCAGCCCGCACTCAGGCCTTGACGACCTCCTTGGCGGCATTTTCACCGGCGATCTGACCGAAGACGAAGCAGTCGAGCACGGCGTTGCCGCCCACGCGGTTCGTGCCGTGGATGCCGCCCGTGATTTCGCCTGCTGCGTAGATGCGCGGAATCACGTTGCCCTGCCAGTCAAGGAGCTGCGCCTTCGTGTTGGTATTGAGACCGCCCATCGTGTGGTGCACGGTCATACCCGTATAGCAGGCCCAGAAAGGTCCTTTTTCGATGCGCTTCGTGAGATTGACGGCGGTCTTGCCGAAGTCTTCGTCTTTGCCGTTCTTCACGAAAACGTTGTTGTAGCGGTCGATCGTCTTTTCGAGCCCGTCGGGGTCAACGCCCATCTTCTCGGCGAGTTCGCGAATCGTGGGCGCCGTCCACGCTTCCTTGATTTCAATGCCCTTCATGATGGCGGCGCGATTGACTTCGTCGTAAGACATGAAGTTTTCATTGTCGCAGACCGTGTAGGCATAGCGTTCAGGCGTACCGAGCACGGCGTCGCGGATGACGTCGCGGCGTTCGCCTTCGTTGACGATTCGGTTGCCGCGCTTGTCGACGTAGATCGAGCCGTTCACGTTGAAGTTGAGAAGAAGCTTCATCTTCTTGCCGGCGGGCGCACCCGGAGTCGACTGAATGAAGTCCATGCCGACCAGATAGCCGCCGACACGCACGGCCGCCATCGCCACTTCGCCCGTCGAACCCGGCAGATTGTCGGTGCCCAGACCCGCAACGCGCGGATCGTGCAGTTCACGCAGGTACTTGTTGGCGCTGAAGCCGCCCGCAGCGAGGACGACGCCGCGCGTCGCTCGAATGCGGCGAAGCTCGCCCTTGCCGGTCTTCACGACGACGCCGAGCACGTCGCCTGAAGTCGGCGTTTCGCGGATGATTTCTTCTACGGCCATCCCCGTACGCACTTCAACGCCGAGTTCCTTTGCGGCCTTCGTGAGAACCGTACCGTAACCTTGTCCCTTGGGCAGCGCAGGCACGTGCGAGCGCGGATAGAGCGCACCGAAGATCTGGATGACGTTGTCCTTAAACTTCATGCCGAGGCTTTCGAGCCATTCGATCGTCGGATAGGCATTCTTGCAGAGCACCTCGACGCGGTCCTTCTGACCGCGGAAGTCGCCCGCAGCGAGCGACTGCTCGGCATGGTGCTGCCAGGAATCCTTGATGCCCTGACGCGGCTGTCGAACGGGGTCGGCGGCATTGATGAAGCCCTGGGAAATCAGCGTATTGCCGCCCGTAAAGGCGAGTTTTTCTAGAACAACGACTTTCTTGGCGCCCGTCTGAGCAGCCTTCACGGCGGCAGCCATGCCGGCGCCGCCCGAACCGACGACAACCACTTCGAAGGTTTCGTCCCAATTCGCACCCGCGCTTTTCGCTTGCGCGAGACCGGCCGCACCAGCTGCGGCGCTTGCTGCAACGCCGACACCCGCAAATTTGAGAATGCTGCGGCGCGAAAGCGTCTTTTCGTTCATTTGTGCTCTCCCAAAGATTCTGACGGTTCGAAAATGAAGGATGAACGAGGCGAAGTTCGCGTGAGGCGTGCCCTCTGCGCTCGCGCGAGCTGCGCTTCGTCCTTGGAAAGGCATTTTTGCGCGAATCCTTACGCGCGTAATCTGACTTTCGTCAGGCTTGAGAAACTGCAGACCAGCAGATGCGAAAAAGGCCGCCCCAAGGCGGCCACGATGCGTCGTGCCAATGTGCGCGGACGCTTATTTCTTTTCGCCGAAGAGCTTGTCGCGCAGCGCGTCCGCACCCTTTTCGAGCGCACCGCGGGCATTGTCGTAGCCCTTGGCGAGGCAGTCGTTCGTAAGCGCCTTGGCCTTGTCGAGCCCTTCCTTGTCGGCCACTTCCTTGATGTAGCTCGCCTTACAGTGTTCGTCGCTCGGCGAAAACTTGTCCGAGCAGCCCATAAGCATCGTTGCACAGGCGCCGCAAAGAAGAGCGGCAGCGATGGGTTTGAAGTTCATGCGGTTTCCTTTTCGCGGTTGGCGGTTGCGATCGTTTTCTGACGATCAAAGAATTTTTTGTTCCGTCGCCGCTGCCACGACTAGTCGACCGACTCGATCGAGAGCGTGTAGCCCTCGAGGTCGTTCACAACCGTCGTGCGGGAGCGTTCTCCGATTTTAGTCGTGACGACGCGAAGAACGGTCTTGCCGTTGACTTCAATCGTGCGACGGCGCGAATCAGCGCTCGTTTCTTCCGCCAGCACCGCGTCGGCGGGAAGCACCGCACGAACGCTCTCGGCCGGCCAGAGAACGTACATGAAGTCGCGAAGCATGCGCGACGCATCGACTTTCTCGTCGAGTTTCGGGTGACGCGACTCACGCAGCCCCGCCTGCGTATAGTCAATGCGCCAGACGACGACCCCCAGGCCCGTAAAAACGGCGCTGATACGCTTCGGGTCGACGAGCACCATTGCGCGCAAGGGCGGCACATTGGCGGGCGCGCCCGCTTCCAGCGCTTTGGCGTGAAAGCGAACGCGAATCGACTGATCAAGTACGCGGGTCGGCGCGTCCTTCATATCGGGCAAAACGAGCGGCGCACGCAAGCGAGCGGCGTCAAAAGCGCCGAATTCGCTTCGCGCATCGGCACCGAGCCCGATCACGCCGCTCGGAGCACGGTGGCGGGCTTCTTCATTCTCCTTATCGGAAAGCGCGTCATGGACAGACGCCTCTTCGAGCCGAGCCTTCTCTGCCGCGCCCCCCTGCGTGGCTGCACGGTCCTGCGCCGGATCGTTCGCGGGCTTGGAGGCAGCCTTTTGAGAAGAGCTCGCCGTCGCCTCGATCGGCGGGGCCTCGTTGCTCGCCCACTGCAGCCACGCGCAGCCCGAAAGCGTACTCATGGAAAGGGCTGCCGGAAGGAGCGCTGCAGCGGCAAGCGCCGCCTGAACGGGACGACGCTTGCCGCGGGAAGCCTCGCTGCACTTGGTCAGCACTGCTCTTCCGTACGCCCAGCCTCTTTGAACCATTTCTTCCTTCCGCTCGGTTGCCGTTCTGATGTTCTTATTGTCGGCGCTCTTTTTGTGCGTGCGCATATTTTTTTCTTCTATCTTTTTTACTGTTGTTTTGCGGGTTTCCTTCGCGCGCAACCGCGAAAAAGCGAAAAAAGGGGCGTCCGCCGTCACCGAGTGCTTGCGGTTCGTGCCGCCCCAAAATGCAGTCCGAAGCGCACTCGTTCTTGAAGGAAGCGAAAAATCGGGAAAAAGTCAAAACGCCGAAACCGGACCCGCAAGGGAAAACGCGACATTGTGCCACACAGCGCGAATCCGTGGTTCTACCAGTCAGTAAAAGGTTGAAGAAGCCCTTCCGATTCAAACGTCACAAAGCGAAACAGCAGAAGGCGCGTTGTGTTTTATACGAACTGCTCCGAAAAAGTTACTCGAAATTACTCGAAGTCCGTCAAGGGTCCGCTCTTCGCCTATTCGACTCGTTTCGCGAGCTCACGGGCAGCATCAAGGAGGACCGCAGAATCAAGCCGCTAAATCGAAGCCGCGAGCGGCTTCAAAAGTCACGACTTCATGGTCTTCAAGACCGGCATGAAAATATTGATCTGCATTCCCAGGACTTCGGTCGACGCGTGAAGACATGCTCATGTGCGCCGCCTCGATCTTTGCGCCGCCCGCAAACGCCGCCTCAGACCGAGCGCACGCACAGTTGACGAATTCGTTATTCCATTATGGAACAACGAAAGAGGCCGGCAAGTTCATGATTTTCTGGAAAGGCCGCCAGACCATTCGTCCGCCGCCTTCGCCGACCGCTTGTCGCACTCGTCAAGATCGGTGGACTTCTTGGGGATTTTCCGTTGGCTAAGCACGTGAAAATGCGTGAAAAATAACTTTGAAGGCGGCACGCATCTGCGCTTCGCGAACGTTTCTCCCAGCATGCCCTCTGCTTCGTTCGAACCCTGCGAAGTGCGCTTGAAGCAAGCTCGACCAATGCGCGCGACGCGCCCGGCGCCGTGCGCATGTCGGGCTGTGCGCGTTTTTCAACGTGCCGCCCCAAGGAGACTGAAAAATGGAACAACGCAAAGGCTTTGCTTTTTCACGCCGCTCGCTCCTTCAGGGCTCGGGCGCCGTCATGGCCGCATCACTTTTTTCGCCGGCAACCAAGGCTGCCGGTGAAGCAGCGGGCGAAAAGACTTGGACCGGCTACTCGATCTGCGACTCCTGCAACCATATGCCGTGGTGCGGGATCGAATTCGAGGCGCGCGGCAATACGGTGATCCGCATCCGCAACTGGAAGGAACATCCGAATCATTTTCTCTGCTCGAAAGGGCTCTCGACGCTGCAGCGTCTCTACAACCCCAATCGTCTGCTCTATCCCATGAAGCGCACGAACCCGAAGGGTTCGGCCGATCCGGGCTGGGTGCGCATCAGCTGGGACGAAGCGATCAAGACGATCTGCGAGCACCTCACCCGAATCAAGGAAAAATACGGTCCGGACAAAGTGATGTTCTACTGCGGCGACCCGAAGGAGCCGCGTCCGCCCGTTATGCGACTCGCGCGCTGGTTCGGCTCGCCGAATTACTGCTGCGAGAGTTCCGCTGCGTGCAACCTTGCCTATGTACACGCCGAAGAGCTCTCCTACGGTCAGGAGATCGCGGGCGGCCCGAGTCCCAAGGCAAAGGTGCTGATGATCGTCGGCAAGAACGGCGCCTGGGCGTCGCCTCACGGCTTCTTCAAAGGCCTTCTTGCCGCCAAGGCGCGCGGCATGAAACTCATTGTCGTTGACGTGCGCCGCACGAAAGTGGCCGAACTCGCCGACATCCATCTGCAGTTGAAGCCCGGTACCGACGGCGCGCTCGCCTGGGGCATGATCCGCGTCCTCGTCAAGGAAGGCCTCGTCGACCGCAAGTTCGTCGACGAGTGGTGCACGGGCTACGAAGAGCTCGTGAAGTACTGCGAAGCCTTTACGCCGGAATTCGTCGAGAAGGAAACGGGCGTGCCCGCCGAGCAGATGATCGAGGCCGCGCGCCTTTTCGCGCAGGGTCCGTCCTCGATGCAGCTCCCGGGACAATCGGTGCCGCACCAAGGCAACGGCTGCAACAACGTGCGCGCCATGTCGCTTTTGATGGCGCTCACGGGCAACGTCGACAAGCCGGGCGCCTCCATGATCGCCAACTGGCCCAAGGACTACATCCGCTGGGACGAAGGCTACACGCGCAGCTTCATCGATCAGCCCTGGTTTGAAGAGGAAGCGCAGAAGAAAATCCGCATCGACCGTGAGTTCGCGCCCGTCTGGAACGACATGCAGGTGCTCTGCTCGCCGAACCTTCTGCCGGAAATGGTGGACGCAGGCCGCATCCGCGCCTTCTGCGGCTGGGGCGCAAACCTCCTCATCTGGCCTTCGCCCGACGAGTACAAGGCCGCGGTGCGCAAGATGGATTTCGCGTTCTCGTGCGACTACTTCTATCGCGACGACACGCACCACGACATGGACCTCGTGCTCCCGGCGGCCATGAACTACGAACGATACGCGCCCTTCGGCGTCCACGGGCGCAAGCTCTCGGCGCGCCGCCCGGTGAAACCCCTGGGCGAAGCCTGGGAAGACTGGAAGATTTCGCTCACGATCGGCGCCGCGCTCTTCGGGCGCGAAGCCTTCTTTGACGGCGACCCCGTGAAGGCCTGCAATTCGATGCTTAACGCCTGGGGCACAAGCTACGAAGAGCGTGCGGCAATGCTTCCGAAAATGGAAGTCTGCGAGTGGTTCCCGCCGCAGGAGCCCGAAAAGTACAAGAAAGGGCTTCTTCGCTTTGACGGCAAGCCCGGCTTCCGCACCCCTTCGGGCAAAATCGAGTTCGTCTCGAGCGTTCAGGCGCGCCACGGCTTCCCCGGACTGCCCGTTTATGTCGCGCCGCCCAAGCCCGATGAGAAGTGGCCGTTGAAACTCATCAACGGCACGCGCCGCCCGTACATCACGCACTCGAAGACCCGCGGCGACCAGCCCTATCTTCTTGAACTCGAACCCGAGTCGACCGTGAACATTCATCCGGCTGACGCTGAGGTGCGCGGCATCAAGGAAGGCGATCGAATCTGGATCACGTCTCCTTACTACAAGGGCAAAGTCCGCGCGCGTGCACGCGTCACGATTCTCGCCGGCCGCGGCATGATCGACGCGCAGTACGGCTGGCGGGGCGACCAGGAAACGCAGGTTTTGATTCCGAGAAAGGGTTGGGACCCGATTTCCGGCTACCCGTGCTTCAACGACATCTGCGTGCAGGTCGAAAAGGCTGAAGAAACCGAGAAAAACGCCAAGGCTTAAGGGAGAACCCACATGTCGAAATTCGGAATCATCGTCAATGTCGACAAGTGCGTCGGCTGCCACGCCTGTGCGATTGCGTGCAAGGAAGAAAACCGCGTCGCGCCCGGCATTTTCTACGAACGCGTTCACCGCAGCGAGAGTATCGAGAAGAACGTCATCAGCTACTTCCGCGTCTCCTGCATGCATTGCGAGGATCCCGCCTGCATGAAGGTTTGCCCTGCGAAAGCCATTTCGCACGGCCCCGCGGGTGAAGTGCTCGTCGATCACAAAAAATGCATCGGCTGCCGCATGTGCGCGGCCGCGTGCCCCTACGGCGCCCCGATGTTCAACGCGGACGGGCTCGGCGAAAAGGACTGGTTCGGCGGCAAGATGCCGCTCGCTCCCGCCCCCGAGCGCGAATGGGTTGTTCGCACGCCGGGCAAGGCCGAGCACTGCACGCTCTGCACGCACAGAACCTCGAAGGGCGAAAAGCCTGCCTGCGTTGAAGCCTGCGGCATCGGCGCACTCCTTTTCGTCGACTGGGACAAACTCGAAGGCGAAGCCAAGGAACTCGCGCCGCGCGCCAAAGCGATGAACGCTGCGGCGGGCACGAATCCGAAGATCCGCTACGTCTCCTCCGTTCTCGATATTGAGAAAATGAAGGAAAAAGTCTGACCATCGTCCGCCATGCGAAGACCTTCCGACAGCGTGAAAGCCTTCCTGGCGGCGCAAGGTTCAGCGCAAAGCCAAACGGCCTGCGATTCGAGCTTTCGAACGCAGGCCGTTTGCTTGATTCGTCTTTTGCTTCGGACACCCTGAAGAGCAGCCCCGAACGCGCTTCAACCGCTTAACCGAAGAGTCCTTCTTCCGAGAGGATCGTAAAGAGCGTGCCGACGGCGGCGTAAAAAGGCGCGTCCGCTCTCGCGCTTATGCGCTTCAAAATCCTGCTGAAAGCGGGGGCGATCACGGCGCCGAAAAACTTCTCGGGTTCAACCGTTTCAGCGGTATCAATCGCGTCACCCTTCGCAGCGGCTTCGCGCGCGGCACCCGCACGAAGTTCGAGGAGCGACAAAAACGCGAACGCCGTCCCGATGTGATCTGGGTCGTAGGGCGCCGATTCGTCGAGCGCAACACCCGCCTGTGCGTAGAGCTTGCTGCAGGTTTCTGCCGCGTCCTGGCGTAGGAGCCCCTTTTCACTCGTCCAAACGGAAATCGAGAGCGGAATCGTTTCTTCGCCGACGCCGAGAAAGAGCTTCGCGTGCTCGCGCCGCACGTCGAGCGCCGAAGTGCCGAGTCCGGCAAAGCCGCCTGCCGCTTCGCTCGCGAGGAGGCGCTGAAAGAGCGCGCCCTCACGCATGTCAGTGTCCGACGCGAGTACTTCCTTCAAATGCGGCACGATGGATCTCGCCCGTGCCTCGAGTTCGGGCATCTCGGGCGCGAGGAACACCATGGCGGCAAAATCCGCCGCGGCGAGCGCCGCCTCATGCACGGCCTCGGAGCGGCCGGCGCTGCTGCATTGCGTTTTGCAGCCAGCAGCTGCAGTTTCTTTCTCAGTCGTCATGCGAAAAAAAACGTTCTCTATCGTTGGCAAAGTCCGTCTCAAATCGAAAGGCGGACCTTGATTACTTCGCCACGAGCGTCGCGAGCGCTTCGCCCTTTTCGTTCCAGAGGGTCAGCCCCTTTTCGGTTTCCGTCGCAAAACGCGCGTTCGCGAGCACGCCCACGAACGCCGTTTCCGTCTTCATCGAATCCGGATCGCACATCATGCGCGTCATGCCGAGCTTCGAGAGGTCGATGCGCTTGCCTTCGAGCGTAAAGCCTCCCACCAGGCGATTGCAACCGCTCGTACCGGAAACGCGACCGTCGGCCGCAAAGGCAATTGTCGGCATCGTCTGCGACGTCGGCGCATCCTGCCAGACAAACGTGCGGCCCGCAAGTTCGGGAGCGTTGCCCGCGGGCGCGCCGTCGGCGGCTGCATTCGTCTGAGCGCAGCCCGTCATGAGAGCGGCGGAAATGGCTGCGGCAGCGATGATCTTCTTCATGGAAACCTCCTTTTGTTGTTGCATTTCCCGCTCAAGCTCATATTTGAAGTGCGATAAGCAGGATTTCGTTTCTTCGTGCGACCTCAATCCTACCGATCGAACCGGCGCCGAATTCCAATCGGAAGCAGCCGCTTTGCAAATACTTGTAAGTGTCTTTCGAGGGAAGGAATGCTTCTTTTCTTCTCTGCCTCAAGCATTTACAGGCGAAGCGCTTGTTTAAGCGCCGTTGCTCCGTCTTTACGCAACCTCGCGAGAGTCGACTGAGAACGAACGGACGAATTTGCAGAAACACCGGCAAAGCTTGGCAGTCCCGTCTGGAACGAAACCGTCGACGTTCTCGTCGCGGGCTCGGGCGCCCCGGATGTTCGAGCCGCTCAAAAGCCGTGTCGTCAACATAGAGGCCGTTGTCTTCTACGGCGAGCACTGCATAGTTGCCCTACGAATGGAGCGACACGAAAACACACGGAGAAAGGCACGAGTTCGCATTGTCCGCCACGGCGTCTCGCGCATTCCGAAGAATATTGGCGAGCACAATCTGCAACGAACCGAACCTTGGCACGCTGAAGCGGCTGCGTCCGGGCAATTTTGCAAAGCTGGTCGAGCAAAAGATCGTCGAACGCTGCGAAACGCTCGGCGACCTCGCCAAAGCCTGCGGCATTGACCTCAAGGCGCTCGAGACTGAAATCAAAGGATTCAACAACATAATCGCCCAGGGTGCCGACCAGTCTGGGGCCGCTACATCAAGAAGGAACAGATACCGCTCAAAGACGGTCCGTGGTTCGTCGGCGAACTCTCGCCCAAGGTTCACCACTGCATGGGCGGTCTTGTCACCGATACGGAATCCCGCGTGATCGACGGCCTCACCGACAAGCCGATTCCGAAGCTCTACGCCGCGGGCGAAGCCACTTCGGGCGTGCACGGCGCTCTTCGCCTCGGCACCGTCGCCATCCTTGACTGCTTGGTGTTCGGCCGCGTGGCCGCCCAGACGGCTGCCAAGGCTTAATCGTCAAAGCTGCCGGCCCAGACCGCGATTCATGCGGATTTGCGCCGGCCGTCTCAGACTCGCTCCTTTGTTCTTCAACGATTGCACACCCGCCGCTTGCAGTGCATCGCAAGCGGCAGAAGTGTTTTGCGCTACTAAGGGAGCGTTTTCAACGCAGCTTGGCCTCAGAAACGGACGACCATGCCGGACACGGCTTCAATCGCGCTCGGCTCGCGACCATCGATATTGCTCGTATCGCGGACGTAGCCCGCGCCGGCGTAGAGGCTCGTACGCTTGCTCAACGGATAGGAATAACCGACCGCGATACCGAATCGATCGATATCTTCGTCGTTGACTTCATTAAAGGTCACCTTCTGGTCGACCTTGGCATCCATCCAGGCAATGTTGGCCTTGGCAGTACCGCCCCAGAGCGGCACGTCGACGCCCGTCTGCACCGAGTAGCCTTTGTAGCTCGCACCCGAGGCAATATCGTTGCTGCCGCTAAAGACGTGTCCCTGGAATTCCGTCTGCTTCATGCCTTTGAAGTACATGCCGGAAACGTAGAGCTTCATGAAGCCGAAGTTGTAGGTGCCGCCAAGACTGAAAGCGAGCGAATCGTCGTAATCGTCCGTTTCTTCACTGTTGGCATACATCACGGAGTCGAGCACCGCAACAACGTGAACCGGCCCCTGCGTATAGGTCGCGCCCAAGCCCCACTGACGATCGGACGACGCCTTGTTTTCCACCTGATCTTCGTTCTTATCGATCTTCATCGAGTACTGCGCATGCAGCTGCAGCCCCGACATCACGGGCGACTGATAGGTGATTGCGTTGTCGACGGCCTTGAAGCCGCCCGGCATGATGTACTTGTTGCCGATCATGTAGTCGCCCCAGCTCGAGCTGAAGGGGTTGATTTTTACAGCCCAGAGACCAGTCGAGCCGAAACCGCTGCGAAGCGCACCCGAGCGGCCGAGCGCGATCGTGCCCAAGGACTGCGAAGTAAGCGAAACCTGTGCCGTACGGTGAAAGAGTCGACCGCCCGTCATTTCGCCCGTATCTGAAGAAAACTGCCCTTCGAGCATAAAGCCCACCTTGAGGCCGTTCGCAAGCGACTCGGTGCCGCGCATGCCCCAACGGTTCGGAATGGACTGGCTGCTCTTCATCTGAAGCTGGTTCGTTGCATCTTCTTGTGTATCCGCATCAACGTGCTGGTAATTGAGGCCCGTATCGATGATGCCGTAGATTTCGACATCGCCCGCCTGTGCGGCGCCCGCGGCAAGCGAGGCGGCAAAGGCAGAGAGAATGGCGACGCTCAGAGCGGATGCGCGCATAGTGATTCTCCTTTGAGGTCTTTTCGATCTTTTGTCGTTTCGGCGGGCATCCAAGCCCGTCACGCTAGGAATTCTCGAATCGGGTCTTACGCGCGTAATTTGATCCCGCGCAGGCTAGGACCGCTTTCCCGGCCTATCGCTTTTCCTCGCTAGAGAAGTGCATCGTGCCCGCGCTAGCCTTGTGGACATGCAGAATTTCAAATTCCCGTTCACGCCGCTTGCCGCGCTCACTGCTGTGCTCCTATTCGCAAATGTGCAGTCCGCAGCGGCCGTTGATATCGAACGCGCGCTTCTGCGCGCCGAAGCTTATGCCGCCTACCCCAGAGCGGACGCAGCACATGAAGTCGACGAAGCGAACCGACAATCCGCTATTTCGACGTCCGACCGCTCGGCAGTACCCGAAAGCAGTGCGGAGGCGCTTTCCGATACGCAAGGACTGCCACAAACGCATTCGGGTACGGTCGTTCGCGTCGGCATGCTCGACTTCGAATCGGAAGCCTCCTATCTGAGCCGCGTGGAAGACATTCAGGAAACGGTGCTCTCGCATCTCGCGCGAACGACACCCGGCATCGTGATCGAACCGATCCGGTACAAAACGAGAGAACTCGCCGAAGCCGTCCGTAAGGGCGAAGTGGAATTTTTTCTAGGAAGCTCGGGCTTTTTCGTTGAAATGCGTCCCTACGGCGTGCGCGACATCGGCACCATTGTCTCGCGCAGCTTTCCCGACCCGAATCAGTGTGTTGCGGGCGTGATTTTCGTTCGCAAGGACCGCGTCGACCTTCAGACAATCAAGGACCTCAAGGGGCGCGTTGCAACGTCAACCGATCCTCGCAACTTCATGACATTTCAGATCGGCATGGGAGAAATCGAACGCGCCGGCTTCAACCCCGATAAATTCTTCAGCCGCATCGACTTCACAAATAGCGTACCCACCGCCGTTGTCGAAAATGTTGTCTCAGGTCGAGCGGACGTGGGACTCCTGCGTGCATGCATGCTCGAAGCCATCGAAGAGAGCCACCCGCAATGGCGAGACGCTTTCCGCGTGATCGGCGAGCGCAAAGGACCGCGCGCCGAACGACTCGGCTGCCGCTATTCGACCGACATGTATCCGGGCTGGACGTTTGCCGTCATGCCGCACACGCCGCCCATTTTGACGCGCCACGTCGCTATTTCGCTTCTTTCGATGGATCCTCAGGTGACGGCGTCGGGGTTTGCCGTTTCCTACGCCACCAACTACGCGAGCGTCAACGACCTCTTCCGACGCCTGCGCATCGGTCCTTACGCCTATCTGCGCGACTGGACCGTCGCGCGCGTTCTGCACGTCTCCTGGCCGTTTTTGCTCCTGGCGGCAGGACTTGCACTCGCTTGGGTGCTTCACTGGCTGCGGCTCGAAAAGCTTGTTCGGCGACGCACCGCCGCACTCGAGCTCGCCTGGGCAAAAGAAAAGGCCGCCCAGGCCGCAGCCGCAAAAGCGGGCGAAAAGCTCGATCGCCTGCAGCGCGTGAGTCTCGTAGGCGAACTCTCTTCGATCTTCGCGCACGAACTCGGGCAGCCGCTCTCGGCGATGCGATACTACGCAAGAAGTCTCATGACGCTGAGTAAGCAGGCCGACGCCGACCGTTCGCTTGTTCGAGCCTGCCTCGAGGGACTGCAAAACCAGATCACCAACGCGGGCCGCATCCTCGAACACGTTCGAAGCTACGCCAAACAGGGCGCATCGCGCGACAACGTGCTTGACCTTTCGGCACTTGCGGCGAGCGCCGTCGAAGAACTGCGTCAGTCACAGCGCCTGCACGTTGAAGTGGAATTCCGCACGAGCGGCCCCGTCCACATTGAAGGCGACGAGGTAGAACTTCGCATCCTTGTGCACAACCTCGTGAAAAACGCCGCGGAAGCGGCGAGTTCTTCGCGGAGCCTGGCCGCTCATTCCGACTCGGGAGCGAAACCGCACGCACCCGTGCGCGTAACGGTCGACATCGTCGCGTCTCAGTCGGAAGCGGCGAAAAAGCGTGCGGAAATTCGGGTTGAAAACGACGGCGACGTCCTCTCGCCCGAAGCACTGACGCGCCTAGACGAGCCGCTTGCCACGAACAAAAAGGAAGGGCTCGGCCTCGGGCTCCTCATCTGCAAATCGATTGCGGAAGCACACCGCGCGAAGCTTCTTTTTGAAGCGCGGCCGCTTGCCGCCGGCGGCGGCCTGCTCGTTCGCTTCCGCGCAAAACTGCATGAATCGACGCCGAAGCCTGCCGGCGTTCCAAAGCAGATCACCCCCTAATTTTTATCAAGGAGAAACCGCTACGCCATGAATGCGCCCGTATACGACGCGGCCCAACAGGTCGCAGCAGAAGAAAAGAAAAACTCGCTCATTCGAATCGTTGACGATGAAGACGATGTCCGAGAGGCACTCGCCCTGATGCTTCGCATTGAAGGCTGGGATGCGAAAGTCTATCCGAGCGCGCGAGACTTCCTGGTGGAAGACGACGCTGCTCGGGCGGGCTGCCTTCTCCTTGACGTGCGAATGCCGGCCATGACCGGCCTTGAGCTGCAGCGCGAAATGATTGAGCGCGGCAATCCGCTCCCGATCATTTTCCTCACGGGCTTTGCCGATATCGATGTAGCCGTCTCGAGCCTCAAGGAAGGTGCGATCGACTTCCTGATCAAGCCGGTCGACGACGAAAAGCTCCTCGCGAGCATTGCGGCAGCCGTCCACAAGGACCATCGTCGACGCGTCGGCATTTCGGACGGCACGCACGTACGCGAAGCACTGCGCGCCCTCTCCGAAAGAGAGCGCGACATTCTCGAACTTTTCATGGCTGGCGCAACGGATGCACAGGTCGCCGAACGCCTCTCCATTTCGGAGAGAACGGTGCAGGGGCACCGGGCAAAAATCTATCGAAAGTTTTCGATCCACACCGCCAAAGAGCTCCAAGCACTTATGCCGGACATCCGAGATGTACTGGGGCATTGAAGCGCGGCGAAGTCGAACATTCGTGCACCGGCATCAATCTTCTGCTGGCAAAAACGCCGACTTCGGCTGTCCGCAATCCGGGCACGTGAATTCCTCGGGAAGCGCCGAAAAAGGCGTTCCGGGTTCGATGTCCCAAGCCGGACAGCCTTCTTCAGGATCGTAGATATACCAGCAAACGCGGCACTGCATGCGTGCGGCGCCCGCCGCACGCTCGTTGGCCGCTTCGTCGAGGAGCCGCAGAATGTCGCGCCCCTGCGCGAGGTTCGGTGCGTTGCACTTCTCGGCCTGCCCGCTCTTTTCGTTTGCGTCCGTCATGCTTGAGCCGCCTCCCGGGGCAACTTTTCTTTCTCGTTCGCCTTGCCGCCAACCGCTTCGCCGATCGCGCCGCGCTCGATGTCGGCTTCGAGCCACTCAACGAGCTCGCGGCAGCGCGCCGCGCCGTCGGCAAACTCTTCAACCGCAACCGGGAGTTCGGGCGGCAGTTTGGCCACCACATAGGCTTCAAGGAGATTTTTGCCCGCATTGTTGACGATGCGGCTGTGCCAGACGTTGCGAACGGTCGTCGACGTGATCGTCGAACGGGCAAAACCGAGAAGCGCCGCTTCCACTTCGCCCGTCCCGAGCGTCGAATAGAGCGCCGTCAAATCGCTCGGTGTGAGCGGCTGACGCGACAGCTCCACCATTGGGGCGGTCGACGCAGGAATCGTTGTGAGGTCGGCCGATTCGAGCAATTCGTTGAGTTCAGCCAAAATAGCCGTCGCCGCAAAGACGTCGCGGTCCGGATTGACAAGCCTCGGCACCCGTTCGAGCCCTTGCTCGGCAAAATGCTCGACCGCCCGCGGAATGCGCGCAAGAACAAACGAATTGCTCTCGCCGTCGCGCCCCGTCTGCACGCGCCAGAGCCCGGGCACAACCGTATCGGCCGTCTTGGCTTCTCCGCGGCAGAGCGTGATGCGCACTTCGCCCTCGCCCAAAAGCGCAATCAGAAAATCGATCGTTTCTGGCGCAAAAGCGGAGAAGTCCCAGACGGCGTGAAGCTCGGAGCCGTCCGCCGGGGCGCGTCCGGCCGCAATATCGGCAAGCGCCCCTTCGAGGCGCTCTGCGACGTCGCGCAGAAACGCGATCGCGCCGAGCGCAGCGCGCTTCTCCACTTCGGGCGCCATCTTCGGCATGGCGACCCACCGTCGGGCGTGGTCCAGCGTCAGCGTGTCGGTCATCGGAACTCTCCTCCTCAATGCGGTGTTGTTTCTTGGCGTCCGGTTCGCTTCGTGCGCTTTTAGGCGCCTTAAGCTTCGGACTGCGGCGTCAGAATGGAAATCGTTCGCTGCGGCGGCTCCGTGCGGCGCGCAATCGCGCCGAGTTTTGTGAGATAGCCCTCCCACGTGTCGAGCCCTTCGGCGGCGCCGAGGAAGCACTCGTCGCGGAAAAGCGCAAGCGCCGGAAGCTTGCGAACGCCCCAGCGGGCAGCCATCGCGCGCCCCTTCATGACGTCGGCAAGCCACGCCCCCGAAAGAGCGCTGCCGAAACACTTCCGGATTTCCGGGCCGATCACGAGAATGTCGAGCGTTTCCTTTCGCACGTTCGGATCGTCGGCAAAGACGACGAACTTGAGTCCCGACAGTTCAAGAAAGTCGTCGATACCTTCTTCGTCGAGATCGACAAACCCCATCTCGTTGCGAATGCGCTCAAAGAGCGGATGCGTCGCGGGGTCGATCGCCGTTACGCGCGTAAATCGGGACATGCTTGGACTCTCCTTCTTCTAACGAAACGACCGTCGTGCGTCAGGGCTCGGCGGGTTTCTCTCGGTCGGCGGCCTGTGCGTCGACAAGTTTTTTCAGGTGTTCGGGCAAGGGCGGTTCGCGGTCGACCAGGTCGGCAAAGCCCGCACGAATGTTTTCGTCCGAAAGGTCGCCAGCCATGACGGCCGCGGTTGCTTCAAGTGCCGCCGCGACCTCACGCGCCTCTTCTTCCGTCACGCGCCGAATCGCTTCGTCGCGGAAAACGAGGAGCCAGTCGCCCGGGTGTACGGCGCCCGGCTCGTCGAGCATCGCAAGCGTCACGTTGACGCACGACGAGACGCCTTCTTGAGCGGACACGTTCCAATCAAACGCCGGCGTACACGGACCGCACAAGCCGCCTGCGGCGGCCGCACTACGCTCGCAGCGCGCTTCAAACCCATCGACCGAACGCACCCGCATCGGAATCGCCACGCACATCATCGGCCTCCGTCTTTGTGGTCCGCCTCGCCGAGCGGATCCATGGCTGCACCCGCTGCGAGCCGCATGAAGCGCTCGTCGCCCAAGCGGCAGGCATCGGCGTCGCTCGGCCGATCGGCTTCGTAGGCGTTCATCGTGAGAACGGCTTCGGCAAGCGGCGCGACCGTTTCACCGTCGGCGCGCCGCTCGAGCGCAAAACCCCATTCCTTCAGAATGGCCGCCGCCTCTTCGAGCGCCTCGGAAATGCGGGCCTTCACGCGCGGCGTGAGGCTGCCGCCGTAATCGTTGAGTTCTTCGGGCTGCACGCCGACAACGGCCACTTCCTGCGGACTCGCGTCGAGCATCGCGGCGGTGGCCAAGAGATCGTTGAAGCCCGTCTGGTGCGGCGAAATTTTGGTGGAAGACCACACACCGACCTCGTCGCCGCGCAGCACGCCGAGGTAGCCCGGCGCCAGATGAAAGTCGCAGCAGTCGAAAACGAGAATGCGGCGCGAGGACGTGATTTCGTTGATGAGGAAGCCTCCGAGCGTGCCGCCGTCCATGACGTCGACGCCCTCAACCGGGCGAAACGCCTGATGAAAGGCCTCCGCCGCACGCGGACCGAACCCTTCGTCGGCCCAAAGGATATTGCCGATGCCGAGAACGAGCACTTCGCGCGCGAACGTCCTCCGCCCGGCTTCGCTGCCGGTCGTCTGCACTTTCCACCTCCGTTTTCGGGCGCCCCCTGCGTGAGCGGACGTCGGTCGAGCGCCGAACGCGCATGCCGCCCCATGATCTTGCCCGATGCTTCTTCAACTATAGTCGTCGCACGCGCGTTCGCCATCCGTCGTTCGGAGGGGCTGCGTCGACCGCTCAGCAGACGAAAGGGCATCCCAAAGAGGTAGTCTCAACGGCGATTCACCTCGCCATTGCCGCATCTAAAAGCGCAAAACGCGCACGGTTGTGAGCCGCACGCGCTTTGCGCGATGGAGTCGCTCTCACGGGCGATCGGCACGAAGCGCTCTTCTGCATGCAAAGAAGCCATGCGCCCGATTGCTTCGCGCTATCTGTCCGGTTTATCCCATCGGCCTTAGGCGAGCGCCGCAAGACGCTCAAGCGCAATGCCCGAGAGCAGCGTCGCGCCGACGGCGATCACTTCGTCGTTGAAGTCGAAGGTCGGGTTGTGAATCGAGACCTGGTGCGTTTCGTCTCGAACACCCAAGCGAATCACCGACCCCGGAATCTTGCGCTGATATTCGGCAAAGTCTTCGCCGCCCATCGACATCGGGAAACCTTCGACGGCATAAGCTTCGCCGAACTGACGCTTCACGAAGTCGCACATCGCCGCCGTCGTCTTCGGGTCGTTATAAACGGAAGAAACGAGGCGGTCGTAGCGGAAGTCGACCGTGCAGCCGTTGGCTTCGGCTACGCCCTTGACCATGCGGTTCATTTCCTTCTCGATGAGGTCACGCACATCTTCGTTGAAAGTGCGCACCGTACCCGAAAGCGTCACTTCGGCGGGAATCACATTCGGCGCGTTAAAGCGCCCGGCGTTGATCGAGCAGACGGAGAGCACCGCTTTTTCGATCGGGTTGACCTTGCGCGAAATGATGGTCTGCAGCGACGTCACGAGTTCGGACGCGACAGGCACGGGGTCGACGCCCAAGTGCGGACGCGCGCCGTGGGTGCCCGCGCCCTTCACGGTCACGTAAAAGAAGTCTGTCGAAGCCTGCGCGGGCCCGACGCAAAAGCCGCAGACACCCTTGTCGAGCGTCACTTCGTCGTGCGCGGCGTAGATCTCGGCGATTTCGTACTTCTCGAGAATCCCTGCATCAAGGACGGCGAGGGCACCGCGGCCGATTTCTTCGGCCGGCTGGAAGATGCCGACAACGCGACCGGGAAAATCGCGCTTCGCGTTCAAGTAGCGAAGCGCGCCCATGAGCCACGTCGTGTGCCCGTCGTGACCGCAGGCGTGCGAGCGCCCGTCGATCGTGCTCTTCCAGGGGTTCGTCGCGCAGTCCGTCATCGGAAGCGCATCGCAGTCCGCGCGAAGCCCGACGGTGCGCCCGGGACGGTTGCCTTCCACGACGACAATCACGCCGCCCTTGACGGCCGATTCGTCCACCTGCTCGAGCCCCCAGCCGCGCAGCGTCTCGGCGATTTTCTTGCAAGTACGTTCGGTCTCAAAGCCGAGTTCCGGATGCGCATGGATGTCGCGGCGGAACGCTTCGAGTTCGGCCTGCCAGCCGACGATTTCCGGAAAGCACTTCTCCTTCAGAACGATTTCGGTCATTGCTCACTCTCCTCAATGGAATGCGTTGGTCCTAAAAAGGCGATCCCCAAAAGATACCTGTACCGTCCGCGTGCCGCCTTGCCGAAATGTCTTATCCGCAGGCGGGCGCGCGCATCTTTCGCACACGTTCGCTTCGCGTGCCGCGCTTGCGGCCCATCCTTAGCGTTTCCTAAAAAACGCTAAGAATCGTGAAGAAGCCTTTCAGCCTGTTTCAAGCCTTAGCGTTCTGTGAGTGCGTCTTTACAAAAGCGAAAACGCGTTTTCGCGCCTCTTTTACATTGATTCGCACCGAGACCCAACAAACGGAGGCAACATGAAACGCATCGTCTACGGTTTTGCAGCATTAACGACCGCCGCCTGGCTCTTCGGCCTGTGGGTGGACCCGCCCGCGATGAACGGCCGCGGCCTCTCGCACGAAGTTTTCTACTGGAACGGGATTCTCGCCTGGGGCTATATGGCGATGGCGATCGTCATCGCCGCGCGCCCGGCCTGGCTCGAGCGCGCGACGAAGACGCCGCTCGACGAGCTCTATCGCTGGCACCGTACAATCGGCTTCTGGGCGCTCGGCCTCTCGGTCTTTCATTGGCTGACCAAAACCATCATGGCGCCCGTCTTCTCGCTCATGACGCTCGAACCGGTGCCCAAGATCGTCCGCGGCGAATTGACCGGTTTCGATCTCTTCTGGTCGCAGATGCGCGGCTTTGCCGTGGACTCTTCGATTTGGGCGACCGTGATCGCACTCGTGCTCGGCGCACTCGTGTTCGTCAAGGCGCTTCGGTACACGAAGTGGCTGCAGCTTCATAAGCTCTTTTCCGCCCTCTTCATCGTGCTTTCGATCCACGCGATTCGACTCGCCGATCCGGCAGACTTCACGCTGCCTCTGGGCATCATCAATCTCGCCGTAACGGCCGTCGGACTTTGGTATTCGGTTCTGCTGCTCGTTCGCGGTGCGGGTCGAGAAAAAGAAGTGCCCGCGCGCGTCACGGACGTTGAAGTGCACGAGAGCATCACGCTCCTCACGGTGAAGCCTGAAAAGCCGCTTCACGTTCGTGCCGGCGAATTCGCCTTCCTCGCGACCCAAAACGAAGAAAAGCACCCGTTCTCGGTTGCGGAAATTCTGCCCGACGGCTCGCTGCGCTTTGCCGTCAAGGCGCTCGGCGACTACACGACATACGACGTACCGCGCTTTGCGCCGGGCGACGAGGTGCGGCTTGAAGGACCGTGGGGCGCCTTTACGCTCGAACCCTTCGAAACCGACGCCGCAACGCGACGCAAAGAGCTCTGGGTCGCGGGCGGCATCGGGATCGCGCCCTTCTGCGCGTGGCTGCAGGACGCGGCCGAGCGCAAAGCCAAGGTCGCGGACGACGAAGCGTTCGCCAAGTCGCACCCGATCGCGAAGCTTCTCTGGTGCGTGCGCGATCGCGCAGATGAACCGATGCTCCCGAAGATCGAAGCACTTGCACGGCGCGCAGGCATTGAATTCCATATCGTTGAATCGAAGAAAAGCCGGCTCAAGCCCGAAGCGCTCTTCACGGCGGGCGTCCCCGACCGTCTCGCACTCTGCGCGGGGGCGGGACTCTCGAACGCGGTCGCCGAAGCTTTCGTTGCGGCGGGCGGCTCGAAAACCGCCATTCGGTGCGAGCACTTCGACTGGCGATAAAGCACATTCGCTGCGATTGACGTCGAAACGAATCTCCGCGCAACAGGACGCGGTGTCGGAAATAGGCTGAACTGAGTGCGCGGGCGTCTGTGGCC
>ERZ1090868.35-NODE-35-length-69682-cov-58.353469_pt1 | contig 69682 bp, 75 predicted proteins | sample MGYA00478475_ERZ1090868 | MGnify/ENA primary metagenome ERZ1090868 (study PRJEB33644, sample SAMEA5815747) | chicken gut metagenome | biome: Chicken; feature: Gastrointestinal Tract; material: Caecum | place: Ireland | collected 2019-01-01 | study: A study of the...
CCTTACATGTCTGTTTTTAAGCTCTCGTCGCATCTCTCGAAGCGACTTTATTAATATATAATACTTGAATATTAATTGCAAGTATTTTTTTCAATAAAGAATTATGCTCGCTCTTAAAAAGGCGACTTCAATAATATACCTTAAAATTCATTTTTTGACAAGCTTATTTTTAAATGAATATTTACAAAATTCATGTTAAAGTTGATACATCACTACTTTGAGGAGGTCATTAAAATTAAAAAATTTGATTTAACTATTATCGGTGGCGGACCTGTTGGCCTATTTGCCGCGCGATTTGCCCATCTTCATGGACTCAAGACCGTACTGTTTGATTCATTATCTGAAACAGGCGGACAGCCACAAATGCTTTATCCTTTTAAGAAAATCAAAGATATTCCTGCTTACGACTCTATTACAGGAACTGAACTAATCGACAATTTACGACATAATTTAACGGATACAACTATTTTTACTAACCATAAAGTTGAAAATGTCACTAAACAAAAAGACGGCTTTATTATCGATGATATAGTTGCATCCCACAGCATATTGATTACCACTGGTGCCGGTGCCTTTAAACCTAAAGCTTTACCATTATCTATGGATGATGATACTCAAAAAAGGATTCATTACTTTATTAAAGATCCCCAAAAATTTGTCGGACAAACAGTTGGCGTCTTTGGTGGCGGCGATTCAGCATTAGACCTGGCACTAGAATTAGCTAATTATGCCAATGTCAAAATCATTCATCGCCGTAATCAATTTCGCGGTCTTGAATCTAATGTCAAAAAACTTAAGTCTTTAAAAAATGTTGAAATTTTAACTCCCTATCTTCCTAAACAAATCAATTTGGTTGATAATCAACTGAACGTTAATTTAAAAGAAATGGGAAAAGATAGTTTAACTAATATCAAGTTAGACCAAGCAGTCGTTGCATATGGCTTTAAAGCTAATAATCGCTTTGTCAAAAAATGGGGAATCGATTTAGCTGGCGCACAAATTAAGGTGAATTCAACAATGCAAACTAATATCGCCGGTGTTTATGCAGCTGGCGATGTTGTTACCTATCCTGGACGCGTCCCTTTAATCGCTCTCGGTTTTGGCGAAGCCCAGATTGCAATCACCGCGATTATGCGTGATCTTTTCCCTGAAAAAACTTTGACAATTCATTCAACTAGTTTTTAGGAGTTCCAGATGAGTTTAATCGATTTTATTTTGCACATTGATGACCATTTGATCACGATTGTTAACCAATTCGGTGGTTGGTCCTATTTAATCTTATTCGCTATCATTTTTATTGAAACAGGCTTAGTCGTTTTTCCATTTCTTCCAGGCGATTCGTTGATTTTTGCTGCGAGTGCAATGGCTGCTAATCCTAAGTATGGCTTAAATATTTGGCTAGTTTATCTTATAGTAGCATTCGCCGCCATAATCGGTGACAGTATCAACTATGAAATTGGTGCCTGGTCAACCAGAGCTGGTGAAAAACATAGCTGGTTCAATAAATTAATTAATCAAAATAATCGGTTGGCCGCTGAAAAGTTCTTTGAGCGCCACGGACCAATTACGATCGTTATAGGTAGATTTATACCATTTATTCGTACTTTTGTCCCATTCATTTCCGGCGGCAGTAAGATGCATTATGGTAAATTTATCACCTACAACATCTTGGGTGGCTTGCTTTGGACAGGATTGTTCACAATCATCGGTTTCTTCTTTGGCAATATTCCATTTGTAAAGGACCATTTTTCAATGATCGTAATTGCTATCATTTTAGTATCAGTTGTGCCAATCGCAATTGTCGCAATCAAGAAAAAAATATCACTCAAAAAAGAGTTCCACTAAGGAACTCTTTTTTACTTACGTAATAATTTTTCAGCAAAATATAATTCATAAATAACCCCAGCAACGGCAAAACAAGAAGCAAAGAAGCCTTCCGTTAGCACATTGATAATTGGGTCAGTATTAGGATCAAACAGCCAATCACTATTGTTAAACAAAATATGGTGAAAAATCACAAAGAAACTGTCGAAATTGGTTACTGCAAATGGAAAAATAATAATTGGCAATAATAGCAAAATAAGGGCTACTGATTTATCCAAATTAAGCAGTAGCTTTTTCTTTTGTCGTTTAAAAACAAAGTGCACTATGATGCAGATAATAAAAACTAATAGAGTCAGAATAAATAAATGCTTACATTCCGCAAAATGTTCTGCCGCATTAGCAGATGTAGGGAAATTATCCATTTTAAGCTGCTTTTTAAAGGGCCAGAGCAAATAAAACATCAGCTGGTTATAATTATGCATTACCTTAAACAAAGACATGTGAACCGTCTCATATGTCTTTTGTACGATCATAAAAATAAACAATAATGGCCAACTAGCCACAATTGCCCCAATTACACTGCTAGAAACAGCAAACAAAAAATGATAAATCATCGAAAAAATATTGTTTTTAGTAATCATAATTCAAATTCATCTAGGTTATTAACTAAAATTGTTGGTTGACGTTTATCTGCAATATCCACTTTGATCGTCACACCTGTCAAAGTCAACAACTGATCTACTCCACTATTAAAGCCAGCTTTAATATCGGTATCGTAATTATCACCTACCAAAAGTGCCTCATCTTTGCTATAGCCAACTTTATCCAAAGCCATTTTTACAATAATTGATTCAGGCTTACCAATATACAGTGGCTCTACTCCACTTGCTGCAGCAACGAATGCACATTGTGAACCATTGCCTGGAATTAGCTCATCCTCTGCTGGTAAATTCATATCGGCATTAGTCCCAATAAAAGTGGCTCCACGTCTAATCGCCCGTGAAGCTACTCGTACTTTATGATAAGTCAGATCTGTATCCATACCGACAATTACATAATCGGGATTTTCTTCATTAAGCTCAAACTCTGGATGTTGCAATAATTCACGCCAGAGACCAATCTGCCCAATAATATACAAGCCGATCTTTTCCTTGTGTTCTCTTTGTAAAATATAGCTAGCTGTGGCCATACTTGGCGTATAAACATGGTCCGTATCAGTTTCGATACCGTGTCCCTTTAGTTTATCAACTACCATTTGCGGTGTCCTGGTCGTATTGTTGGTTAAAAACAAATAGTCTTTCCCTGCTTGAACTAAACGATGAACAAATCTTACTCCTGATTCAACTGTTTCCTTACCACGATAAACAGTTCCGTCTAAGTCAATTAAAAATACCCGGTAATCTTTCACTAGTTTCCCTTTCTCTTTTTAATAATAAATGAATGATGCCGTCCAAATTCTTTTTTCACTGCAATTGATTGTTTTTTCTTAAATTTAGTTTGATGAACACGCCGCTTCTTAAACGGATTATTTTCATTTTTATTCTTCCGATAATTTCGACGTCGTGCATGATAACGCTCATTTTTACCAAAATCGCGCTCGCGTCGTTCACGTGATCGCCGTATTTTAGTACGTTGATGCTGATAATAATGTACTGGATGCGTTAATTCCAAGATAAAATAAGGTCCGCCGGGATTACAATATTCCGTTAAATAATCCACGATCGCCATTTCTTTTTTATCAATTGCGGTTCTAGCACCGTCTTTATAAAAGCCTTTCAAGCGTAAATGTTCACTAGAAACGTCCCCCACCAGATAATCATACTGGTCAAGATAAGGATCATATTTTTTACGCAAAGATTCTAAATCAAGTGCGTCTCGCTCATTGACAATGATGCTATAAAGCTGCGCACCAATCTTAATGCTCTTACCATCTTGCACCACGTCAGCAAGTGGGTGTCTAATTGGCTGTTCTTGTTCAAATTTATTTTCTTCAGTCATCTTTTTCACTTCTCGCTGCTAAAGGATATTTTTCAGCCAAATATTTACCAACAACTTCACGTAAAAATTGTGGGAATAAAAACTCATTTTCACCGACAATAGCCAAAGTTGGGAAAAATGGAACTAAGACATAATGATCCAAACAGGCAATTTTGTATTCTTTTTGTGGATCAATTTCATGCCCATTGACGTAAACTACACGTCTACGCATATCAACCTTGATCCCTTTGTAATACATCTGACCAAAAATTTTTCCTCGAAAACTCATCCCTTGCAGTGGAAAATGGTCTAGGTAATGCCGATTCTTTTCAATTTCCATCACTAGTCGCCACAAATCATAACCTTTCAAGGTTGAACGAACAACGTGCATTGGATGCGGTAAGGCATTTTGTAAATCATATTGAGTAATTATTCCACTCTTAAACGGGGTCAAGAATAGGCCTGAGCTTAAAATGGCTAAATCTGTTTTAGCAAAATCAGCAATCGCATCAAGAGAAACTTGAACGGCTGCTACTTTATCATCCGCAAATTTTTCAGGTAAATTAGCCACTTTTCGTTCTGATAAAAGTCGCTTACCTTCATCATAGTAGCCCTGAATTACTGCCTTATCTTCCGGTTCTTCTGGCATCGAAGCAGTAGAAATAGTGCGAGGTACTACCTTAATCACGTGATGATCTTCAAGTTCTAGATGAATATCACCCACATAGTTTCCCCATTTACCTGTTTGCGTAATCCAAGTATGCCCCACTTTTTCACCATGTTCAATCAGATCATGGCTGTGGCCTCCTACAATTAAATTAATTTGAGGATAATGTTTAGCTAACCAGCGATCCATTTTTAATCCAACATGAGTCAATAAAATTAAGACATCATACTTTCCTTCAATTTGAGCTAATTCGTGATCCATACTGTCACCTAACATCTTGACATGCCAATGATTAGGACCATAAGTCATTGGATAAGCTGCAGTCAGGCCAATTAAAGCAATTCGCGTCTTTTTCTTAGTAGTTAAAAACATATGGCCGACTGCCCATTTAGGCATTGATTCATCTTCTTCACGCAAATTTGCTAAAACTGTCGGAAAGTCCGCATGATCAAATAAATGTTCCAATACCCAATGTGGATTAGAAATTCCCTCATTATTGCCAATCGTAATTGCATCATAGTTAAACCCATTCATCAATTTGATGTTGGCTTGACCTTCCGTAGCATCAGTTAAAGGATGAGACCGATCCATAAAGTCTCCTGCATCAAAAGTGTAGATACCATCAACCGATTGATCAGCCTGCGCTTTTTTCAAGTAACGTCCGATTTTAGGGAAATGTTCAAAATGTGAATGAAGATCATTGGTATGTAAAATTCGCAGTTGTTCCATTTTTTATGCCACTTTCTAACCAATTCGATTGGCTTTTAAGATCATATTATATGCGTCTAAAATTTTTCCCTTAGGTTTATCCCATTCTACCCATTTTGGATTTTTCCAATCACTTTCATTAGTCAAAGTCTGCAAGTCATAAGTATCATTGATATATTTTTCATAAGCAATCAGTGCCTTAGTTCGAGGAATATTCAGCTGCAGTATTTTGACTTTTTTAATTAAGCCATGATCTGCAGCTAATTCTGCAATTCCATTTTGGTCAATATTAGAGATTTCATAATATCGACTGCCATCATTTCTGGTAACTTCTTCAATTAAGTCCAATTGTTCCATTAAATCTCATCCTTTAGATTTCAATCATACCGATTACTGATAAAAGAATAGTACTATAAATAGAAAAAAATGTGTAACCATGCTATTGTTAAGTATGCGATAGAGGTGTACACATGAAATTTAAAAGCCGACTCGTTTGGGTTCTTTTTTTTAGCTTAGTCTTTTTCATAAATAGTGGTTTTACAGTTGTAGGGCACCGTGGTGATCCCATCAAATATCCTGAAGAAACAATTCAGGCTGACGATTCCGCCTTTAATTCTGGTGCTGATTACGTTGAACTCGATCTCCAGCTCTCAAAGGATGGAGTTCCGGTCATTGCACATGATGATGACCTCTTCCGAGTTACTCATACACATGCAATTGTATCACAAAATAATTTTACAGCACTTAAACAACTGCAATATGACAATGGCGAACACGTTATGTCACTCAGTGAGCTTTTTAAGCATTATCAAAATAAACCAAACACTAAATTTGTCTTAGAGACTAAAATTGATCATGGATTAAATCCGTCCTATGAGTTAGAGGATAAAATCGCACAAATAGTTAAAAAATACCATATGCAGAAAAGAATCATGATTCATTCATTTTCCGCTGCTAGTCTCTTTCACTTTAGAAAAATTATGCCCGAAGCTTATCTAATTTTGATCGTTGGCAGCCTGAAACGCATTAATTTCAGTAATTTACCTCAAGTTAATGCTATCAATGCTTCTTCTGATATTGTGCAAGAGCATCCCTTTTTAATTCACTGGCTTCACAAATTACATAAGCAACTGTTTGTCTGGGCCGAAATGGACGAATCGCCTGCCCTATGGCATTGGCTAATTAATCGGAATGTTGATGGCGTGGTTACCAACTATCCCGCTACTGGTTTTAAATATAAATTAGCCAAAAGTGGCACTAAAAAGTACGCTATTAATAGAACTGGAATTTATTTTGGTAAAACTAAAGCCGCTACAATGATGAATCCGTATGTTCGCATCAAAGAAAAGAAGTACGTGCAACCAGGTCAAAAAGTCAATGTCACTTATGGCGTCCGTGTAGATGATCGCTTATTTTATCAAATTGCTGAAAAAACTTTTATTTCGGCAGAATTCGTTAATTTTGACTTAACAAAGCGAGATATTGCTCCTTATCAAAATAAGAAAATTATCGCTAAACCTAACCAAAAAGTTACAATTTATCGTTATCCTGATAACCAAGCCAAAACGCAGCAAAAATTACCCGCAAATCAATTATTAAAAATTCAAAATTTTAATGGTAGTCCTAAAAACATGTGGATTTATACCAAACTAGGTTGGGTTAAGGCAAAAGATATCTTGTTCTATGGCTTCTTTAGTCAAGACGATTTCAGAGATTATCAGTCCTTACCACGGGTCAGTCAGTACACTAATCTCGTGCTTTTGCCCTATAATCCTAATCAAGCAATTGCGCCAACCACTTTTACACAAAAGCTTCAACAGATTAACAAAATTATCTACTAAAACAAAAAGACCAGTAAACTGGTCTTTTTTGCTTCACTTAATTATTGATTTAAAGTACTTTGCTTTTTAACTAATTCATATGGCAAAACAATATGAGTATCATCTACTTCTTCATTGTTCATCAACTTAGTCAACATTCTCATTGCTACGGCACCCATATCATAAAGTGGCTGCTTAATCGTAGTCAAAGCTGGACGAACAACAGAAGCTAACTGCGTAGCACTGGCGGTCACGATTTCCAAATCTTCTGGCACTTTCTTACCTGCATCCATCGCAGAATTCAAAATACCAACTGATGAAATATCGCGAGTAACAATTACACCATCAACGCCATCTTTAACTAATTGTGGGTATAAATTATAACCATCTGAATAGTCTTTAATATCAGTATAGATTCGAGGAGTGCCCAAATCATTTTCTTCCATGAATTCTTCATAAGCAGGGATTCTGTTTTCGCTGTTAACTACAGCATCTTGATCACCAACTACGATTCCCAAATGCTTCTTACCATCATGGTACATCAAATTTAATGCTTCAGTATCAGCCTTCTTATAGTCAATTGTGACAGAAGCAAAATCATCACGATTATCTTTAGTACCTGCTAAAACCACAGGAGTATCAGTCCGCTTAAAGGCATCAGCTGCTTCATCTGATAAACGGTTAGACATATAAATTACACCGTCAACTTGCTTATTCAGCAAACTTTGAATAACTTGGTCTTCCTTCATCAAGCGGTTTTCAATACTAGTAATAATGATGTTGTATTTATATAAAAGTGCAATATCATCAATACCCTTAGATAATTCTGCAAAGTATAAATTAGTTAAATCTGGGACAATTAACCCTACTGTAGTAGTCCGCTTAGAAGCTAAACCTTGAGCTACAGCGTTTGGTTGATAGTGCAGTCTTTTAATAACTTCGAGAACACGGTCACGTGTCTCTTTTCTAACATTACTATTACCATTCACAACACGAGAAACCGTAGCCATTGAAACCTTAGCTTCCCGAGCGACGTCATAGATTGTAACTTCTTGTTTATGCATCTCTTATCTCTCATTCCTTCCAAAAAATTCTTCACTTAAAGATATCACGATGCTGCATAAAATGCAAACGTTTACAGATTTTCTTTCATTTTTTCATTAAGAAATCATGATATACTACAGTCAACATAATTTGCAAGAAAAGAGGACAATATGAACTTAGATAAATTACAACAATGGTTGCAAGACTCCAATAATGATCTTGCTTACATTTCTAATCCAATTACCATTTCCTACTTCACTGGCTACTCAATGGAGCCCCATGAAAGAATCTTTGCTTTAATTGTTTTAAAGGATGCAGAACCTTTTATCTTCTGTCCTGCCTTAAATGTAGAAGAAGCAAAAGCTTCCGCATGGGATGGCGACGTTATTGGCTACCTTGATTCCGAAAATCCTTGGAACATCATCGCAACTAATGTCAAAAAGAGAACTCACGATACCCATAATTGGGCAATTGAAAAAGATGATTTGTCTGTTGCCCACTACCAGCTCTTACGTGGTGAATTTCCTAACGCTAGTTTCACTAACGATGTTTCACCTTTTATTGAAAAACTTCGTCTTTACAAGACACCTGAAGAAATCAAGAAGTTGCAAGGCGCTGGTGCAGAAGCAGACTTCGCTTTTAAGATTGGCTTTGACGCAATTAGAACTGGCGTCACCGAAAGAAGCATCGCTGGTCAAATTGATTATCAACTAAAAATTCAAAAAGGTGTTATGCATGAAAGTTTTGAAACCATCGTACAAGCTGGTAAAAACGCCGCTAATCCTCACCTTGGTCCAACTATGAACACTGTTCAACCAAATGAATTAGTTTTATTCGACTTAGGTACCATGCACGATGGTTACGCATCAGATTCTAGTCGAACTGTTGCTTACGATGAACCTACTGCTAAGCAACGCGAAATTTATGAAGTTGATCGTGAAGCTCAACAAGCCGCAATCGAAGCTGCTAAGCCAGGAATCACCGCTGAAGAATTAGATAGCGTGGCTCGTGACATCATTACTAAGGCTGGCTATGGTGAATACTTCATTCACCGCCTAGGTCACGGCATTGGTAAAAACGTTCATGAATATCCATCAATTGTACAAGGTAACGACTTAGTTCTTGAAGAAGGAATGTGCTTCTCCATTGAACCAGGTATATACATCCCTGGCTTTGCTGGTGTCAGAATTGAAGATTGTGGTGTCGTTACTAAGGACGGCTTTGAAACCTTTACTCACACTGACAAAGACTTAAAAGTTTTACCACTTAAAGACTAATTTTAGTCATAAAAAAGGAGCTGATCATCACGACCAGCTCCTTTTCTTTTTGACTTTAATTAAGCTTGTGGTTTTTCTGAAGTAGATGCTGCATCAGTATCATCTTTTTCAGCATTGTTCAAATCGTTAACTGACTCTTCAGCATTTTCACTGTCATCGTCATCTTTATTTGAGTCATCGATTACGATGTCATCAAAATCCTTCAATTCTGAATCATCTTCAACATTCTTAGGGAATGATGCTAATTGATTCTTAACGATTTCAGTACCATTATCGTATTTCTTCTTCAAATCTTGAAGCTTGTCATTATCTTTAATCTTGTTCTTAACGTCATCAACTTGTTCATCACTAACAAGAAGTGAACCTGCGAGAAAACCTGCTGCACATCCTGCAACGGCACCTAATAAGAAACTTGCGAATTTTTTCATGGTGAATTCCTCCTTTATTAATTTTCACCTCTGCGACGCTTGCGTCTTGCAAATGCCGTCGCAGCTATTGAAGAAATAAGACCCGTACGGCTTAAATGATTGCTGCTAAAGCGTTTAGCGATCTTTTTAGATGAATCGTTTAATTCTGATACGCTTTCGCCTAAATCTGCAGCAGCTTTAACAACTGGATCTAACGTCTTCATTTTACCATTAACATCGGTCATTAGGTCATTAGTTTTATCTAACAAATCCGAAGTTTGATCCATCAAGCCATCCATATCTTCAGAAATTTTCTTCATTGACTCGTTAGTTGTTTGAATAGTTGCACTAGTTTCTTTCAACAACTTCGCGGTCCGAATTAGCATTGGAATCGTAAATAATACTAAAATTAAGAATGCAATCGCCGCAATTAAGCCTGCTAAAGCACCATAAGAAATTGTCATTTTCTACCTCCATCAACATCTAAAAAAAGTTTAGCATGAATATCCTTTATTCTCAATTAATGTCTTGTTATTCTTAATTATACCCGTAAGCAATAGAAAGGACACCAAATGAAGATTCCTACTCACATAAATATACAGAAAATTGAAATTGATTGGAGTAAAATTAGCCAAAATTTATTGTCAATTATTTGGCAATTAGCTATTACTTCACTCATTTTTTACCTTTTATCCCATTTTGGTCATAAAATAATTAATAATTACTTAGCCAAGCATAACACAGTTAAGAATAAAAGAACTCGAACTATCACAGCTTTGATTAACAGCGTTTTTCAATATACCCTTATCTTCTTCTATTTATTCGGTATTCTCTCTATTCTAGGTGTACCAGTTGGCACCTTGTTAGCCAGTGCTGGAATTTTTTCCCTAGCTTTAGGAATGGGCGCACAAGGCTTTGTTAGTGATTTGGTCAACGGTTTCTTTATTCTAAGTGAAGACCAATTCGATGTTGGAGATTTAGTTCAGATTGGCACTAATGTTGGTACCGTCGTGCAACTAGGCCTCAGAACTACTCGTCTCAAGGGTTCAGATGGCTCAATTATTTTCATCCCTAACCGCAACATTACCATTGTGCAAAACCTAGCCCATGGCGGTGTAGCACTAGACATCAATTTGGATCTTGATACTAAAAATGATATTGATGAAGTTAACAAGTTAATCAAAGAATGCAATCGCAAGATTCAGCCAGAAAAAAAGACGATTGTTTCTGGACCTACTATCGTTGGTGTGACTGAGCAAACAGGAAAGAAATTTGTTTATTCAATTCACTTTCAAGTTAAACCTGGTAAACAAGCCGCTGTGAGAAATTTGTATTTAAGTAAATATATTCAAATTTTACGAGAAAATAATATTGTTTTTGCAAGTACAGAACGACCTGCAAAAACTACTGCAAAATAAGTAAAAAATAGCTCAGTTCAAATCATACGAATGACCCGAACTGAGCTATTTTTATCTAATCAAATTGTTCTAACCAAGCTGGCAATTCTTGGAGCAATTTTCGCACTGCATTACCACGATGAGAGATCTCATTCTTTTCATCAGTAGTCATCTGTGCAAAAGTTTTTTCTTTTTCTGGAATATAAAACAATGGATCATACCCAAAACCATCTTCACCACGTGGTGCGGCCAAAATACGACCACTACAAGTACCTGACACAACCAAGTCTTTATCAAATTCGCCTGGCATCGAGACTACAATCGTGGTCCAAAATTTAGCCGTTCTTTTTTCATCTGGCACACCGCCTAAATTAGCTAATAACTTTGCGTTATTCTTTGCATCATTATGAGCTTCGCCAGCATAGCGAGCACTTCTAACACCTGGTTCGCCATCCAAAGCATCAACCATTAAGCCCGAATCATCCGCAATCGTTGGCAACTTGCTAAAGTTAGCTAACTCATGGGCCTTAATCTTGGCATTAGCTTCAAACGTATGACCACTTTCAATCGGATGAGGCGGATTGTCTAAGTCAGCATTCGTCTTAATCTCGACATTTACCCCAGCTTGTTTAAAGGCTTCTTTTAGTTCTTTTGCTTTACCTTGATTACCAGTCGCAAATAAAATTTCTTTAACCATTATTCATTCTCCGTATCCACATGCTTAGATGTTAAAGTTGCATCATCCATGAATGTCCTTGCTAAATGATCAAAACTAGTTGGATCGCCTGTAGTATAATATTCATGACTGACTTTTTCATTACCATCACTAAACAAACCATCGCGCCGCATCACATTAAACGTATACTGTGCAACTTGATCTGCAGGATCCAAGATAGTAACATTTTTATCATTAATTGCTTCTTTAAATTCTTTCTGAATCAATGGATAATGCGTACAGCCCATAATTAAAGTGTCAAAGTCTTTTCCTTGTAAGGGGGTCAAACTCTCTTTAACTACTTTTAAGTTGGTTTCATGATCTTTTTGAGCCTCCACAAGTGGTGCAAGTTTAGGGGCAGCTAATTCCGTTACCTGAATTTCTGGATCACGGAAACGGATCTCTTTAGCATAAGCATGTGATTCTGCTGTTGCTTTAGTTGAAACTACCGCAACTTTTTTATTCTTAGTTGTCCGTGAAGCGGCCAAACTCCCCGACTGAATAACTCCGATAATTTGTGGATCGATTTCTGCTTGAATCGTACTCATAGCCATTGCTGTCGCAGTATTGCAGGCAAAAATTATCAGCTTAACATTTTTATCTAACAAAAATTGGACTGATTTTCTAACTAGTTCAATAATCTCTTCTTTAGTTCGATCGCCATACGGCATATGAGCGTTATCACCAATAAAAACAGTTGATTCATTAGGCAATTTTTCAATTACTTTTTTTGCAACAGATAGGCCACCTAGCCCTGAATCCAATAATCCAATCGGACGATTATCCATAATAAAACCCTCTTAAAATCAAAAATTTATTTTCTACTTATACTAGTTTACGGTAAAATAAAAAAGAATAAAAGGGATGAACAAGTTTATGACAGAAAACACAGAAAACACAAACGAGCACGTATATTTTATTAACCAACTTTACCGCGATTTCCTTTTGCCAACTATTTTAGGCGATGATGACGCCTCAATTCTTTATTGGGCTGGCAAGAGAATCGCGCGAAAATATGATTTAAGTGATTATGATGATTTAGTTGAATTCTTCAACATGGCTGAATTTGGTAAGCTAGAAAAAGTTAAAGAAAGACGATCATTTACTACTTACGAATTAAGTGGCCAAACTGTCACTGATCGTTTGAATAGCGCCAGCAAGGAATTCTCCCTTGAAGGCGGAATGATCGCGGAAGCATTTCAAAAATCAACTGGTCGAACCACCGAATGTGAAATTAATATTTTAGATAAAGAAAAGAAAGTTCAATTTATCGCTCGCTTCGGTTAAAAGCAAATTGATAGACTATAAATAACCACTCATATATACTTTAGTTAAAATCGCATTTATATATATATTAGATATAGGAGTAGAGCATGATTAAAGAATTTAAAGAGTTTATTTCACGTGGCAATGTAATGGACATGGCAGTTGGTGTAATCATTGGTGCTGCCTTCACTGCTATCGTACAATCTTTAGTAAAAAACTTGATCAACCCCCTACTTGGGATCTTTGCCGGCAAAATTGATTTTTCTAACCTCGTTTTTAAGGTTGGGGATGCTACATTTAAATATGGCAGCTTCATCAATTCTGTCATTAACTTCTTGATCATTTCATTTGTGGTATTTTTAATGATCAAGGCTTTAAATAGAGTAATGCCCAAGAAAGAAAAAGAAGCTGGTCCAACTGAGGCCGACTATTTAGAAGAAATTCGTGACTTGCTAAAAAAGCAAGTAAATCAAAATAAGTGATATATCAAAAAAGCTTGAGGCAACATCGTCTCAAGCTTTTTTTGATTTTTAAATTAATCAGTATATTGATCCAAAATTTGGTTTAACTTTTCTTTTGGAGTGTAACCAGTAATTCGGTCTACAATATTACCATCCTTCTTTACGATTAAAGTAGGAATAGCCATAATACCCAAATTCTTAGCTGTATCTTGATTTTGGTCAACATCCATCTTGTAGAAGTTAACGTCTTGACGTTCTTCAGATAATTGATCAATTACTGGTGATTGCATCTTACATGGACCACACCAAGTTGCCCAAAAGTCTACTAATGCTACACCATTCTTAGTTTCTTCTTCAAAATTTTGATCATTAATTGCTTCAACCATAATTATTACCTCACATTTTTTCAATTCATTTATTTATATTATAAGTATATTCTATTATACTTACTTTTTGCAAGTAAGACGCTTACTTTAATTGTACAATTGTTGCACCATTGCCACCTTCATTAGCTGGTGCATAATTAAAGTTCTTTACATGATTGCTGCTGCGGAGATATTGCCAAACACCTTTTCTAATCGCACCAGTACCAATACCGTGAATAATCGTAACCGTATCAAGTCCTGCCAGTAAAACAGAATCAATATATCGGTCCAAATTAGTCATTGCTTCATCATAGCGTTGGCCTCGCAAATCCAGCTCGCTATGAGCATTACTTCTTCTAACCGCACTGGTTGCTCTAACAGTTTGTCTAGGCTTAGTACTTTCGCCCTTTTCAATCCTCTCAATATCGCGATCACTAACCTTAACTTTGATAATTCCCATCTGAACCTCATATTCATGTTCAGATAACTTCTTAGTAATCGTACCTGTCTGACCATATGAGAGGACCTTTACTCGATCGCCTACACTTACATGGTGACGACGTTTTTCACGCTGTAAGACCTTATTATGAGCCAAATTATTAGCCTGACGCTCTAAACTGTTGAGTTCGCCTTTAGCTTCAATAATCTTATTTTCCTTGACGCCCATGTTCTTTTGTTTTTCAAGTTGGGCAATAATCTCATCAGCTTTTTTACGGCGTTTGGCAACAACTTCATTAGCTCGCTCTTGTGCAAAATCAAGCTGTTTTTGTACACGTTGGTTATACCAATCAAGTGCTTGTTGCAACTTTTGCTCCAATTTTTGGCTCCGATCCAAACTGGTTTGCAGACGATCGCGAGCCACAGTAGCTGCCTTGGTTTGCGTATTCAACTTGGTGATCATCTTATTAATATCAGAATCTTCATCTGACATTAAGTTCTGGGCATTTTTGACAACATCTTCACGCATCCCTAGCTTGCGGGCAATGGCAAAGGCATTACTATGACCAGGAATACCAATCTGCAAATGATAAGTTGGCGACAAGGTCTTTAAGTCAAATTCCATTGAGGCATTAGTCGTCCGTGGCCGATTATAACCATAAAGCTTCAATTCAGGATAGTGCGTTGTCACCATGATCTTAGCATCTTTTTTACGCAAAAAGTCTAAGATACTAATTGCCAAACTAGCACCCTCTTCTGGATCAGTCCCTGCACCAATTTCATCAATTAAAACTAATGTCTCAGAATCAACATTCTTCATGATCGCAATAATGTCATTGATATGTGATGAAAAAGTACTTAACGATTGTTCAATTGACTGTTCATCGCCAATATCAGCATAAACTTGCTTAAAGACGCCAACCTTGCTACCTTCTTCAGCCGGGATAAATAATCCAGACTGTGCCATCAATTGAAGCAATCCTGCTGTTTTTAAGGTAATTGTCTTACCACCGGTGTTAGGCCCCGTGATCAGCATAGTATCAAATTCACCACCTAAACGAATGTCATTAGGTACTACCCTTTCTGGGTCAATCAATGGGTGACGCGCTTTTAATAAGTTCAAAGAATGGTCTTGTGTCAGACGAGGCTCACTTGCCTTCATTTCTTTTGCTAACTTGGCTTTAGCCTGCAAGAAATCTAGTTCAGTTAATGCAGCCGCAATATTATTCAAACTAGTAATTTCTTCACGAGCCAAATTAGATAAGTGCTTCAAAATATTACGAATTTCTTGTTTTTCTTGAGCAATTAAATTCTGTTGGCGGTTATTAAGGTTTAAAACGGCTTCCGGCTCTATAAACAGTGTTTGACCACTGGCACTTTGATCATGAACTACCCCACCAAATTTTGCCCGATATTCTTGCTTAACTGGAATAACATAGCGGTCATCACGAATAGTCACAATTTGCTCAGATAAATACTTACTACTATTGCCCTTAGTATAAGCATCCATCTTATTCTTAATTTCCTCTTCATTAGAACGTATATCATGACGCAAACGAGCTAGTTCATGTGAGGCTGTATCTAATACCTCACCATCATAATCAACTGATTTCTTTAATTCTCTAAATAAAAGATCCGGCACATCTAATTGATCTAAAATTTCATCAATTGCAGTTAAATCCAGTTTGTTTGGATCTATTTCTGCCAAAAAGTCATTAATTTCATGAGCTAAACTTAATACTAATAATAAATTACCTAATTCCTTAGCATTTAAATTAGCTTTCACGCTTAAACGTTTAGTACTTGGACGTACGTCCTGAAAGTCCGTTAAAGGAAGTTGTCCCTTAATTCGTAGCAAATTAGTCAAAGCTAAAGTCTGCTTTAACTCATTTTGTACTTGTTCAAAATCACCACTAGGTAATAATTCCTCCGCTTCTTTTTTAGCGGGACCAGTAATCGCTAATTTACTCAAGCGCTTAGTAATTTCGCCAAATTCTAAAATCTCTAATATTTTCTTGTTCATTTTTATCTTTTTTCTAAAACTAACAAAAAGGACCAGCCACAGCCAGTCCTCTTTTTATTATTTACCACTCAAGCGATCATCATCTAAGAAAGTATTTAAAACTCCCTGGACCATGTCCCACTCATCATCAGATTCAATCTCATGCAAATCGCTACTTGTTACATCGCCGGCATCATCGGCATCATAACTGAAAGCTTGCACCTCAATATCTTCATCATCGCCAACAGCGGCTGGATAAAGAAGCACGTAAGATTTGTCATAGTCATCTGAATGAAAAGTAAATAATATCTCATACAATTCTTCATTACCTTGATCATCAATCAAAGTAATTTGACGATCTTGATCGTCACCATTAACTTGTGCTGCCATTTTAATCCTTTCGGTGTAAATCTAAATAATTTTGCAAGATGAGCACCGCTGCCATCTGATCAATTACTTGTTTACGCTTCTTGCGATCATGGATCCCTACATCCTCAACAAGTACTCGTCGTGATTCAATTGTTGTCAATCTCTCATCAGAATAATGTACAGGTAAACCAAACTTTTCCTCTAGTCGTTTGCCGTATGCCTTACTTCTAGCTACGGAACTACCAGAAGTACCATCCATATTCTTAGGTAAACCTAATACGAAACCGTCAACTTCATATTGTCTGACTAGCTTCTTCAATGGACGCATACCAAAGTTATATCTGCTTTCATCAATCTGGATAGTCTCCAACTTCTGGGCAGTAATTCCTAGCTCATCGCTAATTGCTACTCCCACAGTTTTAGAACCTACATCTAAACCTAATAAACGCATTATTTATTCTTACCAAGATAACTCTTAACAAGTTCTTCAATAATCTCGTCACGTTCGTGCTTAAGAATCAAATTACGGGCATCGTTATGCCGTGGAATATAAGCAGGATCGCCAGAAAGTAAGTAACCTACAATCTGGTTAATAGGATTATAGCCCTTTTCTTCAAGCGCATTGTAAACATCTTGCAGAGTATCATAAACATTTTTTCCTTTGTTCTGATTAAAGTCAAAATGCATAGTCTTATCTAGCGAACTCATATTTATTCCTCCTGTCAACAATTTTACTTGAAAAAAAGCTTAAACACAATTAATTAATTCTTAGTTCTTAGAAATTTCGTCAATAACTGCCTTAATAGCATCATTCAAGCCTGCTGGATTCTTACCACCGGCTTGAGCCATGTTTGGACGGCCGCCACCGCCACCTCCAAAGATTGGGGCAGCGATCTTGATTAAGTTACCTGCTTTAAGGCCCTTGTCTAATGCCTTTTGGCCTAAAGCAATAATCATATTAGCCTTGCCAGCATTTTCAGCAGCTAAAACTAAAACATCAGACTTGTTGCCGCTCTTCCAGTTATCAGCAAGTTCACGCAAGTCATTCATCCCGTTAACATCTGCAGTAGCAGCAATGACAGTCAAGTCACCAGCTTGTTTAACGTCATTAAAGATTTGACCAGCCTTAGCAGCATTGATCTTCTTGTTCAAAGTTTCAACTTGCTTTTGAGCATCGTGCAAATCACTTTCAAGTGAATCAATCTTATCGACAATGTTATCTGGCTTGGTTGCCTTAACTTCTTCTTGAATATCATCAAGTAAGTCTGAACGGTTTGCCAAGTATTCATAAGCCTTCTTAGAAGTTACAGCTTCAATTCTACGCATACCAGCACCGACAGCTGATTCTGAAGTAATCTTGAAGATTCCAATTTGGTTAGTATTGTCCACGTGAGTACCACCACAGAATTCACTTGAGAAGTCACCCATTTGAACAACACGAACCTTATCACCGTACTTGCTATCAAAGAGGGCTAAAGCACCCATCTTTTCACCCTCTTCAGGGGTAGTGATAGTAGTCTTAACTTGAATAGCTTCCCAAATCTTTTGGTTAACCAATTCTTCAACGGTCTTAAGCTCACGCTTGGTCATTGGTTCCATTGCAGTAAAGTCAAATCTTAAGTAGTCAGGATCAACTAATGAACCAGCTTGGTGAGTGTGTTCACCTAAGACTTGACGAAGAGCAGCGTGAAGAAGGTGAGTTGCTGAGTGAGAGTGACGTAACCCTTCACGACGTTCCTTATCTAACTTCAATACGTATTCTTGACCCTTTTCAACTGGCAAAATAAGGTCAACAAAGTGTAAGTTTTGGTCGTTAGGTGCGTGTTGGACGTCAGTAACTTCAGCTACTAATTCGCCATTTTGGTTATAAATCTTACCATGATCAGCAACTTGACCACCACGTTCTGCGTAAAATGGAGTCTTGTCAAAGACCAAAGTAGCATGTTCGCCATCGGCCTTATCAACCAACTTATCATCAACAACAATGTCAACTAGCTTTGCATGTGGTTCTTCGTAAGTATCACGTTCAAAGACTGACTTATCCTTAATGTTCATTAAAGTTACATCTTGACGTCCCATTGATTGAAGGTCACCACGAGCTTTACGTGCACGCTCTTTTTGAGCAGCCATTTCTGCGTCAAAGCCCTTCTTGTCAACCTTAAGGCCAGCATCTTGTGCTGATTCAAAAGTCAATTCATATGGGAAGCCGTAAGTATCGAACATCTTGAAGGCATCTTTACCTGAAATGGTCTTATCCTTAGAATTCTTTGCCTTGTCGATTAAGTCGTCAAGCAAAGTCAAACCAGTATCAAGAGTTGATTGAAATCTTTCTTCTTCGTTTTGGATAACGTTTTCGATAAAGCCGCGTTGATCCATAACTTCTGGGTAGTGACTTTCCATGATTTTTCCAACAACTGGAACCAACTTGTAAAGGAAGGCACCCTTAATTCCTAAGCGTTGACCATTCAAGTCTGCGCGACGGATCAAACGACGAAGAACATAACCACGGCCCGAGTTTGAAGGAAGCGCACCATCAGCAATCGCAAAACTTACGGCACGAACGTGGTCAGCGATAATCTTGAAAGCAGTAGTGTCTTCCTTGTTAACGCCGTACTTCTTGTCATCAGTCATTTCTTCAGTGGCGTGAATAATTGGCAAGAACAAGTCGGTTTCGAAGTTTGTTGGAGCATCTTGCAAAATTGAAAGAACACGTTCTAGTCCCATACCAGTATCGATGTTCTTATGTGGTTGATCGACATATTTGCCATTTGGCAAGTGGTTGTATTGTGAAAATACGATGTTCCAAATTTCAAGGTAACGTGCATTTTCACCACCAGGGAAGTTTTCTGGATCATCTTCAGCAACGTCGTTGTTTTCTTGACCACGATCGTAGAAAATTTCGGTATCAGGACCACATGGACCTTCACCAATATCCCAGAAGTTATCTTCCAACTTAACAATATGATCAGCTGGCATCCCTGCCTTTACCCAAACATTAAATGAGTCTTCATCTTTTGGATAAACAGTACAGTAAAGCTTTTCCTTTGGCAAGCCAAGCCAATCAGGACTAGTTAAGAATTCCCATGCCCAAGGAATAGCTTCATCTCTAAAGTAGTCACCAACTGAAAAGTTACCAAGCATTTCAAAGAAAGTTTGGTGACGTGCTGTCTTACCAACATTTTCAATATCGTTGGTTCTGATTGATTTTTGTGATGAAGTAATTCTGTGATTCTTTGGTACAACTGAGCCATCAAAGTACTTCTTCATGGTAGCAACACCTGAGTTAATCCAAAGAAGAGTTGGGTCATCTTGTGGGATTAATGATGCACTTGGCATAATCATGTGACCATGATCCTTGAAGAAGTCTAAAAACATTTGGCGAAACTCTGAACTATTTAGTTTCTTCATTAAAATAAATCTCCTTAAAAATAAATAAAAAACACTATTGCTTTCTTCAAGGACGCTCCGCGCGCGGTACCACCTTGATTGCAACAGTGTTTGTTACCTCTTGATATTCTTAATTATGAAACTTAAAGGAGCATTTTTTGACTATTATTAAGCCATTCTCATCTAACTGGCTCTCTCTTTGAAATAATTGATCAAAAAACATATCTTAAGCTGAAATAATTGTACTACAAAATCCGCTTCTGTCAAAGCCCTTGTTCACGCTTGCGCTTTCTCAAACGTTTTGCCTTACGAACCTCATGACGCTGTTCCAACTTACGTTTTTGACGATTATCCTCTTGAATCGCACGCTTAATCTTCTTCTTGTAACCTGGCTTACGCTTTCTCTTCTCTTTTTTAACGTAACCCACCAGCTTGGTATCAAGCTTACGATTCTTGCTTTGACGATTTTCACGACTGCGATAGTGTTTACGTGGCACTAATTCACCATTTTTAATTTCAACGAAGTCAAAATGAACACCCATCTTTTCCAATTCTTCAATTCGGTTCATTTCTTCTTCACGAATTAAAGTTATCGCATGACCAGATAAGCCATTACGCCCCGTCCGGCCAATCCGGTGAATCACGAACTCAATATCACGTGGTATTTCATAATTGACAACCAGACTAACACCATCAATATCTAAGCCACGAGCAGCTAGGTCACTAGCTACCACATATTGATACTGTCCTTGCTCAACCTGACGCAGAGTACGCTTTCTTTCACGTTCAGTTACCCCACCGTGAATTTTAGCTACCTTCAAACCCTGATCTTGCAAATAATTAGTCAACTCATCAACCTTTTGCTTAGTGTTAGCAAAAACCAACGCCAAATATGGTTGTCCCATAGTTAACAATTTGTACAAGACATTCTTGCGATCCTTTGAGCCAATATCAAGCAAATCGTTTTTAATCGTTGGCGCAATAACACTAGGATTATCAATAACGATCTCATCAGGATGAGCCATATATTTGCGTAAAAAGTTAGACAATTTAACTGGAATAGTTGCTGAAAAGGCAGCAATTTGGACATCCTTCGGCAATTTAGCAGCAACTTGATCAATGTCGTTCAAAAAGCCCATGTCCAAGGTCATGTCAGCTTCGTCGATAACAAAAGTTTTTACTTGATCAACTGCAAAAACCTTCTTTTGAACAAAGTCTAACAAACGTCCTGGAGTTGCAATCACCAATTGTGGAGTATTATTTTGATACTTTTCTAATTGACGTTCACGATCAGTTCCGCCCGCAAGATGTGCAATTGAAAAATGCATCCCTGCCGCATCACGGAGCTGCCGTGCTACTTGATAAAGCTGATCGGCTAATTCACGACTAGGCAAAGTAACGATTGCTTGAACATAGCGTTTATCTTCTTCAATTTCATTAAAAATTGGTACTAAATAAGCATGCGTTTTTCCTGAACCAGTTGCTGCTTGCACTACTACACTCAAGTCAGACAACATAGCAGGAATAACTTTCTCCTGCACCTTAGTTGGCTTTTCAAAATGGATCTTCTTTAAACCAGCCTGAATAGCTGGTTTAATTCTTGAATCTATAAAAATATTATTCATGATCTTCTTTAAACTTCTTAGTTACTTCAACGACTTCCGCAAATACCTGCTTTACTTCGTCCATATCCTTAGCGTTAGCACCACTAGCTAATGCATGACCACCACCATCATGCTTAGCAGCTAATTCATTGATTACAGGGCCCTTTGAACGGTAATGTACGCGGAAAGTACCATCTGGTTTTTCAACAAAAACATTCCAAGCAAGCACATCTTTAATACGTCCTGGAGTAGATACAGCAACATTTGCTTGATCATCAGTCAAACCTAACTTCTTCAAGTCTGACTGCATCAAAATTGTATAAGCTGCACCAACGGGATCAATTTCCATCTTGTCCATTGCCAAGGCTTGCAATTTTGCCTCATCAAAAGTTACATCAGCAATATTACGAGCGATTTCAGTAATGTTAATTCCAGTAGAAGCTAATTGAGCAGCCACCTTAAAAGTATGCTCTGAAGTTTCTGGATACATGAAACGACCGGTATCGCCTACAATTCCAGCATAAAGTGGGTAAGCAACTTCCTTGGTAATCTTAAAGCCTTCTTCATTCAAGAAGTCTACAATGATTTGGCATGCTGCTGGAGCATCTGGATCTACGTAACTCATATCAGCATATGGATCAACATCTGGGTGGTGGTCAATCTTAATTAAAAAGTCACCCTTATCATACAACTTATTAGAAATTCTTGGTGTATTAGCGGTATCAGTAGTAATTACCAAAGCACCTTCGTAATCAGTTGCCTTGACTTGATCCATGTGGTTAATCCAAGCTAAGTCGCCTTCATCGTTTTCCCCAGCACAAAGAATGCGCTTGTCCGGGAATTTTTCCATTAATGCTCTAGCTAAACCAGCTTGTGAACCAATTGCGTCTGGATCAGGACTAGTGTGGCGGTGCAAGATAATTGTAGGATATTGCAAGATTTTTTCATAAATGTCATCAAAACTACTCATTTTTAATCTCCTCATCTTGTAAAAATATCTGTATCTAGTTTACCAGAAAAATAGCTTTATTTATTAGTCGAACAAACTGATTGATTGATATTTTTTCTTTTCAAAGTCAGTTACAGTGACTCCCAATAAACGAATTCCATCATCTAAAAAGGAACTTGTTGCTTCGAACAAGTCACGAGCCACATCATAAAAATCTAAGTGACTATCAGAAGGTGTTTTCAACTTTTTTCTCTTGGTTACCGTATCAAAATTATTATTTCTTACTTTAATAACAACAGTACCTGCCTTAAAATTGCGTTTTTTTAATGCTGCTTCCAAATGATTGCAATAGTTACGAATATTGGTTAGGGCTTCATCCTCAGTATAAATTGCAGGCTCGTAAGTCCGCTCCATGCCAATTGATTTTCGATTAGCCTCTGAGTCTGTAACAACAGGTCTTAAATCTATTCCACGTGCATGTTGGGCTAAAATATACCCCATTTTCTTAAATTTTTTAATTAAGGTTAAAACCTCAACTTTTTGTAAATCTGCCCCAGTATAAACACCTATCTGATGCAGCTCTTCTTGCGTCTTCGGTCCAATACCAGGAAACTTCTCAATCTTTTGCATTGCTAAAAAGTTCTGCACTTCACTAGGCAAAATTACGGTTCGACCAAACGGTTTGGCGTATTCTGATCCCATTTTAGCTAAAAACTTATTATAGGAAACGCCAAAAGACGAGTTTAAGCCTACTTCTTGCCGAATCCTTTTCTGTAAATCTAAAGCAATTTGAACTGCAGACTCCTGCTCTATCTTTGGATGTGTCACGTCTAGATAAGCTTCATCTAAAGCCACTGATTCAACCTGATCTGTCACATCATGCATAAAAGAATGGATTTTAGCTGACACTGCACGATATTTATCAAATCGTGGTCTAGTAAAAACTATTAGCTCCTTGGGAACCAAACGTACTGCTTGAATTGCGGCCATAGCTGAATGAACGCCATACTTACGAGCTACATAATTGCAAGTAGCCACTACTCCATGTCCACCATTTTGTCGTGGATCTTGCCCAACAATCAATGCCTTATTTTTCCATTCGGGATGCTCCTGCATTTCAACCGAAGCGTAAAAAGCATCCATGTCCAGATGAATAATCCGACGATGGATGTCATTTTGTGGTAATAAATTTTCTTTATTCATAAATCCAATGTTCAGTTGGTGACTCAAAGATTGTATTAGCTTCCTTTGGCCCCATTCTGTATGGCAAATATTGTGCAATGGCTGGATTGCCTGCTTCATTTTCCTTCTGCCAAGCATCTTCAACTGCATCGATAAATTCCCAATAACGCTTCAATTCGCTCCAGTGTGTAAAGTTAGTTGAATCATTGACAAAAACATCATGAAGCAATCTTTCATAACCATCAGGTACCTTAGCCATTTCGGCTTTTGAAAATTCATAAGTTAAGTTTTCACGGCGAATTCCTGGTTGGTCAATTCGTTTGCCATTAATAGTAAAGTAAATTTCACTAGTTGGGTCAATCACGATCGTAATATTGTTAGAATGAGCTTGCCCATATGGATTATTAATATGCTTTAAAACAATGTCAATCCGGTTCTTCTTTTCTTTGAATTCCTTACCCGTTCTAAAGTAAATTGGTACGCCAGCAATTGGTCCCTCATTAAACTTAACTTTACCTGCAACGAAGGTTTCAGTAGTTGACTCTGGATCAACATTTGGCTCTTGCTTATAAGCAAAAGTAGTATCACTACCCAAATATTGGCCACGAACAAAGTATTTCTTGACATCATCTGGCGTAGGGATAATTAAACTCTTAAGCAAATCTTGCTTGGCTTGGTGAACACTAGCAGAAGAAAGATCCTTAGGTTCTGGCATTGCTAGCAGAGTAATAATTTGAAAAATATGGTTTTGTACCATATCACGCAAAGCACCTGAAGTATCATAGTAACCTCCACGTGCTTCCACGCCAAGACGTTCTGCCAAGGTAACTTGGATATTCTTAATATACTTGCTGCACCAAATATTTTGAACCATTGGGTTAGTAAAACGCATTGGCATGATATTTTGAACCATTTCTTTACCTAAATAGTGGTCAATTCTAAAAATATCATTTTCATCAAATGAAGCCGTGATTTGCTTATTTAATTCCTCTGCTGAAGCCAAATCATGACCAAATGGCTTTTCAACTACAATTCGATTAAAGCCACTACCAGTCAAGTCTTGGTCATTAATATGCGTTGCTATTGTGCCAAAGAATCTTGGTGCCATAGCCATGTAGAAGAGACGATTGCCTTGTGCACTATAACGATCATCGAGCTCTTGTGCCAAGTTTTTCAAAATCTCATAGTGTTCCACATTAGTTACATCATGTGATTGATAATAAAAATGACTTGCAAAAGCTTTCAACTCATTTTCATCAACAGTATCGTGCGTTTCATGAATAGCATCACTAACCTGCTCACGCAAATACTCATGTGACCAAGGACGACGAGCAGTTCCAATTACTGCAAAGTTATCGTGAATTAAGCCTTGTTCATACAAATTAAACAAAGCTGGATAAAGCTTGCGGTGAGCCAAATCACCACTACCACCAAAAATAATCATTACAACGGGAATATTCTTCATTTCAGATCCCTTTCTTTGAACTAAAATTGTCACTTCTATTTTACAACAAGGATTTTTTTAGCAAAACAAAAAGCGCCTAAAATGACGCTCTTAAGTAATATGATTACTTATCCTCTTTTTTAGTTTCGTCTGCTTTTTCTTCCGGCTTTTCTGCTGGAGCTTCAGCCTTAGTTTCAGCTGCAGGAGTTGCTGGTGCAGCAACTGGAATCACACGACGGACAGCCATTCTTTCAAAAGTTAAGTAAATGCCATCTGCATCAACCACGATAGTCTTATCACTGTTGATCTTGTCAACCTTACCATGCAAACCATCAACTAAGATGACTTCGTCACCCTTCTTCAATTTGTCCATCATTTGCATTCTTTGTTGTTGTTGCTTCTTTTGAGGACGAATCATACCAAAGTAAGTGAAAGCGATCAAAATAATAAATAAACCGATCATCATCCAGTTGCTACTTGCTGCAGCACCGGCATTTGCTAAAAATAAAATGTTCAAAATTTCCACCTCATTAAAATTATTTTCTAGATATTATAACCATTATACAGAAAATGGGACTATTTATCACCTGGAATTGGTAATCCTAACTGTAAATATGCTTTATCCGTCACCATTCTGCCACGCGGCGTGAGTAAAATAAAACCATGCTGCAACAAATATGGCTCATATAGTGACTCAATCGTTTCCATATCTTCACCAACATTAGCTGCCAAAGTCCGAATACCAACAGGACCACCATTATATCCTTCGATCATCGTTCTCAATAATCTGCGGTCTGTCTGATCAAGTCCCTCATCGTCAACCTGCAATTGTTTTAACGCGCCTTCAGTAGTCTCGAGCGAAATTGTTTTTTCTCCCTTAACTTCCGCAAAATCACGCACCCGCTTAAGTAAGCGATTGGCAACACGAGGTGTACCACGCGAGCGTCGTGCCAATTCATGGGCCGCCTCAGGCGCAATTGAAGTGTGAAAAACATCACTTGAACGCAAAACAATTTGTTCTAGCTCATCGATAGTGTAATACTGCATGTGCTCTACGATACCAAAGCGATCACGCAAAGGTGCTGACAATTGCCCAGCCAAAGTCGTTGCCCCAATTAGAGTAAATGGTGGCAGCGGCACGTGAACTGCATGAGTAGTCTGCCCCTCGCCAATCACAATATCGATATAGTAGTCTTCCATTGCAGAGTAGAGTACTTCTTCTACTGGTTTAGCTAAACGGTGAATTTCATCAATGAACAAAACATCCCCAGGATCTAAGTCGGACAAAAGTGCCACCAAGTCGCCTGACTTTTCAATGGCCGGACCACTTGTACTCTTTAAATGAACTCCCAATTCATTGGCAATTACGAAAGCCAAAGTTGTCTTTCCTAACCCCGGTGGTCCATAAAGCAAAACGTGATCTAATGCTTCATCACGTTGGCGCGCCGCCTTAATATAAATGCTCATTTCTTTTTTGACCCGCTTTTGACCTAAGTACTGGTCGAGCGTTTGCGGCCGCAAAGAAAGTTCCATTTGTTGTTCTTCAGGATTCTCAATATCACCTGAAGTTACTTGATCTTCTGCCACCAGTTTCACTTCCTTAAAAAATAATCATCTGTTCTATTATACCAAGATCTACTTTTTAAGCAGTAATGCTAAGCCCTTTTTAATATATTGATCTGCAGTATTTGCAGCAACTTTCTCCAGTTTAGGCGTGATCCGATCCACTTCTTTTTGGGTATAACCCAAAGCAATTAAAGCAAGCAGTGCATCATTTAATGCTGGCGGCACATCCTCACCATTGTCTGGACGATCAAGCCGAGCAACATAATCACCTAATTTACCCTTTAAATCAAGCACAATTTGTGAAGCTGTCTTTTTACCCACACCTGGAAAACGAGTTAGGTACTTAACTTCACCTTGTTCAATCGCTTCCGCCAAAGAATTACTATCCTCAGCTGCCATGATTGCCATTGCACTCTTAGGACCAATCCCGCTAACACTAAGTAGTTTTAAGAACAAGCCCTTATCATCTTGACTTTGAAAACCATATAAAGTAATGCCAGTATCACGCACCACTTGCTCAATAAAGACCTTAGCTTTTTGGCCTTGAGTATAGGCAAAAGGTGTAGGACTATAGACCTTGTAGCCAACGCCCCCGACATCAACTACAACATAGCTTGGTGTAACCACAGTAATCACACCTTCAAAATATTCGTACATTATTCATCCTTCTTAAACATTTTTCTCAATTCATTTTGGCTCATTTTAACCAAAATTATCCGTCCATCTGCATCATGATATGGATCAGTACACTTGCGTAAATCAAGTAAAATTTGCTCAGCTTCAGCTGCAGATAATTTAATCTTGCCAGTAATTTCTCGCTTAGCTTGCATTGCTGCTATCCGGCTAAACAGGTTCTTTGCCTTTCCTTTATCCACATTCAAATAACCATCTAAAATCTTCCGAATTGAATCTTCGACATTATCGTGAATCCAAGTTGGATACGAACGAACAATAAAACTATTTTGTCCAAAATCTTCCAAATAGATTCCAACCTGCTTAATCTGTTCTACTTGATCCTTAATTTGCATAAAATCAAGATTACCAAATTCTAAAATAATTGGTGTTAACAAACCTTGTTGTACTACTTTTTTGGCAGTTATCATGTGAAAAATTTGCTCAAATTTTAACCTTCGTCTAGCAGCAACCTGATCAATTAAAAATAGGTCGCCATTATGTTGGGCAAGTAAATAAGTATCGGTCTGTCCAACATAAACCAAGCGAGGCAGATTATTAGCTAAAGTTTCATCCCCACTTGAAATGACTTCCTGATTAGTCCTAGTTGTAGGAAATGGCGTTAGTGCTTGCTGCAGAGCAACATTTTGTTTCCAGGTCTTAGTAACGATATATTGATCATCTTCACGTGGCTGATTAAGATCAACATATTTCTTTTCACTATCCTGCTTTACCGCCTCATTTTGAATATTATCTTCTGAATCATCAGATTCAATCGTTAAAAATTTTGGCTTTTCTTGTTCGCGAATTTCCGGTTCTTTTTTACGAGCTGTATTTACAACATCTTGATTTAAGTTAAAACTAAGCTGATCAACTAGCGTATCACGTTTATTTTCCAAATTAGCAAAAGCGCTAATTTGTTCAACTTTTTCCACAAGTGTATTACTAATTGCACTGGTGATTAAACGACCCAGTTCTTTTTCCTTGGATAAACGAACTTCCTGCTTAGTGGGATGCACGTTAACGTCCACTAACAAAGGATCTACTTTAATTGCTAACACAATAATCGGATAATGCCGCGCTGCTAATTTTGAGCCATAGCCATCCAGAATCGCAGTATTTAATTGAAAATTTTTAATATAGCGGCCGTTTAAGAGAATCGAAATAAAATTGCGTGTAGACCGTGTTAATTCCGGTTTAGACATCAGACCTGTAATCTTAAAATCGCTGTCTTTTGCCTCAAATTTTTCCATTTTTTCTGCGATATGACGGCCATACACGTTAGCAACTGTTTGCTTTAAATTATTATTTCCTGGCGTTCTTAATAAAATTTTGCCAGTATTTGACAAAGTGAAAGACACATGTGGATAACCTAACGCAAGTCGATTAATAATATCCACAATCTTCATAATTTCAGTTCTTGGACTACGCAAATACTTTAATCTGGCTGGCGTGTTAAAGAACAAATCCTTGACTGTAATTTTTGTTCCCTTACGAGCCGCTGCATCTTCTTGGCCTTTTTTATTGCCTCCACTATAGTTAGCTCGAATACCAATTGCGTTTTCAGTTGCAGTCAGAATTTCCACATGGCTAACAGCAGAAATCGAAGCTAATGCTTCTCCGCGGAAGCCTAAAGTGGAAACTTTAAATAAATCGTGTTCATTGGCAATCTTGCTTGTCGCATGTCGGGTAAAGGCTAGATCAACTTGATCACGTGCAATCCCCGTCCCATTGTCTTGAACTACAATCTGTTTCAAACCAGCATCTACAAAATCAACGCGAATTCGAGTAGCACCAGCATCTAACGAGTTTTCTACTAATTCCTTAACTACGCTAGCTGGGCGCTCAATTACTTCTCCGGCTGCAATCTGATTAGTTAAAGTTTCCGATAACTCATGAATTTTGCTCATTAATCGTCATCCTTTAAATCTTTTTGCCAATCAGCTACCATTTGCATAACCTGCAACGGTGTCTTATCTGCTAAATAAAGATTAGAAATATCATCAAGTATATCTTGTTGTGCATCAGTTATTGCGGGCTTGTCATTTTGTGTTTCAGTTTCTTCAACACTGTTTTCCACAGGCTCTGCAAATAAATCTAATTGCTGCGAAACTGGTGCTAGTTCACTGCCTTGTGCTTCAAGCCGCTTTAATAATTTAGTTGCCTCTCGCAAAACGTTGCGCGGCAAACCTGCTAATTGAGCTACATGAATTCCGTAACTTTGATCAGCAGGTCCAGGTAGGATTTTATGCAAGAAGATTAACTTGCCATTTTCTTCGGTAGCACCAACGTGAATATTTTTCAGATGATCCAGAGTCTCATCCATCACTGTCAATTCATGATAGTGCGTAGCAAATAATGCCTTAGCACCAACTTTGTCGTGTAAGTACTTAACAATTGCACCAGCTAAAGCCATTCCATCGTAAGTAGCCGTACCACGACCAATTTCGTCAAAGAGAACCAAACTGCGCTTAGTAGCATACTGCAAGGCTTCATTAGCTTCGCTCATCTCTACCATAAAGGTACTTTGACCTGAAATTAAGTCATCAGCTGCTCCGATTCTTGTAAAAATTTGATCAAAAATTGGCAAATCAGCACTATCAGCTGGCACAAAGGAACCTACTTGAGCCATGATCGCAATCAAAGCCATTTGTCTCATATAGGTACTCTTACCAGACATGTTAGGACCTGTAATTAAATAAATGTTGGTTCCTTCATCCATTTTGACATCGTTAGGAATATATGAACCAGCCGTCATTACTTTTTCCACAACTGGATGACGGCCGTTAGTCACATTAATATCTTGATTATCTGCGTGAAAAGTTGGCCGGCAATAATTATTTTGTTCAGCTACTGTCGCAAAACCACAATAAACATCCAGCGCTGCTAGTTGCCCACCTAATTTTTGTAAAGCAGGGATATACTTCTTAACGTCCTCACGCAGCTTAACAAATAAATCATATTCCAAGTCAGTTGACCGTGTCTGTGCCTCAAGAATTAGATTCTCATGTTCCTTGAGTTCCGGTGTGATATAACGCTCAGCGTTAGTCAAAGTTTGTTTACGCGTATAACGATCAAGTGGCACCTTAGACTTGTTACCGTTAGAAACCTGAATATAATAGCCAAAGACCTTGTTATAACCGACCTTTAAGTTATCAATACCTGTCTTTTGCCGCTCATCTGCTTCCATCTCAGCCAACCATTTTTTTCCATTGTTCATGGCATCCCGATAGCGATCAAGCTGCGGATCAACCCCACCTTGAATCAGGCCACCTTCAGTAGTCAACACAGGTGGATCCTTCACGATAGTGGAAGTAATCATTTCGGCAACGCCCTTTAATGGATCAATTTTTTTAGCAAAATCGACCAAGATATCTGAATCTGATTGCTCTAAAGCATCTAAAATAACTGGAACGGCCTGCAAAGAACGTGATAATTGTAGTAATTCGCGCGCATTAACGTTACCAAAAGCAATTCGACCAGTTAAACGTTCCAAGTCGTAAACACCCTTTAAGGCATCAACTGCATTTTCTCGTGTAAAGTAGCCATCAAGCAAGGCCTGCACCATTTCTTCACGATGGTTAATTTCATCCATGTTTAATAATGGACGAGCTAGCCACTGCTTAAGCAAGCGTCCACCCATGGCAGTGTGTGTTTTATCCAAAACCCAGAAAAGTGAACCCATTTTTTTGCCAGTTTTGGCAGAAGCAACCAATTCCAAATTATTCTGCACAGTATGTGACATCTGCAAATATTGATTTACTTCATAGCTTTTGGCAATCTGCAAGTGCGCTAAACTTCTCTTTTGAGTTGAAAGCAAATAGCCAACTAACTGACGGGTAGCCTCTTTTTCAGCCCCATTAGTCAAATTCTGTTCAACATACGAAATTTCCGCATGCTCGCCTTCAATTGGTGTAGGTGCTGAAACCGTAATATTTGCCTTGTGCATAAAGTCCTTGTTTTGTTCAGTTAATGGGCCGTTATACACAACTTCACGAGTACGAAGTGACAAGAGCTCATTGGAAACAGCATCGAAACTCTTTAAATGAGTAGCATAAATTTCACCAGTGGATAAATCACTGTAGGCTAAACCAAAGCCACTCTTAGTGGTAATTACTGATGTTAAGTAATTTGAATCTTTAGCATCATTTGGGCCTTCATTCATCATGGTTCCCGGCGTCACTAATTGAATAATTCCCCGTTTAACCATGCCTTTGGCCTTTTTAGGATCCTCAAGTTGTTCACAAAGTGCTACTTTATAACCCTTTTCAACTAAAGTATTTACATAAGTATCCACAGCCATATGAGGCACACCTGCCATTGGAATTGGATTCTTGGTTCTATTTGATCGGTGCGTTAAAGTCAATTCAAGAATCTGTGCACCTTTAACTGCGTCATCTTCAAACAGTTCGTAAAAGTCTCCGACGCGATAAAAAAGAAAGGCATCAGGATATTGTTTTTTAATTTCGTAATATTGCTCCATCATTGGAGTTGTTTTTTCCGTCATTTATGTCTCTTTCCTATTTCGTATTTTAGATAGAGTTACGTACAATATTATACGCTACAAAAAGAAAAACTTCGAAGCTGAACTGATTGTTTAACTTCGAAGTCATTTTAATTATATTTGTTTTTGAACTAGAGTGAGAGTTTGTGCATAAGTTTAGTGCTAAAGCACTGTAAATAAACTTGATTACTTCGTAATCAAGAATTATATATCTAAATGCTAAAGCATTAAGATATATAATTACATACCCATTCCTGGTGCACCAGCTTGTGGAGCTGGGTTAGCTGGCTTTTCTTCAGGAATTTCTGCAACAACAGCTTCAGTAGTAAGCAGAAGAGCGGCAATTGAAGCAGCATTTTGCAAAGCGGTTCTGGTTACCTTGGTTGGGTCAATGATACCAGCATCTACCATGTTTTCCCAAGTATCAGTAGCAGCATTGTAGCCAATTTCGTTTTCTTGCTTGAGTAAGTGGTTCAAAACAACTTCACCATTCTTACCTGCGTTTTCAGCAATTTGACGAACTGGTGCTGACAAAGCTCTTAATACGATTTGGATACCAGTATTTTCATCTGCAGTATCAGCCTTAAGATCATTGATAGCCTTCTCAACGTCTACTAAAGCAGTACCACCACCAGCAACGTAACCTTCATCAACAGCGGCACGAGTTGAGTTCAAAGCGTCTTCAATTCTGTAACGACGTTCCTTCAATTCGGTTTCAGTAGCAGCACCTACGTGGATAACAGCTACACCACCAGTTAACTTAGCAAGACGTTCTTGAAGCTTCTTCTTGTCAAAGTCTGAAGTTGATTCTTCAATTTGCTTTCTGATTGAATCTTCACGTTCTTGAATAGCATCCTTTGAACCAGCACCGTCAACAATAGTAGTTGAGTCCTTGGTTACAGTTACACGACGAGCTTGACCTAATTGATCAATTTTAGTGTCCTTTAATTCAAGACCTAAGTCATCAGTAATCACAGTACCACCAGTCAAAGCAGCAATATCTTGTAACTGAGCCTTACGACGGTCACCAAAGCCAGGAGCCTTAACAGCTACAACGTTGAAGGTACCACGAATCTTGTTCAATACAAGTGTTGGAAGAGCTTCACCAGTAACGTCATCAGCAATGATCAATAATGACTTACCTTGTTGAACAATTTCTTGAAGAAGTGGCAAGATATCTTGAATGTTTGAGATCTTCTTGTCAGTGATCAAAATGTAAGGATTATCAAGATCTGCTTCCATCTTATCGTTGTCAGTTACCATGTATTGTGATAAGTAACCACGATCAAATTGCATACCTTCAACTACTGAAAGTTCAGTGTTGATACCACGTGAATCTTCAATAGTGATAACGCCATCGTGACCAACCTTTTCCATAGCGTCAGCGATTAAGTTACCAACTTCCTTTGAAGATGATGAAACTGCAGCTACGTTAGCAATTTGGTCTCTTGACTCAACCTTGTGGCTAATCTTGTGCAATTCATTAACAGCAGCTTCAGTAGCTTTTTCAATACCACGACGAATGCCAACTGGGTTAGCACCAGCAGTTACGTTCTTCATACCTTCATTAGTAATTGCTTGAGTCAAAACAGTTGCGGTAGTAGTACCGTCACCAGCAATATCATTAGTCTTTTGAGCAGCTTCAGCAACAAGTTTAGCACCCATGTTTTCGTAGTGGTCCTTTAACTCGATGGACTTTGCAATGGTAACACCATCGTTAGTGATGTCAGGGTTGCCGTAACTTTGTTCCAAAACAACGTTTCTACCCTTAGGACCAATAGTAGTCTTAACAGTATCAGCTAACTTATTAACACCCTTTAAAAGAGAACGTCTTGCATTTTCTGAGAATTTAATATCTTTTGCCATAGATTATCTATGCTCCTTAATTTACTTAATTATCGTTGGAAATTTTAACTAAATTACTTAGCAATAGCTAAAATGTCTTTTTCGTGAAGGACTAAGTACTTTTCACCTTCGTATTCAACGTCAGTGCCTGAGTATTTATCGTAAAGAACTACGTCACCCTTCTTAACAGCCATTGGAATCTTTTCACCGTTTGATGCGTAAGCACCTTCACCAACAGCTACAACTTCGCCTTCAGTTGGCTTCTTCTTAGCATTTGATGCTAAAACGATGCCACCAACAGTTTCTTCTTCTTCTTTCTTAACTTTAACGATCACGCGATCACCAATTGGTTGTAACACGTTTAGTCCCCCTTATGTTTAATTTTCTTCATTATATTTTTTATTACTTTATTAATCATTAGCACTCTTATTTGCTAAGTGCTAACTTACAAATATGATAATAAACTGTTTTGTAAAAAAAAGCAAGAAAAAATTAGCACTTTTTTCAATTGAGTGCTAATTTTGATTTTTCTTAACTTTTTTAACTAATTACAGTAATCCAACCATCAATAATGCCGTAAGTTAATCCCATTACATAGTACTTCTTATAAGCATCCCAGAAATCATGGCATTCTTTCTTATCTTTACCATCAATAAAAAAATATTTACCACTTTTTCTGCTGCTAAAAGTCTTAACCAAAGCATAGAAAACAGCAACTAGCGCCATAATAATGAAGAGAATGATTGGGAAGAAGTAGCCAATAATATTTTGTAAGTTATATGCTACACCTGCTGCAATTACCACTAATAGATAAATTACAGCAACTAGTGGATTGCAGATCAAACGTGGCATTTTTACTTTAACCGACAATAACAGCGATAAAAGTAGCGGCAAGCTTAAGATAATTATTAAAACTAACACGTAAATATTATTGATCTCTTTTAATTGAGACGCAAAAGTATGATCAAGCTTACCCCAGAAAATACTTAGAATACCTACTACCCAATAGACAGCCGTCATAATCCAGACATGTTTAAGCGTGCTGTTCTTTTTCATTCTTATTATCCTTTATTGATTAGCAAAATTATAGCATAGAGCATACTATTTAACGGGGCGAGCATAAGTGATTCGACCTTTGGCCAGCTTATCGCTCAGTGAGCTACCTAAACTAGAGCGGTGCACATCATCTACACCTAAGTTGCCGCCCTCTTCAATAATTTGCGTGTCCCAACCATCATATTTGCCATCAACAATTGCTGCATGTCCGTTTTGACCAACACCATTGCCAGTATTAACAATCACAATATCACCTGGGCGAATGTTCTTGGCAGAAATTTTCTTCAAATAGCCATGAGTACTTTTAGCATCTCGTTCCATTGGCAGAGTAAAAAATGGAGCATTTCCTACACGATATCCTGCTCTCTTCATTACGATCCACACAAATCCTGAACAATCAGTTGAACCGTTTTTATTAGGATGACGCCAACTGCCAAAATTAGTTCGGTATGCACCTGTTCCATAAGTGAAATAGCCTAATAATTTACGAGCATTCTTAATCACTCTATTATGATATCCTGAATCATCGAACATCGCTGGAGATGGATCCTCATTAATATTGTCATACCAAGCTATGTCAAAATTCACATCATCAGAGCTTAATTCTGTTGACTGATCTGAATCATCATTCACATCATCTTGTGCCTGATATGCCTCAAGCTTTGCTTTTTCTTGAGCATAATTTAAAACATTATTTTGTTTAATGTATGCGTTAGGACCGATCTTATAATAAGCAGTACCATTAATCGTCTTAGTTCCTTGCACATTAATGAACTTGCCTTCATATAGTTGTGATTCAATTACTGGAACATTACCGGTTTGTATCTGACCACGTGTCTTAAAACTGGTCCTCTTACCATTACTCTTATACACATTAGAAGTAGTTTTAACTACATAATCTGTCTTAGGATTAGGCACTGTTATCGCTGCCTTTATTTTAGAGCTAGTTAGATTAATGCTAAAGACAGTTAATCCAGTTACTAATACTCCAATAACTCCACTTTTTAACTTCATAAAACATACCCTCACTTTGTTTTTCTTTATAGAGAACATTTTACTCAAACTTAAAATTGAAGTGCAACACTTAGTACTAAAAAACGCCAAGAAACAATCTTTCTTAGCGTCTTTTATTCTAATTGTTTTAATTTTTTCTAGAGGAGTAGAAGAAACTAATTGTGTGCAGTAACAGCAATCAACTTGTCGCCGTGCTTGTCACCCGCATCAGTAATTCTTGAAACATTTGCATAGTTGGCAGTGTTAGTAATTACTACCATGACAGTAGTATCATAGCCTGCCTTTTTCACAGCATCTAAGTCAACTGTGCCGAGCTTATCGCCCTTGTTAACTCTTTGACCTTGCTTAACGAAACTTTCGAAGTGCTCGCCCTTAAGGTTTACAGTATCAAGACCAATGTGAATCAATACTTCTGCACCATCGTCTGACTTAATGCCATAAGCATGCTTAGTTTCATAAGCAATAGTCACAGTACCAGTAACTGGTGAATAGATCGTACCATCACTTGGAATAACGGCTGCACCATCACCCATTAACTTAGCAGAGAATACTTGATCATTAACTTTAGTTAAACTCTCAGGAGTACCATCAACTGGTGAAGCAATAACTTCATCCTTTAATGCCATTTGTTCCTTACCAAGCTTTTCAGCCTTTTGAGTTTCTTCAGCATAATCAGTTGCGTCGTTTACTGGAACATCTTGTTCAGCAACTTCTTCCTTCAAATGACCCTTACCATAAACATAAGTAAGGATGAAGGCAACAGCAAAACTAATTAATACGGAAACAACCCACATTGGAATAGTCTTAGGATAAATTGAAAGGAAGCCTAAGAAACCAGCTGAACCAAGAGCGGCTGCAGTAACATGCATCAAGCCCGCAAAAGCAGCAGCTACACCTGAACCAATTAAGGCACAGAAGAATGGGAATTTATACTTCAAGTTAACACCGAAAAGTGCTGGTTCAGTAATACCAAGAAGTGCTGAAACACCTGATGAACTAGCCAAGCCCTTCATCTTCTTGTTCTTAGTTAAGAAGTAAACAGCGAAAGTTGCGGCACCTTGAGCTACGTTAGCCATACATGCGGTAACAAAGATAAAGTCACCAGAGCTGGCTGGATTCTTAGCAAAGGCTGCTAAAAGCTGAGTTTCAACCGCTGGAAAACTTTGATGAAGCCCAGTAGTAACAATAGCTGAATAGGTAAGACCAAAGACACCCATCCCAAAGGCACCAGTAGTGTCATATAGCCAAACGATAGCATTGGTAATACCATCTGATACGCCTTTGAAGACTGGCCCAATAATTGTAAAAGTCAAAAAGCCAGTAATCATAATTGAAAGAAGTGGCGTAAAGGTAAAGTCAACAGCTGATGGCAAGTGCTTGTGGAAGTACTTTTCCAAAATTGACAATACCCAAACAGCTACTAAAACTGGAATAACCTGGTATTGATAGTTAGTTTGCGCAACATGCAAGCCAAAAATGTCCCAGAAGTGATTTGCACCAAGGAGTCCAGGTGTCGTCATAATCATTCCGATTGTAGCACCCAAGAATTGGTTAGCACCGAACCGTTTAGCTGCCGACATTCCGACTAGAATTGGCATAAAAATAAACGGAGCTGCTGACATAACTTGAATCATACTTGAAATACCAGCAACATTCGGTACCATCTGAACAACTGACTTTGGTCCAAACAGACCTGGTGAAGTCAAGAAGTTGTTCAAAGCCATCAACAAACCACCAGCAACTAAGGCTGGAATGATTGGAACAAAGATGTCAGACAAAAGTTTAATGAAATCCATTACTGGATTCTTCTTTTTACCTTCTGCAGCAACCTTCTTCAAATCATCGGTTGATAATTCTTTCAAGCCAGTGATCTTAATGAATTCATCATAAACATCATTAACATCTCCTGGCCCAATAATTACTTGATATTGACCATTGGTTTTAAAAGTACCCTTAACATCTGGATCATTATCCAATGCTTTTTGGTCGACTTTTGAATCATCTTTTAATACTAAACGCAGACGAGTAGCACAGTGGGCACCGGCAATAATATTGTCACGGCCGACGTCTTTAATTACTCGTTCAGCCACTTTTCTGTGGTCCATATTGATCCCTCCTATGTAAACGTTTTATTCTCAATTCACTAATTATGATAACGCATTCAAAAAATATGTCAATCGTTTGACATAAAATTCTTTATTTCTTTTATTTACTTATGAATTAATAAGTATTTTTCTTTCTGTTAAACGTTTGACATATTTTTCAGACTAACTTAAAATACATGTAAAAAGACAACGCTTTCATGGAGGTATATTTATGGAATGGACAAGAGAAAAACGTTACTTACCTTATCAAGATTGGGACGCTGATACATTAATGCATTTGCAAGCACAAGCCGCAAACTCCCCTTACCAAATGCGCTATCATTTGCATCCTATTTCTGGCTTAATTAATGACCCTAATGGATTTTCCTACTTTGATGGTGCTTACCACCTCTTCTATCAATCATATCCATTCGGCGCAGTTCACGGTCTAAAGTCATGGTGGCACTTCAAATCAACTGACATGATTCACTGGGAAAACTTAGGCTTAGGTATTGAACCAGACACAATGGCTGATTCACATGGAGCTTATTCTGGCTCTGCTCGCGAAATCGATGGTAAGCTTTTCATCATGTATACCGGTAACCACCGCGATGAAAATTGGGTACGTACTCCTTATCAAATCGGTGCTTGGATGGATAAAAATAATAAAGTTTCAGACAAAACCATCCTATTTAAGAATCCAGATCACATCACCGAACATTTTCGCGATCCCCAAATTATCAAAGAAAATGACACTTACTACGCAATTTTAGGTGCCCAAGATAAAAAGGAAAAACACGGTCACATTGACGTTTGGAAGTCTCAGGATCTAAAGAACTGGGAAGAATTAGGCTTCTTAGACTTTACCAACGAAGACATGGGCTACATGATCGAGTGTCCCAACATCGTCCGTGTTGATGGCAAAGTCGTGGTCATTTTCTGTCCTCAGGGTTTAGACAAAAAAGTAGCAGCTTATGATGACATTTACCCAAATATGTACGTTATTGCTGATGATATTGACTGGGAAAATCATAAGTTAATTAATCCAGGTAAATTACACAATTTGGATCACGGGTTCGATGTTTATGCCACTCAGGCCTTTAACGCCCCAGATGGTAATGCCTACGAAGTCAGTTGGGTTGGCTTGCCTGACACTACTTACCCTACTGATGATGAAAACTGGGCTAACTGCTTGAGTCAAGTGAAGGAACTCCACCTAAAGAGTGACAAGTTAATTCAAACGCCAGTTAAGGCAATAAGCAGTATCCGCAAAAACGAAGCAAGCATATCTAATCAAGTAGTCAGCGATCAAGCCGGCCAACAATTTGAACTTGAATTAACAATTAAGGCTAACCAAAGTGGCACTTTACATTTAGCTGCAAATAATGACTTAAGTAACAGTTTACAGCTCAATTTCGATACCAAAAATGGTAAATTAGTATTAGATCGTGCTCATGCTGGGCAAAAAGTAGCAGTTGATTATGGCGAAAGTCGAGCTATTACGCTTTCACCAAATCATGACCTCAAGCTTGATATCTTTGTTGATCATTCATTAATTGAAGTATTCGTTAATGATGGTGAAAAGGTATTGACTGGACGCTACTTTGCCGATCAGACCAATAAAAAAATTGCGTTTGCTCAAGACATTGACTACACTGGCAAGCTTTGGCAAATGCAAACAATTCTTTAAACATCAGGTGATACTATGGCAGCAAAATTAAGCGACGTTGCCAAAAAAGCCGGTTGCTCTGTAACTACCGTTTCGCGGGTAATCAACAACCATGGCTATTTAAGTCAAAAAACTAAAGATAAAGTTTTTGCCGCAATGCGGGAATTAAATTATCGTCCCAATTCTATTGCCCGCTCATTACAAGGAAAGAAAATGAAATTAGTCGGTTTGATTTTTCCTGAGATCACTAATCCTTTTTTTGCGGAATTAGTACAGGATATCGAAACCACTTTATTCCAACAAAACTATAAAGTAATCCTATGCAATGCAGGACAAAACAAAGAAAAAGAACGCGAATATCTGCGCATGCTTCAGGCTAATCAAGTTGATGGCATTATCGCTGGTGCGCACAATCTAGGTATCAATGAATACCAACAACTAGGTTTGCCAATTGTCTCTTTCGACCGAAAGCTATCTGATAATGTTCCAATTGTTAGTTGTGATAATTATCAAGGCATCAAGTTGGCAGTACATGACTTGGTTCAAGCTGGTTGTCACAAAATTTACTTTCTGGGCAATGAACACAGAAAAGGTAATCCGACTGACGAACGACTAGCAGCTTATCTTGATGAAGCAAAGGAATGTCACTTTTCAGCCCACATTCGTTCAGTTGCTTTTTCTGATTCTTCCAACATTAAAAATATGAAAATTCATGACATGTTAGTCAATGATCATCCTGATGGCGTCGTCTGCACAGATGATTTAACTGCAGTTTTAGTTTTACAAGAAGCAAAAAAATTAGGCATTAAAGTGCCTAAGGAATTAAAAGTGATTGGTTTTGACGGAACAAAGCAAATTCAAACTTACCATTCGGAACTATCCACAATTGCTCAGCCAATTCATGATATTGCAACTTTATTGGTTAAGTTATTGCTTACCCGAATTTCCAATCCTGACGAAAAATTGCGCCAAAAGAATTATATTTTGCCTGTCAAATTAATCAAGAGTGAAACAACTGCATGAAAAAAAGCCGAAAATCGGCTTTTTCTTTTACTCAAATTTAGTTTTCTTTATCACTATCTAAGAAATAGATCAACGTTTGCAATTCGGTTGCTAAGTCTACATTTTGTACTCGCACATCAGCTGGAGCTGATAAGCGAATCGGAGTAAAGTTCATAATTCCCTTTACACCCGCATCAACCATTTCATCTGTAGTTTTCTGAGCAGCTGTTGAAGGAACTGTCAAAATTGCAATTGTAATCTGTTGATCACTTAGTTGTTGCTTTAAGTCGTCCATGTCATAAACAGGGACACCACTTAAGATACGACCAGTAATCTCCTTATTGATATCAAAAGCACAGGAAATTCGAATATTATTACTGCGCTTAAAGTTGTAATTAAGCAGCGCCCGTCCCAGATTACCTACACCTATTAAAGCAACATTAGTTAAAGTATCTTGATTCAAAATTTTCTTGAAGAAGCTCAATAAATTCTTTACATCATATCCATAGCCACGTTTTCCCAACGCACCAAAGTATGAAAAATCTCTTCTAATTGAAGCACTATCTACTTGAACTGCCTCTGACAGCTCAGTTGAAGAAACCTTATCTTTGCCTTCTTCATTTAAAATAATCAAATAACGGTAATATAATGGTAATCTTTTTGCCGTTGCTTTTGGGATTTTTATTTTTTCCATATAGGAACCCTCCAAACTTAAATGTTTGTGAATGTACAATCAAGCACTACTATCATACCTGCTATGATAGTACTTATGCAAGTATCTTTTTCACAAATCATCATTTTTTCACATATTTAACTTAAAAACAAACAATTTGCGCTATATGGTAGAATAGTGGTTAGGTGAAAAATTATGATTATTGCACAAGGACACGATTTAGAACAACAATTTGGGGCCAACACATTATTCAAAAATGTTAATTTTTCAATCGATTCCAATGCCAGAATCGGCTTAGTTGGTCCTAACGGGGTTGGTAAGACTACCCTGTTAAAAATAATGACAGGTGAGCAAGAACCAACTCACGGCGAATTTACAGTTAATAAAGGCATTGATGTTGGTTATATCGCTCAGGAAAATGCATTAGATGAAAATAAAACCATTTGGGATGAAATGGAAACCGTTTTCGCTCCTTTAATAAGGGAAGGAAAAAGCTTAGTCCAACTACAAGAAAAAATTGCAGATCATCCTGAAGATCAAGAATTGCTTAAGCAATACGATCAAAAGCAATTCAACTTTGAACAAAAAGGCGGTTATACTTATCAATCTGATATCAAGAGTATCTTAAATGGATTTAAGTTTCCTGAAGGTACTTGGCAGAAAAAGATTGGTAGTTTATCCGGTGGTGAAAAAACACGGTTAGCTTTCGTTAAATTACTTTTACGCAAACCTGCTCTGTTGTTATTGGACGAGCCAACTAACTACTTAGATTTAGATACCCTAGATTGGTTGGAAGGATTTTTAAAGAATTACAGTGGTGCAATCCTCGTGGTTTCCCACGACCAATATTTCTTAGATCATTTAGCAACCCAAATTTTTGAACTAGAATTTGGTAATTTAACTGCTTTTAAGGGCAACTATTCAGCCTATGTCATGCAGCGCGAGCAACGTGATAAGGACCAAGAAGCCGCTTATGAAAAGCAACAAGCTGAAATCAAAAAAGATGAAGAATTTATCCAAAAAAACTTGGTTCGAGCAACTACCACTAAGCGTGCACAAAGTCGGCGTAAAAAACTAGAAAAAATTGAGCGGATTACTCCACCTAAACATAAAAATAAGGTACGGATTCATTTTTCAAGCGATCATCCTTCTGGCAAGGAAGTATTAATTTTCAACGATTTGACGATTGGTTATCCCGATAAAACCATGGTTAAAGATATTTCCTTCCAGATTAATAAAGGAGATCGCGTCGCGATCATTGGACCAAATGGAATCGGTAAATCTACCCTGCTTAAGACTATTATGAAGCAATTAACGCCCAAGAGTGGCTCAATTAAGTATGGCGCATCCCTTGAGATTGGTTATTACGACCAAGAATTACAAGGACTAGATCCATCTAAGACTGTATTGGATACTGTTTGGGATCGTCACAAAACCATGCCTGAACGCGATGTACGGTCAATCTTAGCCAGCTTTTTATTCACAGCTAAAGACATTGATAAGACCGTAGGTCAACTATCTGGTGGACAAAAAGCACGGTTAACTTTAACTGTTTTATCACTTGAGCATGATAACTTCTTACTGATGGATGAACCAACTAACCACTTAGATATCGAAGCAAAAGAAGTACTGGAAAAAGCTTTAAAAGACTTTGATGGTACCCTGCTCTTTGTTTCCCACGACCGTTACTTTATTAATCAACTAGCTAATAAGATTGTTTTAGTTCGCGATGGGCATGCTAAAGTCTACGATGGCAATTATTCTTATTATCTTGATGAGAAGGCAAAACAAGCAGCTATGGCTGAAAATAGTGCCGCTGAGCCAGAAGTCGAGCCAAGCAAACAAATTAGCCAGCAAAAACTTTCTTACCAAGAGCAAAAGCAACGTGATTCTCAAAAGAGAAAGTTGCAGCGTGCAATTGATAATGCAGAAAAACAAATTGAACAGCTTGAAGAACGAGAGCAAGAAATCCAAACCGAAATGGCCAATCCAGAAATTGCTTCAAGCTTTGATAAATTGGGGCCACTGCAAGAACAGCTTTCTGATGTACAACAGAAATTAGATGTAGCAAATTCTGCCTGGGAAAAGGCAATCGAAGAAATGGACAATTTTGAATAAAAGTATAATAAGTAAGTTCTAATATATTAGGACTTGCTTATTTTTATATACGTATATTAAAATAACGTACCTTATTATTCAATTATGCCTGTATATACAATTCAAGAGGTGTATCTTGGTTTTGAAATGCATAAACATAAGCATTTGGGGATTTTTTGAAAGAATTTTTTTCGTGACACAAGATGTATCACTTACTGGTGCTGCACTTTTAATCGATGCTTTACAAGCAAACGGTTGAAACAACATGTATAGTGTTGTCGGCATTCCAGTTACTGACTTTGCCCGTTTAGCTGAATTAAAGGGTATGAAGTTTTATGGATTTAGAAGAGAAGATGCAGCTGTAGACGCAGCCGCTGCTGCCGCTACTGGTTGGAACAAGGGTGAAAATAATGTTCCTACCCAATCAGCTGCTACTTTAGGTGACTCAAACTCAGGGATACACCTTACTATTGGTATCTTAGCTGCCCTTCTTCAACGTGAACACACCGGTGAAGGTACTTTTGTTTACCAGTCAATGCAAGACGCTGTATTGAACCTCTGCCGTATCAAGTTACGTAACCAAATCATGTTAGACAACTTAGGTGCCCTTCCTCACTACGCTGTTTACCCTAACTGGAAATGGGGCAAGGCAATTCCTCGTGCTGAGAACACTGAAGGTGACCAAGTTATCGGTTGGACTTACAAGGCTAAAGGTTGGGAAACTAATCCTAACGCTTATGTTTACATCGTTATCCAAAACAGTGACAAGAGCTGGGCAGCAATTGCCAACACTATGGGTCACCCAGAATGGATTACTAATCCTCGCTTTGATGGCTGGCACAACCGTCAATTACACAAGGAAGAAATTTACCCATTAATTGAAAGCTACACTAAGCAATACGACAAGTATGAATTAACTAAGAAGCTTGGTGCTGCTGGTATTACTGTAGGTCCAGTTCTTGACTGACACGAAATTGAAAATGGCCCGGACTTGAACAAGGATGGTACTATCGTAACCATCGACCAAGGTGGTAACCGTGGTAAGTTCAAGACTATTGGTTTGCCATTCTCACTTTCTAACTACAAGCGTGCTCCAGATCTTGGTAAAAACAACAAGGAAATTTTAGCTTCACTTGGTTATGATCCAGATCAAATCGAAAAATTGACTGAAGAAGGCGTAATTTCTAAGGCTCAAGGTCCTAAGAATCCACGTACTGAAGTTATCAAGGATGAATAATTAATTTATTCTCATCAAAAAGCTGTTCACTTCGAACAGCTTTTTCTTTTTAAAATAGAAAGCGTACAACTATGACAGAACCTAATTATGCTGAGCTAGAAGCAAAAAACAGTCATTTAGATAAAAACAAACCTTATCCTTTAAGCGGGATGCTCGTTATTGACTTTACCCACGTCCTCTCAGGCCCTACTTGTACCAGAATGCTCGCAGATAGTGGTGCCCGGGTAATTCACCCGGGTAATTCATATCGAAAGAAAAACAGGCGATGACACGCGTCACATGGGGCCATATATCGCAGATGGTTCTAGCGAATACTTTAGAATTTGTAACGCAGGCAAGGAATCAATCGCCTTAGATTTAAAAGATCCTAAGGACCATGCCTTAGTAGAAAAAATGATCTCTAAAGCCGACGTAGTAGTAGAAAACTTCCGTCCTGGTATCATGACCCGTTTAGGTTTTGATCCCGAAGAAATGGTTAAGAAATATCCTAAATTGATTTTTGCTTCAATTTCTGGTTTTGGTCAATATGGTCCTTGGTCTAAGCAAGCTGCTTACGATACTATCGTTCAAGCACTCTCAGGCTTAATGGATTTCACTGGAACCCCCGACGGCAAGCCAACTAGAGTTAGTCTCTCAAAGTACTACTCTAATATAAAATAAAAGTCTGAAAATGGTGGAAAACTTACACTGCCTTTAATCATTTTACCAGTCAAAAACCAGGCACTACCGCTATTGATAGTACCCGGTCTTTCTCATATAGCCCTATTATTTTTTCTGAAGCAAAAATAGCTACACATAGACAGTGCAGCTATTTCACAAATTATTTTGGTATCCCTATTCGCAATCATCTGCAGGGATGCTTTTTCAATATTCAAATTTTACCTAAACTGTCTAGTCCTCTTTCTTTTTCTTCTCACTAAATCCAAACAAGCTTGCTAGCGACAAAGTCAATAATCCTAAGATACCTAGTTTATTGTCCTTTTCACCCGTCTGTGGTAAAGTTTCAGCTTTCTTTTCGCCTTTATTGTTAACAACCGTCGTACTAGTGCTATTAACTACAGCTTTAGGATTACTCTGCTTTGAAGCGTCCTTTGTAGCTAATTGAACCTTAGTTCCATTACGCTTAGTAGTAGCTGTAGCCTTAGGCTTCACAGTTGAAGATCTCTTAACAGTCTTATTAACTTCAGTAGTCTTGTTGGTCTGCTTGCTATCCTGCTTCTTTTGAGGTGAATTACCAGAGTGTGGGCGTACAACGTCAGGATTATCATCCGGAGTCGCAGGCTGTTGTGGCTCTTCAGGTGCCTTAGGCGTTACTGGATTGTCAGTTGGAGTAGTTGGCTCTTGTGGTTCAATATTCTTGCTGTAAGTTACCGTTCTTACTACATCATTGTCGCCATGAGCTACTTCTACTGCAGGTACCACGGCTTGATCTGGAGTGTAGCCTGGGATTTCTGGGGATGCAACTTCGGCGAACTTTTGTGATTTCGTCCAAGTTGCCTTTTCTTCTCCGGTTACCAAGTCTTTGGTCCCTGTCTTCGTGAATACCAACGGCGTTGCTTGATAGTCATCATGAGCCTTGCTACCGTCTTCATAGACATAATGAATGGTTTCGTTTACCGTTACCTTTTCATTAATTGCCTTAATCTTATGAGTAAAGTGAGCAACGAAGACCTGATCCTTCTTGTCATCCGTATCGTACTTGCCGTATTGAACAGCTGATAAATCAGCGCTTGCTAATTGGTCAGTAGATTCAGGATCAGCGCCCTTTGTCACATTGAAAAAGTTGTACTTGCTAAAGTCATAGCTGTTTGGAATGGTGAACCCTACCTGGCCATCAGTCTTGCCACTAGCATCAAGAACAGGTGCGGCATCGATGAATTTCTTCGCGGTATCGTCATAGAAGTGCAACTTTGCTTGTTGCTTATCAGCCGCATAGGTGACAGTAACTGTAGTGTCCTTATCGCCAAATTTAACAGCAGCTTGTTCAACCTGACTCTTATCAGGCGTATAGCCTGCTACTTCTGGCGTACCAACCGAGGCAAAGTTCTGATCAGCTACATCGTTCCACTTCGTCTTACCAGTCACTAAGTCTTTAGTTCCTGCCTGAGTAAAGTGAACGCTTTGCGTTACAGCACTTGGCGTCTTATTACCAGCACCAGTGTAGGTAATCGTACGAGTGACAGTATCTTGACGACTATCTGGGTTGGTATCGTGAGTAAAGTGGACATAATATGATTGCATTGCCTGATCATCATGATCAAAAATCAAATCTTGTCCATCACTGCTATCACTTACCAAAACATAATGTTGCTTTTCATAATTGTTAATATCGGCCTTAGTATTGTAGTTAGCATCTTCATCGCTTACACCATCTAATGATTTACTATTAAGTGTCTCACCTGTAGTGTCGTCGATAAAGTTAACTTTAATTACCTGTGAATTTGCTTTATACGTTACAGTTATAGAACTATCTGGATCGCCAAATTTAACAGCAGCTTGTGCAACCTGACTCTTATCAGGCGTATAGCCATCTTTTTTCGGTACTTGATATGAAGGCAAAATATCGCTGCCAGGAATTGCAGCCCACGCGATCTTATGTGTAAATGGATCTTCAAAGCCTGATCCGGTGAACTCAATAGAATGTTGGGCAACATCGGGATAAATCTGTTTTCCATTTTGATCAACAAACTTAATCGTCCGCGTAACTTTATGTGTATCAGTTACTGGTTTAGCAAATGCGCCTTCATAGATTAATGTATCGCCATCAAAATCTGGAGCAACAGTTTGATCAAAAGCAGCTGTTCCATTTTGATAACCAGCTGCATATTGAGCATCTGAGTTCTGAATAGTTGGTCCCGCTGCCCAATTGATTACTATGCCAGCAGGCAACAAGATACGATCAGCATCAGTCAAGTCGTTATTCTTAGTCATGAAGTCTTCTGGCTTCATAATATCTTGACCTTCGTGATAAGTCTTAGCCTGATCTGGCAGATCAACATAGTGATCATTGCCTTGATCATCTTTGTAATGCACCTTGACGTTAACCTTTGCTTGTCCAGTCACCGTCAGCTTAGCTGAAGTAGCCGCCCCCGGTAAAATAGTCAAGTTAGGCAAATTGCTATTGCTAGAAGCCTTGTTTTCACTAAAGATAGCACTTGAAACGCTAATGCTCTTGCCAACATGTTGATAGATGTCTTTATCTACTAAAGGAATCTCAACCCGGGCTGAAGTCTTTCCTGGTAAAGCTTTACTATCAAACTTGAGCATGACTGACTTGACCTCGGACCAATTATTATTTATCTGATCTGCCGTTAGCCAGTGCCCATCAGCAGCTGCAGCTTGTGCGTTATTCAAATCTGTCAACGCAGTGGAATACAGCAACTCACCAGCACTCGATAAATCCGTGCCATTGACGGCATCGATTAAGCTAGCCTGCCCGGACATCGTTGGCGTGAATTGACTAACCTTATCTCGCCTATCAGGAATGTTGATAATCTGGTAAGCATTAGCAACCTGATTATTAGTGGCATTGATGATTGAACCATAGATCTTCATTTGATCTGGATTAATTCCATGTACATCCTGCGTAGCTAAAGTTGAAATACCTGAAGTATTCCCTGAGACCATAGTGGCAGATGACATTCCCTCAACAGTATTAATTATCCAAGAACCTGGGTACCAGGCTTTTGAGCCATTATAAACAACTTTGCTAGTATCAATCTTTTCTTTTTGTACCAAGCCTTTTAGAGCCTGAGCAACAGTGTGATCATCAAGCTCATTCAGATTACCGTTCTTAAGGTTATCAGCAACCGTGAAGAAGACACTTGGCTTAGTTGAATTCTGCACGTCTGGAGCATTTGAGTAAGGAACTGTCACATTCAGTCCGTCTTCTAGCAAGTCATAGTTAGAACAGTCAATCTTAACAAAGCGATGACCATCTACCGTAATTACGGACACTGACTTTGGTGTCAATAGTGGCTGATAGTCTACATATGCTCCTGAATATTTAACTGTAACTTTTGACAGATCGGCAACTTCCGCATTATCAGGCACCATAATATAGGTAATTGGATGCTTCAACATTGGATGGCCATAACCTGATGATACACAGGTTTCATAAGTCAAGCTACCGGCATTTTTCTCGCCGGGCACCGTACTGGTCTGATTAGGTAAAAATGGATATACAGCGGTAAATGTGCCTTCCTTAACTTTATTAACCAGCCGATCAAAGACCGTTTTCATTGGCATCATCACTTCACCATTAAAACTAGGTGAAGACAAAGTCGTTTTGGTAGTCAAAAGATCGCCAACTAGTACTGGTTGGCCATTAGCGTAGGTCTTGGAATAAGTGCCATGCTTAGATGACAGATCATATTCAACATCTGGATTCCATTTGGCTATTCGTACGTTCAATGATCTGATTTTCTTATTCGGAGTTACGTGAAATGTTAAAGTATTGCCAAATTGGTCAGGGGTAATCACTGCGGAAGTACCATCAACGTAGCTAACGATAAAATTAATATTATCTGGATTTTGATCTTGATCTTGATAGATTGTATTCTCTGACAAAGTTAAAGTTGCCGGAACATTATATCCATCAGGCAGGTCAACGGTTAGGTTAGCATCTTTTATATCCAACGTCGATTGATTGCTGAGCGTAAAGTAATGCATATCAGTAGTAGAACTTGTCTTGCCATCAACAACCATAACTCCACTAGTGTCCTTGCCTGGATTATCTTTATCATGGGCAGTATATTCCTTTAAATAATTTACCGTGGCCGCCCAATCAATATCTTTCACAGTTGGATAAATCGTTAAGTCATCAACGCCTGTACCGGTAATGGTCCCTATATGGCTAGGCTTAGTAGTCACATTAACTATCGTACCCGAAATAGTTGATTTATCTTTATCTAAGAACTTAGCATGATACTTCTTATTAACAAAATCACTTGCCGGAATATCGAAGTGGCCGGTTATCTTAAAGTTAAAGTGATTTGACTGCCCCTTTAATAAGCTAGTGATCTGTTCTTCATTTAACACGATATGAGCTACATTATTGGCGTCAATCGTTAATTGATCAGGGGTTAGAACTAATGACTGATCTTCATCGTTCAAAGTAATATTAGTTAACTTGTAATTCTTATCCAAGGCTAAGTTCAGATCAACTTGATTAAAGTCCTTCAGTGGTGTCCCCAAGGTTAAAGCAGGACGGGTCGTAAATTCTTGTCCGTTAATGATAGGTTGGGGAACATGAACTAAATCTGCGCTTAATTCAGGCTCTTTACCGATTGCGATAACCTTCAAGCTGGCATGCTTTTCTGCAGAACCCGTAGTATCAACTGTAATCGTATTAGTCATCGAGGCTAAGGGATTTATATTCTTATCATAATGCAGATTAATGTTTTGAGTAATAGTGCCACCATTAATGAAATGATCTTCGATCTTGTAATAATCGATAGTTTCAGTAAAAGTAGTCTTCCCAAAAACAGGAGCCAAAACTGCTACATCGTTTTTTCCTAAACTCAGACCACCCTTCTTAGGAATGGTAATAGTATAAGTGTCACCAGCTTGAAAGTCGGCTGAATTCATAGTTAATTTAGCAGTCTTTTGCTTTTCATCGAGCTGACCATGATCAATAGTTAATGTACTGTTTTTGCCAAAAGTAGCACTCGCAGATGGAGCCTCTTTGCCAATTTTATCTCGGTTAGCAGCTGGATCAGTTCTATCTTCTTGCACATTGCTGGTAGTAGAATTAGACGGACCATCAGCAGTCAATTTGGTTTCTTGTGTTTCAGTAACAGGCGTCTTCACTTTGCTTTCACTGTCTTGTTTGACAGTGCGAGCTGCATATAAACTGTTACTATTTAGATCTGTCTTAGCTGCCTTGGCTTCTACGACGAGCGGCTTATCAGCATCTTGTCTTTCTGTAGTAGCTGGTTTAATAGTAATCGTCTCATCTTGAGCCGACTCAGAAGTATTGGCGTTAGTTTGTTCACTCTCTTGAGAAATTGATTCATTAGAATTGCCGGTTTCCGCTTGAACTGTATCAGCTTTGATCCCGAAAAAACTAATCCCAATTAAGACACTTGCAACTCCAATTGTTAATTTTCTAATAGAATAATGATTTTTCCTCTCACGCATCTCTATCACTCCCTAAAAATAACAAAGATATTGTCCTCAATTTTATCTTATGTCTTATACGATTATTGTACTACCAGAGATTAATAAAATATACTTAGAAATTCTGAAAAAGAGTGAAATAACAATTTTTGCTTGATGGTAATAAAAAAGCATTCCTACAGATTTCTCATCTGTAGGAATGCTTCTTCTAATCAAGTGAATCTTTCATTCTAATTAAATTACTTAATCCTCTTTTCTGTCCTTTTTACCAAGTTCAAACAAACTTGCTAGCGATATAGTCAATAACCCTAGAATAATACCAATCTTACTACTCTTTTCACCAGTCTGTGGTAAAGTTTCTCCATTAGTTTTAGCCTTATTATCTATAGCTGTACTATGAGAATTATTAACCATAGACTTAGGAACATTATTTGACTTAATCCTCTTCATTAACAATTCAGACTTAGGCCCGTTACTTCTGTTAGATGTTTCGGCCTTAGCTGGTCTATTTGAACTGGTCAAATGCTTTTTAGCTACTGTTCTTACTTTCTCCTTCTTATCATTATTCTCCACTTTACATGACTTATGCTCAATTAAATGTTTAGAGTCTTTGTTAGGAACTTCTGGATTTTGCTTTTGCGGCTCTTCAGGTTTCTGAGGCGTTTCAGGATTTTCTGGACTATCCTTTGGCCCTGTTGGATTATCATCTGGTGGAGTTGTTGGCTCTTGTGGTTCAACGTTTTTACTATAAGTTACTGTTCTTACCACATCATGAGCACCATGATCCACTTCAACTGCAGGTACCACGGCTTGATCTGGAGTATATCCTGGAATCTCTGGGGATACAACTTTACCGAATCTTTGTCCAAGTTACACCTTCCTGCCCAGTTACAAGGTTTCTAGTTCCTGTCTTAGTGAAGATCAATGGCGTAGCTTCATAGTCATCATGGGGCTTGCTACCATTATGGCTTCAAAGTTCATGCCTTTGTAAGTGATGATGGCTACTTGCTTGATTACGCAGTCACTAAAGCATCAGTACATGATACTAAAGAAACCACGGAGCTGATGGGCAACGTCCATCCTGCTAACCATTATCTTTTAGGCGATGAAGGCTACCTCGACAAAGATTTAGCTTTTAAGCTAAAACAAATGGGCTATAAGCTTTGGACGCCATACCGCAAAAACATGCGAGATGCTAAAGAGCATAACTATCATCAGCCAATGGCTATCAGAAGAACAATCGAGAGCGATTTTTCCTCGCTTAGCTACTATAACGCTGAAAACAATCGCGCCCGGAGCTTAACAGGTTTTCAAGAACGGCTTAAAGTTGCAGTTTTGGCTTACAATATGGCATATTGTCTAGAACGATTTAACTAGCACCACGCGTATAAGTTTATTTGTTTTGAACCAGAAAGACACAAAAATCTTTGTTGTGATTTTACTAAATTAGAAAAGTATTGTTATGAAGTTTCAAACATTAATTAGATAAAAATTACTAAAAATAAAAGGGTAATGATCTTCGCATAAAATTGTCGATCATCTACCCCCTTTATTTTTTTAAATCAATCAAAAAGTAGTTCTCATCCCCACGATATGTGGCAATCGAATACTCAATCGGAACTTCATTCTTGGTATAGCCATAAGTATGAAAATAAAATACCGGATCTTGCTCTTTAATATCTAATAAATCCGCCGTCATTTCATTAGCAGCTTTAACTTCCAATTTTCGCTTCACATGGACAACCGGAAAATTTCTTTTACTCAATTCTTGATAAAGCGACTGAATTGAAAAATCGATCTCTTCAAAATTAGCCAAGTGTTTTACAGGTAAATATGTTGTCACTACTACATTAGGACTACCATCAGCCGAACGTAAACGCGTTAACTTGTAGACTTCATCGTTCGCCTTCAACTTTAAAGCTTGCCTTACCTCTTCTGTAGACTTTGCTTTTTTAAAGTAAAGAACTTGAGTCTGAGCAGTTAAACCTTTTTGCTTCATTTCACAATCATAGCTTTGAATGACATGAGTAAATTCCTGGGCAATTTTAGTCTGCTTAACAATTGTACCAACATGCTTACGGCGTTCTAAGTAGCCCTGATTAACCAAACCCTGGACAGCATGACTAATCGTTGGACGAGAGACTTCGTATTTAGCTGCAAGTTCTACTTCTTTCGGAATCAGATCACCGGTTTGATAACTGCCATCAGTTATCTGCTTACGCAAAATTTCTTCAATTTCTTGATACTTCGCCTTAGTCATGAGGCAAAAACTCCTGTGCTTTTTCTAATACGCTAATCGCATTCAAGCTATGCTCTGCAGCTTCATCGGCCGCTTGCTGATCATGCTCTTTGATCTTACGTGCAAAGTAATTAAACTCGCTAATCATGCGGTGATCATACTTATTGAAGTTATAATGCTTTGGCTCTTCTTTTCCTATTTGAACATAATAATCAGGCAGAGCATTTAATGGTCCATCAAAGTAGATTAACCCCTTCTCGCCTTCAATATAAGAACGAGTTGGTCCAACTGCATCCTTGGCTGCAATTAAACTAGCTTGCTTATCATCATAAGTTAAATTCAGAATACCGGAAGTGTCAGTACCACGCTGAATTGTTGGTAAGTATGAAATTTGATTTGGCTGACCAAATAAACTGACACAGAAATTGATGTTGTAGATATTCATATCCATTAAAGCACCGCCACCCATTTTACGATCAAACTTAGGAATATGAACACCTGCTAAGAAGTCCGCATAGTGACTAGAAATCTGTGTTAAATTTAAAGCTACAACATGAACCTTGCCAATCTTTTCCAGATCTTCTTTTAAGTGGAAGTAGTTTTCAAGATAAAGAACGGTCATGGCTTCAAACAGCAACACATGGTGCTCATCCGCTATCTTTTTAAGCTCTTTTACTTGCTCACTAGTTTCAACTAATGGCTTTTCACAAACAACATTTTTACCAGCTGCTAAAGCCTCTTTAGCAATGGAAAAATGCAGTGAATTAGGCACGCCAATATAAACCGTATCAATGTTGCTAGCTGCAAACATTGCCTCATTGTCTGTGTAGACTTTGTTAATTTGATACTTTTGGGCTAATCCCTCTGCCACGCTTTTTGACCTAGCTAAAGTAGAAATTGCCACTAGTTCTACATCCTGCATTTGATTACTTGCAGATAAAAAATCATGAACAATCTGGCCACTACCAACGATTCCTAACTTCATTTTTTTCTCCTAACGTTCAATCTCAATACTGTCCACATGATCATCTTCCATCCGCCGCTTTAATGCTTCGTAAATCTTCACACCGGCAGAACAGCCAATTCGATCGGCACCTGCCCGAACCATGGCTAAAAAGTCATCACTGTTGCGAATGCCGCCGGCTGCCTTAACTTTAACATCATCGCCAACCACAGACTTCATTAACTTGACGTCTTCAACCTTAGCGCCAGATATCCCAAAGCCAGTGGAAGTTTTAATAAAATCAGGCTTAACTTCTTTAGCAATCTCAGCCAGCTTCTTAATTTCATCCTTAGTTAAGTAGCAGTTTTCAAAAATTACTTTGCATGGAATATGATGCTCATGACAAACAGCAACCACTTCAGTCATTTCTCGCTTAATATAATCGTAGTTCTTAGCCTTTAATTCGGTAATGTTAATGACGTAATCAATTTCGTTAGCGCCATTTTTGATTGCATCCCTCGTATCAAAAACTTTTGATTTAATCGTCTGTTGTCCTAAAGGAAAAGCAATCGCAGCACCTGTATCAATATCCGTGCCCTTTAATTGCTTAGCACAGAACTTAGACTGCACTTGGTTAATCGCCACCATCTTGAAGTGATACTTTTTCGCCTCATCACAAAGCTTTTTCATGTCCGCCTGCGTTGCATCCGCATGTAAATTGGTGTGATCAATTAATCTAGCAAAATCATCTAAAGTGTATTTCATAATTTAAGCCTCTTCTATTATGTAATAACATATTGCTTACACAATTGATAATAAAGAATAAAATTGCATAAGTCAACATATATGTTATTACATAATAAAAAATACCTAGAAATAATCGTTCTAGGTATTTGATTTAAAAAGTTATTCTATTTAATTCAACATGCTCTTAGCATATGGCAATTCCAATGATGGATCAGCATTCAAAGTCAAATCCGCAAATTGATTATCATTATAAAGATTATATGCAGCAGCACCAATCATCGCAGCGTTATCACCACAAAGCTTGATATCTGGTAAAATCACCTTTGGTTGATCTGCTTTAGGCAACTTAGCAATTTCTGCACTCATGCGATCACGTAAGCCATGGTTGGCAGCTACCCCACCACCCATGATAAAGGTCTTGGGCTTATATTGCTTAATTGCGCGAATTGTTTTATGAGCCAAAACATCAATTACTGCTGCTTGAAAACTTGCAGCCAGATCATACTTATTCAACTTTTCATGAATCTGATCAGCATGATGACAAGTGTTAATAAAAGCTGACTTGAGTCCTGAGAATGAGAAGTCATAGTCATCATCTTCCATCATTGCTCGTGGGAAGTTAAAGGTATCCTTGCCTTCATGAGCCCAGGCATCGATAGTTTTACCTGCTGGATAGTTTACCCCAAGAACACGACCAATCTTATCGTATGCTTCGCCAGCAGCATCATCGCGCGTATCACCGATAATTTCAAAATGAACAGGATCCTTAAGTAAAACTATTTCAGTATGTCCACCTGAAACCTGTAATGCAAGAGCTGGATATTCAATCTCATCTTTTAGTTGAGCTGCCATAATGTGCCCCATAATATGATCAACACCAATCAAAGGAATACCCGTTGCCATTGAAGCAGCCTTAGCTGCACTTACACCAATTAAAAGAGCACCAACTAAGCCAGGGCCATAAGTCACAGCAATTGCATCGATATCTTTCCAAGTACAATTAGCTTCAGCCAAAGCTTCTTTAGTAATCTGACTAACCACTTCAATATGATGACGACTAGCAACTTCAGGGACTACACCACCAAAGCGTTGATGACTCTTAATCTGCGTTGCTACGATTAAACTTTCAATCTCACGCCCATTTTTAATGACAGCAGTGGAAGTTTCATCACAAGAACTCTCATAAGCTAAAATGCGAACATCTTTTTTTTCACTCAAAACGTAAACTTCTTTCTTTTAATCTGATGTGGTTTTAACCATAAAACCATGTTCATAGCATCGGTATGAGTATCATGGTAATAGTTTTTACGAATGAAGGTACCTTCAAAACCTAAGGAACGATATAGCTTTTGGGCAATCTCATTATCTACTCTTACCTCTAGACTAACGCAATCACTGTCATTTTCACGCGCCCGATCAATAATCAATTGCATTAAGTAACGACCAATATGCATATTTTGAAAAGCCGGCGCTACTGCAATATTAGTAATATGCGTCTCTTCTGGAGTAAAACGCGCACCAATAAATGCAACTAGCATCGATTCATAATACACTACCAAATAAAGACAATTATGCCGCTTCTCTAGTTCTCGCTCAAATGAAAACTTATTCCACGGTGTCCGCCCTGAATAAACTTGCTCCTCTAATACAAGCAGGTCAGGAATATTGTCATCTGTAGCTTGCATAATTTGTAGTCTCTTACCGTTTACATTCGCAATAAACGGGGTAAAACTCATATCAATCCGATTTAACTGTTGATGGAAAAATTGATTAAACTTCTTCAACATAATGACTATCTGGCTCGAATGGTTTGCCTGTCTTTTTATGCCAGTCTACTTCAGCCTGAGTTCGACGCAAGTAACGTGGCAATAATTTATCTGGATCAACTGGAACCGCATTTTCAGCTAATTGTCCAATTAGCCCAGCATGGATGACATTCTCTTCTTCAGTTCCACAAACATATGGAATATTCAAAGCTTTAAATTTTTCATCTTGCTTTTCAAGACCTGAGCCCACAAAAACAATTTTCTTAACTTCATGCTTGGCCGCATAATCTTGAATCGCCTTAATTAAAACGTCGATATTGTAATGACCGTCTGGAATGACATTCTCTGGTACAGCACCGCTTAAATAACCGGCCGCAAAATAATTGTCATTTCTTGCATCTAAACCAGTAATTACCAAAGCGTCTTCTTGAACGCCTTTAGCCAAAGCTTGTAAAGTTGAGATTCCTACAACCTCTTTATCTAAAATGCTGGCAAACATCTTAACAGTAGTGATTCCAATTCTTAGTCCAGTATAAGAACCTGGCCCAATAGCAACTGCAAAACGATCAATATCTTTTAAGCTTAAATCATTATCTTTTAAAATTTCATCAATCAAAGGATCAAGATGTTCGCTATGATTACGCTCATCTCGTTCATTTTTCTCAACAATAATTTGTTGACCATCATTCAAAGCCACGCTCAAATGATTAGTAGCTGTCGAAACACTTAAAATTTTCATTTTATATATTTTTCTCTTTTCGCTTTAAATCACTTTTTTATTTTAACACGAGAAACGGCTTGTAAAACAAAGTAGCTGATAACCATTTGAATCCAAGGAACGATCGTCTCCTTAGGTAAACGTTGGATCAAAGCCGCATTGAAATTCATACCATACATAATATGTAGCCATAAGGTATTCATGCCAATATTGACAATTACAGTCACCAGAATAGTAGAAGCAATAATCCGCCAAATTTTAACTGGCTTATTATATAAAAACAGGGCGTAGATAAATGGGCCTGCCATTGCTGTTAAAGTAAAACCAATGAAAAAGCCACCTTGATTGCCAAAAAGTGCAGATGAAATTAAATCACTAATTCCGCCGCCAATGGTTCCCCAGAGTGGACCAAAAAGATATCCTAGTAAAACGCTTCCGATAAAACCCAGTCCTACTTTAACCATGACTGGACCAAAAGAAAATTGACTTAGAATAATTTTCATTGCAACAACAATACCTAAAAAGACTAGTTGCTGTAAATCCGTTCGTAAAATTTTCTTTGTATTCATTCGACCGATTCCTCCTACTAATTAAAAAAGCATGACTAATAGCGTCATGTTATTACTATATCTTACGCCAACTTAATTCACAGACGGCCTTAACTGTCCCATCTTCTGCTTCAATTGCATGATATGTAGTAACAATATCATCTTGAACCAAGTCCATGCAAGAATTTATACTCTCACCATAATGAACTTCTTTATCAAATTTAATATCAATTGCTGTAACGATATGTTCTTTTAAAAAGTTACGATCCAACATATCAACAAACCAACTGAAATAATGACTATTAGTTACATGATGATTGGTATCCAAATCATCATAGCGTGCGCGATACGGACGAATATGTTCATAATTGTCGCGCGCACACAAACGTGGAAAACGCGGCATCTTTTTAAGTAGTAGTGCACCCCAATCTTCCATCATTTTAGTATCGGCTGGCACCATATGCCGTTTCTTCAAGTCAAGCATTACCCACTGACTTTTTACAGTTACTAATGGCTTGCCGTCTGCCGTACTAACGCCAAAATCACGATATTCAAAAAAGCGGTTATAGCCACTAGCTTCAGTACTCAAGATAACTTGATCACCGGGTTTAGGTAGGTCACTAATCTCAAAATGATATTGCGTTACGACCCAGCCGAGACCGCGCTTGACCAAATCATCGGTCCCGGCACCGCCTTGACTTAATTGATGCTCAGAAACCTGCATCATTAACTCAACTAGTGCTGGTAATTTTAAACGCCGATTTTCGTCACAATCTTTAAATTCAATTTGATATTCTTCGGTATACTTCATAATTAATCCTGGTGATATTGATCATACAATTCATTCTTAGAAACATGATGCTGCTTGGCTACCTGTTTAATTGCATCTTTCTTGGATTCACCTTTTTCAACCAAGTCATTAACTAAGTCAATTAATTCTGTCCAAGATAGTTGCTGAGGCGCTTCTGTATTAGGTGAAACTAGAATCACAAATTCCCCGCGTGGAGCATTCTCACTGAAGTAATTCGTGACTTCTTCCACACTACCCCGGATAAACTCTTCGTGGATTTTGGTCAATTCACGTGCAGCAACAATTTGACGATCTTTTGGTAGCACACTAGCCAATGTTTTGAGGGTTTTTGCTAGACGGTGCGGGGCTTCATAAAAAATTGATGTTGCTCTATTATCGCGCATCTGTGCAAAATATGTCTTCTGTTCCGACGATTTTCTTGGTAAAAAGCCATAATAAGTAAATGGCTGATTAAAACCGGAAGCAATCAAAGCAGTTGAAAAAGCATTTGGACCAGGAAGTGGTACAACCGGAATATCATGCTTAATGCATTCTTGCACCAACACATAACCTGGATCAGAAATCACTGGCATCCCCGCATCACTAATCTCGGCAATCACAGCCCCTTCCTTCATCAACTTGATCAATTCCGGCGCCCGCTCTTTGGAATTATACTTATGAAAAGAGATCATTTTATTATGAACCCCAATTTTTTCCAGTAAAATCCCACTAGTTCTTGTATCTTCTGCGGCTACATAATCTGCATCGGTTAAAACTTTTTTAGCACGAATAGTAATATCTTCCAAGTTACCAATCGGAGTTGGCACTAAATAAAGCTTTCCTTCATCTTTTGCATAACTGCTTTGACGTTTCATTATCTACCGTCCTTTTTCTTGCCCTTTTTTTCGCCAAAATTGTCCAAAATATCAAGACAAAACATACAATCTGCACTTGGATCACGATGCGAGCCATAGTACATATTGCAAATGTGGTACCCTGAATCATAAATCTTCTTCAATGATTCCAAGCCACTCTGCGTTTTAGTCTCAGGTGCAGGCTGATTTGCCGTTAACTTGTCCAGCTTCTCATGGAGTAATTGATTTTCTACCTTCAATTCCGTGTTTTCTTTTAATGTTTCTAAAATATCATTTTCCAAGCTGGCAATCGTCTTGGTCATATTTTCTGTTGTTTCTTCAATCTTTTTCAGTTTTGAATATGGATCCAATCTAAACACCTACTTCCATTTTAAGGCGAGATAATCTAACGCATTTTGTAAATTTACGTTACTCAAACGCATTTTGTCTATTTCAATTAAATTCTTAAGCATTGTCGCCGCCATTATTCTTTTAGCAGGATTACGCAAATCTTGCTCGGCCAATAATTTTAACTGAAGCAAGATGTAACCCTGCTCTGACACTAGCTTAGCATCAGCAGCTAGCTTGTGTGCACTGACAAGTGCTAAGCTGTTGTGTTCCAGCATTTCTTGATAAAAATATTTAATTGCCTGATTCCATTTATCAAGATTACCCAGTTCCTCAATTTCTGCTTTTGAAAAACCATTCTCCAGTAAGACTGCAGTCCTACCACTAGCCCTCTCACCATTGTCAAAATTAATGATCTGGGTCCGTGAACGCACCGTTGGTAAAATCTGATCACTATTGTTAGTAATCAAAATCGTAACTACTGGCGCTACTGGTTCTTCTAGTAAGTTTAATAAACCGTTTGCTGCAGCTAAAGTTAACTTTTGTGCTTCATTAATAAAGAAGAAACGGCGAGTACTTTCAACTGGGCTTTTGGCTAATTCTTCTTTTAAGGGACGAATTTGATCAATCCCTAGAGTCTGTTTTCCATCAGGCGCTACTAGCAATACATCTGGGTGGTTACCTGACAAAATTTGCCGACAATTTTGACAGCTGCCATCCGGCTTATTTTCACCAGTACAATTAAACAAACAAGCTAGCCAGTATGCAGTATTCAATGCCCGTGCCTCATCGCTATCAACAAAAAGATAACTATGAGCTAACTTTTTTTGGTCATATGCTCTTTTTAAAAATTGGGTTTGCTTTTTCCCAACATTACTAAGATCAATCATCAGAAGCGTTTAAACTCATCAACTGGAACAACAAAACAAGTTGCACCACCTACTGTCACTTTCAAAGGCTGTGTAATTTCATACCCAGTTGAAACCATATGTGGTGTTGCAATTTCCTCTCTTGCTCGGGACTGTTCCTTAATAATCTTTAATACATCGTCTACTTTATCGTCATCACAACCTACTAAAAAGGTAGTATTTCCTTGACTTAAAAAACCACCTGAAGTTGCTAACTTAGTAGCACGAAAATCATTTTGAACAAAGGCCCGTTGTAAATCATTAGAGTCTTCTTTTTGCACAATTGCAATTACTAACTTCATCTAAATCAATCCTTAAAATAACTCTGGCATTCTTTGCTTTAATGTTGCAATAACTTGAGCAACTACCTGATCAATTGGCTGCGTAGCATCAACAGTTACGAAGCGTTCAGGATACGTCTCTTTTACCTTGAGAAAACCGGCATAAACCTTTTTATGAAAGGCAAGATTCTCTTGTTCCAAACGATCTTCCTGACCCGGACGCAGCTTTTCAATTCGTTTTAACCCTACCTCAGGATCAAGATCTAAGAAAAAAGTAAGATCAGGATCTAATTTATCCGTTGCAAAATCATTAATTTGCTTAACTTCCTGAATTCCTAAATCACGTCCCGCTCCTTGATAAGCTAAAGAACTATCGACATAGCGATCTGAAAATACGACTTTGCCTTCCTTTAAAGCTGGACGAATAATCTCTTCCACATGCTGACTACGTGATGCAGCATATAAAAGCGCTTCGGTCTTATTGTCCATCTTGTCGTTAGCAGGATCTAAAATAATGTCGCGAATTTTTTCTGCAATTTTTGAACCGCCTGGTTCACGCGTCACAAGATATTGTGTCTTAAGCTCTGAACCAATTTGGTTCAATACTTCTTTTAAAACTGTACTTTTCCCGGCGCCATCAGGGCCTTCAAAACTAACAAAATAACCTCTCATAAAATCCTCCATATGTCTATTCTACAGAAGTTTCATAGAGATTAACAGTCCTACTATTTTTTATTTATTCAAAATAAAAAAAGACCAATATTCGGTCTTTTTCTACTGGGTAATAGCATTAGTAATACCACTAAATCTTGTGCCTCGATGACGAGCTTCATTATACAAAAAAGTATACTTTGCCTTTAAGATTCGATTTTGCACATAATTATCTTCGGATAAATCTAAAGTTGTTTGATCGAGATCTTGCTCTAATGCAATTTGATTTTGTAGCTTTTCAATCTCGGCTACCAACTTTTGATCACCCATTGCTTTGATCTTTGCTTGCTTTTTATTAGCCATTATAATGCCGTTCTTCCTTGCACTGCGCGCTTTAAAGTAATGGAATTAGCATATTCAATGTCACTACCAACTGACAAACCAGCGGCCAATCTAGTTACCTTAATACCAGCTGGCTTAATTAATTTGCTGATATACATCGCAGTTGATTCGCCTTCTGGAGTTGAATTAAGCGCCAAAATCACTTCTTTAACAGCATCATTTTTTTGCAAACGCGTAATTAAAGACTTGATATTGATCTCTTCTGGTCCAATTCCATCCATTGGTGAAAGAACACCATGAAGCACGTGATAAAGTCCGTCATATTCGCCCATTTCCTCAAAAGCCATCAAATCCTTTGGTTGTTCAACTACCATAATAGTTGTTTGATCGCGATTAGGATTAGAGCAAATATCACAGACATCTTTTTCGGTAATATTGCCACAGATCGGACATTGATGAATGTCTTTTTTTACTTGAACTAAAGACTTAGCAAAATCATCGACATCCTGATCAGGCATATCCATCGTATAAAAAGCCAACCGAGTCGCCGTTTTTTCACCGATTCCAGGTAGCTTCATATAAGCATCAATTAAATGAGCAATTGGTAATGGATATTGCAATTACATCAAACCTTTCGTGTATTTACCTAAGCTTGCCTGAGTTGCTTCATCAATTTTGGCCAAGCCCTTGTTAACCGCATCAATTACCAAATCTTGTAACATATCTGGGTCGTCTGGATCAATTGCTTCCTTATCAATCTTGATGTCCTTCAACTTGCGGTCACCAGTAAAGGTAGCTACTACTAAATCATCGGCAGACTTACCAGTAAATTCTTGAGCAGTAATGTTTTCCTGCTCTTCTGCCATTTGTGCTTGCAACTTCTTAGCTTGCTTCATCATTTGTTGCATGTTCATGCCGCCCATGCCCATACCACCAAAATTAGGTCTTCTACTCATAATTTTTCTCCTTTATTATTCTATTATACTAATAATCTGCTTATCAAAATTGTCGTCTTTCTCTAGTTTAACTTGTTTATCATCAAAATTAAACTCAGCAGTATGCTTATGCGGTATCTTCACCTTATTAGTTACGCCCATTTTCATCCATTCATATTCTGAATCGATGTGCCCTATATCAATCATTTGATTATTAAGCTGAGCTATCAAATCAGCCACAATCACTTTTGCAGTAGGACTTAACATCAGTAAAATCAACCTATTAGCTGCATTTTTAATAATTTCATCTTCAATAACTTTTTTGCGACTATATGCATTAGTTGGCGGACAAATGAGTCTACTAATTGATCTAGCATTAGAAAACAAGTCATGCCTTCGCCTGAGCGACTATATTTACCTTCTACAATTAAAAGATCATGATCCTGCCAAAGCTGTTTCATTTTAGCAAAATAATCTTTAGCGTGACTTTTATCTACTAAATCAATATATGGCCGTGAAAAGAAAGTAGAAACGTATACATTGTATTGCAATTCAACTTCTCTTAACAAGTCATGATTATTCGGGAAGAAACTATTTTGATAAAAATTACGACAATAATCATTATAGCGATCTAACTTTTCAAAAACATCAGATAATCCTACTAATAAACAGCGATTGCTGCCTTCTAACAGGAGCTCTTTTAGCGAACCAGCTAGAATTATGATCTTCTAGTAAGATCTGTAATGTTGTTTCTTTATTTAAAACTTTAATATTATAATCATTGCTCATAGTACTTTAGTCTTTAATATTGACTGCATCCCCAAAAAGATCCTTTGCCTTATTAATCACTTCTGGATCAACTTCTGGTTCATCTGACTTTTCTTCTTGAATCTCAATCTGTTGCTTTTTCTTAGCAAGTAGCTCATCCTTATGGCTTTCAACAAATTCTTTTCTAACTGCCAGCCAATCGTTATCTGGCACCAAAACAATGCCGTAAGAATGTTTAGCAAACTTTTCAATATAGTCCGTTAAGCGCCCTAACAGATCATTATCTGCGCTCGCATTTTCAAACCATAAAGTATATTTGCATTTCATGACAACTTGTTCAGGACTAGCAGCCACTGGTTCTAATACATCAAGCAGTGCTTTTTCAGAGACAGCTAAAACAGATTGTAAATCAGGCCAGACATTCTTAATTGTCTCTAAATCGTTTCGAGTAGCATTTTCAAGAACATGATATACTTGTTTGCGATTTTCTGCCGTAGTTTTTTTGACTTTTCTAACCGGCTTTTTAGTTTGCTTCTCTTTTGGTTTAACAGCAGGCTTAGGAGCCACTTTAGGTACCGCAGTATCCAAGTGAAATACCTGATTTGTTGATAAACTTGGCTTATTGGATACTTCACTAAGTTTTTGTGTTAAATCAACGACTTGCTTCTTCAGCGCTGCTAGTTCAGCCTGCAAATCAGTATTACCTTGTGCAGGTTGAGCTGGTGTTGTCTTAGCTGGGGCAGCGCTTGTCTGCACTGGTGCAGGACTACTTGCTTCTACTAAGAACACTTCCAGTGGTATCTGTTGCTGATTAGTATAGCGTAAATCATTCAAGGCATTATTAGCCAAATTAATCAATCGATAATAACTATCTGTAGAAACGCTCTTTATTTTTTCAATAAAGTCTTTTGTTAAAAAAGTTTCCTGTTTATTTTCATCGGTTTTGACGATTAATAAACTCTTAGTAGTTAGATCGATGATTTCATCTAAAATGTTTTTTGAACTAGCTCCTTTAGCCAACTCATCTTGTGTAAGCTGCAAGGCTTGACCTGCATCCTGATTTAACAAAGCTAAAAGAATTTTTTCAATATTTTCTCGATCTGCAAAGCCTGTAATCTGCAAAGCATCATCATAGTTGACGCTTTCCTTCTCGTAACTCAACAGTTGATCCAAAATGCTAAGAGCATCCCGCATCCCACCATCGGCTACTTGAGCAATGACTGCTAAAGCTTTATCTTCATATTTAATATTTTCTTGATCAAGAATGTATTTCATTCTCTTCTCAAGGTCTTCTTTGGAAATTCGCTTAAAATTATAGCGCTGCGTTCTAGAAATAATCGTCGCAGGCACTTTTTGCAATTCAGTCGTTGCTAAAATAAATACTACATGCTCTGGTGGCTCTTCTAATGTCTTCAGCAAAGCATTAAAAGCTCCCATCGACAACATATGAACTTCGTCGATGATATATACCTTGTATTTACCTTCCGTTGGAGCATATTTTACCTTATCGCGAATTTCACGAATTTCATCAACCCCATTATTTGAAGCGGCATCAATTTCCATGATATCTGGCATTGACCCTTGATCAGCAGCAAGACAGTTAGCACACTCATTACATGGTTCACCATCCTGCAAATTGGTACAATTCAATGCCTTGGCAAAAATCTTAGCACAAGATGTTTTACCAGTTCCGCGGGGTCCTGCGAAAAGAAACGCATGGGAAACCTTACCACGTTTAATCGCATTTTTTAAGGTATCGGTTATCGCTTCTTGACCAATTACACTGTCAAAAGTCCGCGGCCGCCACTTACGATATAGCGCTTGATAAGCCATAAATTCTCTTTCCTAAGTAAAAAAGCTCCTAGCTCTCGAAGAGCTAAGAGCTGTTAATATTCTAACAAAAAAGGCACATGCCTGAACAACCTTAGTGCTGCTACCTTCCGGTCCTGACACAATTCAGAGGTCAAACATTGCCCAACAACTATGTTAACGTATTTCAGTAAATATTACCAGCATCTTGTTTTAAAAATTACTGATTTTATACTTCTTTTTGAGCTAATTTAGCTGCTTTTTGTTTCTCACGAATCGCTCTGAAAAAATCTTTTAGCATTTGTGCACATTGATCACGATACAGTCCACGAATTGCATGCGGATGATGATTAAATTTTTCTACGCTAAATAAATCCACAACTGATCCACAAGCTCCGGCTTTTGGATCAAGTGCACCGAAATAAACGTCTTTTATTCTAGAATTAATAATTGCCCCTGCACACATCGGGCATGGTTCCAAAGTCACGAATAAGCTGCAGTCAATTAAGCGCCACATGCCTAACTTACTGCAAGCTTCTTTAATCGCAATCATTTCTGCATGTTGGGTAGCATCTTCATCAAGTTCACGCCTGTTATATCCAGTACCAACTACGCGGCCATCAGGATCAACAACAACTGCCCCTATCGGCACCTCTCCTTGCTTTTCAGCTTCTTTTGCCTGGTCAATGGCTAATTGCATGTATTTCCTTTTATCTTCGCCAGACAGCATTTTATCACTTCTCAATTCATCGTTTTTATTTATTGTATCAAAAAAGCAGCTATTTGCGACTAGCTGCTTACTTTTTACAATGGTTCAATGTTACGATTTCTAAAGTTGTGGTAGAAAAAGATTCCTGACAAGATCAAGTATAATGCAGCAATTCCAGCTGGAGCAGCAGTCTCGTTATCACCGGAAATCATACCTAACATAAACACACCAACAATTACAATCAATACTGCAACAATGTATTTCCAAGCCTTTTTCATAATAATTATCCTCTTCACATACTCTTGATATTTACAAGATTATTATACGAGGATAAATCCAGTTTTGAAAGCACTTTTATAAAGTCTAATGCTTATTTAATAGTACTTTCAAGCATTTTTTATTTAGTTATTTCTTAGTTGATTTTAAGATATAATAGCCTTTATCTCTTGTTAAAATTTCACAATTACCATATGTATTGGTCATCAGCTTACGCGCACTAGGTTCTCCCTGCTTTTTCTGAATAACTACTAATAAGATACCGCCATTAACCAAATGCTCATTTGCTCCCAGTAAAATCTCATTAACCACTTTTTTTCCTGCTCTAATAGGCGGATTTGTTAATATTAGACCAAACTTTTTATCATTATCCACATGTTCATAACAATCAGAGGAATAGATATTTACATTATCTATGTGATTAACTTGTGCATTCTGCTTTGCCAAGCTTAATCCACGCTCATTTACATCAACCATATCTACAGTTTGATCAGGCCAAAACTTAGCCGCAAATAAACCAATCGGACCATAACCGGTACCAACATCCAAGATATTATCCTTAGGAAAAACAACATCTTTCATTGCCTTGATCAATACGCCTGAGCCATAATCAACCCTCATTTTAGAAAAGACACCTGCGTCTGTTGTGAATTTCAAATCAATATTATCCACATGATAATCAACAACATGTTGATCATGCTTGGCAGTAGGATCAGTAGCAAAATACATTTGATTTTTTTCTTCATTCATTTTAACTAACCTTTCTTTTTCTCAAACCATTCTTTTATCTTATGCAGCTCCGTTGTATTCTGTACATCTTTCAATTCATTAATCTGTGCTTGCATCTTTTTGTTTTGATCAGCCAAATCCTTGTTTTGCTTTTCTAAATTATCAAGCTTTTTCAAAATTAATTGAATATTATCATGCGTTTTTAACGTATTCGCGCCATTCGTTCTCCTCATCAAATACGAAGTAATCGATGACGTTAACATACCAACTATTCCAATTCCTAAAAGCATCATTACTAATGTAACGAATTTTCCTACTATACTATGCGGTGGAATTGTTTTGCCAAAAATTGCATCATAACCGACAGTAGAAGCTGTTGAAATGACCCACCAAAAAGCAGTATCCAGCGTTACATGTTCAGTGATTGCGAATGCTTCCGCTCCTACCAACAAAAATGTAATTGTAAAAAAGATTACATAGAGTAGGCCATTAGTATGAAAAATATTACGTAATTTTCCCATCAAACCAGCTAATCGAATCAAACGCAAAAGCCGCAAATCTGATACCAGCCCAGATAAATTAAAAATATTTAAGCTGATAAACAATAACCCCATTGGAATAATACTCAGCAAGTCATAAATGTGAGTTTTGAAATATAGTTTCTTGTCTTCTGCTGCATGTAAGCCACGAAAGTAATCAATTGCAAAATATACTACAATTGCACTATTGATCCAGAACCATTTACTAGTCGGTTCATCAATATTAATAACCGCAGCAAAATCTAAAATAATCAAAAAAATCGAAATAATAGCTAAAATGGCCATTACCCATTGATATGGCGTTAGTCTTCTTTCTATATCTTTCATCATAAATTTAATTATACAAAAAAATAAGCTCTTCGCACATAGCAAAGAGCTTATTCATAGTTGCCCAGTTGGGCTGTAACTATTTAAGGGTTACAGTAGCACCAACTTCTTCAAGCTTAGCCTTGATGTCGTTAGCTTCGTCTTCTGAAACGCCTTCCTTAACGTTCTTAGGAGCACCATCAACAAGGTCCTTTGAGTCCTTAAGGCCAAGACCAGTAATGTCACGAACTGCCTTAATAACCTTAACCTTTTCTTGACCTGCTTCAGTCAATTCAACGTCGAATTCTGACTTAGCAGCACCTGCGTCTGCAGCACCTGCAGCAGCAACTGGAGCAGCAGCAGTAACGTCAAATTCGTCTTCAATAGCCTTTACAAGGTCGTTCAATTCAAGGATGGTAGCACCCTTCAATTCTTCAATAATCTTATCAGTATCTAAAGCCATTTAAGTATCCTCCGAAAAATTAGAATTTAGATATTAAATATAAATTTCTTTATTATTCAGCTGAGTCTTCATCCTTAGATTCAGCAACAGCCTTAACAGCATATGCGAAGTCGCGTACAGGAGCTTGTAATACAGAAACAAGCATTGAAAGCAAACCTTCGCGGCCTGGGATAGCAGCAAGTTCCTTGATTTCATCCTTAGAAGTCAACTTACCTTCAAGCATACCACCCTTAATTTCGATAACGTCAAAGTCATCTTCGTACTTAGAAACGATACGTGCAGGTTCAGTAACGTCATCAGCGTTATCAGTGTAGATAACAGCAGTTGGTCCAACAAAAGTATCATCAAGACCTTCGATACCAGCCTTAGCAGCAGCACGTCTTAAGTAGGTATTCTTGATAACCTTCATCTTAACATCGTTATCACGAAGTTCCTTACGCATGTTAGTAACTTCTTCAACAGTCAAACCAAGGTAGTTAATTACCAAGATTGCCTTAGCAGCTTTAAGTTCTTCAGCAAATGCATCAACGAACTTTTCTTTTTCAGCAATAGCAGCTTTACTCAAATTATTTCACCTCCATGATCACATTGATAAATTCTATAAGGCCTAAAAAAAGCAAAAGCTCCATGCCGAAAGACATGGAGCATAAAAATCTTCATCATCTTCTGGCCTCGGCGGGATTTTGAGGCGTCATGCCACCCGAGTCTTAGGTAGAATTTACAGTTAATTATTATAGCAAGCTTTGCTGTAAAATGCAAAAGATAATTTTATTTATTTTGGTTATTGATGATTTCATTAATTTTATCCACCATCTCGTCTACTTGATCATTGCCAAAAACAGTCTAGTTTGAGTAAGTATTGTTTTGATCTGCTGTATCCCCAAAAGACAAAATTGGAATATTACGTTCCTTAACTTGATCAATTATCTGATAAACTTTATCACCGTAGTTAATGTCCAAATAAGCATCTGCTGTCTTAATTAAGCGTTTCTGTTTTTCACCAATAATTGTTTGGTATAACGCCAATACAGTTTTTGAAATATTCATTAATTATACGCGTGGTGCTAGTTAAATCGTTTTAGTTAATAAAAGTTGTAAGTAATTTAAATAGAAAATAGTCTGATCTAATTGAACTATCTCAAGCTTAAGCGTTTTTCTCACCATTTACAAG
>ERZ1090868.36-NODE-36-length-69382-cov-11.424539_pt1 | contig 69382 bp, 44 predicted proteins | sample MGYA00478475_ERZ1090868 | MGnify/ENA primary metagenome ERZ1090868 (study PRJEB33644, sample SAMEA5815747) | chicken gut metagenome | biome: Chicken; feature: Gastrointestinal Tract; material: Caecum | place: Ireland | collected 2019-01-01 | study: A study of the...
GTATGGGGGCTCGACTTTTGAGGAATTACGGGTAATTTTTTAATTAAAAATACGCATAAAACATTAAAACCTTAGGGAAAAATGTAAAGAGATTTGATTTTTTGGAAAAGTTTTGTCGCCTAAAGGGGGAAAGGCCCCGTTCGGGCGGAACCCCGACTTTTTGTCGTTGCGCAAGATTTGGCGAAATCGTGTTTGTTCTGCGACGCTGAAAGACAATTAAAATATCTCTTTATGGGTAGTTTGAAACGTTAAGATCCCCTGAAAGTTTGTTTTGACACGGGCTTATCCAAGTCGCTTCACATAACGGTACCGCTTAGGCAAAGAAAACGTAATTGTTTTTACGTATATGGGGCGGCGCGGCATGACAAAAGGCTGTGGAATGGAGGGTTGCGATGCGGTTTGCGTCCCGAAAGGGATCGACGAGCGGTGTTTCCTGCGTCGTTCTGCGTGATTTTCGGCGTGTTGGGGAGCGTTGCTCGGGTGGCCGCAATGCGACAATGGATGCTGACGTGAGGCGCGCGGGTGGTATGCGGCGAGCGAACGGCTCCTGTGGTTAGTCAGCGCGTCGAAACGAACGAAAATCATCACGACAAAACACGACAACAACAAAGGTGGACGCTATGCAGGACTTCGGTCACGGCTTTTTCATGTCGCCCGAAACGTATGCGGAACTCTCCAAGGCTTCGAGTGCGCTCGGGCGGCTCGAGCCCGCGCACGAGTCGGTGCCCGACATGTTTGCGGCGCTTCGTGCCCCGCGCCTCGTCTTGATCGACGTACGCTCGAATCTCACGGGCGACGCGGCGGCCGCGCGCGCGAGCTTTGCCGCAGCGCACGTGCCGGGCGCGCGGTTTCTCTCCTTTGAGGCGGTTTTCACGTCGCCGAGAACAGCCGAGAGCGGCCGTCATCCGTGGCCGGCGGCATCGCATGTCCGCGAGGCGCTCGTCGCCTTCGGGGTGCTGCCCGAAGACCGCCTCGTCTTCGTGGACGAAGGCGCAATGACCTTTGCCGCGCGGGCGCTTCTTTGCGCGCGGCTCGCAGGCTACCCCGACTGTGCTGTGCTCGAAGGCGGCCTGACGCGCTGGCGTGCGTTGGGGCTGCCGACGGAAACGGGGCTCGTCGAGGCGCTCGTCGAGAAGCGCGAACGGGCGGCGGCTTTTGCGCCGGCCGCGGGGCCCTGCGTCATCGGGCTCGACGACGTGGTGCGCAACCTCGACGAGCGCACTTTCAAGCTTCTCGACGCCCGCCCGCATACGCGCTGGCTCGGTGAAGAGAAGAGCGACATTGCGCTTGACGGGGCGGCGGGCCGCATTCCGGGGTCGCTCAATCGGCCTGCTTCGGAAAATGTCGACGCCTTCGGGCGCATGAAGTCGCCCGAGCGCCTGCGGCTCGAATTCGAAACGCTCCTGGCGAAATACAAAGCCAAGCCCGCCGATATCGTGCAGAGCTGCGGCTCGGGCGTTGCCGCCTGCCTCAATGTCCTTGCCATGGACCGTGCGGGGCTCCTCAACGCGGACGAAGCGCGCCTTTACGCGGGTTCTTGGTCCGAGTGGGCGCGGCATCCGGCGCTGCCGCGCGAGAGCGGGCCCGAAGCGGACACCTGACTTTTCGATCGCTCGGATAGAAACGATCAACCGCAGCGAGCGCCCGGCGTGCGTGCGCTCGGTTGAAACGTTTCGCTACAATCGTTCAAATTTGCCGATCGGCTGCTTCAGAGGACGTACGCGACTGCGCGCCGCCCGAAGTGGTGCGCGCGCCACGTGCGGTTTGAGACCGCCCGTGCGGCCGCCGCGGCAACACGCGACAAACGGAATGCTTTATGACCGACTCCGCTCAGAAACCCGTTGAAGCGCTCTCCTTTGAAGAGGCGCTCGAAGAGCTTGAAAACCTGACGGCCAAAATGGCTTCGGGCACCGTGACGCTTCGCGAGAGCGTGGCCGCCTACGAACGCGGTGCGGCGCTTCTTGAGCGTTGCGAAGGGGAGCTCGCGGCCGCGCGCGGCCGAATCGAAGCGCTGCGTGCAAAGAATGCGCAGAAGACAGAAGAGAAGACGGCCGGGCGCGCTTCGCTTTTGGCGAGCGACATTCCGTTCTGAAGCCAGTTAAAAGACAGAAAACGACGAAGAAGGTAGAGCAAAGGTAACGACATGAGCGAGGCAATCGAATTCAGCGCCTGGGCGCACGAGCGGGCCCGCCACTTCGAGTGGCTTGCCGAGACGATGCTTCCGAAACCCGGTCAGGAGCCCAAGCGCCTCGTGGGCGCGATGCGCTACGCGGTTTTGGGCGGCGGCAAGCGCATTCGACCGCTCCTTTGCTATGCGGCCGGCGAGATTTCCCGCGCGCCCGCCGAGCGGCTCGACCGCGCTGCGCTCGCGCTCGAATTCATTCACAGCTACAGCCTTGTGCACGACGACATGCCTGCGATGGACAACGATACGCTGCGCCGCGGCCGGCCGACGACGCACGTGCGCTACGGCGAAGCCGAAGCGATGCTCGCGGGCGACGCACTGCAGGCCGAAGCTTTTGCGGTGCTCGCCGGGATTGACGACCCGGCGGCGGGCATGCGTCTCGTCGGTACGCTTGCGCGCGGCGCCGGTGTTTTCGGCATGTGCGGCGGGCAGTCGCTTGACCTCGCGATGGTGGGCGAAAAGCCGGGCGAAGCCGAACTCGCGCGCATGCAGTCGATGAAGACGGGTGCGCTTATCTTGGCCGCCGTCCTCATGGGCGCGCAGGCGGGCGACTGGGATGCTCTGACGCCCGAAACGAAGGCCGGGCTCGTGCGCTACGCGCAGTCGATCGGCATCGCCTTCCAAGTGGTCGACGACATTCTCGACTGCACTCAGGACACCGCCACGCTCGGCAAAACGGCCGGCAAAGACGAAAAGGACGACAAACCCACGTGGGTGTCGTTCTTGGGACTCGAGGGCGCCAAGGCCCGCGCCGAATCGCTTTTGAACGAGGCGCTCGAAGCGCTCGCGCTGATCGGGCGCGACCCCGCGGTCGAAGCCGGGGCCCTCAGGCGTCTCGAAGAGATTGCGCATTACGTCACGAGCCGCACGCATTGAGGCTGTCCAGAAAGGGGCGCTGCGGCGCAACGAAAAGAACACATTGATCAATACCGGAGTCGATATGAAGAGCCAAGCGAGCGAAACGAAAGAGGCGATGGGCGCGGCTGCAGAAGAGACGCAGAGCGAATCCGCTGCGCCCGAAGGCCGCTTTCCGCTTTTGAGCCGCATCGATTCGCCCGAAGACCTTCGCGGGCTGCCTGAAGCGGCGCTTCCCTCACTCGCCGAAGAGATCCGCGGCTTCATGGTCGAGAGCGTCTCGAAGACGGGCGGCCATCTCTCGAGCTCGCTCGGCGCGGTTGAACTCGCCATCGCCCTTCAGTACGTCTTCAATACGCCGCGCGACCGCATCATTTGGGACGTCGGTCACCAGGCGTACGCACACAAGATTCTCACGGGCCGCAAGGGGCGCTTCGGTACGCTGCGGCGCTTTCACGGGCTCTCGGGGTTCCCCAAGCGCAGCGAAAGCGAGCACGACGCCTTCGGCACCGCGCACTCGTCGACTTCGATTTCGGCCGCGCTCGGCATGGCGGTTGCTGCGAAACTCAGGGGCGAAACCGATCGCTGGACCGTTGCCGTGATCGGCGACGGTGCGCTCACGGGCGGCATGGCGATCGAAGCGCTCAACGACGCAGGCGTCTACAAGTCGGGCGTAAAGCTTCTCATCATCCTTAACGACAACGACTGCTCGATCTCGCCGCCCGCAGGGGCGCTCTCGGGGCACCTCGCAAAGATTGTCTCGACGCGCGCCTTCAATAGCGCCCGCGAACGAGGCAAGCGTGCCCTGAAGCACGTGCCTTGCCTCTGGGACATCGCCAAGCGCATGGAAAAGCAGGCGATCAATTTCGTGAGCCCGCCCTCGGCGATCTTCAGTGCGTTCGACCTCAACTACTACGGACCGATCGACGGCCACGACCTCAAGGAGCTCGTCGAGGTGCTACGCAACCTCCGAGAGCTCGATCAGCCGCTCGTGCTCCATGTCGCGACGCAAAAGGGCAAGGGCTATAAGCCCGCCGAGCTCAATCCGACGCTCTATCACGGCGTCTCGCCCTTTGACCCGCAAAAGGGGATCGTGGTTTCCGATAAGCCCGACAAACCTACCTACACGCAGATATTCGGGCGTTGGGTATGCGATATGGCCGAGCGCGACGATCGTCTCTACGCCATCACGCCCGCCATGCGCGAGGGCTCAGGGCTCGTTGAATTCGAGAAGCGCTTTCCCGAGCGCTACCGCGACGTCGCGATTGCCGAGCAGCATGCCGTCACTTACGGCGCGGGTTTGGCCTGCGGGGGCTTGAAGCCTGTCGTTGCCATCTATTCGACGTTCCTGCAGCGCGCGCTCGACCAGGTCATTCACGACGTGGCGCTCCAAAATCTCCCCGTCATGTTTGCCGTCGACCGCGGCGGCATCGTGGGCGCGGACGGCGCTACGCACCAGGGGGCCTTTGACATTGCCGAACTTCGAGGCATCCCGAACATGACCGTGATGACGCCTTCGGACGAAAACGAGTGCCGTCTGATGCTCAATACGGCGTTCGCCATGGATACGCCAGCGGCCGTCCGCTATCCGCGCGGCAAAGGACCCGGCGTAGAAGTGAGCGCTAACTTTGAAACCATTCCCGTGGGGGTTTCGCGCACGCTGCGCGCCGGGCACGGCGTCGCCTTCCTCGGGTTCGGCGCCATGACGAACGTTCTGAAGCCCGTGGCCGAGGCGCTTGATGCGACCCTGATCGACATGCGCTTTGCCAAGCCCCTTGACCGAGCCGTGATTCTGCGCGCAGCCGCTTCGCATTCGCTTGTCGTGACGGCTGAAGAGGGCGCGCTTGCGGGCGGCGCGGGCGAAGGGGTTTCGTCCGTCATTGAGGAGGCCGGTCTCGTTGTTTCCGTTATGCACTTCGGGCTTCCCGACGCTTTCGTCGAGCAGGGCTCGCATGACGAGGTGATGCGGGAGCTCAACCTCACGTCGGAAGCGATCGAAGCGGCGGTACGCCGTCGTCTTGCCGAGCGAACGATCGAGCACGGCGCGTTCGTGTAATCTTTGCGTAAAGGGATTGCGAGCGGCGCCACCTCAGAGGGGCCCGATCGAAATCCCGTTTGCGGCGAGTACGGGCTGGTGCCGTAGGGCATCTGTCCTCAAGCTGCGGGGCAGCGGACTGCAAGCGTCCGCGCCCCGCGTTTTTTCTTCCGGTTTGACTTTCAGCTCGCCATTGGACGAACAGGACGGAGCCCGAAGCATGCTCAATATTGAATTCGACAAGTCTCTCGAAGCGCTGACGACCTTCGGCCTGCCATCGACAGCCGAAGCATATGTCGAGGTCGATTCGCTCGATGCGCTGCGCGAAGCGTTTGTCTTTGCGCGGGAAAAAGGGCTTCGCGTGCGCCTTCTCGGCGGCGGCGCCAACATCGTGTCGATGCCGCACGTTTCGGGCCTCGTTATTCACCCGGCGATGAGGGGGATTTCTTTCGCAGAATCCCCCGAGAACGACGCCCTTCTCGTCACGGCCGGCGCCGGGGAGCGTCTCGACGGGCTCGTTCGCGAGACATTGAAGCGAGCGGGCGGCCTTGAAAACTTGTCCGCCATTCCCGGAAGCGTCGGCGGCGCCGTCGTGCAGAACGTAGGCGCTTATGGACTCGAGCTTGCCGAGCGCTTCGTGTCGGCGCTCGTTTACGACGCACAAAACGACGAAGTCCGTACGTTTGACCTTGAGGCCTGCGACTTCTCCTATCGCATGAGTGTTTTTAAGCGTCCGGAAAATGAAGGACGGTTCGTCGTGCTTGAAGCGACGCTGCGGCTGCCGAAAGCTTGGGTGCCCATTCTCGGCTACAAAACGCTTGCCGAACGCTTTGCAGACGGGTCGGGTCGGGAACTAACCCCCGATTCGGTTGCCGAAGCCGTTCGCGCAATACGCGCCGAAAAGCTCCCGGATCCTGCCGAGATAGGCAGCGCGGGCAGTTTTTTCAAAAACCCGATCGTGCCCGTCGTGAAGGCGAGAGAACTTCTCACGCAGTACGGCAGCCTCGTGACGTATCCGATCGGCGGAGATCGCGTGAAGCTCGCTGCCGGCTGGCTGATCGACGCCTGCGGCTTCAAGGGGACGTCCAAAGGCCGGCGCGGCGGCGCAGCGGTTTACGACAAGCATGCGCTCGTTCTCGTCAATGCGGGCGGCGCTACGGGTGAGGATGTGGTCGCGCTCGCGGACGATATCGTGCGGGCTGTTCAAAAGCGATTTGACGTTGCGCTTGAGCCCGAACCCGTTTTCTTCGGCGACTGATCGGCGAGGACGAGGTGGCTGGGCGAGCGTTTTGCCCCGAGCGCTCTCGTTCATGATGTTCGGGAGATTTCTGCTGGTCGGTTAAGAGGCAAATCGTTGGCATGACAGATGAGTTCGTGCGCCGACATGCGTCGAGCAACGATCGGATACATATTTGCGCAGTCAGGGCGGGTTTATACCTAATCTAAGTAACCTTTTTGAGTTAATCTTTTTTCGACAATACGGAGACTGGTTTTTTCAAAAGGGATTTGATCGTGAGAGAAGGCGCCGCATTTAAGACAACGGCCGGAGCAAAAGGCCTCGTCGGATCGCGCGCATGGGCGGCAGGCGACACGGGCGGTTATTCGTTCGGCGAAGAAGTGGCAAATGCTGTGACGCACGGGCTCGCCGCCGCGCTGTCGATTGTGGGGCTCGTCGTACTCGTGATGAGTTCGCTCTGGCATGACCGCAGCACGGTTGTCGTGGCGAGTGCCGCCGTCTTCGGCGCTTCGATGATCGTGCTCTACCTTATTTCGACGCTCTATCATGCGCTGCCGCAGCCCGGGGCGAAGCGGGTGCTGCGCGTGCTCGACCACAGCGCCATTTATCTTCTTATTGCAGGCACTTACACGCCTTTTTGCCTCGTCACGCTGGGCGGCACCCGAGGAACGGTTCTCTGCGCGATTGTCTGGACGATCGGACTCGCCGGCGCTTTCCTTCAGCCGCTCCTTATTCGTATTGCCGACTGGATCAACTGCATTCTTTATCTTGCGCTCGGCTGGTGCGTGATTTTTGTCATCAAACCGCTCATTGAAGCGCTGCCGCCCGCAGGGCTCTGGCTTCTGGCGGGGGGCGGAATCGCCTACAGTGCGGGCGTCATTTTCTATCTCTGGGAGAAACTTCCCTACAACCACGCCATCTGGCATCTTTTCGTGCTGGCAGGCACGGCGCTGCAATTTTTCGCGGTGCTCTTTTTCGTGATTCCGGGCAATTGATGCGGGAAGCTTAAGCTCGGGAGCAATCTTTCGGGGCTGTCCGTGTCTGAGGAAGTTTTCCGAAAAACGGGAACCGTCGGGACCAGGTTTTCTTCATGTGAAGGCATTTCTGCCTTGGTTTTTGCCGGGCATTCCGTTAGGCTCAAGCAATCAGAACAACCTGGACCGAAAAGATGACGCAGCTTCCGAACCTCGACTTTGAGGCCGTTCGCATTTTCACGAGTCTCATCGAGACGCTCAATCTCTCCAACACGGCCGAAACGTGCGGCGTCAGCATTTCGTCGGCGAGCCGCACGATCGCGAAGCTGCGGGCGGTCTTTAAAGACGAGCTTTTTCACCGTTATCCGCACGGCATGCGTCCGACGCAGCGCGCCAAGGAGCTTGAGGCACCGATGCGGCGGCTCCTGCGCGGCTACGAAGAGATGCTTCGAAGTGCGTCCGACGTCTTTTCGCCGGCCAGGGAGTCGCGGATGTTCCGCATCGGTGCGGTCGACCAGGGCGTCTTCTGCTATCTCTCGCACGGACTCACAAACATCCTCCGGGATGCGCCCAATTGCGGCGTGAACTTTCTGCCGCTCAACGCCGACTTCACCGAGGAGCTGAAGTCTGGCGAACTCGATCTCGCGCTCTACCCGTATTCGGAGCGGCTTGAAGATTTCTGCACGCAAGTCGTCTGCCGCGACATCTTCGTTTTCGCCGTGCTTGCCGATCATCCGCTCGCACACCGAGTGGCTGCGGGCGAATCGGTGACGATGCGCGACATTGGGGCTTATCGCAAGCTTGGCGTAAGCGTGACGCCGCGTCATCACCTGCGCGTGGATCACTTTTCCGTTCCGCAGAGCCACATTCAGTTGCGCGCGGCCGATACGGCCGTCTGGACGCCGTATTTTTCGCTCTTCCCGACCCTCTTGGGCTGCACGGATCTTGTCGCCGTGATGCCGCTGCAGCTCGCTCACCGCTTCAATCAGATCGGTTGCGAACTCGTTGTGCTCGGACGTCCTTCGGATGCGAAGACATTTGAGCCCGTTCTTGTTTGGCACGAACGCACGCAGGGGGATCCGGCGCTGCAGTGGCTCAGAAGTCATTTCCTCGCGGCGATTCCGCCGCTGCCGAATCCCGAGGACGTCCCGGTTCTGCATTGAGCGGACTGCGAGCGCAGAGGAGCTCGCGTTGGAATACCGCATTGGAGATTCCTGCAGATGCAACCTCGCGCTTTTCCCAAGAGAACGGTAGGCGCTTGTCTTTCTTAGCGGCAGAGCTGTTTCCCAGAATTGACAAATGGCAGTCCCGAAAGAGTGGCCGCCTTCTCGCGAAAATGCGTCTGTTCGCAATGGCGCTTGTCCGCCAAACTTCTCTCCGTGCGCTCGAAGCGTGCTGCTCTTTGCCGCGCGCCCAGCCCTCGAGCACTCGATTCACAAGAAAGGAGAGAAGCAATGAATCTCAAGATGAAGCTCGCCGCGATCGCCGTCGCCGCATCCGTTCCGTTTGCAGCCTTTGCCATCGGCGGTCCCTCGGGCGCGAAGATCGACTATCACGTTCAGGGCCATTTGGGCGAAGTCATGATGAATCCGTACGGCATCGCGCCGCTTACGGCGATCGTTCGCGACGGCGGCTACACGGTGAAGGACGTCACGGTTCGCGTGCTTCCGAAGCCCAACGGCCAGGAAATCAAATACAACGTCTCGAATCGTCAGGTCCTCACGCACGGCGGCATTCCCGTTTTCGGTCTCTATCCCGATTACGTCAATCACGTTGAAATCTCCTACACGCGTGAACTGCGCGGCAAGAGCGAAAAATTCACCGACACGATCCAGCTCTATGCGCCGCCTGTCTACTTTGAAGTAGCCGGCATCACGATGGAAAAGGAGATGCCCTACGGCGTTGAAGTGAAGAAGGTCGATCCCGAATTCAAGGATCGCCTCTACTTCGTCAACAACATTGCCGAAAAGTCGGGCATCGGCACGCGCGTCGTCTGGAACAACCCCGCGGGCGGTGCTCTCGAATGGAATTTCTGGCCGCAGAATACGATTCTTGACACGGCCGGTCACGTCCGTTGGTACATGTTTGCCAACCCCATCTACGATCTCAACTCGATCTACAGTGCGGGCGTGATGATGGGCTTCAAGCAGAACGACGACGGCATGCTCTCTTGGGGTTACGGCCAGCGCTACGTCAAGTACGACATCATGGGCCGCGAAGTCTTCAACCGCCGCCTGCCGCTGCGCTTCTCCGACTACTCGCACTCGATGGACGATGCGCAGAACGGTCACTTCTTCCTGCGCGTGGCCTCTTCGAACTTCAAGCGTCCCGACGGCAAGAACGTGCACACGGTGCGCGACGTGATTGCTGAAATCGACCAGGAAGGCGTCGTCGTTGACGAATGGCGCTTGGCCGACATTCTCGACCCGTATCGCGACAACGTTCTGAAGGTCCTTGACCAGGGTGCGGTCTGTCTCAATATCGACGCTTCGCAGGCGGGCAAGACCCTTACGGAAGAAGACATCAAGGCGCTCGACAAGTCCGACCGCTTCGGCGACATCGTCGGCACGGGCGCGGGCCGCAACTGGGCGCATGTCAACTCCGTCGACTACGACCCCGAAGACGACTCGATCATCATTTCTTCGCGCCATCAGTCCGCGATGATCAAGATCGGCCGCGACAAGAAGGTGAAGTGGATCCTCGGTTCCCCCGAAGGCTGGAAGAAGGGCTGGGCCGAAAAGGTCCTGACGCCTGTTGATGCCGACGGCAAGCCCATCAAGTGCGAAGGCAGCAAGTGCGAAGGTGACTTCGACTGGACGTGGACGCAGCACACGGCCTTCAAGATCGACGAAAAGAGCAAGGGCGACATCCTTTATCTGTCGGCCTTCGACAACGGCGACGCGCGCGGCATGGAGCAGCCTGCCCTTCCCGAAATGAAGTACTCGCGCGCCGTGATCTACAAGATCGACCAGAAGAAGATGACCGTTCAGCAGGTCTGGGAATACGGCAAGGAACGCGGTCACGAATGGTACAGCCCCGTGACTTCGCTCACCGAATATCAGGCTGACAAGAACTCGATCTTCGTCTACTCGGCTACGGCGGGCGCTTCGTTCGACCTCGCTTCGGGTGCCTTCACTTCGTCGCCGAACCCCTTCATCGAAGAGTTCAAGTGGGGCGCGAAGGAACCGTCCGTCGAAATTCAGCTGAAGAACTGCTCGGGCTACCAGGCCTGGCCGTTCTCGATCGACAAGGCCATGAACGCCCGCTGATCGATCGTGCGCTGATGCGGTTGTGTGGGTGAATAGAGACTCGAACTGAAGATTCTCGCCCGAGACCGCTTGACGCGACAAATGCGAAGCCCGCGAGCAGCTGAAGCTGCCGCGGGCTTCGCGCGTTTGGCGAGGCTTCCCTTATTGAAACTCAGCGCTTTTCAACCTGCGCCTGCTCGTCTGCGGGGTAACGGTCGCCCGCGATGCCGATCGCGTCGATTTCCGCCTCCAGCGCCTGCCAGTCGGCTTCGGCCACCGTGAAGTCGGCCGCGCGGAAGTTTTCTTCCATATGCGAGAACTTCGTCGTGCCCGGGATCGGAACGATGAAGTCGCCCTTGGCGAGGAGCCAGGCGAGCGCCACCTGTGCGGCCGTCATGCCGCGGGTGCGTCCAAAGCGGTGAAGCGCTTCCACGACGCGGTAATTCTTGCGAAGGTTTTCGGGCGTGAAGCGCGGCAGCGTCTGACGGTTGTCGTGTGCGGGATCGAACTGCGAGTACTCGTTGAAGTCGCCGCCTAAGAACCCGCGGTTGAGCGGGCTGTAAGGAACGAAGCCGATGCCGAGTTCCTTCGAGGTCGGGAAGATCGACGTTTCCGGTTCGCGCCACATGATGTGGTATTCGCTCTGAACCGCCGTGACGGGGCATTCGGCGTGCGCGCGGCGAGTGTCTACAATTTGTCCTTTATCCATGAGGTGCCTGCCGAGTCGACGGTTTTCCGGGCTTTGGGGCCGCTTCGAGCTTGCGTTCGATTGACTTTGAGGCTTGAAGCGCTGCCGCCTTTCTTTGGGTACCGTCTTTGCCCGTATGTTGGGGGACCGAAGCAGGAATTGATCGGGCTGCGGGTACGAAAATGCGGGCACGAAAAAAGCCTCGACTCCTTGTGCGGGAGACGAGGCTCTTTTTGTTCGAGAGGCGAAGCGTTTCGAGGCGCTTCGCTCTCGATTGGTCAAAAGACCGAAAATTAGGCCATAGCCTTGATCGAGGCCGCGAGGCGGCTCTTGTGACGGGCAGCGGCGTTGCCGTGGAGAACGCGCTTGCGGGCCATCGTGTCGATCACGGATTCAGCCGTCTTGAAAGCTTCCTGAGCAGCGGCCTTGTCGCCGGCGGCGACGAGCTTGCGCACCTTCTTGATGGCGGTGCGGTACTGGCTGCGCTGGGAAGCGAGATGCAGGTTGCGCGCAACGGTCTGGCGGGCGCGCTTGCGGGCTTGCTTGGTATTAGCCATTTTTTAAGTGTCCTTGCCTAAAAACAGTCGACGATCAGTAGTTACTGTGCCGATCGCCGCTGCAAACAATCGCGAGCGTGGGCTCGGCCGGTAATTTATTCATCTGGTTTCGAGTCGCGCCGTCAAACCGCGTACTGCGGCCGTCGACGTCGATTGCGCGACCTCGAAAAGTCCTAAACTATACCAAATTTCGAATCGCTCAACAACGGTTGAGCCATTTTTCTTCAATATTTTTCGCGCCTTTTTGCCCAACGGTGAACGATGTCTCTCATTAAGTCCGCTGCGACCATCTCGGGTCTGACGCTCGTGTCGAGAATAACAGGCGTAATCCGCGACATGCTCATTGCCCGCTACTTCGGCGCAAGCGCCGCCACCGACGCGTTTTATGTGGCGTTCCGACTGCCCAACATGCTGCGGCGGCTCTTTGCGGAAGGCGCTTTTCAGCAGGCCTTCGTGCCGATGCTTTCGGATGTGCGCGAGAACGCGACCCCCGAGCGCTGCGCACGTTTTATCGACCATGTATTCACCGTGCTCGGGCTTGCGGTTTTGGGCGCGAGCGTTTTGGGGGTGCTCGTCGCCCCGGTGCTTGTGTGGCTCATCGCGAGCGGTCTTGCAGAGAATCCCGAGGCATTCGATTTGGCGTCTGCGCTGACGCGCTTCATGTTCCCGTACATCGCCTTCATGAGTCTCGTGGCGCTCGCTGCTTCCATTCTCAACACGCTCAAGCATTTTGCAATTCCGGCTGCGACTCCCGTACTGCTCAATATCTCCTTCATCGGCTTCACGGTCTTTGCGGCCCCTTATCTTGACGAACCCATCTGGGCGCTTGCTGCGGCCGTGATCGTCGGGGGCGTACTGCAGCTCGGCACGCAAGTGCTTGCGCTCGCGCGACTTGGCGTCATCATTCGCCCGCGCGGCGTTCGCGAGAGCTTTTCGGACGACGGCGTCAAGCGCGTCATGAAGCTCATGGTGCCGGCGCTCTTTGGCGTCGGTGTCGCGCAGCTCTCGATCATCATCAACACCAACATTGCTTCGCACCTTGGGCACGGCGCGGTGACGTGGCTCAACTATGCGGATCGTCTGATGGAGTTTCCGACGGCGCTCCTCGGTACGGCGCTCGGCACCGTGCTTCTCCCTGGGCTCTCTGCGGCATATGCGAAGTCGGACGATGTTCGCTACAACCGACTTCTCGATCATGGGCTGCGGCTCGTGATGCTTGTCGGCGTTCCGGCGAGCATCGGCTTGTGGCTCACGGCCGATGCGCTTGTCGCCTTTCTCTTTCAGGGGCAGAACTTCACGCCCGCCGACGTCGTGAAGACGGGCGCAGCTGTTGTCGGCTATGCGGTGGGACTCATTGGCCTCATTGCGCTCAAGATCGTCGCGCCTGCTTTTTACGCGCGAAAAGACATCCGTACGCCCGTCAAGGTTGCGTTTCTGAGTCTCGTTGTCGTGCAGCTCGTGAACCTCGTCGCCGTGCCGCTCTTTTCGCACGCAGGGCTCGCGCTCTCCGTGGGGCTCGGCAGCTGCGTCAATGCGGCGACGCTTCTCGTGCTCCTGCGCCGGCGCGGGATCTATTCGCCGCTTTCGGGCTGGGGGCGGTATCTCCTGCGCGTATTGGCCGGGAGTGCCGTCATGGGGGCGGCGCTCTGGTTCGGGCAGCGCGGACTCGACTGGTCGACGATGACATGGACCGTTCGCGCCGCAGGCGTCCTCGGCATGGTGGCAGCGGCCGCGCTCCTTTACTTTGCCGTCATCAGTCTTTTCGGCTGGCGGCTTTCCGACATTCGTCCTAAGGACTGAATTGTGAGAGCAGGCGGTCGGGACGACCGTCAATTCACCCAGAAGCGAAGCGTTGCCGTCGTTGAGAAGGCGCCCGTATCCGTGTCGGGTTCGAGCTGGCAAAGACCCCAGTAGACCGGTTGCGAGAGTTTTCCGTTGTTGAGCGAGCCGAACGGGTGGCGTGTGCGCCAGTCGGGCGTTTGACCGCTGCAGACGAGATTCGCGCGATCGAAGGCATAGACAAGACCGATGCCTCTGAATCGGGTGCCGTTCTCGTGCGTGAAGGCTGCGAATTTACGGTTTCCTTCGTAGTAGAGGTGAGCCGGATCGATCGAAATCGCGACGGGAGACGATCCTCCGTTTCGACAGGCGATCGAGACGGTGCTCGAGCGCGAGAGGTCGAGCGGGCCCTTGCTGCGGCGCGCCCGAACATTACCGAAGCGAATGGTCTGTGGGTCGACCGAGAGCGTGCAGCTGCTTGAAATTGTGGCGGTACCGCTGCGCGTGAGGTAAAGGTCGCTCGGACGCGTGAGAGACCGCTCGCCTCGCAGACCGCTCGAAAGGGCTAGTTTAAGAGCCGGGTAAATAAAGCTCGTGCCCGAAACGCGGCAGGGCTTTTGCGTGCAGATGAGCCACACGCGCAGGTTCTCGCCCGAGAGATTCGCAGGGTTTGAGAGAGATGCCAGAATGTCCTCGGAGGCGTTTTCAGGTACTGGCACAGCCGGTCCGAGCGTTAGTGCGGCGCCGAGTTCGGCCGCCGGCAGCTGTCCGACCGTACCCGCTGCGCGCGGATTGTTGTTCGTCCACCGGTACTCGCGACCAAACATCCGATACGTCAATGTACCCGTGAGACCGACGGCCAAACCATTGCCAATCGAGAAGGGTAGAGCGGAAATCGGGCGGCCTGTCGATTCGTTGACAATCGTGAGGCCGATAAAGTCGGGGGGTTGTCCCTCGGGCGCGTGGTACTCGAAGACATAGTCTTCTGCCGAAGCCGATACGGGCGGCGCATAGGCCAGTATGCCTTCGCCAAAGCGCGACGCCGCTTCGTTTGTGCGCGCGAGGTCGATGCGGTAGAGGTCGCTCGAGACGGCTTCGGCAGCACCCGCGGACAGTGAAGCGGCGAGTGCAAAGACGCACCCGAAGGCAACCCGGAGCGGCGAGGCAGCGGTCTTCGCTCGCTTATTCTGTGCTTTGTGCATGATCGGCGTGTTTTGCATATCGGACTCACTAAACTCACGGGAGAATTTGGAACCAGGGACTGTAGTCGTCGCTTTCCGTATAACTCGTTTGACCATGTTCGGGGTTATCAGCCGCAGTCGCTGCGTCACGGACGGGCGTTTCTCCCGGCGTCTTCTCGGGCAACGACACCGCGAGCTTTTCGGCGACCGCAGTTTTTGCTGGTCGGGGGGTGGGTGCAGCCGTGCTGTCGCTCGGTTTATCGCTTTCGGTCATCTCGTTTGCGGTGTTCTCGGCGCTCGTGCGGTTTTGCGTACGGTCGGTTGAGCTTTCCTTAGCCTGCAGTTCTGAAGAAAAGTGGCAGACGACGGTTTCGCGCACGATGCGTGCGTCCGGTTTTTCGGCAAGCGCTTTTTTGAGCGAATAGGGTGCCCAGCAGGTGCGGCGTACGTCGTTTTCCGACCAGATCACTTCGATCACGCCCGTTTCGGGGGCGGCGCCGAAATAGGCGCGCGAGCGTTCGTTTAAGACCGTATCCATCGTGGAGATGCTCTTATGTGCCAGGAGACGAGCAACGGCGCCGAAAGGCAGTTTCCCGCCGGAAACGTCTCTTACCTCCACGACGAGCTGATGCCCCTTCATGGTTTCAAATGGCACGGCAAGTACTGCATCATCGGCGGGAACGAGATTTCGCCGGTAGATCGGCATAAGCACATTTGGCGGAATTGAGTTCGGGTCGATTGAAATATCGTTGATGCGGTAGTTGTTGAGGCCTGTGACGACGAGCCAGTCACCACTCTTGGCGGTGACGGCATAGGTTTCAGGCCTGGCATCGGGGGCGTGCTCCACTTTGAGAAGCGCTGTGGCGCCCGTGAGCGTCTGTGCGGGGATGAGCTCGCCTTCGGCGGCGATGAGACTGCCGTCGATGTTGGCCGATAGGCGCGTCGAGTCGTGGGTGCGCGAAGCCGATAGCATCCAGCGGCCTCGCCCCGTGTCGTGTGAGAGCGTGGCGTTCACGACCGAAAGATCCTGGCCTTGCGAACTTGAGAGTGCGTAGCTCCAAAGTTGGTTTTCGCCGAAGGAGCCGCTTATGCCTTCGGTCACGGTAAATGATCCATTGTCGGAACGCTGCACGCTCAAATTCGCGTACTGCGATGTCGCTTCGTAGCCGAAAAGCAGTGAGAGCGGCGCTGAGAGATTGAGGTAAAGAATGCTTTCGCGTTCGTTTTCCCCGCCCGCAAGTCGATTACGGTCGTGCTGAAGCGAAAGCGCGATGCTGATGCCGTTCCAGTCGGTCGTGAGCGACGTCATGAGACTTTCGCGGCGCCGATCGTCTTCGTAGCGAAAGAGCGATCCGCTCAGATTCCAGTTTCCCCACTGTCCAAGCGGCTGCGATAGTGAAAGCGTGAGCTCGTCCTTGAGGTCACCCCCATAGTTGGAGTAAAGCCATTCGTCGGAGTCGCGCTCTGCCAAGGTTTCCGACAGCGACAGGTAGCGTCCCGCTGTGTAACGGCGCCAGTCGGCGGAAAGATACGCGCCCGTCGAAGCAAAATGCTTTTGCCACTCAAGCGCAATGCGCGAGCCCGACGTGCGCTCTGCGTTGTTGCGATCGAGCTTGTAGCTGGCGTTTTCGAACTGCAGCGACGCCGCGCCGAGCAGGCCGAGATTGGCTGCGGTACCAGCGGTGCCGTTGAAGTAGTTTTCGCTCGCCTGGAAAGCGCCGAAAACCGTCACATCCCAGGGGAGCCCGTAGCCGAGCCCGGCAGCGGCCACAAAGGGCTTTTCGCCCGTACTCTCGGCAGTTCCGCGCCAACGCCCGAGGGCGGCAGAGTAGTGTACGCGGCCGGCTCGCAGCTGCAGCGCCGTCTGGTTGTATGGCACGATGAACCGGCGCTCGCGCCCGTTTTGCTCGAGTACTGTCACTTCGAGATCGGTCCCTGAAGTGAGGCCCGGAAGGTTCTCAAAGGAGAACGCGCCAGGCTCGACGTTGCGCTCATAAACGATGCGGCCGAATTGCCGAACCGTGACGCGCGCGGCCGTCTGCGCGATGCCGGAGACAACAGGCGAGTAACCGCGCTCGATCGTCGACATCATTGATTCGTCGTCGTAGAACTCAAGCCCGAGAATCGGAAGCGCGTCCTGAAAGAACGACTGTGTATAAATCTCGCCGGCGCGCAGTCGCGTTCGACTCTCGCCAAATACACGTGTGATGTAGGCGCTTCCTCGATCAAAATCCGTGTCGTTCGTTTCGCCACCGTCGGCCGAAAATGCCCCGTTCGCGTATAGGCGCCATTCGTTGAAATTAAGCCGTGCATCAAGGCCGAGGTACGCATGCGTGCGGCGCACGCCGTCGTAGCGCTCCCAGTCGGCGCTGCCGCGGTAGTTGAGAACGGCAGCGGGTACGCCGTATGTCCAGCGGGGCGGTGGTGCAATGTCGTCCTGTATTCCGAAGCTCGAGTACCAGCTGCGCGGCACGGTGATGTCGGCGCGAAGATTCACTGTATCAAACGTGACCGAAGCGCCCGGAACAAGCGCGTCGATATCCTCAATCATGTCGAGCGGCCGCTTCTTTTTGAGTTCCGGCAATTCGTCGAAAAGAAGCGGTTGAACAAGGAGCACCATCGCAGGAAAGCGAATGCCTAGTGAGCTGTCGGGCTTGCGGTAGATTTCGACATTCTGGTGAATAAGAAAGCGGTTGTTGACGAAAAGGTCGTATTGACGTCGACCGATGTCGGCGTCTTCAATCAATCGAGCGAAGTCAACGTTTGCCGCGTCGTCGCCAAAGATGTCGCGAAGTGCGCTAGGGCTGAATGTGCTGCGAATGGCTTCGTTCCTGCGGTCGGCAGACTGGTGCGTCGCATCGGTTCCCTGATCCGGAGCGATGTCCGATGTAGCAGACTCGGCCGCAGACAGCGGTACGGCGAGCATTGACGCACAGAAGATCGCGAGCGGCGTGCGTGCTTGAAGAAGATCGGTGCGGAGCACTCTTCTTGGCTTCGCTTCCTTCTTCTTAAGGCTTTTCAGTTTTGCGGCCTTTTTCATTCAAATCTTTCGTACTTTTTCGAGCCGTCGCGCTTCACGGCATTCCCTTTTCCACATCCAGGGTTCTTGGTGCGGTTACCCGGCCGTTCTCGCCGATCAACGAAAAGTCGAGTGTTTTGGGACAACGCTCCGAATGATCGAGAGGCATCGTGAGCGTTCCGTGAGGCTCGATCATGGGAAAGAGCTCGGTGCGAATGTGTTCGTGCGGAGCTTTCGCCCGGCTTGACGGCGTTTTGAGCGAGCTCACCGTGCACCAGTAGGGCGAGGGGTTGACGAGCATGATGGCGTCGCCCTCGCACCGCGCCTGCATGCGCGAGCGGGCTTCTTCGCTGCCGAAGGCGTTCGCAATCGCGTCAGGTCGCCAGAAGAGCTTGACGCTTCCGAGGAAGCTCACGTTGATGCGCGCTTTTTCTTGTTGAGTTTCGGATTGCTGGCTTGACGTGTTTTGCGAAGCTTCACCCGGCAAGAGTCGCAGATTCACGATGTAGAGGCTCTCCTCGTCTTTGGGGAGATCCTCTCGGAGGCGAATGATTCGAAACGGACGGATTTCGCCCGGTCGAACGAGCTTGATGCCGGGCGAAACCATAAAGTCTTCGGTCGCTTCACTGACAAGTCCGACGCCCGCGAAGGGCGACACGCTCGCCGATACGAGAAGCGGTGCATCGCTGTTGTTTTCGATCGAAAGCGACGCGGCGTGATCTTGTTCGTTAAAAACAACGCGAGAAGACAAAATGCGAACGGGCGCTGCAACGGAAGACGGTGCGTTGTCGCTCGTTTCGGCGGCCGAAGCGGAGAAAGCGGTGACGACAACGAATGTCAAGCCGGCGGCAAAAGAGCGTGCAGCGGCATGAGCATGGGCAAAAAACGAACCATTTTTCATGTGCGCTCCGGCCGTCAGTGCTTTTTTAAGTCGGTTTCGCCATGGACGACTGTACCGTAGTCGTCTATGCAGCCCCAGATGAGCGAAAACGTATCGGGTGTGTTTGACGGGAGCTTCAGTTGAAGCGTGTGGCCCGGGGCGATCACGCAGTCGTCGAGCTGCTTGGTTTTGCCGTTGATGCTGTAGGCGGCGACCGTCACATTGAAGTTTGATTTGTTTTCTGCCAGGAGCCTGCCGCCCTCAACCCGCCAGCCGAGTTCCTTGATCGCGTCGACCATGTTGCCTTCAAGGTTCGCCGGCCGGTAGAAAACTTTGACGCGTAGGCCGTATTCGATCTGCAGCGAGTTGCTGTCTTTGGCATAGCTCCCCGGAACGGAGTTCGTACGCAGATAAAAGAGCGACTCTTTGTCGCTCGGATAGTTTTCCGGGTGAAGAAGCGCCACCTGCAGCCGCATGTGTTTCCCTGGCGGAGAAAATGCCACGGGGGGCGTCACGATGAAGTCTTCGTTTTTGATGCCTGCCGCATTTTCAATCCAGGCGCGCGTGAGGAACTGCGTATTCGAATCGTTGGCAAACACGGTCGACGCGCTCGTTTGCCCATCCTGCATGATGAGTCGCGTGTTGGAAACGGAAAGTCCGCCGCACTGAGCCGAAGCGGCAATGCCAAAGAGAGCGAGTGCGACGCAAAGACGGGTGCCGAGACGCATGAGTGATTGGTGACGGGGGAGCGGGTTGGGGGCGAGGAGGCTTTGCTTCAAGCGGACGGGAAGATCTCTAAGACACCGGATCCGTCAATGAGGCAAATCGGCCGACTCGAGTTGATTTCACGAGTCGGCCCAAGCTGATGTAAGCAGGCTTCAGGCGATCGGAAAGATCGCCCGTCGATCTGCGAATCACTTGTACTGAAGGACAACCTTCATGCGGGCCTTGACCTTGCCGGGCGTGACATCTTGCGCGTCCGACGCACGCTGCATGACTGCGGCCATGGGGATCGTGACGCCGTCTTCTTCAATGCGCATGTTCTTGGCAGGGACCGTGGTCGACGAACCGACGATCGCGTAGCCGTCATCGCTATCGAAGTCCACGCTGGGCTCGCCCGCCTTGGCGTACTTCACGAGAACACCGATGTTGGTGGCCGTTGTTTCGCCGACTTCGGCAATGGGAGCGAGCAGGTGATTGCGGTTGTAGGTGGGCATGGTTTGGGTGTCGCCGCTCTGGTCCGTGAAGGTGAGCGAGGACGTTTCGACTTCAATTTCGTCCGTGGCGCCCGTGAGCGTCTGGACGAGGCGGCACTTGGAGAGCTTGAGGTTGAAGTTCACGGGTGCCGTCTGCACGTTGATCGACTTGAAATATTCGGCCGGGTACGTACCGAGCTGAACGGGGGCGCCGTTGAGGTCCGTGCCGATCTCGCAGGCCTGGGCAATGATGCGACCCTCGAAGTTGATTTCGGTCGACGGGTAGAGGGTGTGGTCATTGTCGCCGGCAGCACAGGCGGCGCTGCTCACGGCGAGCGCAGTAAGCGCAAGCATGAAACGCTTCATTTCGTTTTCTCTCAGATAACGGTTGTCGTTCCTTTATGGAGCGGAATACAAAAACACTTAAACTGAATAAACAGCAAGCGTATTCAAGCATAAAAAAATGCATATACGCTTGAATAAAAGTTAAATATTTTTTGCTCCTATTTGAATAGGAAATGGCGATTACTTCTTTTTTAATATTTCTGAGGTGTACGGTTTAATCTATGTTTAAATGTGTGAGTTAAAGAATGACGGGATTATCCTATTGTTGTATTTTGCCATCTAAATCCGCACGTCTTAAATGGCATAAATAAAATGAAGAGACCTCGAAAGGGTTCGAGGGTTTTAAGGAAGAAACTCATGAATAAGATTTTCCGCCGTGTTTTCAATGCGGCACGCGGCACGATTGTGGCTGTGGAGGAAACGAAGTCCTCGCATTCGCAGTCAAATGCTAAAGGTGAAACAATAATAGGAGGGGGGTATAAGCCTCTTGCCTTAGCGGTTTCTGGTGTTCTAGCTCTTGGGTTTAGTTCATCAGCCCTGGCTGTTGACGAGCCGGAGTGGGTTCAAATTTCTAAGACGGCTGATATTCAGGTCAATGTCGAGGGAGACCATACGACTGGTAATGGTGTCGGTCTTCAAACGTCTGATAAGGATATTGGATCTGGCGATCAAGTCATTTATGTTAGTGGCAAGAACATTACCGGCGGCGCGAATGCTTCCGCTGGCATGATGGCCACTGGCGGTAAAAAAGCTCAGGTTGATAAGGGCGGTTCTATTTATGTCGAAGGCAACGGAGGCTATGCGTCCGGTCTTTCTGCTGGATGGGGCCAGCAAAATCAGATTTTGAACAAGGGTACGATCTACGTTAAGGGTGCTGGCGACGATAAAGTCAAGGGCATGAGCGTAGATGACGGGTTTGCTCAAAATCAGGGCACCATCTATGTCTGGAATGCCCTTGGCATGGTCTCAAATTCCCAGGGCAACGCCAACACCAATCGTCTCAAGAATCAAGGGACGATTGAGGTTTATGGTGGTGCAGGGATGGTCGATAACAAAAGCAATGACACGACTGAAAAAGTACTGATCACCAACAAAGGTACGATCAACGTTCAGAAGGGTGATGGCATTCGCGTCAGCGAAAGTTCTACACGCGGTGAAACTGTCATTCACAACGCAGGCACCATCAACGCAGATGAAGGCGCCAATGCCATCAATGTCGCAAGCACTTCCCACGAGATCAACATTCGTTTAGAAGATGGTGCCGACATTAATGGGACGATTAAGGTCGCGAGTGATAAGAATCATAAGAATCAAACCCGATTGACTGTGGACAATGCCGGTAAGCAGGATGTTTCTCTCGATGCATCCTATCTTGAGGGGCTGTACATCGACAACAGTCAGCTGACGATCGGCAACACGGGCGATCTGACGATTGCTGACTACGATCTTCAGGGGGATAGTAGTCGTCTCACATTCGACGAAGTGGGCGGTGTCATCACCATCAATCTCGATGAAAACGATGACACTTCAAAGATTGATTTTGGCGGCAATGACGTCGCAGTTAAGGGCGACTGGACGATCAACTATCGTGAGACTCAGGAAGTCGCCGACCTTACGTACGATTCCGATCCTTCAACGCAGTTCACGTTGACCAACAACGGCACACTCCGCGCTACTGGCGAGATCTATATCGGTAACGAAACCTTCGTTAACAACGGTTGGGATCTTGCTGCTGTTGAGCCGTCCAACGGTATCGTATATGCCAAGTCGCTTACGCTTTCGGGGGATGCATCTTTTACGAACACTGGGTTGGTTGACGTTGCAGGAAAGGTGACGATCCAGGCTTCTGGAGATGACTTCAGTTTCTCTAATTCGGATGGCGGCATCAAAAATCCTATGCGCGGCCGCTTCCTGATGGGGTCGCTCGAAAGCAATGCCGATCTTCTCACCAATGATGGTGTTTTTGAGGTTCGCAACGAAGCCACCATTAACGGCGACTTCCGCAATGATGCGAATGGTAACGCGACTTTTACCGGCACGCTGACGCTTGGCAATGACGGTGCGACTGTCGCAAACAATGGCGGCACGCTGACCATTGGCAATGTCAACGGCGGTCAGGTGACGAACATGCGTAATGGCACGCTGACGTTTGCTGACGGTAGCGTCATCAACGCAATCGTCCAGAACCGGAGCGGCGGTACACTCCGTCTCCAAAACGCTACCGTCTCCGGGCGTATGGAAAATGCTTTGCATTCGCAGGTCAATGCGACTGGTACGACGACCGTTACAGGTACCTGGACCAATCAGGGGATTGAAGACGGTGAAACGCTGGTTGTCAAAGGTAGCTATACGAACTCCGGCACGGCTACCTGGGATTCTGTGTCAGCCACTAGTGGTGAGTGGGTCAACGCGCAGCAAGGCAATTTCACGGCCGATACTGCTGACTTCACGGCCGAGCATTCCTGGACCATGCTGATCGCTCGTAACGAAGGCACGGCAACGTTCGGTTCGCTCACGATCGGTGACGAGACGTTCTTCACGAACACCGGCACGTTGACAGTCAACAACACTCTTGAGATTCTTGACGATTCGTTCCAAAACCACGGCACGTTCAACCTGAATGGTTTCGGCAACATTGATGCCGCGTACTTGGAAAACACGGGGACGATGACGTTCGGTGAAAATGCTGTTGTTTCCGCCGGCGACATTGAAAATACCGGCACGTTCAAGAACAATGGCTTTGTGTCTGGCGTCTCGTTGACCGTTACTGGTGATGCCGGTAGCTATACCAACGAAGGCACGTCCGCTTGGACCGACCTTACTGTTGGTACCGGTGCTCTCAACAATGGCTCCGAACAGGTCAATAATGCGAAGATTGACGGGGCCTACACGAACAACGGTTTCTTCAGCCAGGTCGCTGCGAATGGCGAAGGCAGCTTCGCCCTGAACGGTACCTTCAGAAATAATGCTGGCGCAACTGTCCGCATTGAAAGCGGTGCGCAGCTTGGCATTGGTGCTCAGCTGATGAACGATGCTGGCACACTGACGATTCTCGGCAATGCCGACTTCGGCATTTCTGCTTCTCTGCGCAATCTGACGGGCAGTACGGCAACGATTGGCAGCGTTTCGGGTTCGGGCATTATTACGAACGGCGGCACGATGACGATCGGTTCGGTCGGTTCCGTCAATACGGCAGCAAGCATTTCGAACGATCGCGGCGGTCAGCTACGACTGATCGGCGACTTTACACTCGGTACGCTTAATGCTGAAGAGCTTTCGACGCTCGTCACGAACGGTACGTTCGCTATCGATACGCTCTCGCTAAAGAGTGGTTCCTCGCTTGAAAACCGAGGCAACATCACGGCTACTTCCGATGCCGACTTCTCTCGTGTCAAGTACAAGCAGGTTGGCGGTGATTCGAGTCTTGATATCGGTGATGCTTGGTTCGAGAACTCGTCGATCGAATTGAGCAACGGTGCCAAGATCGACCGCACGGGTAAGACGCTAGGGACGAACAACGAGTATGTCCTCGGTTCGACGCTTACTGGAGAACTCGATCCGATTCTTGACGGTGGTGACTGGCGTGAGGGCTTTAGCACGCTTCGTGCTGATGTTGTTGATGGTGCGAATGACTTCGTTCTCAACGAAGGCGGTCTCCTGATTGCTGGGGACTTTGGCAACTTCTCTGACCAGGCGGGGAAGATCACCTTCAATGGCGGTGCTCTGGAAACGTCTCTTGAAGATTTCTTCAATGAAGTGAGCTACGTTGACGACGTAACTGGTTCTGTTATCACAGATCCTGACAAGGTCGGCGAATTGATTGCGGGTAACCACGTCGGCGACATCAATGAGGAACTTGCTACCGGAATTGAAGTCAAGGCCAACGGCGGTCATCTGATCTTCAACGACAACCTTATTTCCACTGCTCTAGTCGGTCAGGTTGACGGCAAGCTTGCCGGCACTGATTGGACGGGTGGCGGCGACCTGGCTGTGCATTACACCGGTAAGCTCGACGATCTCATCTTTACCGTCGATGACGCGAATGCTATGCTCGACGGCCTCGAAAACGAAGTCGTTCTGCGCGCCGTAACGCTGGAAGCCAAGGATGAAAATCTCCACGATGGCATGTTCAGCGTGGAAGACGGCTCGCTAGTCATGAATGGCGATAATGCCAACGGTACGAAGGGCTTCGGCATCGGCCGTATCAACGGCACGGAAGAAGTGACGGTTACCAACGAGGCGCATCTCACGCTTGTGGGGGGCGGCGAAGGCGAGTCGCTCGTTGGCGAGAGTGGCAGCGTTTCGGTAAGCAATGGCGGCGTACTTACGCTCGGCTGGGGCGCTGGCAAACTTGCCGGCGTAACCCTCGATAGCGGCAGCTTTGAAGTCGCTTCGGGTAGCTACACGATCGAAGGCTCCGTCGATGGCGAAGGCGCAATCACGAATGCTGGCTACCTGCATGTCACGGAAAATGTAGATGTCGATCAACTGCAGAACGAAAGTGGCCTTCTTTGGGTCGAAGGCAATGCGGAGATTGATGATGTTTACAACAGTGCCGGTCTTGTGGTTGACGGCTCGCTCTCGTCCGATGTAGCTTTCGTGAACTCGGTCAACGGTGTTCTGAGCGTGAGTGGCGATCTCAACGCGTTCGCATTCGATAATTTGGCCGACGATAGTTCCGTTGGTCGTGTTGCAGTTGCAGGAAACGTCAACATCGACACCGACTTCACGAATCAGGTCGGCGGCCAGATCAATGTCGGCGGTGACCTCGTTGTTGGCGGCGCTGACGGTATTCAGAACCAGGGGCTTATTTCCGTCGAAGGCAAGGTCGATGCCGACTATGGCATCACGAATGGTGGCAAAGCCCAGTTCCAGGCAGGGAGCATCGCTTCCGCAGGTAAAGTCGACAATGACGGCATCTTGGTCGTAACGGATGAGCTCTCGGCTCAAAACCTTGAAAATGCCGGTCAGATCTCTGCTGGTAGCATCAGCGTTGCTGAGAATTTCGCCAACGAAAAGATTGTTCGCACGACGGCTCTAACGGCCGGTAGCCTTGAAAATCTGGGTCAAGGATGGATTCTTGTCGAAGGAAAGGCTGACATCGGCGAATTCACCAACAGTGGCACGTCTCAGTTCAACGAAGCTGTTATTGACGATTTCACGAACGTTGCCGATGCGGTTGCAGTCGTCAACGGTATGGCTGAAATCGGTACGCTCACCAATAGTGGTTCGGTCCAGTTTGGCGAAGCCGATATCGAGACCCTTACGAATGCTGCTAACGCAGTTATGATCGTAGCGGGTAAGGCTCAGATCAGTACGCTCAACAACAACGGCACAGCTCAGTTTGAAGATTCGCTCGTTTTGAACGGCACGTCCGACAACCACAACACAATGGTTGTGGCAGGTGATCTGACCGCCAACGACGTTCTCTTCAACCATGCCAATGCAGAACTCTCTGTAGGCGGCAATGCTGCGCTCACTGGCGTGTTCGCCAACCAAGGACAGGCTGTTTTCGGCGGTGACGTTTCCGTCAACCAGGCGGTCAATGCCGGTGACGAAGCCGTGATGGCTGTTGCAGGCAACCTGTCGGTGGAAGAGAGCTTCGACAACCAGAGCACTCTCACGGTTTATGGTGGTCTTGATGTCAACGGTTCGTTCGCATCGAGTGGCAAGACCTTCGTTGATGGTACGACGACTATTGACGGCACCTTCACGCAGACCGATGGTCAGTTCGTAGCGCTCGGTGGTGAAGGCGGCAACGTCATTAACGGTTCGGCTTCCGTTTCGGGCGGTAACTTCGTTCTCGGCGATACGACGATGAATGCGGGCTCCGTGCTGACGGTGACGAATGGTGCAACGGCACAGGTGAGTGCGGCGAATGACAAGATGTCCGGCCGCATCAATGTCGACGGTGCAACTTTCACGCTCGGTGACATCCTGCCCGATACGCTCAGCAATGTTGATGAGCCGCAGCATGAAGCTTCGAGCATCTTTAAGATGAACGAGCACGCTGTTGATCTCGGCAACGAAGGTGTCATTGCCGTTGGCAACGGTGCTGCGAATGTCGAGCTCGCGGGCGGCTCCGTCTGGTTCGGTTCCGATTCTCTCCTTGAGCTCAATACCTCGACGTACGACGGTAGTCAGGGCTTCTTCAAGGGGCAGGGCTCCTTCAAGGTTGAAGACGGTGCTCAGATCCAGGTGTCCGACGCCTCGATCGGTTGGGGTACCTATACGCTCGTGTCCGAAGGATTCAGCGATGTTGAACTTGCCGAAGGCGGCTGGCTCGAACACGAAAACATCATTTACACGGGTGATAGGGATGTCGATCTGACGATCCGTGAAAATGAAGACGGCAACGTCGAAATCACGGTCGGCTCGAACAACATTCTCGACAAGCTCCCGGATGTTGCGATCCCGAACATCGTCAACGAAGTCATCTCCGATCCGCATCGCTCGCCGAACGAATCGGGTGTGAAGGGCTTCCTCGCGGGTGCCATTGAAAACGGCATCCTGAGCGAAAACCTCCAGGCCGAAGTGATCAACGACACGGCGCAGATCATGGCTGCGGGCGGCGTGATGGTCCAGGGCATGACGCTTGTGGGCAACGTGCTCGACATCACCGATCGTCACCTCAGCTACGAAGACGTTCACTTCAAGAACGGCCAGCTGCAGCGCTTTGACGGCGTCCGTCTCTGGGCGGATGCGCTCGGTCAGCGCGTTGACGCTTCCGGTTACGACTTCTCGGGTTCGTCGGCCGAGTTCGACGGCTACAACACCGGGTTCATCCTCGGCGCTGACCTGATGGCTTCCTGCGACGCCCGCTACGGCGCTGCGTTTGCCTATCAGAACGCCAACATCGACTCGAACGGCTCTGCCGTGAAGACGAGCAATGAAGCGGATGCCTACACCTTCGCGCTCTACGCTGCGAAGACGTTCGGCAACTTCAACTTCATCGGTTCGCTCGCGTACACGCGCATCGACTCCGACCTCGAACAGTCGCTGCCGGGTGCGCTCGGCGCCAAGCAGGGCAAGCACACGATGGACGTTCAGAACGACATCTACACGCTCGGCCTCAAGGGCGAATACAACATTGCGCTGAGCAAGAGCGTGCAGGCTGTTCCGTATGTCGGCGTTCGCGCCGTCTGGATGGATACGTCGGATGAAAAGTCGAAGATGGCCCACCAGGACGCCTTTGACTACGACACCGACTCCGTCACGCAGGTTCAATTCCCGATTGGCGTAGCCTTCCAGGGTACGACTGAGACGAAGTCGGGCTGGACCGGCCGCGGCGTTATCGACTTCTCCGTGACGCCGGTTGCCGGCGACAAGGATGTCGATACGACGATCACGGCCAACGGTCTCACGGCTGAAGACGTCGTCAATACCGAGTTCGCCGACGATCTCACGGGCGCCGTCCGCATCGGCATTTCTGCCGAAAAGGACAACATGGCGTTCGGTGGCAACCTCGGCTTCTCGACGGGCGGCAGCCGCGACGGCAACGTGACCTTCGGTCTCAACGCGCGTTATCGCTTCTAATCGCATGACTCTCGGGCGACGCTTCCCATATGAGAAGCGTCGCTCGGGGCAAAGCGAATAGTTAGCGACTCTGTTCCGATGCGTTTGCGGGGACAGCCCCGCAGACGTTCGGAGCAGACTCCGTCACCGCGGGTGCGGTGCCCTTCGGAAAGCGCAGCGCCTCTTTTCTGCGCTTTCCGAAGGGCATCGCATCCGACAACGAGGACGCGCGCCATGACCGATTCGATCGACAACGGCGATCGGATCGAGACGGTGCGATTTCGCCCCGATTTTCCGTCGGACCAGAAGCGGACGTTTGCGGCGCTTTTGTTTTCGAAGGGAATGGGCTATCGAACAGTCGCCAAGGTACTCGGTCTCTCGATCTACACGGTGAGAGACTGGTCGCGGCTGTACGCGCAGGGACAATTCTCCGAGAAACTCACCGAGAAGCAGTACCGCTACGACGAGGCCTTCAAGGCAAAAGTCGTTGCGCTGCGTAAATCGGGCGTTTCTTGGGCGGAATTGCGAAGAAGAACGGGCATATCGCCCGCGACCTGCAAGAAGTGGATGCTTCGGGCGTCCGCTGCGAGCGACGACTGAATGCGAACGGGCGGACCCAATGCGATTCGATCAAGTTCAATAAAGAAGGGGGGGCAGCTTCATAGCTGCAACCCTTTCTTCGCTGGGTGCAGTCCTTAAATGGAGACTTGGCACGTGCGGTGGGTTTTCAGCGTATCGCGATCGTTGTTCGCGGTCCATTTCTTCAATTACGAGATTTCCGTGTCGAAAAAAAAAACGGTGGTCTTTGACCGAGGTGACCGAAGGTCGGATCGCACCTTAATTCGACGGAGGCGAGGGGGATGGATAGCAGGCATATTTCGATCAATTTAAGGATGAACTGACGGTTTTAGTGGGTGGTTATTTCTCATTTCGCTGATCAAATTAGGGGGGTGGCAATAACGATCAAACTAGTGCTGAAAAAGCAACGTAGTTCGCCGAGAAAAGAGCCCATTAGAACAAGATTTATATAGAGGTTGATGCCCTCATAGTTATTTGAACATTCAGTCATATTTTCGGTTGAGGTAAACGGTAATTTAAAGAAGTTTTTCGTTTAAATTCGCTTCTATTTATATGTAATCCTATGTAACACAAAAAATATATCAGAGTCTGATTTCAATTTTACGTGCTTCGGTTTAAACCCAAAATCGTCAGAAAGAAAGTTTGTCTATTCGGCTTAACCCGCGAGTGTTGTTTGTTTTAGCAACATAGGGTGTTTGCTATATATATTTGATAAAGATCAAATTGAAAGGGGGGGGATATGCAGAATTTCACGACGAAGCTTTCGCGCAAGTGAGCCCTGGCGGGCAACGCGCAGCTTCGTTTTTTTGTGTTTGAGGAGATTCACAAAATGAATCGCACTTTCAAGACCATTTGGAGCGCCGCTCGTCAGCAGTACATAGTTTCCGATGAAAAGCACATGTCGCGCGGTAAGGCAGCCAAAGCGACCATGGCTGCCGTTGCTGTTGCCGCCGCATTTGCTGCGGGTTCTGCTTTTGCCGCTTATATGCCGGTCGAACTGACCGGTTCTTCCCTTTCGGCTTCGAGCGGCTACCAGGACCCCGGCAAGATCGGTGACAAGGGTTCCTGGGAAACCGAAGAATATAAGAAGGACTGGGGTCTCACGGCCATGAAGGCCTCGAGCGCTTATGCGCTCGGCTACCACGGTCAGGGCGTTGCGCTTGGCGTGATGGATTCGGGCGCTCTCCTGCAGAAGCATCCGGAACTTGCGGGCGACCGTTTCCATGCTTCGCATGCAACCGGCGAATACGGCTCGACGGGCGACCGCTATCAGGACGGTGTTTCCGGTGTCGGCGACGTTTTTGAAAACGGCGATTATGAAAAGGGCGACAAGTTCGACATCGACGGCAACTGGATCGGTCATGTGAACGATACGCACGGCACGCACGTTACCGGGACGGTCGGCGCCAACCGCGACGGCAGCGAATTCCACGGCGTGTCCTGGGGTTCCGAAATCTGGGTCGGCAACACGGGCGGCACCGACAACACCAACTACGGTATGCCGCAGGACTACAACTTCTTCTATGCCGGTTGGAAGTCTCTTGCCGATAACCTTATTGCAGCCAACGGAGCTGAGCGCGGTGGCGTGATCAACAACTCGTTCGGTACGAATCTCCGTATCAACGAAGGCGGTACGTCGCTGCCCGCCAATACGACGGCCGAAACCGAGTACGAATATTTCCTCTTCAAGCAGCGTTACGGCGACGATCCGTCGTTTGTTGATGCGGCCTGGGATGCGGTCAAGGGCACGAACGTCGTTCAGGTGATGACGACCGGCAACCGCAACATGGATATGCCGTACTACCGTGCGCTCTATCCGTACTTCAACCCCGAAGCCGAACAGAACTGGATCGCCGTCGCCGGTCTGCAGAAGGACGGTGTTGATGCGGAAGGCCGCGACAAGTACAAGTGGGTCGACGGGTTTAACCAGGCCGGCAATGCCAAGTGGTGGACGGTTGTTGCGCCGGGTAGCGGCATCTACAGCAGCATCGTTTACGACGATCACTACGAAGCGACGGACGACGAGCACAAGCTCGGCGATGCCGGCTACGCTTCCTACAGCGGTACCTCGATGGCTGCGCCGCACGTCACCGGTGCCATGGGTGTGCTGATGTCGCGCTATCAGGACATGAGCGCCGTTCAGGTTCGCGACGTGCTCTTCACGACGGCCAACCACAAGAACGCCGACGGTTCGAACTTCACCGGCTGGACTGCTGCTGAAGGCGAAGTTGACGAGATCTACGGCTGGGGTATGCCCGATCTTGAAAAGGGCATGTACGGTCCCGGCCAGCTTCTCGGCAAGTTCGACTACAACATGCGTACGACGGCGCTCGACGTTTGGTCGAACGACATCTCGCAGGTTGCTCTCGATCAGCGCAAGGCCGAAGATCTCGCTTGGATGAAACTCACGAAGAACGGCACCGACCTTGATGCCGAAGACTATGAGCTCGGCGGCGCCGATATTCCCGACGTTGACGACGCAACGATCGATCCCGAAGATGCCCGCAAGTGGCGTGCCGAGTACTATGCCAAGCGCGCCGAATCGATCAAGTACAAGCTTGAACACGGTCTGTACGACGGTTCGCTTGTCAAGCGTGGTCAGGGCACGCTCGTTCTGACGGGCAACAACACCTACCGCGGCGGCACGACGGTTGAAGAAGGCACCCTCTGGGGCTTTAACAATTCGTTCGGTGTCACGGAAACGGAAACCAAGGCTGTTGCCAACGGTAAGGTGACGGTCAACGGCGGTTCCTTCGGCATTATGAATTCGTACACCGACGAATTCACGCAGACGGGAACGAGCCATGACGAACACAGCGATCATTCCGTTGATGTTGCCGTGAAGGATGGCGGTACGTATCTCCTCTCGGCCGGTGAAGAAATTTCCGTTGGCAACATCTCGTTCGAAGAAGGCGCCAAGATTTCTGTTGGCAGCGCCAATGCCGAAACGCTCAAGGGTGCTGTTGACGGGGTCGCTCTCGAAACGAAGCTGAAGGCTGATAACGTTACGGGCCTCACCGAAGACATGTTCTCCGATGATGCTCTTGCGTTCTTCGATACGAAGCTCACCATCGATTCTGCTACCGGCGAAATCACTGCGACGACCGAAGTCAACGAAGGTTCGTTCACGGCTTACGGTTCCTCGTCGAATGCTCGCGAAATCGGTAAGGCACTCGCTGCCACCAAGGACGGTGCGCTCTTTGACATGCTCCTGACTGCGAACGGCGAACAGGTTGGCCGTACGTACGACTCCCTTGGCAACGATGCGTTCCTGAACGCTCAGAACGCCTCGATCGTCAACACGATCACGATGACGCGTGCCGTTAAGGATCAGGCACAGGGCATCGGCGGCGCCCGCGTTGCCGAAATGGCTGACGGTACGGCTCGCATCTGGGCGACGGGCATTGGTACCTGGGGCGATGTCGACTACGGCAATTCGAGCATCGACAACGACTTCTACGCCGGCCTCGTCGGTGCTGAAGTCGATGTTTGCCCGGCAGCCAAGGTTGGCGTCTTCTTCGGCGCCGGTACGTCCGAGTTCGACGGCGGCAAGAACGGCAAGCTCGAAAGCGACGATATCCACTTCGGTATCTATGCGCAGACGAACATCCAGGATGTTGTCGGTCTGAACTTCGGCTTTACGTACACGCAGCAGGACCGTGAAGGTCATCGCGGCCTGACGATCGGTACGAATACCGCTACCAACAAGATCGACAACGACGCTCAGATCGCTCAGATCTTCGTTGAAGGCGCCTATACGGGCTTCAACACCGCTTCCTACTCTGTAGAACCGTACGTCGGCTTCTCCTGGATGCATGTCCAGAGCGACGACTTCTCGGAAAACGTCGCCGGTGTCGAAGTTGAAACCAACAACGAAAATCAGAACGTCCAGGTTACGACGCTTGGTCTGCGTGGTGCAATTCCGTTCACGGTCGGCTCCGTTGCCATGTCCGTCAAGGGTGATGTGAACTGGATGCACTTCTTCGGCGACACGTCCGCTGAAGCGCTGCTTGGCCTCGGCGGTTCCGGTGTTGCCAAGATCGAAGGCGGTGAGCTTGACAACATGTTCGGTGTCGGTCTCGGCATCGAAGCCCAGCTCACGAAGACCACCACGTTCGGTCTCTCGTACACCGGTGCGTACGACGGCGATGTTTCGTCGAGCGGCCTCTTCGCCAACGTTCGCTTCGCCTTCTAATAAAAAGAAAAATCGAGCAGTCTGACGGACTTCGCATCGCGGACGCAACCGTTGGTGCGAAGTCCCTCTCAGGCGAAAAAATTAAAAATCAACCACCAAAAGGAAATTCAATCCCCCCGAGGCTGTCACCTCGGGGGATTTTTTTACGGCATTGAGAACAATGCGGCTTGCATGTCTTCATTTTCTTTTAGCGGGTTAACGCTTCCCTCCGTTCAAAGAGCAATTTGTTAATCTTTCGGTTGTGTTTGTGCGGGTACAGACGGTAAAGGCGCGGGAGATTTCCAGCATCCCTTGACGCGAAGTCAAGCGGACTGCTTAGCTCGCAACCTCACTTTTTCGATTGAACTAAACGACTGCTCTACGGAACAACCGGAAAGAAGAATGAAGAAGTCTGAAGCTTCTGCTCCAGCCTCTGCGTCATTGTGCGAGCGTCCTTCGAAAGGTTCGATCGAACAGCAGCGCAAGGCCGCCAAAATTCTTTTTGACAAAGGGTTCGGCTACAAGTTGGTTGCCAAGGTGCTCAGCTTGTCGCCGAACACGGTTCGCGACTGGGGGCGCGAATATAAGCGCGGCGTGTTCAGCGATCAGCCCAGCACCATGCGGTGCCGCTATTCCCAGAAGGTAAAAGAGCGAGTACGCGAACTTCGCGCACAAGGGCTGAGTTGGCAGCAAATCTCCGCCGAAACCGGAGTGAACGTCTCGACCTGCCGAAGTTGGGTGTGATCTCATCTTCGCGCAGAGAAACGACAAACCCCGAAGCGCAAGCCTGCATGGTTTGAGGCTGAATGTGATCTTTTTTGTCGTAAGGGAGACTTTCGAGCGCGTTGGCTGTGAAGTCTCCCTCATTGTGCTCAATGGCGCCAGAACGTGCGCGTAAAGAGAATGAGCACGGTAAAGAGTTCGAGACGCCCGAGGAGCATGAGGAACGTGCAGATGCCGAGCTGAATATTCGAGAGACTTGCGAAGTTCCCTGCACTCTCAAGCGACCCGAGTGCAAGCCCGAGGTTCGTGATGCAGGCGTAAGCTGTTGAGAAAGCGTCTATCGGTTCAAATCCCGAAATCATGAGCGAGAGCGAGCCCGCTGCAATCGAAAGCATCCAGACGATCAGGTAGACGCAGACGCCCGCAAAGATGTTGCGGCTCACGACGTAGCCGCCCACTTTCAAAGGCAGAACGGCATTGGGCATCAGGAGATGGCGGAATTCGCGTGACACCTCCTTCAAGAGAATGATGACGCGCACCATGCGGATGCCGCCCCCCGTCGATCCTGCGCAGGTTGCAAAGGCGGCCGAAGCCATGAGAATAAGCGTGAGCGCGGGCGGCATCATCGCGTAGGCGAGGTCGGGATTTGTGTAGCCCGTTGTCGACGCGGTTGAAAAGACGACGAAGGCTGCCGACAAAATCGCCTCCCAGGTCGTTGTTTCGACGCCCGTTCTCAGAAAGTAGAGCGTCATTACGGTTGTGAGTGCGGCGAGCACGCCGAACCAGCCGAGCGTTTCGGGGTCGCGCAGGTAGAGAAAGGGGTTGCGCCGGCGCCAAACCACGAAATGCATTGCGAAGTTGCAGCCGCAGATCGCCATGAAAATCACGGCAACGAGATTGACCGCCTGGCTGTTGAAGTACCCGAAACTCGCGTCGTGCGGACTGATTCCCGAGAGGCTCACGGTCGTCATCATGTGCATGATGGCGTCTTCCCACTCCATGCCGGCCAAGTGGTAGGCGATGGCGCTCGCGACCGAAAGTCCGAAGTAGATCATGTAGAGCGCACGTGCGGTTTCGGCAATGCGCGGCGTGAGGCGCGTCTCCTTGAGCGGTCCGCTCATCTCGGCCTTCATGATCTGCGCGCCCCCGACGCCTAAGAGCGGGAGAATCGCCACCGAGAAGACAATCAAGCCCATGCCGCCGATCCAGGCGAGGAGGCACCGCCAGCCGTTGATCGAGAGGGGCAGGCCTTCGAGGTCGTTCATCATGCTCGCGCCCGTCGTTGTCAGGCACGACATCGTCTCGAAGAACGCCTGAATGAAGCCGTACTGCGGGAGGTAAAGCATGATCGGGAGCGTCGCCGCCGCCGCGATCGACGTCCAAGAGAGCGTCACGACCAGAAAACCGTGCTGCGCGGTCATCTCGCGCTTAAATTTCCAGAAGGCGATCGTGAGGAGAAGACCGATCGAAATGGTCGCGGCCGCCGACTGCGCGAAGACGAAGTCGGCGCCGTCGGCTTTGTAGAGGCTCACGCCGTACGGAATCAGCATCACGGCGCCGAACCAAATGAGAACGGGGCCGAGTACGTGCAGTACGGGGCAGATGAGGTAGGTGATGATCGATGCGTTCATGGACGGTCGCGTTCGGCGCTAGCGGGCACCTGCCGAGAAGCAAAGCGCCGATGCGCGCAGCTCGCGGTACGCATCGGCTCGGCCGATTGGGCTTCGTTTATCTCGGGGTGCGGGACTGCTTCTTAGGAGGAAGCGAACCGCTTGCGCGTGCTGCGCGTTATTTCACTTCGTGCGTCTCGGCGTCCTCTTCTTCTGCACCGAGCATGTCGATTTCATCGAACGTGTAGAAGGGCATCTTCGCAGGCCACGCGATGAGCTCGTCCTCGGAGAGCGCCGAGAGCGCCGCCGGACCGAGGCGCGCGGAATTGACCGCATAGTTGAGCTTGGCGTACACGTTGACGAGATCGTGCTTGAGAATGTACTCGGCGGTTTCTTCGTCCGGATGTTCTTCGAGCTTGTCGAGCGCTTCCTGAAGCGCCTCGGCCGCGTCGCTGAGCGTTGCTTGGATCCATTGAGCGGAAATATCGGACATCGGAAGAATCTCCAAAGAGGTTGTCGCGCGAATAAAACGAACACCCGTTCGCGTGCTTTGTCGGTTGGGTTGCCGATCCCGCGGCGGTTGTCACTGCCGTCATTGTAGGGCTTCGAGCGGGTCGCGCCAAGAAGATGCCGGGGTTGCCGGGCGGCGAGCGGCGCGAAATTCACACTTAAGGTTCCGGCGCTAGTCTTCGAGAAATTCAATCCACAGAAAATGCGGCCGGCCACGCCTATTGGGCAAGTGCCGGCCCGGAATCGATTCTTTTCCCTGAGGCCGAACATGCCCAAAAGCAAAGCCGCCCCCCGTCGGGCCAAGAAGCTCGAGCAGCGCCGCGAAAAGAGCGCGCAGCGTCTGCAGAACGTGAGCTACACGTTCCTACTCGATACGCTTCGCGAAGCGCTCAACAACCGCTTCTACGAAGAGCAGGGCTTCCCGCATCTCGAAATTCTTGCGGCCAACTACAACGGTCCCGTTCGCCACGGCAACCTCGCCGACTATGTCGAACTGCAGGATATGTTTATCGGCTTCTCCTATGCGCTCGCCGCTGCCATTCGCCGCAACGCCCCCTATTCGATGGAGGAGCGCGAAGACCGCGTCGCGGGCGTCGCCTACACGATCGCTGCGACTCTGCTCAATATCCGTCCCGACTATAAGGATGACTCGGGCTGGATGGGCGCGGGCGTCATCGATGCCATCCGCGAACGCTGGGGGCGCGCCAAGATGAGTCAGGCGGGTATCGATATCACGAACCGCTACATGGATCCGCGCATCCTCTGCTCGCTCTTTGCGATGGACTTCGTGATGACCTTCCTCGACCTCACGGGCGAACTCGCTCAGATGGGGGGCGACAAGGTGATTTCGGTCACCGAATGCAAGGACGCGATCGTGACGATTTATACGGGCTTCACGACATCGAACCTTGCGCTCGCGGGCGACCGACTGCCCGATCTCGAGGAGCTCTTTGCCGAAAACGCCGTTACAGACGACTTCCGCAAGACCTATCCCGATTGGAAGCCCGAAGACGCCGACGCGCTCAATGTCGAGCGCATGGGCTTTAACTCGGTGAGCGAAGAGGATATGGCCTTTATGGCGTCGCTGCTCTCCAATTCGAACTTCATGCACGACATGCGCGTGCTCTATACGGCTGCGGGGTCCGCTGACGTGCCGCAGGGCAAGCGCGAAGAAATCGTCATGGGCTATGCGCTTCGCGACGGTCCCCGCTGCCGCAAGGCCTTTGCCGAAGGGCGCGATCCGACGGAAGAAGAAATGGACCGCGACGCCGAAGTGATCAACGGCATCGTCATGCAGATGGTGCGCTCGGGCGGCATCGATTTCGGCGCTCAAAACGAAGAGGCGTCGGTGGGCGCCTACAAGTTCGCCTCGAGCGAAGCCGAAGAGACCGCCTTTGCGCCGAGCACCGCTGCTTCGACCGATGCCGACACGATCGCCGCGCTCGTTCGCGAGGCGCGCGAAGCCAACGAAAAGCGTAGCCGCGGCGAACTCGCCGCGGCCGACGCCGGACAGGCCGCCGTCGAGGCGCTTGTGAAGGCCGCGGTGAAGCGCGAAACGGAGAAGTCCGCCGAGAAGAAGGACGACGGCGAATAAGTCGGTCCTTCACGCAAATTGCGCCAAAAAGAATCGGGCGACGTGTTGATCACGCCGCCCGTTCTTTATGGCTTAACTCGATGGCTGGTGGTCTCGATTGTTGCTGACGCACGCGAGATCAGCAGATCGCCTCAATGGCTTCCGAGAGCTCGAGCCAGCGCATTTCGAGCGCTTCGACCTTGGGGGCGAGTTCGCCGTGTTCGCGCAGGGTCTTGGCGACCAAGTCCTGGTCCGAGCCGTTGTAGAACTCGGGGTCTGCGAGCGTGGCGTCGAGTGCGCGGAGCTTTTCGCTCGCCTGGGCGAGCGCCTTTTCGACGGCGTCGAGCTCTTTCTTCAAGGGCTTACGCAGTTCCGCAATGCGCTGACGCTCCTGCGCCTCAAGGCGGCGCGCTTCCTTCTTGTTGACGACAGGCTGCGGCCCCTTGTCGTTCTTCTCGAGCTTTTCGCCTTCGCGCTGCGAGCGTTCGGCCTGCGCCGTCGTGCGGCGATGTTCGAGCACGAGCTTCGCGTAGTCGTCAAGGTCGCCGTCGTAAGGTTTCACAAGGCCGTCGTGCACGAGCCAGAGTTGGTCCGTGACGGCGCGAAGCAGATGTCGGTCGTGCGAAACGAGGAGCACCGCGCCTTCGAAGGTCGAGAGCGCCATCGTGAGCGCCTCGCGCGTTTCCATGTCGAGGTGGTTGGTCGGTTCGTCGAGAACAAGGAGGTTCGGCTTCTTCCACGCAATGAGTGCGAGCGCCAAACGCGCCTTCTCGCCGCCCGACATGGGCTTGACGGGGCTCGTGGCAAGGTCGCCCGAAAAGCGGTAGGTGCCGAGATGATCGCGCAGTTCCTGCTCGCGCGTATCGGGCGCCAAGCGCTTCATGTGCTCGAGCGGCGTTTCGTCGAGCCGCAGCTGATCGAGCTGGTGCTGCGCGAAGTAGCCGATTTCGAGCCCCTGGCCGCGGCGAAGTTCCCCCGCCATGAGCGGAAGTTCTCCCACGATCGCTTTGATGAGCGTGGACTTGCCCGCGCCGTTGACGCCCAAAATGCCGATCCGCTCGCCCGAACGAATGCTGAACGTCACGTCCGACAAGACGCGGCGCTCGCCGTAACCGACGGCAAGGCCTTCGGCGTCGACCAAGTGTTCGGGAAGGCGTTCGGGCTTAAAGAATTCGAAGCGCCACTCGCGCTTGGCGCGCACGGGTTCGACCGCCTGCAGGCGCTCGAGCATCTTGATGCGCGACTGTGCCTGGCGGGCTTTGGAGGCTTTGTAGCGGAAGCGCTCGATGTAGCTCGTGAGGTGCGCGGCCTGCGTTTCGTAGGCTTTTCGTGCGGCGTCCTGCTGGCGGAGCTTTTCGATGCGCGCGGCTTCAAACTGCGTGTAGTTCCCGGCGTAGCGCACGATGGTGCCGTCTTCGATCGACCAGATCGTCGAGACGGCGCGGTCGAGAAACTCGCGGTCGTGCGAAATGATGACGACCGTCGACTCGACGTGGCGCAGCCAGTTTTCGAGCCAGATGAGCGAATCAATGTCGAGATGGTTGGTCGGCTCGTCAAGGAGCAGCAGGTCGGCGGGTCGCATCAGTGCGCGTGCGAGCGCGATGCGGTTGCGCCAGCCGCCCGAAAAGTCGTAGACGAGTCGTTCGCCGTCGGCCTGCGAAAAGCCGAGACCGGCAAGAATCGTCCGCGCCTGGGCGGCGACCGCCCCTTCGTTCACTTCGGCGAGCTGCGCGTGTGCGGCGGCAAGCGCCATTTCGTCGCCGCTCGCCTCTGCGGTGCGAAGCGCTTTGCGGGCGGCAACGAGGGGCGCGTGGCCCGAGAGCACGAATTCAAGCGTCGTGACGTTTTCCGCCACAAAGCTCTGCGCCACATGCGCGATTCGGTCGGACGCGGGCGCGTCGATTTCGCCGTCTTCGGGCGAGAGGTCGCCCAAGACGGCCGCAAAGAGCGTCGACTTTCCGCAGCCGTTGGGGCCGACGAGCCCCACGCGTTCGCCGGGCGCCGCCGTGAGGCTCGCGCCTTTATAGAGCAGGCGTGTGCCGCGCATGAGCGCGAGGTTCAAAAGACGAAGCATCGATCGCGCCTCAGCTGAAATATGCGCGCAGATCTTCGGCGCGGGCCATGAAGACCTGGTCGTCGCCGCCCGAAACGGTGAGCCACGTGAGGGGCAGCCCCGGGTACATCGCCTCAACGGCTTCAAGGCCGTCGCCCACTTCAACGATGATCATGCCGTTTTCGGTGAGGTGGTCCTTGGCTTCGCGCAGAATGCGGCGAACGACGTCCATGCCGTCGTCGCCCGCGCCGAGAGCGAGTGCGGGCTCGTGGCGGTATTCGGCGGGGAGCCGCGCCATCGAGGCCGTCGTGACGTAGGGCGGGTTCGTGATGATGAGCTCGAACCGGCGGCCTTCGAGCGAGGCGAAGAGGTCGCCCTGAACGAGCTCGAGGTCGTCCTCGAGTCCGTAGTCGCGGCGGTTGATCTTGGCAACTTCAAGCGCATCGGCCGAGATGTCCGAGCCCGTCACGCGCGCATTCGGGAACGTCCCCTGCGCGAGAATCGCAAGACACCCCGAGCCCGTGCAGAGGTCGAGCACCGATTCGACTTCGTACGGATCGTCAATCCAGGGGGCGAGGTCCTCTTCGAGGAGCTCGGCGATGTAGGAGCGCGGAATGAGCGCGCGCTCGTCAATGTAGAAGCGATGCCCCGTGAGCCAGGCTTCCTTTAGGAGGTATGCCGTCGGGGTCTTGTCGTGCACGCGGCGGTCGATCAGATGCACGAGGCGCACGAGTTCGTTGTGCGTGAGCGCGGCGTCGAAAAACGTTTCAAAGCGCTCAAAGGGGAGCTTGAGCGCGCGGCAGATCAGGAAGGACGCCTCTTCGGCGGCGTCGGGCGAGCCGTGGCCGTAGGAGAGGTCGGCATTTTCCATTTCCGTGATCGCCCAGCGGTAGAGGTCGCGGATCGTCTTGAGATTGTGAATCGGATCGTCAAGGAGCGGCGCGGTTTCGTACATGAATGTGTTCTCCCGATTGTGCTTGGCTTGCCGCTTTTGGGCGCAGTGCTTGCCCGCGCTGTCCCAAGGCGGGTCTGCGAGCGGCGGCTCGCCTGCAAACGCGCCCCGCAGGCGCGTGAATTCAAAGGAATCGCGGCATTATAGCGAAGGGGCCGACGCCGCTGAATCCGCCCTATGCCTACTCGAAAAACGCGGGTGCGCGGCACGAACGGCGACTCGTCCGAGCGCCTTTGCTACAATGCGCCGCATTGAGAAGACCACTCGCTTTTCAAGGGATAACACTAATAAAAGCGAGCCTCGCAGCCGGGCGTCGACCGGCTTTTCCATCTCAGAAAGAAATGGTTCGCGCGCGTGCATGCGCACGAACCGGCTATGCCGCCGCTCTTGGGTTCGTCCGGAACCCGTTCCCGCAACTCCTCCTCCCGAAAACGTCTCTTTCCGTGCGTCTCGCCCAGATAAAACTTGCCGGCTTCAAAAGCTTCGCCGATCCGACGCTCATCGAGCTCAAGGACGCTTTTACGGGCGTCGTGGGCCCGAACGGCTGCGGCAAGTCGAACATCATCGACGCCGTACGTTGGGTGCTCGGTGAAGGGCGCGCGAGCGAGCTGCGCGGCTCGAGCACGATGACCGACCTCATTTTTTCGGGGTCGGCGACGCGAGCGCCGATCGGCCGCGCCATGGTCGAACTCGTGCTCGACAACAGCGACGGCACCGTGAAGGGCCCGTGGGCGGCTTTTGCCGAACTCTCGGTGCGCCGCGTCGTGACGCGCGACGGGACGTCGGCCTATTTCATCAATCACCAGCAGGTGCGCCGGCGCGACGTCCAGGAAATCTTCATGGGCACGGGGCTCGGCCCCAAGAGCTACGCGATCATCTCGCAGGGGATGGTCACCGACTTCATCAAAGCCAAACCCGAGGAGCTGCGCGGCTATATCGAAGAAGCCGCGGGCGTGTCGCTTTATAAAGAGCGGCGCCGCGAGACCGAGACGCTTTTAAGAGGCACGCGAGAGAACCTCGATCGCGCGGGCGATCTGCAGGTTGTGAAGCAGCAGGAAATCGATCGGCTGCGCGCCGAAGCGGAAACGGCCGCACGCTGGAAGGCGCTCGAAGCGCAAAAGCTTCGGTCGGAATCGCTCTGGTACTTCCTGCAGTACGAAGAGGCGCGCCGGGCCGCCGAAGAGGCGCGCGCGGCGGTGGCGAAAAACGAAAACGAGATCGCGCAGAAGAAGGCGGCGCTCGAAGAGGCCGATCTTGAGCGTGAGCAGCTCGAAGCGGCCGTGCTCGACGCCACAGGGCGCCACGAGAGCGCCGCCAAGGCGCTCGCCGAAGCTGAGAAGGCGCTCGCGCGTCTCGAGGGCGAACTCAGGCACCTGCTCGAGAAGCGGCGGCTTGCCGAGCGCTCGCTCGCTGAAGCGGAGGCGACACTCGAAGAAAAGCGCGCTGCGCTCGAGAAAATCGACGATGAGCTCGAAGCGGCCGCGGCCGCCGCCGTCGAACTCGAAGAGACGCTCGCCGAGCTCGAAGAGGCGTCGCTGCGCGAAGAGGCGGCACTCGAAGCCGCGCGCGAAGACGAGCGCAAAACGGCGGAAGCGGCAGCGGCGCTCTCGACGAAGCTCGAGCGTGAACGGCGAGTGGCGGCCGAGCGCGATGCCAAGTACGCGGCCGAGCGCGCGCGCCTTGAAGAGCTCGAACGGCGCGCCAAAGGGTTCGATGCCGAGCGCGAAGCGCTCGAAAAGCCCGACGAGGCGCTTCTAGAAGAGGCCGAAGAAACAGCCGAAGTCGCCGCAGCGCTTGCCGAAGAGGCGGCTGAAGCACGCGAAGCGGCCGACGCGGCGCAAAGCGACGCACACGACGCGCTCGAGGCGGCGAACGAAGCTTACTTTTCAACGCTCTCGAAACTCAAAGCGCAGAGCGCCACGCTCGAGACGCTCGAAGCCGTTCAGGCGCAGGCCGCGCAGTCGGACCGCGCACGCGACTGGCTCGAAGAAACGGGGCTCATCGGCATGCCCGAACTCGCGCGCACAATCGACGTTGAGCCCGCGTGGGTGACGGCGCTCGAAGCCGTGCTCGAAAAGCACGTGCGCGCGATGCTTTTGCGCGACCTGCGAACCGTTGCGGGCTTCGCTGAGGCACGTCCGCCCGTTCGTGCGGTCTTTGTCGCGCCCGTCGACGGGATCGGTGCGCGCCTGGGGGCCGTGGGTGAGGCGCAGGCGGCCGACGCCGAGCGCGCGAATGCTTCGAAGGAAAGCAAAACGCACCTTGTTCTTCAGAACGGTGCCTCGGTGCCGAAGCTTCTCCAATTCGTGCGCGTCACGGACGCCGAAGGCGACGCGGCGGCCGCCGGCGCGCGTGCGGCGCTCGCCGCCTGGCTCGCGCACACGGGGGCGGTCGAGAGTCTTGCCGAAGCGATGCGTCTTCGCAGTGCTTTGGGCGACGCCGATCGACTCGTGACGCCCGCGGGCGACGTCGTCACGCGCGCGTCCATCAGTTTTTGGGCCGACGACGATCCGTCGCTCTCGATGCTCTCGCGCGAGCAGGACATCCGGCGCGCAGCCGAAATGCTCGAGCGGCTCGAAATCGAGTCGGGCGAAAAGGACGACGCGCGAAAGCGCGCCGCCGATGCGCTCGAATCGGCCAAAGAGCGCGCACAAACCACAAAGCGCATGGCCGCAATCGCGCAGGAGCGCCTGCAGGCAGCGCGAGCGGCCCGCGGGGAACTTTTACGCGCCAAGGCGGAATATGAACGGCGCGAGGCGGATCTGAAGCTCTCGCACGAAGCGCTCTTAAAGGAGGTGGATGCAAAGCGCACCGCCGTCGACGAAGCGATGGCGCTCGCCGAGGAGGCGCTCGACGCGCTTGACGCACTCGAGCGGGAGGCCGTACGCGCGCAGGATGCCGAGCGTCGTGCGCGCGAGCGGCGCGCGGGGCTTGAGCGTGACGCGCTTCGCAAGTCGCACGCGCTTTCGTTAAAGCGGATGGCCTTAAACGAACGCCAGGCGCAACGGCGTTCCCTCACGACGCGCCGCACCGACATTGCGGCCGACATCGAGCGCGAAGAAAAGCGAGCGGCCGCCGCACGCGCCGAACTCGAAGAGAATGTCGACACGCGCGTTGAGGCGACGATCGAAAGTCGTCTTCTCGAACTCGATGCGCTCGAAAAGGCCGAGCGCGCTGCCGCGCAGGCGCTTGCGCTCGCCAAAGAGAAGGCTGCCGCCAACGAGCGGATCGCGAGAACGCTGCGCGAGCAGATTCTGCCGCTCACGGAGTCGCTCGGCGACCTGCGCGCAGCCGCGCAGCAAAACGAGACGCTGCGCGATCAGTTTTCCGCCCGAATGGACGAGCTCGGCGCCGATTGGACGGCGATGGCCGTGCTCGCGCAGACGCGCGGCGTCAAGGCCGTGACGGTACGTAACGAAGTCTCGCGCTTCATGAACGAAATGGCCACACTCGGCCCGGTCAACCACGCCGCGCTCGACCACCTCAAGGCAGCCGAAGACGCTTACAAAGCGACCGCCGCTCAGATGGCCGACCTCGAGCAGGCGATCGCGACGCTTGAAGCGGCGATTCGAAAAATCGACCAGGAAACGCGCGCTCGCATTCGCGAGACGTTCGAAGCGGTGCGCGCACATTTTGCCGAGTGCTTCCGCGTGCTTTTCGGCGGCGGTCGGGCAGAACTCGTGATGACAGGCGAAGAGATTCTCTCGGCCGGGATCGAAGTGATCGCGCAGCCGCCCGGGAAGCGCAACGCCTCGGTGAAGTCGCTCTCCGGGGGCGAGCAGACGTTGACCGCGACCGCGCTCGTCTTTGCAATGTTTCGCCTCAATCCCGCCCCCTTCTGTCTCCTGGACGAAGTCGACGGGCCGCTTGACGAGGCCAATCAGGCGCGTCTCGCATCGCTTTGCCTCAAGATGGCCGAAGCGACGCAGTTTCTCATCATCACGCACAACCGCATCACGATGGAGTTCGCGACGTCTTTGATCGGCGTCACGATGAAGGAGCCCGGCGTCTCGCGCGTCGTGAGCGTTGATATTGACGAGGCGGTGAGCTACGCCCAAAACGCGAAAGCCCGGCGTTTGCCGGGCTGATCAACCGTTTGCTGGAGACCGTTTCTACCTAAGGCGCCGCTCTCGCTTCGGCGCCTTTGGGGGAATATGGGAGGGCGGTTGCGACGCTTTAGTGTTCGCCGGCCTTGTTGAGAACGGCGAACATGTCTTCAAGATACATGCGGGCGCGTTCGACGGGCGACATCGCAAGCGCGAGTTCGGCGTTGCACGCTTCGATCGAGATCGGCAGCCCCGGGAGGTGCTTCAGAAGCGTCGTGAGGTCGCCCGCGCCCGTGCCCGGCGACAGACGGAAGTTGCGCGCCTGATAGAGGATGCCGTCCATGTCCTTGGGCTTGTCGGCCGTGAGGTCGCACATCTGGCAGTACTTGAGCGAGCCCTTCGGCAGCGCATCAATGTCGGCGTAGTCGTTGTCGGCGCGATAGAAGTGAATCGGGTCGACGAGCACGCCCGCATTCGGACGGTTGACGCGCTTCATGGCGTCGCCCGCCTGCTTCACGGTCGAGATGTCGCACCAAGGCATCGGTTCGATCGAGAGCGAGAGCCCGTAGGGATGGGCGATTTCGCAAAGTTCGGCGAAGTTGTCGAGGAAGCGTTCATAGTTGGGGTCGTTAGCGGCGACGAGCACGTCGGTGGCGCCCAGGCGCGCACCCGTTTCGAAGAAGGGCTTCCAGTTGATCGCGCGGGTGTCGGGCTTCACGCGCAGGATTTCCACGTCAAGCACCTTCACGCCCGTCGCCTTGAGGTTGGCTTCGACTTCGCGCACCATCGGCGTGTCGCCGATCATGTCCCACTGCGTTTCGGTGGGCGTGGCAGGCACGAGGCGAATGCCGACGTGGCTGTAACCTGCCTTTGCGGCGCAGAGCACCTGGTTCGCGGGCGAGACGTCGAGCACCGTGAGCGCGGCGAGACTGATCGGGCGCGGCAGCTTGAGGGGCTCGAACTTCACGTCCTTCAGTGCCTTCGGGGCGACGGCGGCGTGCGCGCTCCCGGAAAAAGCGCCCATGGAACCGGCGGCCAGACCGGCGGCGGCCGCGTTGCGAAGGAAGCTGCGACGGGTGAACATGATTGTTTCTCCTTGGGGTTGCGTTCGCGAATGCGCGTGCTTTTCGGGGACTGCGCTCGGCGCTTCTCTGCCCGGGCGGCGCGTTCGGTTGGGTTTCGCGCGGGTGCTTCTTTACTCGCGCAGGTCGAGAAAAATGGTAGTTCGACCTGGTTATTACGGATACATGCCGCGGACGGTATCCGAGGTTTGTAAGAGGGTATTGGGAGAAATCGCATCAAAAAATGATGCGAAAAAAAAAGCCGATTTCGGCGAACCGAAATCGGCTGAGAACCTCAAATAAACCTCTTCAGAGCCCGAGACAGGTTGAGGCCCCGGCAGAGGATTGCCCGAGCGCGTTGTCGAAGCGAACCGTACGGCGCAAAGGAGGAGGGAATCGCCGCGCATACGCTGAAATGAACGGACGGGACTTGGCGCACCGGGAAGAATCCGTCACAGGAGCAAAAGAGCGGATTCTTCCCGTTTCAAAGTGCTTCAATGCACTTCAGAAGTGCGTGGCGTCGATCAGGCTTCCTTGTAGCCCGTGACGTACTTGCCGGCCATGTAGCCGGACGTGTGGGCAAAGCCGCAGGCGTTTCCGCCGCAGTAGAAGGCGCCGTGAACGCCCGCCACCGTTTCGCCGGCCGCGTAGAGACCGCCCACGGGCTTCATATCCCAGCCGAGCACTTCGAAGTGTTCGGTGACGCGCACGCCGCCGCAGGAGAGGTTGTTCCACGGGAACATGCGGATCATGTAGTACGGGCCCTTTTCGAGCTTCCACTGCTGGTCGGTGCGGCCGAACTGGTTGTCGACCTTCGTTTCGACAGCCTTGTTCCAAGTGGCGATCTGCTTTTTGAGGCCTTCGAGATTGACGCCGCTCTTTTCGCAGAGCTCTTCGAGCGTGTCGCACTTCCAGAGGTTTTCACCCTTGGCGAATTCGGCTTCAACGCGTTCGGCGGACCAGGAGGGCAGACCCACGAGGGCGCCGAGCTTGATCGACTTCAGCGTGCGATCCCAAGTTGCCTGGTCGGCGAGGACGTAGTGGCAGCCGTCGGGATTGAGCGCAAGCTTCGGGGTGACGTGGCAGATGCCTTCCTTTTCCGTTACGAAGCGCTGACCGTTCTTGTTCACGAGAATGCCGCCGTGGTTCGTGATGAACCACCAACGGCAGTAGGGGCCGTTGCGCCCGTGCGTGACGATGCCGCAGGGGTAGGAGGCGATGTACTGCATGTGCGAGAGCGGCACGCCGATGTCGCGCACGGCGATCATCATCGCTTCGCCGTCGTTCGAGGGACCGCCGATCGCGACGCCCTTGCCGGCAACGCTCGGGACCCAGCGGTCGAGCGATTCGGGCGAACCGGTGATGCCGCCCGTGGCCATGATGACGCCCTTCTTGGCTTCGACCGTGATTTCCTTGCCGTCGGGACCGGCCACGGCAACGCCGAGAACGCGGTTGGCCTTTTCATCGAAGAAGAAGCGCTTGAGGCCGCGGTGGTGTTCGATCTTGAGGCCGCGTTCGTTGAGCTGCTTGACGAGGCAGTCGATGTAGTCGCGCCCCTTGAAGGTTTCCTGGCGGTGCGCGCGGGTGTTCGTGTGGCCGGCATAGGGTTCAAGGTGGAAGGCCGCGAGTCCGTGGTCGGCGAGCCAGTCGAAGGCTTCGCCCGAGTGCTTCGTGAAGCCGTAGACCGGTTCCTTAAGCGACATGTAGTTGCCGTAGGCCATGATGTCTTCGGCAAAGGCTTCCCAGGAGTCCTTGATCTTCGGATCGGCCTTCTGCGCCTTCGTGCCGCAGGCCGTGAAGAGACCGCCGCAGAGGCACGTGGCGGTATGGTAGGGCGACGCGCCCTTATCGAAGATGGCGACCTTCGCGCCCGCATCGTGCGCCTGGCAGGCGGCCATCATGCCCGCGCCGCCGCAGCCGAGAATAACAACATCGACCGACTGATCCCACTTGGCGGGAGCGGGGTTCGAGGTGCTCGCGGCACGAGCGGCGAGCGGAAGCGCAGCGGCGGCGGAAGCGGCGGCAGCGCCGAGGAAATGACGGCGGGAAAGATCGGTATGAGACATGATTATTCCCCCTTCATCTTGATGTTGAACGTGTGGCAGTCATTGCATTCGAAGCGGGGCTTGGCATGCATCGAATGGCAGTTGGAGCAGTTGGGTTCACCGCGGTGGGACGCATGGGGATTGGGCGTCATCTTGGCGGTGCGCTCGGCAATCTTTTCATAGGATTCGTGGCAGCCGAGGCAGGTCGTCTTGGCCGGCGCGGCAAACTTGCCGTCGGCGTGGCACGTGCTGCAGGGCAGGCTCGCGTGCGGGCCCGCGGCTGTGGTCGGAGCGGCAGCGACGGCGCCCGAAGCGGCGCCGATCATGGCGGCAAGGCAAAGGCCGCCGAGCATCTGTTTGAAGTTCATGGCTTTCTCTCTTTTGGGAAGCGTTGAGGTCTCGCTTGGAAAGCGCTTCTCGGGTCGTGCGGGTCTCCTGAGCTCGAACGACGGGCGGCGAGTCTCGTTTGCCGCGGCTTGCGCTCGAAAGCACTTTCTGCGCAAGGAAATGTTAAGAAACGCTTCAGAAAGGCAATACCGCCCGCGGGCGGTATTCGTGAGCTGTGAGTGAATCCCGCACGACGCATAGTTCGGTGATCCGTGCGCGGCTGCGTCAGGGCGCTCAGTGACGGACTTGCGGCCAAAGTGCCCGAAGCGTCGGGCGCAGGGCGACCTCAGCGGTCGGTATTGCGCATCGCAAAATGTGCGGCCGATCGGCCGGCGGTGCGCCCGAAGACGATGCAGTCGGTGATCGACGCGCCGCCGATGCGGTCGTGTCCGTGCACGCCGCCCGTGGTTTCGCCCGCTGCGAAGAGTCCCTCGATCGGGCGGCCCGAACGGTCGAGCACGGCTGCCCGGGTGTCGATTTCAATGCCGCCCGAGGTGTAGTGCACGGAAAAGCGCTCGAGCCCGTAGTAGAACGGCGGCTCCTCAATGCGCGTGCCGATCAGGGGGACGTTAAAGACGTCGTCCCAGCCGCGGTCGACCGCGCGGTTCCAGTCGTCGATCGTCTGCTTGAGTACGTCGGCACGCATCTTCATGCCGAACGCGGCTTCTTCAAGCGAATTGGCTCGCTGCACGATGCCTTGGTCGAGCTTCGTGCCGAGCGTGGCCCCTTTGGGCGTCGAGCTGTCGGAGAGCGCCCACATGATGCCTTCGGGCTGCTTGAGAATTTCGCCGCGCAGCTCCCGAAAGAGAAGGCCCGTACGCGCGAAGCGCCGCCCCTCTGCGTTGAGCCAGATCTCGCCGCCGACAAAGTTGAGAAGCCGGCCTCCCGAGTACGGCATGATCTGAATGTCGGCCATGCCGATCAAGCCGGCGCCGAGCGCTTCGGCCATGCGGATGCCGTCGCCCGTCGCGCCGTCGAACATGTTGCCCGTGGGGTTCGCAGTGGTTGCAAACCGAGCGGGCACATCCGGCGCAAAGCGCCGACGCATCGCCAAATTCGCGCCGAAGCCGCCCGTGGCGAGCACGACGGCGCGCGCGGGGATGATGCGGACGTTCTCCTGGGCTCTCTTTTCTCGTTCGGCCGCGTTCGGTTCGCTCATCGCGTGAGCGAGGCGCTGCGTGCTTGGATCGGGTGTGTTCGCTTCGTCTGCAGTCGTATGGTTCAGTACCGATTGCTGCCGCACCTTGAGGCCCGCCGCACGGCCGTCGGGCGTCCGAACGATCTCGAGCGCTTCCGTTTCAAAGCGGATTTCGACACCCAAGGCGCGTGCACGCCGCATGAGCGCGCGTACGTAGTCGAGTCCGGCCTGCGAGGAGCCTGTCGATACGTTGCGCCGTGCGGGCGAACCCACCGCCTGAAAGACTTCGGGCGACCAATCGACGCCGAGCGCCGCGAGCCAGCAGAGCGCGTCCCAGCTCTCTCTCGCGACCTTTCGTGCAAGCTCGGGCTTCACCGTGTCGCCGCCCGCTTCAAGCATGTCGCGGTAGAAGGATTCGACCGCCGCATCGCTCGGGCGATAGGCCGAGAGTTCGGCCGCGTCGAGGGCTTCGAGCGTTTCGAGGCGCCTCTGCGCGGCAGTCGCCTCTTCGGTGGCGTCCGGCGCGTCAGGGAGCGCCGCCGCAAAGGAGCCGGATGACACGAGTCCGTGTCCGCCCGCGACCGGGAGCTTTTCGAGCACCACAACGCGGCGCGCGCCCGATTCGCGTGCGGCAACGGCGGCGGCGAGTCCTGCGAGACCCGAACCCGCGATAAGGACGTCAATCGGCGTTTCGTCAGCTGCCGAGGCAAGGGGCGCACTCAGAAGCGGCAGCACCGGGAGCATTCTTGCGGCGCCCGCCAACGCCGAAAGACGCGTGACGCGCAAAAAGAGCGCTCTGCGCGCGGCGTTCGTCATGGCGCGTCGTCCTTCTTGACGCTGAAGCCCGATTCGTAAGCGAGGCGAATGAGTTCGGCGGGCGAGTGTACGCCGAGCTTCGCAAAGGCGTTCGCGCGGTGCATCTTGACCGTGCTCACTTCGAGCCCGAGCTCGCGCGCGATCACCTTGTTCGGGTGATTCTCGAGAACGGCGAGCACCACTTCGCGCTCGCGCGGCGTGAGCGCCTCAAAGCGTCCGAGTTCGTTCGAGGTCTTTGCGCGTGCGGCTTCGGCCGCCATCGCGGCCGTGACCGCCTGCGAAACCTTCTGCAGAAACACCATCGGGTCGACGGGTTTTTCGAGAAAGTCCGTTGCCCCGTGGCGGACGGCGTGCACGGCCATGGCGATGTTGCCGTGCGCCGATAGAAAGAGGATCGGCAGCTTCACGCCGCGCTTTTCGAGCTCGAGCTGCACCTCGAGCCCCGTCATGTCGGGCATGCGCACGTCGAGCACGATGCAGCCCGGTGCCGAGAGATCGTCCTCGGCGAGAAAGGTCTTGCCGCTCGCGTACTTGGCAACGTCCCAGCCCATCGTCTTGAGTAGGAGCTCGAACGAGTCGGCGAGCGCTTCGTCGTCGTCAACAAGTCGAATGATGGGTTTCTGCATGGCTGTGGTCCTTGTGGTGTAGGTCTGCGAGAGGGTCTTTTGCTAATGGTCTTTTGCGCCGGCTTTCGGCGCCGTTTCGATTGGCTCGTCGCCTTCAAGGGCGTCGAAGACCACGCGCACGGCGAGTCCGTGGGGCGAGCGCCGTTCGATTTCGAGCTTTGCGCCGTGTTCGTCAACGATATGCCGCACGATGGCGAGACCGAGTCCGAGGCCGTCCTCCTTGACGCTTTCGCTCACGTGCTTCATGCGCTCGAACGCTTTTTCGTCGATCGCCGGGCCGTTGTCGAGCACTTCGAAAACGATTGTCGCGTTATTGTCGTTCGCAGCCGTTGGCTGCAGTCGAATGGCAACGCGCGGCGTTTCCTCGGGGGCGATCTCAGCGGCGGCCGCCGCGGCGTTCTTGAGAATGTTGAGCATCAGCAGCTCAATTTCAAGCGGATCGCCTTCGATCATGAGCGGCACTTCAGCGGTCGTCTGTACGAATTCGACGCGGGCTCGGTACTTTTCGGCCGATCGCTTCGCGTTTTCAAGTGCCGTCGCGAGCGACCGCCGCAAATCGAGCCGAACCGCTTCACGGCGCTTTTTCTTCGCGTAGCCGCGTACGCGGTCGATGATCTGCGCAATGCGCAGCGACTCCTTTTCCGCGCCCGCGAGCGCCTGCGCGAGGACGGGATCCTGCTCGAGGTCCGAGTCGCCCGAGGCGGCAAGCCGCAGGCGGATGATCGTCATGTAGTTGCGTACCGATCCGATCGGCTGCTTCAATTCGTGCGCGATCATGGCGCAAAGCTGACTCACGGCGCCCATGCGCTCGAGTTCGGCGACGCGCTCGCGCATGCCGGCAGCGCGCGCTTCGAGTTCGCTTTGCGTTTTCATCGCTTGGCGTAGCTCGGCCGTGCGTCGGTCAACGAGGCGCGAGAGACGGATTTCGGAGAGAAGCAGGAGAAGGAGAGCGCCCAAGCCCGCGAGGATCTCCCACTGAAAGCGCCGCCAGATGTCGGCGGGCCGCCAGCTCGCGAGGTATGCCCAGGGGCCGAGCCGCAGCTCCCGGAAAAGCGTCTGGATGCCGCGCAGGTCGCTCGTGCCCATCCAGGCGTGCCGTCCGGGTTCGGCCGCGCGTGAGAGGAGCGCGAGCGTGAGGCGTCTCGAGATCTCGGGCGGCGTCCAAGGGAGAACGCCCGCAATCAGGTCGGGGTAAAGGGACGTCGAATAGCGGCAGGCAATCTCGCCCTCTGTGCGCTCGGCGACGACTTTGAGGCGTCCCGGGGCGAGGAGGCCGATCGATTCGGCCTGTTCGAGCGCGCATGCGGGCACGATGCCGACGTCTGCCGCCCCCGTGAGAACGGTCTCGAAGACGTCCGGCATGCCAAAAGAAAGGAAGTCGACGCGGCTGAAAAATTGGAGGCTTTCGAACCCGGCTTCGCGCAAAGCCATCCGTGCGGCAAGCCACCCGTCGATCGCTCTCGGCGTCGTCGCGGCGGCGCGCAGTCCCTGGAGGCTTTCAATGGTCGAAAGCTCGGCGCGGTCTGCGCGCACGACAAAGGCTGCACCGACCGAGGCTGCGGACGAACGAGCCCAGACGGTTTTGCGCGTGGCGATCGGGTGCGCGCCGATCTCTTCGAAAATTTGGCCGAAGTCGCCCGCCGGCATGATCACGAGATCGGGGCGCAGCCGGCCGATGTCGCTCGTGAGCGTAAGCGAGGACATGCGCTTGAGCTGCGGATCAGCTTCGGGAAACTCTCGGCGAATCGCCTCGAGCGCAGGTTCGATCGTACTCGCGTAGAAGTCGGACTCGAGCGCATCGACGACGCCGATCACGAGCGACTGCATGACGGGCTCGGGCGCTGCGGCGGGCGTTTGTACGGCCTCTGCAGCGGTCGGCGCCGAGAGAAGCGTGACGAGCGCACAGCCGGCAGCACAGAAGAAACGGCTGTGAAAGTACGCCAAGGGCCGCCGGAGTCGAGCGTGCGAACAAGGACTCGCGGCACGATCGGCATTCGATCGTGCCGAGCGCATATGGGCGAAAGACTTTTTTCGTCCTGTCATGGTCGACGTACTTGGCGGGGGCTCGTTGTCGCCGCTTGCGTTTGCGGGTTGTGTTTTTAGGGATACGCGCTGCCGGCGGGCAGCCGATCACTCGTCCGAAAACATAATTCTGCATGAAAACAGCAGGCACGGCCGCCGCATGCTCAAGAGTGGTTTTCCGACTACCCGCCGGCGGGGGTATCTATTGACGGTACGCCAGTGGACGGTTTCTCAAGAAGCGCCTTGCACGCGCGTCTTCCGCACGGCGACAGCGCAAGCGCCCGTTTGTCCGCGGAGGGCGCAAGAGCAAACGAACTCGGCGCATCGCGCGTAGAATTCCTTGATTCGGAGTATCTCTTTTTCGGGCTTCATTAACCCATGCAGTACGAGACCATCATCATTTCTGTTTTGGCCGCCCTGGTTATCATCGGCCTTCTTTATTGGCGCTCCAAGCGCGAAGAGCGCGCGGCGAGCAGCTCGAACCGACTGCGCCGCGTCGAGCCCGCCAAGGACGTGCTCGCGTCGAACGAGCGCGAAGAAAATGCGCACGTCGAGCCGGAGTTCCAGCCTTCCGCTCAGATAGCCGCGTCGGTGGACGAGACGCTGCAGGCCAAAGTCGCGCAGGCCGAGGCGGTGCCCGAGCCAGAAACGATCGTCCCGACCGAGGATCCGCCCATCTACAAGGCGCTCGAAGCCGAAAAGAAGCAGAAGGCCGAAGAGGCCGCCCGCGTCAAGGAAAAGCTCGAAGCGGCCGACGACGAGCCGCCGACCGATGCCTACACCTATCCGCCCGTGGATCCGGGCATCGAATGGGTGCTCGAAATCTCGCCCAAGGAAGGCCAGCAGTTCGTTCTCGGCGGCGTCGAGAGCCTCGCGCGCGAAATCAATCGCTTGGGACTGCCGCTTCTCGTTCGCTGCTGGGCGCAGAGCGTGCGCGACGGGCTTTATTACGAAGCCGACGCGCTGACGTCGCCCGCGAAGCACGTCGTCGCTTCGCTCGTTCTGGCCAACCGTACCGCGAAGCTCGATGACATCAAGGCGTCGGCTTTCTATCAGGTGCTCGAGCAGTCGGCCGCGCAGAGCGAAGACGTGGTGGTTCGCCGTCAGCTCGAACCCGCGCAGGCCGTGCAGCGCTCCGAAAAGCTCAAGCAGTTTGTCGAATACTTCGACACGACCGTCGAGGTGCTGATCGAGCCGATCGATCCGGAAGCGCCGCTCACGGTCGAAGGCGTTGACCGCGTCGCAACGAGCGCGGGCTTCAAGGCCGCCACGGGGTGCTGGGAATACCGCGTGAGCGCTTCGGACCACGATCCGATTCTGCGCCTCGCTTTCGGCGACGAAGGCACGAAGTGCCTCGTTCTTGCCTACGACGTTCCCGTCTCGAATATCGAGCGCGGCGACTTGCGGCTCTTCTTTGCGATGGCCAACCACATCGCCAACGCGCTCCACTGCGCCTGGGTCGATCAGTCGCACAACGCGATCGATGCGGGCGGCGCGCTTCTCATTGAAGAAGCGATCCAGCACCGCACGGCGCTCATGGCCGAAAACGGTGCCGAAGCCGGTTCCGAGCGCGCGAAGCTCCTCTTTGCGCGCGGCGCCTGACCGGTCGGCAAACAGGTGACTCGACGGCTCCGCTTTGAGCGGGCCGTTCGGGGAAAAGCGGCTCACGCCGGTCGTCTGCAGCAAATGCGGCGACAAGCACGCGAGCCGCTTTTCATTGGTTGGCAAAACGTGTTTGCGCGGGTTTTCTATGCTTCATCCCTTTGCGCAATCGTCGTTTTTGGGCGTGCGACGCATAAATCGGGCGGGATCGCTGCGCACCGCCTCCGACCGATGAGGTTCCTCTACAATCCTTGCACCTAAACCGTTTTCCACAAGCCGCGGCCGAGACCGCGGCTTTCGATGTATGAGCAAGAAGAAACCGATCGAACAGGAGACCGCCGCCATGCCCGGTCTTTTTGACGACGACGATTTTTTCGGCCGAGAGGCCGCCGAAGCCCTTGCGCGCGATCGCGCGCCCGCGCGCATGCGCGAATTGGAGGCGCTCCTTGAGCGCTACGGCTACGAGTACTACGTGCTCGATGCGCCGAGCGTGCCCGACAGCGAGTACGACCGGCTCTTCAACGAACTCGTCGAGCTCGAGCGTCGGTACCCGGCTTTGAAGTCGCCCGCTTCGCCGACGCTTCGCGTGGGCGGGGCCGTCAAGGCGGGTTTTCGCAAGGTCACGCATGCGCTGCCGATGCTCTCGATTCACACGGAAACGGACTTCAGCGCTGCCGGGGCCGCCGCATTCGATGAACGCGTTCGCCGCGACCTCGGTCTCGAGGAAACGGACGAGCCGATCGTGTACGACTGCGAACTCAAGTTCGACGGGCTTGCGACGAATTTGCGCTATGAAAAGGGCGTGCTCGTTGAGGCCGCGACCCGCGGCGACGGCGCCGTCGGCGAAGACGTGACGGCCAATGTCCGCACGATTCGCACGATTCCGCTGCGCCTCGATCCGGAAAGCGTCCCCGAGGTGCTTGAAGTGCGCGGCGAAGTCATCATGCACCGCGACGACTTCGAAGCACTCAACCGCCGTCAGCTCGAAGCGGGCGAAAAGACCTTTGCAAATCCTCGCAATGCGGCCGCCGGCTCTCTGCGCCAGCTCGATCCGAAGGTGACGGCCGAGCGCCGTCTGCACTTTTATGCCTACGCGCTCGGCGAAACGTCCGAGCCTTTGGCCGAGACGCAGAGCGGCGTGCTCGAGCGGCTGGCCGCGCTGGGCTTCCCCGTTGCGGCTATGCGCCGCGTGGTGCGCGGCCCCGAAGCGCTCGCCGAATTCCATGCCGAGGTGCTCGAGAAGCGCCGGACGCTCCCCTTTGATATCGACGGCGTCGTCTACAAGGTCGACAGCCTCGCGCTGCAGCAGCAGCTCGGCTTTGTCGCGCGCGAGCCGCGCTGGGCGTGCGCGCACAAATACCCGCCCGAAGAGGCGTTGACAACAGTTGAAGCAATCGACATTCAGGTCGGCCGCACCGGGAAGTTGACGCCCGTCGCGAAACTGAAGCCCGTCTATGTCGGCGGCGTCACCGTTTCGAATGCGACGCTTCATAACGAAGATCACGTGGCCGAGCTCGACGTGCGCGTGGGCGACACGGTGGTCGTGCGCCGTGCGGGCGACGTGATCCCCGAGGTCCTGCGCGTCGTTGCCGAGCGCCGCCCCGAAGGGACGTCGCCCTTCCGCATGCCCGAGGTTTGCCCGGTGTGCGGAAGCGCCGTCATTCGAGACGAAGAAGAAAAGGACACGCGATGCACGGGCGGTCTTTATTGCCCGGCGCAGATGAAGCTCTCGATCGTGCACTTTGCCGCGCGCCGCGCCATGGGGATCGACGGACTCGGCGAAAAGATCGTCGAGATGCTCGTTGACGAAGGACTTGTGAAGACGCCTGCGGACCTCTTCTCCCTTACGCACGAAGCGCTCACGGCGCCTACGAACGCAACGAAGGACGAGAAAAAGCCCCAAAAACGCATGGGGCCCAAGGCCGCGCAAAACCTGCTTGAAAGCCTCGAAAAGGCCAAGCACACGACTTTCGCGCGCTTTATCTTCGCGCTCGGCTGCCGTCACGTCGGTGAAGCGACGGCGCTCAACCTCGCGATGCATTTCGGCACGCTCGCCGCGCTCGAAGCGGCCGACGCCGAAGCGCTTGTGCGCGTCGAAGACGTGGGCGAAGTGATCGCGCAGAGCGTTGAAGCGTTCTTCCGCGAGCCGCACAACCGCGACGTCATCGCTTCGCTCGTTGCCGCCGGCGTCAACTGGCCCGCCGTCGAAGTGCGTGCGCAGGCAGATTTGAACGAAGCCGTTGCCGGGAAGACCTTTGTCCTTACGGGGACGCTGCCGAACCTTACGCGCGACGAAGCCAAGGACCGCATTCTCGCTGCGGGCGGACGCGTTTCCGGATCGGTGAGCAAAAAGACCGACTACGTCGTGGCGGGCTCGGAAGCGGGCTCCAAACTCGCCAAGGCCGAAAGCCTCGGCGTCAAGGTGATCGACGAAGCCGCACTCCTACTCATGCTCGGCGACGACCCGAACGCCGTGCCGCAGCCTTCGCTCGGTCTCGAATAACACGCGCTTTATCAAACCATTTCGGACGCACTATGTACGCACTCATCGGCGGCTCGGGCTTCACGAGCGACGACGTTATTACGGACCGCGAAGAGGTGGCGGTCACAACGCCCTACGGCGACACATCGGCCCCCATCGTTTTCGGACTTTTGGGAGGCAAGCGGGTTGCCTTTCTGCGCCGGCACGGCAGAAAGCACGAATATGCGCCGCACCGCGTGCCTTCGCGCGCCAATCTCTGGGCACTTAAAAAGTGCGGCGTCGAAGGCGTCATCGCCGTCGGCACCGTGGGCGGGATCGCGCCCGAGCTCGGTCCGGGCGGCATTGCCGTGCCCGATCAGCTGATCGACTACACCTGGGGGCGCGAGGTAACCTACTACGATTCGCCCGAAGCGGGCGTGAAGCATGTCGACTTCACGCACCCCTTTGACCGTGCGCTTTCGGCGCGCCTCATTGCGGCGGCCGAGCGCATCGGCGTACCCGTTTTTAAGCGCGGCGTCTACGCGTGCACGCAGGGGCCGCGCCTCGAGACGGCCGCTGAAGTCGAGCGCATGCGCCGCGACGGCGCCGACATGATCGGCATGACGCTCTACCCGGAAGCCGCGCTTGCGCGCGAACTCGCACTTCCTTACGCGGGGATCTGCGTGAGCGTCAACCATGCGGCCGGCATCGGCGACTCGGCCGAAAAAATCGACTTCGAGTCGCTTGCGGGCGTCGTTGAAAAGGCGGTTCTCGGCGTCGTCGAAGTCGTGAAGGCTTCGCTCGACTAAAGCGCGCCGCATTTTGTCCGCCGGGGATCCGAGCGACGGATCACGCTCGCGCGACGGCGGATTCTTTCGTTGTTCGAGAGGAAAGAAAAAAATGGTTCGCGAAGTGCTTCGCATGGGCGCTCCCGTTTTGGCGCAGGCTGCGCTGCCGGTGCCCGAACACCTCTTCAGCACGGAAAAGCTCCGAGCGCTTGCGGCCGACCTCTGGGATACGCTCGCCGAGCGCGGCGGCATCGGCCTCGCGGCGCCGCAGATCGGCGTCTCGCTTCGCGTCATCGCTTTCGGTCTGCCGCACAAGCTCACCGAACCCGACTCCTTTCTCGTGCCGCAGACCGTGCTTGTCAATCCGGGGATTGAAGCCCTCGGTGAAACCGTGGAAGACGATTGGGAAGGCTGCCTGTCGCTGCCGGGACTGCGCGGCGTCGTGCCGCGCCCGACCAAGATTCGCTATTGGGGACGAACCATCGAGGGCGAGCCCCTCGAGCGCACGGCCGAGGGCTATCACGCGCGCGTCGTCGCGCACGAGTACGACCACCTCGACGGAATCCTCTATCCGGCACGCATTCGAGACTGGCACCGCTTCGGCTTTGTCGAAGCGCTCTTCCCGAAAGGTTGAGAAGTTGCGATTGGTGCTGGCAGGGCGAAAACCGCAAAGAAAGCGGGCGGCGAAGTGAAAAACATCGCCGCCCGAAAGCTTAGAGACCCCGAAACTTCAAGCGGTTAGGAGAGACCGCGGGATGCCGGCGCGGCGTTGCAAATGATCATTCGTGCCGCCCGCTTCCCCTCGAGCCCGGTAGAAGCGACCCCTGCTTCTTTTGCGTGTCGGGCTCGGTGAAGTTCCATGCGATGCATAGTACACGAATTGAGAATGATTCGCAATAGCAAAATGAAAGAAAATGCATCCGCTCGTTCTCTCGGTGCACACCTCAAGCGGCCTGCACGCTGCAGTGAGTTCGCATTCGCACGGTCAAAAGAAAAGGCACCGCGCCAGCTGGCAGGTGCCCATCGAAAATCTAGCGTGCCGTGAAGGCAGCGCACGCCGTTAGGTCGGCAGCAGATCGACCTGTTCGCGCAGCTGCATCGAAAGGAGCGACTTCGCGCGTTCGGCTTCGCCGCGCTTGATTGCGCCGAGGAGTTCGCGCTCCTTGCGCGCCATGTCGAGAACGAAGTCCGGGTCGTTCTGCGGCAGATGCGCCGTGGTCTTTTCGAAGTACGTCACAAGTGCGGCGGAGAAGACCTGCAGCACGCGGTTGCCGCAGGCTTCAAGAAGCAGCAGATGGAATTCGCGGTCCCAGCGGTCGGCTTCTTCCGTGTTCGAGGCACTCATTTCGATGCGGTTGATCGCGTCCTCGAGGCGTCCCAGGAGCGCCGGGGTCATGCGGCGGATGGCGAGGGGAATGATTTCGACTTCGATCAAAAGACGCGCTTCGATGAATTCGCGGATGTCGAAGTTCGCGATGTCCATCTGCACCTGAATCTGCGAGGAGAGGTTCTTCGGGCCCAAGGAGTTGACCGTCATGCCGCGCTTCGGTGCTCGGTCGACAATACCCATCTGAGAGAGGATGGAGAGGGCCTTGCGAACCTTGTAGCGCGTCACGTGAAAGCGCTCGGCAAGTTCCGTTTCCGTGTCGATGCGACCGCCCGATTTGGCCTGGTGAAGAATGTGCTTGTGAATGTCGCGAAAGAGGGTGTCTTCGTCGGCTGCGGCATCGCCGAAATAATCGTTCTTATTCACGGAATGGGCTCCTTCTGTCGGGAGATTTCGGGGATTCCGGACGCAGAGTTCTTCTTTTTTTCTGCTCGCGCGCCCAAAAAAAGGCAATGCCGGCGCAGCGTGTGCGAGTACAAGCCTTTTGGCGACAATTGTCGGCAAAACGGTCGCCGCTTTCAAGCGCAGGCGGCGCATTTTACGGCAGATTTTCCCAGTCGGTTAATTTTTCGCAAGGTTGCCGTTGTGCCGGAGGTTATTCGCGGCTCCTAGGGTGCGTTGCGGTCGGGCAATAAAAAGAAGCGGCGAGGCATCTCTTGACGCCGCGCCGCGTGCTCAATGAAGCGTGAATAGGTTCGTTCTGTTCCGAAAAAATTACTCGAAATCACTCGAAGTCTTGCGGCTTATTCGTCGCTCTTGAGTGCTTTGCGCCGCTCGAGCTCCGCTGCGTCGTGCAGCTCGTAAAGGAGCATCATCGCGTCGCGCGCGCTCAAAAGCGTCGGATCGAGGTCGGCCAAGCGATCCTGGAGCGCAATGGCGCTTTCGGCGCGCGGCGAGAGCGTCTCAACCTGTTCTTCAGGCGGTTGCGGTTCTTCGAGCGCGAGCTGCGAAGACGCTTCCGTTAGGAACGAGCCCTCTTCAAAGAGATCGGGCTGAATGGCGCTTCGCGCCGCATCGCGCTTCTCGAGCGATGTCATGAAGGCCTTGGCGCGTCGGATCACCGTGCTCGGGATGCCCGCAAGCTTGGCGACATCAATGCCGTAGCTGCGGCTCGCGGGCCCCTCGGTGATTTCGTGCTGGAAGACGACGCCGCGCTTAGACTGCGCGGCCGAGACGTGGACGTTGGCGACTTCGCGCACGTTCGCGGCAAGCGTCGTGAGCTCGAAGTAGTGCGTCGCAAAAAGGGTGAAGGAGCGCGTCGTCTGCACGAGCTCCTGCGCGATCGCCGCTGCAAGCGAGAGCCCGTCGTAGGTCGAGGTGCCGCGGCCGATTTCGTCCATGAGAACGAGACTGCGGTCGGTCGCCTGATTGAGAATGGCGGCCGCTTCGGTCATTTCTACCATGAAGGTCGAGCGGCCGTGCGCGAGGTCGTCGGACGCCCCGATACGCGTGTGAATGCGATCGATCGGGCCGATCTGCGCGGCTTCTGCCGGCACGAAGCTCCCCGCCCATGCGAGGAGTACGATGAGCGCGACGCTTCGCATGTAGGTTGACTTGCCGCCCATATTGGGGCCCGTGATGACGAGCATGCGGCGGCCGTCTTCGAGCCGGCAGCTGTTCGGGACATACACCTCGATCGCCGTTTCGACGACGGGGTGGCGGCCCGCGCGGATGTTGATTCCCGGGCGCGCCGTGAGCTGCGGGCGCACCCAGCCGCGCTTCTTGGCGTGACCGGCAAGTGCCGCGAGGACGTCGAGCGAAGCGAGCGCGTGCGCGGCGCGCATGAGTGCGGCGACGTGCGGCTTGAGCGTATTGACGAGCGCCTCGTAGAGCGTCTTTTCGAGCTGCGCGGTGCGCTCCTTCGCCGAGAGCGCCTTGTCTTCAAAGGCCTTCAATTCGGGCGTGATGAAGCGCTCGACGTTCTTCAAGGTCTGCCGGCGGTGATAGTGCATCGGCACCTGATTGGCATAAGACTTGGAGACTTCGATATAAAAGCCTTGGACCTTGTTGTACTGCACGCGAAGGGTCGGAATGCCGGTCGCGTCGCGCTCGCGGACTTCCATCTGCATGAGAAAGCCCCCCGTTTCGTCGCGCAGCGCGCGCAGCTCCGCGAGTTCGCTGTTGTAGCTCGAGGCGATCACGTCGCCGTCGCGAAGCAGCACGGCCGGTTCCTCGAGCAGCGCGGCGCAGAGTTCCGCATGGATTTCTTCGGGCAGCGCGAGCGAGCGGGCCAGTTCGATAAAGAGTGTCTCGGGGCGGTTCGCGAGGTGTGCGGCAAGAGCAGCGGCAGCCGGGAGCGCGTCTCGAAGCGAAGCGAGTTCGCGCGGGCGTACGGTCCCGAGTGCAATGCGGCTCGAGAAGCGCTCGATGTCGGGCATGGCGGCGAGCTTCTCGACAAACGCATCCAGAAGATCCGGGCTGGCGATAAGCGTTTCGATCGCTTCATGACGGGCTTCGGCCGCGGCGCGGTCGCGCAGCGGCTGATTGAGCCAGCGGCAGAGTTCGCGGCTGCCCATCGTGCTTTCGCAGCCGTCGAGCACCGAAAAGAGCGTGAGGCCGTCCCTGTCGCCGCGGATCGTGCTCGAGATTTCGAGGTTGCGGCGGCTCGCCGGGTCGATCACGATGAATTCGCTCTCGTCGACGAGCTTAAGCGGCAGGATGAAGGGCATCATGTCGACCTGCGTCTCGGCCGTGTAGTCGAGAAGCGCATTGGCGGCGGCGAGCACTTCGTTCTTGCCCGTGACGCCCCAGGCGTCGAGGTTGTCGAGGCCGAACTGCTCTTTGAGGAGCTTCTCGCCGTGCTCGGCGTCAAAGTGCCAGTCGGGCATTGAAGTGACGACGAGGTCCGGGTGCGATTCGCGCAATTCGTCCTTCAAGGCGTCGGAGACGAGAATTTCCGAGGGCGAGAGACGTGCGAGTTCGCTCTCGAACTGCTCGGCGCTCACCTCTTCGGCTCGAAAGTCACCGTTCGAGAGCGTGAGCCACACGAACCCGTAGCGCGCGTCGGCAGCCTTGCCCGTGCGGCTGCGCTTGCGTTTGGCCGCGCAAATGGAAAGCAGAATGGCATCGGCCTTCTCGGGCAGCAGCGACGTTTCCGTGAGCGTGCCCGGCGTAATGATGCGCGAGACCTTGCGCTCCATCGAGCCGTTTTTCTGCGGTTGCCCGACCTGCTCGGCAATCACGACGCTCTCGCCCATGCGCACGAGGCGCGCGATGTACTGGTCGAGCGAGACCATCGGAATGCCCGCCATCGGAATGGGCTTCTCGTCGAGGGTCTTGCCGCGCTTGGTGAGCGTGATCCCGATCAGTCGATTGGCCTTCACGGCGTCGTCGAAGAACGTTTCGTAGAAGTCGCCCATTCGGTAGAGAACGAGCGTATCGGGATACTGGCGCTTGATTTCGACAAACTGACGCAGCGACGGCGTCACGAGGCTTTCGTCTGGGAAGCCCGCGGGGAGTTCGCGGACGGCGTCTTTGCCTTCGGATTCTCTCGGTTCTTGCATCTTCTTCGCTTCTTGGCGCGTTTGGTGCAGCTTCGGGGTATTCGTGCAAAAAAGAGACCGTCCGGAGGCCGGACGGTCTGCGGGGGCGACCAAGCGCCGCTTGGGAAGGGCGCTTCGCTGTCGCCTTATTCGGCGTCGGCCTTGCGCTTCGTGGACTTCTTGATGTCCTTCTTGCCGGGCTTCTGAGCCTTTTCGGCCTTTTCAGCCTTCACGGGCTTGCGGGCCTTGCGGGGCGTTTCCGCGCTTTCGGCCGCTTCGTCGTCGGTCGCTTCGACCTTCTTGGCCGTGAGCGTGCGGCGCTTGGCGGCGGGCTTCTCGTCGGCGACGGCCGCGTCGGCGCCTTCGGCCGCTTCAGCCGTTTCGTCCGCATCGGCCTTCTTTTCGAAGTCGCCCACGAGCGGCAGGAGCTGACCGAAGATCTTCGGGTTGCCGCAGCAGATCGAGCCCGAGAACCAGTCTTCGCCGCCCTTGAGGTCGGTGATGAGGCCGCCCGCTTCGAGCACGAGGAGCACGCCCGCACAGATGTCCCAGGGCTTGAGGTTCTGTTCCCAGAAGCCGTCGTAGCGGCCGCAGGCGACCCAGGCGAGGTCGAGCGCGGCCGAGCCCGGGCGGCGCAGACCCGCGGCGCGTTCGGCGACGCGGCGGAAGCGCTCGAGATAGCCGTTGAAGTCGTCGCCGCGGCGGAAGGGGAAGCCCGTACCGATCAGCGCACGGCGCATTTCGTTCGTTTCCGAGACGCGGATGCGGCGGTTGTCGAGGTACGCACCCTGGCCCTTGGCGGCGGTGAAGAGTTCGTTCTTCGCGACGTCGTAGACGACGGCGGCGATAATTTCACCGCGATAGGTAAGGCCGATCGAAACGGCGTACTGCGGCAGGCCGTGGATGAAATTGGTCGTCCCGTCGATCGGATCGACGATCCAGAGGTAGTCGCTCTTGGGGTTGCCGATGCGGCCCGCTTCTTCGGTCAGAATGGCGTGGTGCGGATAGGCGTAGCGAAGCTCGTTGACGATGGCTTCTTCGGCCGCGCGGTCGGCGGAGGTGACGAAATCGTTGGCGGCTTTGTCTTCAATGCAAAGAAGATCCCGATCGTTGGCGGCGCGGGTGATTTCTCGCGCGGCGCGGCGGGCGGCCTTGACGGCGGTGGCAACGAAAGCTTTGAGTAACGACGTGGACATGTACTTGGAGCCTGACAGAGTGAAGTTGTAGCCGTAAAGGGGCGTCGGTCGCGGCACCGAAGGCCCACGGGGTGCAACGGGCGTCAAGCCCGAAGCGCGGGGCGTTCGGAGAAAAAGAACGATACTTTGTCGAAAGAGCGCGAAGGACGACCCTTCGATCGGCGCGTCTGTTTTCAATGGTGCGCGCCGCGGGCCTTGGAAAATGGCGCAGATTCTAGCAAAAACAACTTGTGCCGCGCTTTCTTCAAAGCGGGAATTTTTGCGTGCGGCAGCGTCCGTCACTTCAGCGCGAGCGCATCTTCTACAATGTGCGCCGCGCGGGTGAGGCCGTTTTCGGCGCCTCCGGCCGCGCGACTTCGCCTGCCGAAATTTTGTCCAATAGTCGCCCGCTGCGGGCCAAAAAAGAACTACAGCATGCTTCCTTCTCAACTCGGCGCCCGCGTGCGCTTCGTGCTCTGCGAACCGGCGCACCCGGGCAATATCGGCTCGGCGGCACGCGCCATCAAAACCATGGGCTTTCGCGATCTGCGCGTCGTGGCGCCGCGTGAAAAAGACTTTCGCACGCATCCCGAGGCGATCGCCTATGCGACGAGCTCGGCCGACGTGCTCGAGGCGTCTCGGTTGCACGAGACGCTCGCCGAAGCGCTCGAGGGCGTGACGTTTGCCTGGGCGCTCACCGGCTACGAGCGCGAATTCGGGCCGCCGATGTCGCCGCTGCGCGAAGCGGCGGGCAAAACCGATGCGTGGCTGCGGCAGATGACGGGCGACGTGGCTTTTGTCTTCGGTACCGAGCGCAGCGGCCTCACGAACGAAGAGGTGCTGCAGTGTCAGGGCTGTGCGGCAATTCCGGCCGATCCGGCGAGTCCGAGCCTCAATCTCTCGCAGGCCGTGCAGCTCACGGCGTACGAGATGCAGATGGCGCTCCTAGACGCCGAAGGGCACAAGGGCGAACTCTACGACTGGCAGGGGCGTTTCGCGCACGAGCCGCCCGCGAGCGCCGAGGCGATCGAGGGCTTTTTCAAGCACTGGGAGCAGGCGATGGTCGCCTGCGGCGTGCACGATCCGGCGCGCCCGAAGTTTCTGATGCCGATGTCGCGACGCCTCTTCGGGCGCGCGGGGCTCACCGTCACCGAAATCGACCTTTTGCGCGGGATCTGCGCGGCGATCATTCGTCCCAAGCGCGAGCGAGCGGGCTCGAAAGTGACGAAGTCCTGAGAAAGCGAGGAAAACACCGCAAGCGCCGCAGCCGCCGATTTTCTACACTTGGAAAATCACGCGGCGGTCGCGCCGCTGCCGGTCTTCTTTCGCCGGCCTTTTGCCGCCCGCCCATTTCACTCAACTGTTTTCACGCACCATGACCGAAGCTGAAGTCCGTCCGAATGCCGCCCGTCCGCTCATTGTTGTGAGCTCGCGCACCGGCAACACGATGATCCTCGCGCACGCCATCTGCGATGCGCTCCCCGGGGCCGAACTCGTGCGCGCGACGGCGCTCCCCGAAGACCTCTCGAAGTTCAATCCAGTGCTTTTGGGCTTTTGGTGCGATCGCGGGCACGCGCCCGAAGACATGATGGCCGCCGCCCGCCGACTCTCGGGTAAGCGCATCGGGTGTTTTGCGACGATGGGCGGCAACCCCGAGGATGAATCGGCGAAGCGCTGGATGAAGACGACGGCAGAAGAGCTCGTGGGCTTGGGCGAGAACAACGAACTTGCCGAAACGTTCCTCTGCCGCGGGCGAATCGACCCCGAGGTGTTCGAGCGCATGACGGCCATGTTGGGCGGCAGTGTTTCCGCCGAGCGCGAAGCGCGCCGTCAGGCAAGCGAAACGCACCCGGACCGCATCGACCTTGCGCGCGGCGCAGAGATCTTCCGCGGTGTTTTCGGTGCGAACTGGTAAGCGTTTACTCACAAAGCGAAACACGGCAAAAACAGGCAAGGATCGAGAAAGAATCGACCTGTTTTCTGTTCCTCAAGAGCGGCAAAATGACGTCTGTGCGGTGCGGCCCGAGCCGCGCCGCAGACGCACTAAGGAGATGATCATGCCGCGCATGTATACGCGTAAGGAATTTCTGCAGACCGCCGCGTCGCTTGCCGTCGCGATGGCGGCGGGCGGTTTTGCCGCCGACCGCGCCGCCGCGCAGGCGCCCGTTGTGGGCTCGCGCAAGGTGGGCGCTGGCTTCACGGGCGAGCGCGCGAAGGTCTATTTCACGAAGCATATCGATGCCGAGCACCTGCTGAAGCTCTATAGGCTCGTTAATCAGAACATCACGGGCAAGGTCGCGATCAAGCTCCATACGGGCGAGCGAAACGGCCCGAACATCCTGCCGCGCGACATGGTGAAGGTGCTGCAGTCGACGATTCCGTCGAGCACGATCGTCGAAACGAACACGCTCTATCCGGGCGACCGCGACACGACGGAAAAGCACCTTGAGACCTTGAAGGTGAACGGCTGGACCTTCTGCCCGGTCGACATCATGGATGCCGAGGGCACCGTGGATCTGCCTGTAAAGGGCGGCAAGCACTTCAAGGCCGTCTCGATGGGAAAGAACATCGTCAACTACGACTCGATGCTCGTTCTCACGCACTTCAAGGGCCACGCCATGGGCGGCTACGGCGGCTCGATGAAGAATATCGCGATCGGCTGCGCCGACGGCAAGATCGGCAAGCAGCAGGTGCACGGCGTGAGCGACGTGAATCTGCCTTGGGACAAGTGGCCTTCGAAAGAACGCCTCATGGAGAACATGGCCGAATCCGCCAAGGCCGTGATCGACCATTTCGGCAAGCACATCACCTTCATCAACGTCATGCGCCGCATGTCGGTCGACTGCGACTGCGCGGGCCGCTCGGCTGCCGAGCCGACGATTCCGGACGTCGGGATGCTCGCTTCGACCGATCTGCTCGCCATCGATCAGGCTTCGGTCGACTTGGTTTATGCAATGGCGCCCGAAAAGAATCGCGATTTGGTCGAGCGCATCGAGTCGCGCCACGGGCTGCGTCAGCTCTCCTACATGCATGAGCTCGGCATGGGGAGCGCGAACTACGAACTGATCGACATCGACGCCTGACGCGCGTCCGATGCATTCAAGGGCTCCGGCACGCGCAGCGTTAGACGCGCGGGCTCGGAGCGGCCCCCAACCTCCTTTGCACCGCAGCCGCTCCAAATTTCTCCTCCGATGGCGGCTGCGGTCTTTTTGTTTCTGTTTTTATAAGAAAGCCCGCACGCGACGCGAAGTGTCGTGTGCGGGCATTGTTGCTGCAAGCCGTTTGAACGGGCGCTTTCCGTTCGTCAATGCGAAGCGGCGAAACGCAAAGCGAGCGACCAAGCAGGCTGGACATGCGTTCCGACGGTTTCGGCACGACGCACCCGCTCGAGGTTAGGTAGCGGGCGCGCGTCCGTTCAATCGGTCAACCGATTACTTCTTGGCGGTCTTTTCGGCAGCGTTGATGATCGCGAGGGCCTGTTCGCAATAGGTCTTCGCTTCGTTGATCAACTGCTTCGAGAACTGCGGCGCATGGACGCCCCAGGAGCCGTCGTCCTTGATCTTGGCGGCGTTGATGCGGGCTTCTTCAGCATAGAGCTGCGCCTGCGCACGGTCGGCCGTCGAAAGCTTCGCAACCTTGAGCATGTCGTTGATGTTCGAGAGGTCGGCGATCACCTTCGCGTAGCCTTCCTTCACCGGGGTCTGCCAGGCCATGACCTTGTTGTAGATGGTCTTCTGGTCCTTGAAGCGCATGCTTTCCGGGAACTTCGACTGGATCGGGCTGTGGCAGCCCATCGCGTCGACAACGTGCTTGTCGGCGAAGGCCGTGCGGCCGCAGGTCCACATCAGGTCGAGGTAGGGACGACCGTCGTCCTTCGTGAGGTGCCAGCCCTTCGGGTTCGTGAGCTTGCGGTCCTTGGCGCCGTCGGGCGGGTTGATCGATTTCTTTTCCGGGTCAACCAAGATGCGCCAGATGTGCGAAGCGCGAACGTTGTCAAAGCCCGCCATGTCAGGACGCTGGATCGAAGCGAAGTTTTCGCACGACCCCATCTTCGGCATGTGGCAGGAAGCGCAGCTGTTGCGGCTGTGCGTGCCGCCCTGCGAGAAGAAGTAGGCGGCCGTCGTATGGCAGTCCTGGCATTCCTTCTTGAGGTTCGGAACGGTGTAGTGCGAAGCCCAGTCGTTCGAGGTCACTTCATGCGGGTCGTGGCAGGTCGTGCAGCGCATGCCCTTCTGATAGTGCTTCGTGTAGTGCGACTGCGAACCTTCGGTACCGCAAGCCGGGCAGAAGCTCTTGAAGTAGGAGTTGAACGGGGTCTTGAAGTTCTTGGCGGCATCGTCGGCGTTGTAGACGAAGCGCTGGTGGCAGCGTTCGCAGTTCGACGGCATGCCGGCGCCGCGGGCGCCGTAGAGGTGAGCACCTGCGCCGTGGCATTCTTCGCAGGAGACGCCCTTGGCGATCGTGTGAGCGCGCAGCTTCTTGGCGTCGCCGATTGCGGCATAGAGTTCGTCCTGGCTCTTGAAGTCGAACTTCCACGTGTGGCAGATTTCGCAGTAGGCCGAGCCCGGCTGGAACATGGCCTGCGTGCGGTTCGAAGCGCCGTAGGAGTTGAAGCCCCAGACGTTCGAGGACTGTGCGCCGAAGTCTTCGAGCTTCGTCGGGAAGGTCGGATCCCATTCGTTGATCTTCTTGGCGACTTCAGGCGTGATGTGTTCGGCCCAGTTGCGCGAGAACTGATTGCCGCCCGCGACGACCTTGCCGGTGCCGGCGGAGATGTTGCCGCCTTCGACGTGGTAGGTGCCGCGCACGAGCCACTTGTCGAGGAAGCCGTACTTCGTGCGCGGGGTGCCCATCACGAAGTAGACGTCGTCGGCTTCAATGCCTTCCGGCAGCACGGAGGCCTTCGAGTTGTAGAGGGGCTTCTTCATATCGCCGCCCACTTCCGTCAGTTCTTCCGGGAAGCGGACGATCTTGTTGTGGCGGGAACGTTCCCAGCGTTCGTACTGCGCCGGGTGGCATTCGCCGCACTTCTTGGGGCCAACGAACTTATTGGGCAGATCGAGGAACGAGTCGGCCGGGATGCGGTACGTCACCGAGGTGTGACGGCCCGTCTTTTCGGCGTACTTGTCGCCGCCGCCGAATTCAACCCACTCTTCCATACGGTCGGAGCGGGTGAACTTGCCGACCACGCGGCCTTCCTTCATGTAGGTCTTGAAGATCGGGTGATTCTCTTTGAGGTATTCCCAGAAATTCTTTTCCTGCTCGACATAGCCCATGAGGGTGCGCGGCAGATCGACCGAGGTTTCCGTCTTCGCGGCGGGCGCGTCGGCGGCCATGGCGGAAGCTGCAAAGAGTGCGCCGATCGAAGCGGCAAGCGCCATGTACTTGGTTTGTTTCATGTTTTTCTCCTGTTATCGGTCTCCGAAGCGATCTTTCGATCGGGGCGTTGGTCGCTAAAACTCGTTTGCACCCGAAGGTCCGACCCATCAGGCCGTCCGCAAGCTTTTGGGGAGCGGGCGGCAAAGAGCGGAGATCAAAGCTCTTTTAGGGGAAGCGGAGGTCAACGCTTCCTGCCGATCGAATTCGTCCCGAGTGGCCTAAGCCTTTCGGCGTATTCAACCTGAAGGAAAGCTTAAAAATCGTTCCACTCGCTCGCCTCATGCCGAGAGAGGAGGCTCGGGGTTGACCTGTTTTGTAAGTGATTGATTTATGGAATGTTTGAAGGGCTATCACGGGGTGTTCGGTTTTCCCGTTTGGGCTTTTTGGGGGCTCATCCGCTTTCAAGACTGGTTTCGCAGACGGAAAGGGGCATCTTTGGTGCTTCCGAAAACCGATGCCTTCGGTATGTAAAACAACGCAGGCCAAGGAGGTGGCAGAGGCGGCGCTCAAAGCGCTTTTGACGCTTCGGCGGTACGCTCGCTCGTTGAGGCGGTTTTGAGAAACCGAGTTCGGGAGCACTCGATACACTTTGAGGCGGGACGGTCATGCGTAGAAACGGACGGGAAGCGGAGGCGGCGAGCGGTAGCAGCGCGGCGATGCCGCGCGTCGTTTGGGTGCTCGGTCTCGCAAGCCTTCTTATGGATATTTCCTCGGAGATGATCCACGCGGTGCTGCCGCTCTTTCTCGTACAGGTGCTCGCTGCGGACATGCTCACCGTCGGGTTTTTCGAAGGCATCGCGGAAAGCACGGCGCTCGCCGTGAAGCTCCTCTCGGGTGTCGCAGCCGACCGATTCGGGCACAAGAAGGCGTGGGTACTCTTGGGTTATGGGCTCGCCGCCGCCATGAAGCCCGTTTTCGCTGCGGCCGACGCACTCTGGCAGGTGTTTGTCGCGCGCTTTCTCGATCGTGTGGGCAAGGGCCTGCGCGGCGCGCCCCCCGACCCGCGATTTGCCCACGCGACCCCCCCCGCAATGCTATAGGCCGCGTTACGCCTTCGGGATTCCCACGACGCGGCGGGTGCCTTCATCGGGCCCGCCAT
>ERZ1090868.37-NODE-37-length-69204-cov-12.620183_pt1 | contig 69204 bp, 56 predicted proteins | sample MGYA00478475_ERZ1090868 | MGnify/ENA primary metagenome ERZ1090868 (study PRJEB33644, sample SAMEA5815747) | chicken gut metagenome | biome: Chicken; feature: Gastrointestinal Tract; material: Caecum | place: Ireland | collected 2019-01-01 | study: A study of the...
ACCCACGACCCCCTGGTTCGTAGCCAGGTACTCTATCCAACTGAGCTACTGGCGCGCTATCAAAATCGCAGAAGCAAAATATTACGCGAACTTTTCGAAAAAAGCAAGACCCCTCGAAAAAAATCTTCTGCTCCGCTTTTTTGCCGGAGAGAGGCGCGCAGCCGATCGGACATGACGCCTCATTCAAGCGAGTCGTTCGTGGCAGCGTTATTGCCGTCCGAGCGGTGCTTTTCCTTGCGACGAGCGTCCTGCCCGAGCGAAAGCAGCACGACATTGGCGACGACGAGCGCAATGCCGAGGAGCTGCACGGCACCGAGCCGGTCGCCGAGAAGCACGACCGAAAAAAGGAAGGCCGAGAGTGGCTCAAGGCAGTTGAGCAGACCTGCAGCTACAGGCGAAATGTACTTAAGTCCGCTCATGAAGCACCAGAAGGCGATGACGGTGCCGAAAACGACGATGAAGCCGAAGGAGAAGGCGGCATCGAGCGACCAGGCGACTTCGATGGTCCAAGGAGGTGAAAAGACGCTCGCAAAAATGCCGCCCGAGAGGATTCCCCAGGCAACGACGGGCGTCACGCCCACGGCCTTGATGGCGCGTATAGGCTGGATGCTGTAGGCCGCGGCAAAGATCGCGGAAACGAGGCCCCAGAGGAGTGCCAGGGGCGAAAATTTGAGCGCGGAAAAGTCGCCGTCCGTGACGATCAAGAGGACGCCCGAAGCGGCCAGGAGAAAGCAGGCCGCCTCCAGACGTCCCACCGGTTCCTTCTTCGCAAAGGCGTACCAGAGCGCCGCAAAGAGCGGCACGGTTGTGAGCAGAATCGCGCCCGTACCCGCATTCGAGTAGTAGATCGAACCGAAGAACGTGTAGTGCGCGAGAAAGACGAAGGCGCCGCTCAGGAAAATATCGAGCGCAATTCGGGGCTGCTTGAATATCCCGAACGTTTTGGCCGGTGAAATGAGCGCGGAGACGGCGACGAAGAGCCCTCCGGCCGTGAGCTGTCGGAAGGTCACGAGCCCGAGCGGCGTGAAGCCGATATCGAGCGCATAGAGGTGCTGCACGCTTGTGCCCATGCCGCCCCAAAGGATGCCGGCGGCAGCAACGAGGAGAACGCCTTTCAGAAAGTGTTCGGATGTCTTCATAGCGCACCGAAGAAAAAAATCCGGACGAAGGTCGTTCGTCCGGATGGGATGAGGCTTTTGGGCGCAAACCGCACGCGCCCGAGACTGCCCGAGCGCGCAGGGCGGTTCACGCAGTCGGTCAGTCCCGCTTGCGGCGAATGGTCGCGGCGAACCATGTTCGGCCGTCACGCTCGAAGGCGTTTTGGCCTAGAAGTTCGTGGCCCGTTTGACGACAGAATTCCGCGAGATCCGCTTCGCTGTGCGGATCAGTCGATTCAACCCGGAGCACATCGCCCGCGGCGAGCTTGGCGAGCGCCTTTTTGGCGCGCAGCACGGGCATCGGGCAGACGGCATCGGGGAGCGCAAGCACTTCGATCGGTTCGAGGTTTTCGGTCGTCATAACGCGTCCATTCTCCGTTGTCGGTTTATGCCAGCTTTTCGGCAACCCAGGCTTCGACGCTCGCGAGCACGGCATCGATATTGGAGGCGTCGTGAGCGCCCGCCATCGCCATGTCGGGCTTGCCGCCGCCCTTGCCGCCCATCTGCTGCGCGGCAAAGTTGACGAGTTCGCCCGCCTTGATGCGGCCGATGAGGTCCTTCGTAACGCCGGCGGCGAGCTGCACGCGGCCTTCGGCGCCGACGGCGGCGAGAAGCGCAACGGCGCTGCCGAGCTTGTCCTTGACCTTGTCCATCGTTTCGCGAAGGGCCTTGGCATCCGCGCCGTCCATGCGGGCAACGAGGAGCTTGACGCCGGCGACGTCGCGCGCCTGTTCGACGAGCTGATCGCCGACCTTGGAGGCCATCTGGCTCTTCAGTTGATCGATGCCCTTTTCAAGGGTCTTGACCGTCGAGATAAGGTCGCCCACCTTCTTCGGCACTTCGCTGCCCGGCACCTTGAAGTAGCGAGCCGTTTCGTTGAGGTAGCCCGCCTGGGTCTGGACCCAGTTGAGGGCGTTCATGCCGGTGACGGCTTCGATGCGGCGGATGCCGGCGGCGATGCCGCCTTCGGAGACGATCTTGAAAAAGCCGATGTCGCCCGTGCGAGCCACGTGCGTACCGCCGCAGAATTCGACGGCGTTGCCGATCGTGAGAACGCGCACCGTTTCACCGTAGCGTTCGCCAAAGAGCATGACGGCGCCCGTCTTCTTGGCTTCTTCGATCGGCAGCACCTGCGTGACGACGTCGACGTTGCGAAGGATCTGGGCGTTCACGAGGCGTTCGACCTCGGCGATTTCTGCTTCGGTGACGGGCTTGCTGTAAGAGAAGTCAAAGCGCGTGGCTTCGGGCGTCACGAGCGAGCCCTTCTGCTGAACCTGGTCGCCCAAGACCGTGCGGAGGGCCTTGTGCATGAGGTGCGTCACGGAGTGGTTGCGCTGCGTGGCGGCGCGGCGTTCTTCGTCAACGCGCAGGTCGAACTTGTCGCCTACGCTGACGCCGCCTTCGGCGACGCGGCACTGGTGTCCCGTCACGGCCGCCTTGATGCGGAAGGTGTCCATGACGTTGAGAATCGTCGTGTCGTTCGCGGCGCGGCCGGTGTCGCCCACCTGACCGCCCGATTCGGCGTAGAAGGGCGTGCGGTCGAAGACGACGACGCATTCGGCGCCGGCGTCGGCATGTTCGGTCTGTTCGCCATCGACGTAGAGCGCGATCACTTCGGCGCCCTTTTCTTCGAGCGATTCGTAGCCCGTGAAGACGGTTTCAGCGCCCGTGTACTCGAGGCCCGCAGCCATCTTGAACTTGGCATTGGCGCGCGCGGCGGCACGCTGCTCTTCCATGTGGCGGTCGAAGGCGGCGGTGTCAACCGTGAGGCCGCGTTCACGGCAGACGTCGGCCGTGAGGTCCGCCGGGAAACCGTACGTGTCGTGGAGCTTAAAGACGACGCTGCCGTCGAGGACGCCGTCGGTCGTCTTGGCGATCGCGTCTTCGAGGATTTCCATGCCCTTGCTGAGCGTCGTGAGGAAGCGGCGTTCTTCGGCTTCGATCACCTTGGCGATTTCCGGATTGCGAAGTTCCGGATAGGCTTCGCCCATTTCCTTTTCAACGGCGGCGACGAGCTTATAGAAGAACGGGCCGCGGGCGCCGAGCTTGTAGCCGTGACGGATCGCACGGCGGCAGATGCGGCGCAGCACGTAGGCGCGGCCTTCGTTGCCCGGGACGACGCCGTCGGCCACGCAGAAGGCGCACGCGCGGATGTGGTCGGCAATCACCTTGAGCGAGGGCGACGTTTCGTCAACGGGCGTTTCCGAAACGGACTCGACGGCGGCCTTCGCGGCGGCAAGAAGGTTCTTGAAGAGGTCGATTTCGTAGTTGCTGTGAACGCCCTGCAGAACGGCGGCAATGCGCTCGAGCCCCATGCCCGTGTCGATCGAGGGGTGCGGCAGCTTATTCATATTGCCCTTCTCGTCGCGCGAGAACTGCATGAAGACGAGGTTCCAGATTTCGATGTAGCGGTCGCCGTCCTCGTCGGGGCTCCCCGGAGGGCCGCCCTGCACGGAGGGACCGTGGTCGTAGAAGATTTCCGAGCAGGGACCGCACGGGCCCGTGTCGCCCATCATCCAGAAGTTGTCGGACATGTAGCGCGCGCCCTTGTTGTCGCCGATGCGCACGATGCGCTCGGCAGGAACGCCCACTTCCTTATTCCAGATGTCGTAGGCTTCGTCGTCTTCGGCATAGACCGTGACCCAAAGCTTTTCGGCGGGCAGATGGAAGTGCTGCGTGAGGAGCTCCCACGCATACTTGATCGCGTCGTGCTTGAAGTAGTCGCCGAACGAGAAGTTCCCGAGCATCTCGAAGAACGTGTGGTGGCGCGCCGTGTAGCCGACGTTGTCAAGGTCGTTGTGCTTGCCGCCGGCGCGGATGCACTTCTGCGAGGTCGTCGCGCGCGAATAGGCGCGCTTGTCGAACCCGAGGAACACGTCCTTGAACTGGTTCATGCCGGCGTTCGTGAAGAGGAGCGTCGGGTCGTTGCCCGGGACGACCGGGCTCGAATGAATGATCGTGTGACCTTTGCTGGCGTAAAAGTCCAGGAAGGTTCGTCGAATGTCAGCGACTTTCATTGTTGGCTTACGGTTGAGTATTGAATTCGAAATTTGGGCGTGCGCGGCGCAGGCGTCGTGCGTTCTGGCGAAATGTCGCGATTCGGCTTGGACGAAGGCCGGTGCAGGCGCGCTCGAAACTTCTTATTTTAGTCTTCGCGCGAGGCGACGGGCGGAAAACCGAATTTGGCGCGCTTTGACGCCAAAGGCGCCTTCGGCGCATCGCGCGAGGAACGAAAAAGCCCGCTTCCCGACTGGGAAAGCGGGCAGGTTGAGGTGAAGCGCCCCCAAGCGTTATGCAATGCGCGAGTAGCCGCCAGCGCGGTCGGATTCGCGCAGATAACGGTCGAACTGCATCGCGACGGCGCGCACGAAGATCTTGCCCTTCGGCGAGACGACGAGGCGGTCCGGGTAGAGTTCGACGAGTTCGTGCTTGACGTAGGGCTTCATCTTCGAGAGTTCATAGGCAAACGTTTCGTCGAAGTTGATGCCGAAGCGCTCTTCGACGTCGCGCTTGCGCAGCTCGAAGTTGCACATGATCTGCATGATGACGAAGCGGCGCATGAGATCGTCGTCATTGAGGAGGTAGCCGCGGTTCGTCGCGAGCTTGCCGGCGTTGATCGCGGCGTACCAGTCGTCGAGTTCCCGCGGATTGCACGCGTACGCGGCGCCGATCTTCGAGATGCCCGAGACGCCGAGCGCAACCATGTCGCAGTCGGCCTTGGTCGAGTAGCCCTGGAAGTTGCGCTGCAGCGACCCTTCGACCTGCGCGCGCGAGAGTTCGTCGTCGTGCTTGGCGAAGTGGTCCATGCCGATGTAGCGGTAGCCGTTCGCGGTCAAGCGCGTGATCGCGTCGAACATGATGTTGACCTTCTCGACCGTGCCCGGGAGATCGGCGGGAAGAATGCGGCGCTGGGCTTTGAAGTGGTTGGGCAGGTGCGCGTAGTGGTAGAGCGCGATGCGGTCGGGCGAAAGCTCGAGCACCTTGTCAATCGTTTCGGCAAAGGAGGCGCGCGTCTGCTTGGGCAGCCCGTAGATGAGGTCCATGTTGACCGAATGGAAGCCGTTTTCGCGAGCCGCATCGATCGTCGCCTTCGTCATTTCGAAAGGCTGGATGCGGTTGATCGCCTTCTGGACGTCGGGGTTGAAGTCCTGAACGCCGCAGCTCATGCGGTTGAGGCCGATTTCGCGGAGCTTCTTCACCTTGTCCGGACCGCACGTGCGCGGGTCGACTTCGATCGAAAATTCGCCGTCGGCCTCCAGCGGGAAGCGGTCCGTGAGAGTCTTCATGAGATGCTCGAGCTCGTCATTCGTGAGGAAGGTCGGCGTGCCGCCGCCAAAGTGCAGCTGCTCGAGCGTCTTCGTGCCCGTGAGGTGCGCCTTCACGAGGTCTGCTTCGCGCCCGAGTGCTTCGATGTATTCGGCGCTCTTGCCGTGGTCGCGCGTCACGATCTTGTTGCAGCCGCAGTAGTAGCAGACATCGTTGCAGAACGGCACGTGCACGTAGAGCGAGAGCTTCGAGGGCTCCTTTTCGTCAGCGCGGCCGGCGAGCGCCTTTTCGTAGTCGGCAACGCCGAAGCCCGCATGAAAGCGGTCGGCCGTCGGATAGGACGTGTAGCGGGGCGCAGGCACGTCGAATTTGCGGAGCAGATCCATTTCCGGCAGCTCGACGCCGCTCGTTTCGGGAGATGTCATGTTTGGGGCCTCTATGACTTAAGTTAAGGATCCTGATATTATTCGTGAAGCGTGTTCGCCTTTGTTGACTGTAGTCAACGCGCGAGGCGGACTTCTCGGCGGTTTTTCCCGCCTTTTTTCGCTACGACGTTCAAGATTTCACTGACCGGAAATTCTAGGCGTCGGAAATTATTTTTAGATTAGCAGGCGCTTTTGCGCCGTCCGGCGGGCGTTTTCGAAGCGCTTGAGGCGGGTGCAAGGGCGGCTGCTGGCGGAACGTCCAGCCGCTTCGCATGCGCATTTGAACATTTCGCGCGGCGAAGCGAGCTTCTTTTGCCGACGCGCACATACGCGCGAAGGCCAAAGACGTCAGAAGGAGGAAAAGGGTGATCAACCTTTCAGCGCTTCGCGTAGCGTGCTCGAACTGCAATCTCCGGGAGGCTTGCATGCCGACCGGCCGCACGCTCAAGGAGATCGAACGGCTCGAGGATCTCGTCGCAACGCGGCGCCGCATCAAGCGCGGCGAGGCGCTTTTCCGTGCGGGCGACCGCTTTGAAAATCTCTATCCGGTTCGACTCGGCTTTTTGAAGAGCACCGTCATGAGCAGCGACGGCCGCGAGCAGGTCACGAACTTCTACATGGCAGGCGAAATGATCGGCTTTGACGGCATTTCGAGCGGCGTGCACTCGTGCGACGTTATCGCGCTCGAAGACACCGAAGTCTGCGTGATTCCGTACGACCGTCTCGAAGATGCGGCCACCTCGATGCGCAGCATGGGCTCGCACGTCTTCAAGATGCTTTCTCGCGAAATCGTCCGCCAGCACGGCGTGATGCTGCTTCTCGGTTCCATGCATGCCGAAGAGCGTCTCGCGGCTTTCCTCCTTTCGCTCTCGCAGCGCTTTGAAAAGCGCGGCTACTCGCGCTCTGAATTCGTGCTTCGCATGACACGCGCGGAGATCGGCTCGTACTTGGGGCTCAAGCTCGAAACCGTGAGCCGCGTTCTGTCGCGCTTCTCGCACGACGGCCTCATTGAAGTCAACCAGAAGCACGTGCGCATCTTTAACCCTGAGGGGTTGCGCTCGATCGTTTCGGGTGTGCCGCTCTCCGTAGTAGAGGCTTCCCTCAAGGAAAGCTGAGAAGCGTGAAAGACATGCCGGCCGATCGGGACGATCGGACGAAGCGCTCAATTGAGCCCGGCAGCTCGAAGATATGAAAAAGCCCGAACGCGAAAACCGTTCGGGCTTTTTTTTGGATCTCGGGGGAGTTCAGTCGAGCCGCTTTGCCGTTTGGTGAGGTAACGAACACCGCGGTCCGAACGACCGAATGCCGTTCGCTCGAAAGTTCGGGCAAACGGCATTTCTTTCTCTGCTTACTTGGCGGCGAGGCGCTTCTTGAGCATGCCCGAGAAGAGCACGATATAGATCAGAAGGGCCACGGAGAAGCCGAGCAGGCAGCACTGGGCCATCGACATGAACTTCATCGACGGGATCAGGTACCAGCCGCCCGCGTCGTTGTACATGTTGATGATCGACTCCTGCAGGGGCGAAAGCACCGTGCCGAGCGGCACATCGGAGTTGTCGTACCCACAGTCGCCCGTCGGCAGGAACCAGTCGGGCGCCCACTTTTCAAGGGGCAGGCCGAACGGGTAGTGCGGCTGCAGCGAGCAGCCCTGCATGCCGAACATGGCGTCGAGATCGTCGGAGTGAATCGCCGCGTGGATCGACTGCAGCTTCACCGAGCACATGATCCCGTAGATGCACCCGTACACGCCGCAGACATAGGAGATGATTCGGCAGACGAGCGACTTCGGGCACACGATCGGGAAAAGGCACCCGAAGGTCATGCAGAGGAAGGCGAAGCGGATGTAGACGCACTGCTCGCAGGGCTTCATGTAGAGCCAGACCTGGAAGACGTTGTGCGCAATGACCACGAGAGCGGCCGACAGAAACGCGATCACAAGCCACGGCCAGCGCTGCTGTTCCCAGTTGCCGATGCGATCGAGCAGAGAGAGCTGATTCTGAGACATTGGTTGGTTTCTCCCCCGAGCGTCCTATTACTTCTTGGCGAGTTCGCCGATGAGGCTCACCATGCCGTCGATCGAGCGGATCGACTTCGTCATGATGAGGTACTTGCCGTTGACGACGTAGGCCGGGATGCCCTGGATCTTGGCGGCGTCGTACGAGGGCTTCCAAGCGTCGGCAAGCGCCTGAACGTCGGCGTTCTTGCGGTTCTTGGCGAATTCGTCGGCGCTGATGCCGGCGGCGTCAAGACCGGTCTTGAGGAAGGCGTCTTCGCCGGCAGCCCAGCGTTCGCCCTTCTTGTGGTAGGCCTTGTAGATCGCGTCCTTGGCCTTCTTGAAGGCGGAGTTGGCGTCTTCAAGATTCGTGATGCCCGCGGCCTTGTCCTTCACGAGGCAGTAGGCGAAAAGTTCGGAACCCGCACGGCCGTACTTGCCCTTCGTTTCGAGATGGAACATGTCGAACTTCAGACCCGTGGCCTTTTCCATGAGCGGAACCATCTTCGGGTCGACGCCCGCGTCGTACTTGAAGCAGAACGGGCAGTCGTACGACCAGATCTTCACGAGCTTGCCTTCGCCGCCGGGCAGGGGCTTTTCAAGCTTGATGAAGTCGGTGCCTTCGGCAAAAGCAAAGGCCGAGGGGATGGCGGCAGCGCAGGCGAGGACGGCAGCAGTCTTGATCAGAGTGCGACGGAGCATTTCGTTTCTTCCTTTTTCGTGAGTGAACGGCGCTTTCGAGCCTGCGGCCTGGAAGCACCTCTATAAATCGAAAAGCGGTGCTCGACGACGGAGCTTTCCGCTGTGACGAAAGGAGTATACGTTCGGATTTTTGCCGCGGATAGCCGAAATTGAGGCAAAAACCCCGTTTTGGGGGAATATCCCCGATGGATGCGAAAGAATGTAAAAAAGCAATTTCAGATTTTGAAATTCAGTCTCGATTTTGCTGCCTTTTCATTTTGATATTGCTGCTGCAGAAGGAAAGAAACGAAAGTAAGCGATTGCTTAATTTTGAAGGATGCGCCTTGTGTGCACTCGAGCTTCCCGCAAAACGCGCGGAAAACAAGGAAATCGGCGGCGATGCTCGAGCTTTCCGAAAAACGGAAAGCTGCTTCCCGCGTCCGCCCGTTGGCGCAAGCCCGTCAGCTCACTACGATCGCACTTGTCGTTGCGGGACCTCAGGCCGCAGCGAACAATCTGAAAGAAAGGAGAAAAAATATGAAGATCAAGCGAGCGGCTGCGGCTGCTGTATTTGCCGCGAGCATTGCCGCGCTTGCGGGCGGCGCCTATGCCGCGGGCGGCGCGAGCGGCCCGAAAGTTGCCTATATGGCGCAGGGCAACATCGGCGAAGTGATGGTGAATCCCTATCGCATCGCGCCGCTCACCGCTGTCATCCGCAACGGCGGCTACGTGATCACGAACGCGACTGTCACGGTGCTGCCCAAAGAGGGCGGCCAGACGATCAGCTACAAGGTCTCTGACGAAAACCTCCGTACGCACGGGGGCGTTCCCGTTTTCGGCCTCTACGCCGACTACCTCAACACGGTTGAAGTCGAGTACGACCGTCACTTTAACGGCAAGACCGAGCACTTCAAGGATCGCTATCAGTTCTACACGGCACCGGTGTTCCTGCGCTCGAACGGCACGCCCGGCCAGTCCCACACGACGTTCGACCTCAAGGTCGAAAAGATGGACAAGGCCTTCAGCGACCGACTCTACTTCATCAACAATCTCATCCCGTCGCCGCCCGACGCTTCGCGCGTCGTGTGGAACAACCCGATGGGCGGTGCGCTTGAATGGGCTTTCGGTCCCGAGAACGCCATCATCGACACGACCGGTGCGGTTCGCTGGTACCTGATGCCCGACCTCGAGATGTACGATCCGGATCAGCCCTATAAGTCCGGCATTCTCATGGGCTTCCAGCAGACGGTCGACGGCGGTCTCGTCTTCGGCTACGGTCAGCGCTATGCGAAGTACGACATGATCGGCCGCGAAATCTTCAACCGCCGTCTTCCGATCAACTACGCCGACTACTCGCACGGGCTCGATGCCGCCGAAAACGGCCACATCTTCCTGCGCGTTTCCTCTTCGGACCTTCGCCGCCTCGACGGCAAGCGTGTGCACACGGTGCGCGACGTAATCGCCGAAGTGGATGCCGACGGCAAGGTGGTCGACGAATTCCGCCTCTTCGACATTCTCGATCCGTATCGCGACAACGTCATCAAGGCACTCGACCAGGGGGCCGTGTGCCTCAACATCGATGCCTCGCAGGCCGGGAAGACCTTGTCGGCCGAAGAGCTCGCCGAAATGGACAAGGACGACAAGTTCGGCGATATCGCGGGCGTGGGCGCGGGCCGCAACTGGGCGCACGTCAATTCCGTCGACTACGATCCGACCGACGACTCGATCATTATCAGCTCGCGTCACCAGTCCGCCATCATCAAAATCGGCCGCGACAAGCAGGTGAAGTGGATTCTTGCTTCGCCCGAAGGCTGGAAGGGCGATCTTGCGAAGAAGGTTCTGACGCCCGTCGACAAGAACGGCAAGCCCATCAAGTGCGAAGACAGCAAGTGCGAAGGCGACTTCGACTGGACTTGGACGCAGCACACCGCCTGGCGCGTCGACTCGAAGTCCACGAAGGACGTGATCTACGTCTCGGCCTTCGACAACGGCGACGCGCGCGGCATGGAACAGCCCGCGCTTGCGGGCGACAAGTACACCCGCGGCGTGATGTATAAGATCGATCAGAAGAAGATGACGGTCGAACAGGTCTACGAAGTGGGCAAGAAGGAAGGCAATCCCTTCTACTCGCCCGTGACGGGGCTGGCGAAGTACATGGCCGACAAGGATTCCTTCGTCGTCTACTACTCGACGTCCGGTCTGAGCGGCCCGTCGGGCGGCATGAAGGGCCCGATCAAGCCGCATCCGTACCTTGCCGAGTACAAGTTTGGCTCGACCGATCCGAGCGTGCTCATCCGCTTCCAGGACACGATGGGCTATCAGGCTTGGCCTTTTGATGTCAAACTGGCATTTGATCCGGCCGGTGCAGCGAAGTAAAGCGTGAGGCGCTCAGCCGAACAAAACGCTTTTGAGCTGCAGATAGCTTGATATGGGAGGTGCTTCAAATCGACGATTTGGAGCGCTTCCCGTTTTTGTTGTCGGGGTGCGCGAACGCGCATCCCTGCGTCCGCAGAGGAAAAGGAAGCGGGCGCGAACTTCTTTGCGGAATAGCCGATGTCTCGAAGCAATCGCCCCAATATCAATGCAGCCGATTCGATCACGCGCGCGCAGCTCAAGTTCCTGAGCGACCTCGCGCAGTCGGGCAAGCTCTCGCGCACGGCCGAGCACCTCGGGCTGTCGCTGAGCGCGGCGTCCCGCATGCTCGATCGCCTGCGCGAAGCCTTCGGCGATCCGCTCTTTACGCCGCATGCGAGAGGCCTGACGCCTACCGACGCCATGCTGCGGCTTGAGCCCGAGCTGCGTCGAACGATCGAGCAGACCGATCGGCTCTTCTCACAGCCGTCGTTCGATCCGGCGACGCTGCGGCGCACGTTTTCGATTGCCGCGCGCGGTCTTGTCGTGCCCGAGCTTCTTGCCTACGCCATCAGCCGCGTTGCACGCGAAGCTCCGAGCGTACACCTCGAGATGCATCACCGCACGTCGCGCATTTGGGATCAGATCGAGGCGGGCGAACTCGACCTCGCGCTCGTACCCGACCGCGCGGTGCCGCCTGCGCTCAGAACGCTGCCGCTCTTTCCGATTGAAATCGGCATACTCCTGCGAGAGGACCATCCGCTTGTTCGCGAATTCGGCGGGGGCGCGCCGACCTTGTCGGCGTTGCTGCGCTACAAGCGCCTCGCGATGACGGTGAGCGCCAATCTCCATAACGCGTCGTGGGACAGGCAGCTTTTGGGTGAGGTGCCCGAAAGACGCGATCAGGTCGTCTGCTCGAGCACGAATGCGATCGATCTCGCCGTTGCGCTCGAAGAGAGCGACTTTCTGATGCTGGTGCCTAAGCGCGGCGCTTTAAGCATGCGCTCGCGCTACAAGCTTGCGTGGCTGCCGCTCCCGGCAGAATTGCCGCAGCCCGCTGCCAAGCAAATCGTGCTCGTTTGGCGCGAGTCGCTGCAGCGCGATCCCGCACACCAATGGCTGCGCGGCATCATTCGCGACTGGGCGCGCCGCGGCGAAGCCGCAATTGGCGGCGTGGAAAAGAACGAGGCGGCGCAAGGCGCCGCCCCTGGCGAAACTCAAGACGCCAACTGAACGCACTGTGCGCAGCCGGCGCCACCGAGCGCATATCTCTGATAGAGTAACCTCCCAATGCCCGCTTGATCGCTGAGAGTTATCTCAAAGCGAAGGCGGTACCAGGTCGAGTCTATCCGTGCAGACGGCATCGACGCCCCAGCGGAAGAGTTCGAGAATCTTCACCGGGTCGTTGGGCGTCCAGCAGAACACCCAGTAGCCCAAGTCCTTCACTTCGCGAACGAATTCGGGCGTCATGCGCTTCCAGTTGGTGTGAAGCGACACGCACTGCATTTCTTCGAGCACATCGCGCCAGTCGTCCGGGATTTCGTCAATGAGGAAGCCTCTCGGGATATCGGGCGCAGTCTCCATGGCGCCGCGAAGCGCATCGCGCTCGAACGAGCTAAAAAGCGGACAAGCGTGCGAAATGTTTTCCTGCTTGAAGCCGTCTTTGACGATCGTGTCAGCGTAAAGCTTGGCGGTGAGTTCGCCCACGACGCGGCCCGTTTCGAGCGCCGCGCCCATGGCGGGCTTGATTTCGATATTCATCCAGACACCGTTGGCGCGGCACCAGCGAATGATCTGCTCGAGACTCGGGGGTGTGACGCCGCAATAGGCGGGACCGAACCAGCTCCCGGCGTCGAGCGAACGGAATTCGAGCGACGTGAGCTCGGGGACGGTGCGCTCGTCGCCCAAAACCGTGCGGGCGAGCTTCTCGTCGTGAATGATGACGGGCACCTTGTCCTTGGCAAGCATCGCGTCGGTTTCAATCGCGCGATAGCCGAAGCGCAAGCCGTTGCGAAAGCCTTCTAGCGTGTTTTCAGGGGCCGTCGTGCCGCAGCCGCGGTGGGCGGCCACGCGCGCATAAGGCCAGGGAATCGTGGAACGCATGTGAGCCTCCAAAAATGAAAAGCTTTTCCATTTTGCTGCCGAAGCAGCTTTGCCGCAAGGTCCGAACAGAGGCGCTTGTGCACGCCCCTCGGGCGGGAGCTCGAGGGGCGCCCTCGGAGCGTCGTGCCGGCAACGCTATAATCGCCGGTTATCAAACAAAAATAATAGGAAACAATTAATGGATTCGTCGGAAATTCTGCGGCGCTATCAGGCCATACAGGACGAGCAAAAGCGACTCGAAGCTCTGCAGCAGGAGCTCCTTGCCATGGCTGAGGAAGTAGAGCACGCGCAGGAAACGCGCGAGCGCCGTGCGGGCATCGGCAGCGTCAACGAACTCGTCGAACGCTTCGGCCTCAATCCTTCGGAGCTCTATCCGAAAGGCGACTGCGAGCTCTATGTCGGTCCGTGGGGAGAAGTGTGGGACGGCCGCGGGATGATTCCGGACTGGATGCGCCGTGCGCTGCGTGCGGGAAAGCCCAAGCAGGACTTTCGCTACGATCCCGAGAAGCACTTCCCGCCCGAGCCCGGCAAGCCCCTGCGGCTGCGCCGCGGGTGATCGGTAAGGAAGGGCGGCGTAAAGCCGCCTGACAGGATCGGCGCGCAGAGCGCGCGATTCGACGGGAGGGATGCCGGCCGCAAGCGCCGGCATCTTCGCATTGGCAGGCAGGCAGGCAGCCAGTCAGCAGGCAGATCGGCAACGAAGGCCGGGCGCAACATTTCAAGAAGCGCAAAACGAAAAAAACCTCGCAGGCGTTTCCCGTCGCCTGCGAGGCCAACCCTCAATTTTCTCAACCTTAGTCAGGAGAAACCCAGCGGTTCCGTCTCTCTCTTCGGTTCCGCTGTGAGATGAACTATATAGAAGAAAACCCTGAAAAGTATTGCGATTCTTCGCAGGGATGTAACCATCTGTAGGTATACCGAGCGCGCTGAAACATATTTGGCGTGCGCTGCTCGTTGAGGACTGTGCGCCAGGCAGGCAGCACGAAGCGGCTTTTACAAATTTCTATTGGACTTGATTCGAGGTGGCGGTCAAGCCGGCGATGTCAGGCGTCGCAAAGATGCAGCTCTTTGTACTGAATGGGGATCGCGGACTGATAGGACCAAGAGGTCGACAAACCGAGAAGAGGCGCGAAGAAGTGCGACCAAGCACGCCAAAGGATGAAAAAAACCTCGCAGGCGTTTCCCGTCGCCTGCGAGGTCAACCCTCAATTTTCTCAACCTAAGTCAGGAGAAACCCGGCGGTTCCGTCTCTCTCTTCGGTTCCGCCGTGAAATGAATGGTATTGAAGTGCACTGCAAAAGGTATTTCAAAACTTGCCGAGGTTGTTGCGAGGTTTGGCTGTCCGTCTCGAACAGAAACAAAGCGTTGACTTAATTTAATATAAGTCATTGAAAAACTTAAAATTTTACTAAGAATTGACGTTACAAATTTCGTCGGTGCCGGTTGTATTTGAAGCAGATAAAGAATCTTCTTCAAGAACCGGAAAGCGGCGGGCGAACCGCAGGCGCGGCACACGTTGTCACCGTTGCGTCGTCCGATGTTTCGGCGAAATACGGACGAAAAAAACCTCGCAGGCGTTTCCCGTCGCCTGCGAGGCCAACCCTCAATTTTCTCAACCTAAGTCAGGAGAAACCCAGCGGTTCCGTCTCTCTCTTCGGTTCCGCTGCGAGATGAATGGTATCGAAGCCGGCCTCGAAAGGTATTTCAAAAGTTGCCGAGGATGTTGCGAGGTTTGGCTGCCGTCGGCAAGAAGATACAAACGAGTCGCTTGGAGTTTTTCAAGTCGTTGAAAAAACTAAATTTTTATTGCATTTTGAATTTACAACTTTCTTGTCCGACGCTCAGAAAGGTTCAAAAGAAAAGCCGCCGCGATGAAGATCGCTCGCGGCGGCTTGTTGTCAGCTTGTGCTGTCAGTCTCGTTTCTTCTGCGTTGCTTAGCTTGCCTTGCGGCGGGCTTCGTCAAGCAGAGCGGCAGCGGCAGCGGCGATGTCGCTCGCGACGACGCCGGCGAGGCGGCCCTGCGGGGCGGCGCCGTGCAGGCTTACCGCAGCGAGCACGGCTTCGATCGTGTCGTAGCGCTGCGCAAGGAGTGCGCCGATCATGCCGGCGAGCACGTCGCCGCTGCCAGCCGTCGCGAGCGACGCATCCGCCGCGGGCGAGAGCCACGTGCGGGAGCTGCGCATGGCAACAAGCGTGCCCGGCCCCTTCAAAACCGTCGTCGCCCCCGTTTGGAGCGCAATGTCGCGAACGGCGTCGACGCGGTTGGCGTTGATGGTCGCGGGTTCGACGCGCAGCAGGCGCGCGCCTTCAACTTCGTGCGGCGTGATGACGGTCGCCGCAGTTCGGTGCAGCAGAAGTTCGAGGAAGCGCTTGTCGGCGGCGATGATGTTGAGCGCGTCGGCGTCGATCACGAGGGACTTTGTCGAGGCGAGCGCCGCTTCAAGGCGCGCTTTGGCCTTCTCGCTCGTGCCGAGCCCCGGCCCGATCACAACGGCGGTGAACTGCTCGAAGTCAAGCGGCGTCTGCGCGAACATGAGTTCGGGCTGCAGGGGATCGACCGAGAGCGCGTTTTCGGCAAGAAGTTCGACCGTTACGGTGCCTGCACCGATGCGTAGGCCCGCGCGCGCAGCCAGGAGCGCCGCGCCGATGCGGCCGGCATCGCCGCCCACGACGGCGAGGTGACCGAACGTGCCCTTGTGCGAATACTTGGTGCGGGGCTTCAGAACGTGTTCGTAGTCGCTTTCGTCAATGAGGCCGAGGCGCGTGAGCGGAACGGAGATATCGAGTTCGGAGAGAACGACTTCGCCTGCGGCTTCGACGCCTTCGTTCATGTAGAGGCCGGCCTTGCGGCTCAGGAACGTGATCGTGAGGTCCGCGCGGCACCCGGGCATGTTGCCCGCCCAGTGACCCGTTTCTGCGTTGAGGCCCGTCGGAATGTCGAGCGCGACCTTATAAGCCTGGCGCTCGGAGAACCAGAGAACGGCATCGAGGAAAGGATCCTTGATCGGACGGTCGAGTCCGGTGCCGAAAAGCCCGTCGACGACGAGGTCGGCCTTCGGGCTCTGGTACGGGTCTTCAATCACTTCGCCGCCCGCAGCAAGCCATTCGTCGCGCATGGTACGCGCAAGTTCGGAGGTCTGCGGCGCGGGCGAGACAACCGTCACGGCAAAGCCCTTTTCCTTGAGCAGGCGTGCGCAGCAGAGTGCGTCGCCGCCGTTGTTGCCCGGACCCGCGAGCACGGTGATGGCGCGGCCAGGGGCGCGGCGGGCAATTTCTTCGGCGGCAAAAGCGCCGGCGCGGCGCATGAGTGCATCTTCGCCGATGCGGTGCGAAGCGCGGGCTTCCAGGTCTTGAGCTTCTTCTAAATTGAGGATGGTCTGAGACATGTGTGATTCCTCGCGGGAATGGGAGGCGCGGGCGCTGAAGTGAGGATGGCGCGGCGCGCAATGTGTCGATGCGCGCCATTGTAACGGTTCGGTTTTTGTCCGAGCGGGAAGAGTCGCGAAGCGGCGCTTAACAGCGTTCAAAGCGGTTCGGCGAAAGCGTCTCGGCAAAGTCGCGGTCTTCTTCTTCGAGTGCTTCACCTGTAAGCGAGCTCGCGGCCACCTTGGCGTACAGCGCGCAGAAGTCGGCGCTGTGAAAGCCCCCGCCGATCGAGAGCGAAAGTCCCGAAAGTGCGCTCGCGCCGATGAGTCCCAGGCCGTCCGGCGAAACAAGAACGGTCTGTGCGAGATAGCGGCCTTTGTTCCAGTGTGCGCTCTCGGGCAGAAAATGCATTGCGGTGGCCCAGAGCGCTTTGTAGCCCGCTTCCTTTTCGATTTCGTCGGCTTCGCCCAAGTGCCAGGGGCCGCATATGCGGATCGACTCGCCGACGGGCGCCGCGATTGCATCGTCATTGAAGGCGAGCCCGACGGGCGTGTGCTGCGCGGCTTCGCAGCGCTCGGCAGAAAGCATGAGACGCGTCGCGGGTGCGAGCCGCTCGCAGGTTTCCTCCGACAAGGCGCTCCCGTGCAAAACGTCGAGCGATTTGCTGCCGGCCGCGACGAGGGTGCCGTCGGCTTCCAGCGGTCCGTTCTCCGTGAGAATGCCGCGCGCAACGCCGTCTCGCTCAAGAATTCCGAGCGCACGCGTGCCGCATAAAACTTCGCAGAGGGGATGCTTTTGCAATATTTCTTTTGCTTCTCGTGCAAGTAGGCTCGCGGAGAAGGTGGCGCCGTCGGGATTGAAGACGACGTGCTCGAGCGCGAGCGACTCGGGAAGCATCGGCTGCGCCGCGCGCGCATAAGCGGGCGAGAGTTCGCTTTCGCTTCCCATGGGAGCGGGCGGCTCCATCTCGTCGTAAATATGCATGAGTCCGATGCTGCGTTCGCTTGCGAGTGCGTAGCGCATCGTGAGCTCGCTCAGAAGCGTTTGCGCGCGAAGCGAAAGGAGCGAGGCAAAACTTCTCGCGGCTTCAACGCGCTCGGGCGTCGAAAGGTCTGCTGCAGTCTTAACAAAGCCCTGATAGCGAAGCGCTTCTTTGGTGCCGTAGCGCAGCGCGCCGTTCGCGCAGCTAATGCGACGCTTCAGGCGCTCGCCGAGCGTGAGCGGTTCAATCGGAAGAAACGGTCGCAGCTCGCCGGTCGTCGAAGCCATGCTGAAGCTCGCGCCCCGGCAGGGCGCGGACTCGGCTTCGACAAGGGTAACGCGGTGGCCGCGGTCGATGAGCTCGAGTGATGCAAGGAGGCCGGAGAGACCGGCGCCGACGACGAGAAAATGCATGGTGAGAGAGACGGAAAGCGCTCATTCTACGGAAATGAGCCTTTGTCTGCGAGTTCAGCTGCAGCGCTTGTATTGGATGACGCCGCTTCTCGGCAAAGCATGTAAAGTGAATCAATCGATAGATTTCTTTTGGAGTATCCCGATGATCGAGAGCCGCTTTAAAACGCTTCAAGAACCAATTCCATACGCCGAGCGCGAGGCTGACCCGCTTGAAGAGCACACTCGGTCGACAAGTGTGCTCCTTGACGGCAAGTTCATTCAGGTGTGCCGCGACGAAGTTACCCTTCCCGACGGGCGAGAGAGCTTTCGCGTCTACCTCACGCATCCGGGTGCTGCCGCGATGATCGCGCTCTACGAGGACGGTACGATTTTGCTTGAGCGTCAGTGGCGTCATCCCGTTCGCCAGAGTTTCTGGGAGATTCCTGCCGGGAAGCTCGATCCCAATGAGAGCGAGCTCGACTGTGCGAAGCGCGAGTTGGCTGAGGAGTGCGGAGTGTCCGCAAAGTGCTGGACGCGCTTGGGCGTCATTCGCAACGCGATCGGCTACTCAAGCGAGCACATTGCGATCTATCTGGCCGAAGAGCTTGAGGAAGGTGAGCAGCACCTTGACCCAGGCGAGTTCCTCGAGGTCTACCGCGTACCGCTTGAGTCTGCCGTCGCGATGGCTAGAGATGGCCGAATTACGGATGTGAAGACAATCACCGCCATTTTCTGGCTCAATGAACTTCTGAAGGTGCGGAAGCTTTAGAGCGCAGGTAAGTGAGTACCGGCAAGCTGCACGTTGCTGAAACTCAATTGTTCCCGCGTAAGCGGGTGTGTTTCGACCCCGGCGTTGGCGGGTAGAAGCCGGCGGCGCTTTCCCCGTGAGAACGGGGGGGGCAATTGCGGGGGGTTCGAAGTCTCGGAAGCTCCCGCGTGTCGTTTGTCACTGCTTTCCCTTGGGGGTAGTGAAGTTAGAACGGAAAAAAGCCGGAAATACAAAGTACTTCCGGCTTTCGAATTCATGGCGGAGAAGGGGGGATTCGAACCCCCGAGGCCCTTATTCGGACCTGCACCCTTAGCAGGGGTGTGCATTCGACCTCTCTGCCACTTCTCCGCGCAGTGCCCTCGATCTCCTCGGCGGTCGACGCGTCGGGATCTGTACTAACCGCAGTCGGACTCATTCTGCGGCAGCTTTGAGATTGCTCTCAAAAAAACTGGCTGGTGCGCCAGGCAGGATTCGAACCCACGACCCCCTGGTTCGTAGCCAGGTACTCTATCCAACTGAGCTACTGGCGCACTCGTAGAAAGCGGATTATCTATGGAATTTTCAAGAATAGCAAGAGTTGTATCTATAAATACCAAAAATACGGTATGTTTATAACGAAAAAGCTCATCCATTGCTCGCTTGGGCGTTGCTCGAGCGTCCCGATTGGGGTGTTATCTTTGTGTGAAGATTTCTCGTCCCCCTCTCTTCGTCGACAGCGCAGGGTGCGGCCTGTAAAATGCGCGCAACTCATAAAACGCAGCGCCGTTCGGGAGAGCCTTCTCTACGAGCGGCATCGTTGTTTCTTCTCGAAATTCCCATCTCTCTATCCGCAGAATGGCTCCACCTAGACTCAGTCTTCGGGACATAACGAAGCGCTATCCGGGCATCACGGCCAACGACCATATTTCCATGGAAGTTGCGCCTGGCGAAGTGCTGGCGGTGCTCGGTGAAAACGGCGCCGGCAAGTCGACGCTCATGAAGATCATCTACGGCGCAACGCGTCCCGACGAGGGTGAAGTGTCCTTCGACGGCCGTCCGCTCGTGGTCGACAGTCCCGCGCAGGCTCGTGCGCTCGGCATTGCCATGGTGCATCAGCACTTTGCACTTTTCGATACGCTCACGGCTGCCGAAAACGTTCAGCTCGGCCTCACGGAATCGATGAGCGTGGCGGAAATCTCCGAGAAGGTGCGTGAGCTCGGCGAGCGCTACGGTCTTGAAGTTGATCCAGCTGCGGTCGTGATGGAACTCTCGATGGGCGAACGCCAGCGCATCGAAATTATTCGTGCGCTGATGACGAAGCCGAAGCTTCTCATTCTTGACGAGCCGACCTCCGTACTCACGCCGCAGGCGGTGAGAAAGCTCTTTAAGACGCTGCATCAGCTCGCGAGCGAAGGCGTCTCGATTCTCTTCATCTCGCATAAGCTCGACGAAATCCGCGAACTTGCGGACCGCTGCGTCGTGCTGCGCGCAGGGAAAATCGTGGCGAGCGTCAATCCGAAGACGGAGTCCGAAGATTCGCTTGCGCGCCTGATGATCGGAAAGGAGCCTCCCGTCGTGCGCGAGGCGCAGCGCGAACCGGGCGAAGTCATCTTTGAGTTGAAGGGCGTGACGACGCCCGGGACCGAACGTGTCTGCGGAACGGAAAACGTGACGCTCTCTGCGCGCAAGGGAGAAATCATCGGCATTGCCGGCATCTCCGGCAACGGTCAGGCGCGTCTCATGGCGATCGCCTCGGGCGAATACAGAACTGCGCCCGAACTCGTGACGCTTTACGGTTCACCCATCGGCGACCTCGACACGAAGGCGCGCCGCATTGCGGGTCTGCGCTACGTGCCCGAGCAACGTCTGGGGCATGCGGCCGTCCCTGAGCTTTCGCTCGTTGCGAATACCTACCTTACGGGCGACAACCTTTTCCGAGGCGGCTTCATCCTCGCGGAAAAGGGGCGTGCGTTCGCGAACAAAATCATCGAGCGCTTCCACGTGAAGACCTCCTCGCCGCAGCAGCACGCGGGGAGCCTGTCGGGCGGGAATCTGCAGAAGTACATCATGGGCCGCGAAATTCTTTCGCGCCCGCACGTGCTCCTCGTTTCGCAGCCCACCTGGGGCGTTGACGTCGGCGCGGCGGCGGTCATCCGCAACGCGCTTATGCGTCTTCGCGACGACGGAGCGTCCGTCATCGTCGTTTCCGAAGAAATCGACGAACTCTTTGAAATTTCCGACCGCATCGCCGTGATGTACCGCGGTGCGCTCTCGCCCGCCGTTCCGAAAGATCGTATTTCCATTGAAGAGGTCGGCCGCTGGATGTCGGGCCTCTGGCCGGGGTCTCCCTTCGGCAAGCATGAGGAGGAGGCGTGATGCAGTTCCCCATTTCCATGACGCCGCGCCAGATGCCTGCCAAGTCGCTCGCGTGGATCTCGCCTGTTATCGCAATCGTGCTCACGATTGTTACGGGTTTTATTCTCTTTGCCGCGCTCGGTCAGGATCCAGTCGTGGCTTTGAAGACGTTCTTCATTGCGCCGCTCGACTCGATGCGCGGCTGGACGGAGGTGGGCGTCAAGATGACGCCGCTCCTTCTCTGCGCGGTCGGTCTCGTCGTGTGCTTTAAGTCCAACATCTGGAATATCGGTGCCGAAGGTCAGCTGATTGCGGGCGCGATCGCGGGCGGCATCGCCGCGCTCGCATGCCCTGCGGACGCCGGTGGCTGGTACTTCCTCGTTGTTCTCGTTGCCTCCGCCTTGGGCGGCGCGCTCTGGGGCGCCTTCACGGCGCTGCTTCGCCACAAGTTCCACGCGAACGAAATTCTCGTTTCGCTCATGCTCGTCTACGTGGCACAGTATCTCCTTGCGTGGGCCGTTCAGGGGCCGATGCGCGACCCGATGGGTTTCGGCTTCCCGCAGACGAAGCTCTTTGAGTCCGCTGCGCTCATGCCGATCGTGCTCGAGGGCACGCGTCTGCACTTGGGCTTCGTCCTCGCGCTCCTCGCTGCGCTCGGCATTTGGGTGCTCATGGACAAGATGGCGCTCGGCTTCCAAGTGAAGGTTTCGGGCATGGCGCCTCTGGCGGCGCGCTATGCGGGCTTCCATCCGGGCAAGCTCATCTGGACCTCGATGATTATTTCGGGCGCGCTCGCGGGGCTCGCGGGCGGCATTGAAGCGGCCGGTCCTTTGGGTCAGCTCACGCCCACGATCTCGCCGGGCTACGGCTTTGCCGCGATCATCGTGGTCTTTGTCGGTCGACTTTCGCCCTTGGGCTGCGTGCCCGCAGCCTTCGTGATGGCGCTCTTTTATCTGGGCGGCGAACTCGCGCAGAGCCGTCTCGGGCTTCCGAGTTCCATTACCGGGGTGTACCAGGGCCTTCTTCTTTTCTTCATCCTCGCCTGCGACACGATGATTTTCTATCGCTTCCGCTGGACGGGCTTCTCTAAGGAGGCCGGCCGATGAGTCTCGCTGCTTCCATCATTTCTTCGACGCTCAACGCGGGTACGCCGCTTCTCATTGCGGCTGCGGGCATCGTTATTCACGAAAAGTCCGGCGTTCTCAACCTCGGGATCGAAGGCATCATGCTGATGGGCGCCGTCTGCGCTTTCGGTACGACGCTCGCTACCGGGAGCTTTGCGCTCGGATTCCTTGCCGGGATCGGCATCGGGCTGCTTCTCGGGCTCATCTTCGCGTTCTTCACGATCGGCATGTACGCGAACCAGTACGCCGCCGGCCTTGCGCTTGCGCTTTTCGGCACGGGCCTTTCGGCCTTTATCGGCAAGCCCCTGCAGGGGGCGGCACTGCCGACGCGCGCGCCGCTTGGCATTCCGGGACTCGAAGACATTCCGTTTGTGGGCGAGGCGCTCTTCTCGCAGCATATTCTCGTTTACGGTGCGCTCGTTCTGATGGCGCTCGTTTGGTGGTTCCTCTTCAAGACCCGCGCCGGGCTCGTCCTCCGTTCTGTGGGTGAGGCGCCGAAGTCTGCTTACGCGCTCGGTTATCCGGTCCGAAAGATCCGCGTTGCGGCCGTGCTCTTCGGCTCCGTCTGCGCGGGGCTTGCGGGAGCTTATCTCTCGCTCGTCTATACGCCGCTCTGGGTGGAAGGGATGACGGCGGGCCGCGGCTGGATTGCGCTTGCGCTCGTTACGTTTGCGACTTGGCGACCGCTTCGCGTCGTCGTCGGCGCCTATCTCTTCGGCGGCGTGACGATGCTGCAGTTTGCCTTCCAGGGCATGGGCATCGGGATTCCGCCGCAGTTCATGGCGATGACGCCCTACCTTGCGACGATTCTCGTCCTCGTCCTCATCTCGCGCAATCCCGTCTGGATTCGCTTGAATGTTCCCGCCTCGCTCGGTAAGACCTTTACGCCGCAGAGCTGACGGGACGATTGTGCTTCGCAAAGGGCGTGCGTATACGAAAGCGGTTCGGGAAATCTTGGATTGAAGACAAATTTCCCGTTCCGCTTGAATGGCATAGGGCGCGCGGACCTTACAATGCGCGCATCTTTTCTTTGACTGGAGTGATTTCTCATGCAAAAGCGTTATGCCTTCAAGCTTGCGTTTGCCGGCGCCGCCGCCCTGATGCTTGCGGCTTGCGGCAAGGAAGAACCGAAGCCTGCCGCCGCCCCGCAGAAGGCGGCCGAACCTGCCAAACAGGCTGCTGCCGGTGCCGCCGCGGGCGGTCCGCTCAAGGTCGCTTTTGTGTACGTGAGCCCGGCCAACGAAGAAGGCTGGTCGACGCAGCACGACATCGCCCGCAAGGCCGTCGAAGCGAAGTTCGGCGACAAGATCCAGGTGACGACGCTCGAAAACATTCCTGAAAACGCCGACGCAGAACGCGTGCTTCGCGACCTCGCGCAGCAGGGCAACAAGCTCATCTTCGCAACGAGCTTCGGCTACATGAATTCGCTCCTCAAGGTTGCGAAGGAATTCCCGGACGTGAAGTTCGAGCACGCCACGGGCTACAAGACCGCTGCGAACGTTACCGCCTATTCGGCCCGCTTCTACGAAGCGCGCTATCTCGCGGGCAAGCTCGCCGCGGCGACCTCGAAGACCGGGATCCTCGGCTACGTTGCGGCGCTGCCGATTCCGGAAGTTCTCCAGGGCATCAACGCCTTCACGCTCGGCGCGCAGTCTGTCAATCCGAACATCGAAGTGCGCGTTGTCTGGACGTCCGCCTGGTACGACCCGGGCAAGGAAGCCGACGCGGCGAAGTCCCTGATCGGTCAGCAGGCCGACGTGATCACGCATCACACGAATTCGTCGGCCGTTGCTTCGACCTGCGAAGAAGCCAAGGTGCCCGTGATCTCGTACAACACCTCGATGAAGCGTGCTGCGCCCACGATGCTTATCGGCGGCGTGATTCACGTTTGGGACGAGTACTACGCGCAGGAAATCCAGGCCGTGATCGACGGCTCCTGGAAGTCGAAGAACGTCTGGGGCGGCGCGCCCGAACACATGGTCGCGCTCGTCGACATTGCCCAGGCGACGCCGAAGAATGTCGTCGACGACATCAACGCCACGTTCGAAAAGATGGCCAAGGGCGAATTCCATCCGTTTACGGGCCCGATCGTTTCGAACGACGGCAAGGAAGTGCTTAAGGCCGGCGAAAAGGCTACCGACGAGCATCTTCTCACGATGGGCTATCTCGTCAAGGGTGTCGTCGGGAAGCTCCCGACCGCTCAGTAACGAAAAGCATCGGCGGCGCCGAGTATGCGTGCCGCCAAGCGCCGTTCAAGAACCTCCGACTCGGCTGCCGATCGGAGGTTTTTTGTACCTGGGCCTCGCTGCTCGCCTCAGAAACGCCTGTTTGCAAGTTTCTTGGAAATTCCGCGTGCACAAAATTTTTCCGGCGCGCTAGATTGAAGGTTTGCTTGACTGCTGCCGCAGGGACTTCGGCAGAAAGTCCCCGGATCAATCGATTCCATGACTGAGAGCTACTCCCTCATCACGAGCCTTGTCACGGGCTTCGGCCTCGCGCTGCCTTTCGGCTACTTTTTCGAGCGCTTTCTGAAAACGCCCGCGCTCGTCGGCTACATCTGTGCCGGTCTCGCCGTGGGCTTCTTTCCGGGACTGCCTCCGATCAACGAGGGCATGCTCGAGCAGCTCGCCGAAATCGGCGTCATGCTCCTGATGTTCGGCGTGGGGCTGCACTTTTCGATCAGAAACCTCCTCGCCGTCCGAACGCTCGCGATTCCGGGCGCGCTATTGCAGATGTCGATAGCGACGATTTCGGGCGCGTTGTTCGCGAATTATGTCTGGGAGTGGAACATCGGGCAGTCGGTGATGTTCGGTCTCACGATTTCGTGCGCGTCGACGGTCGTTGTGACGAAGGCGCTGGACCTCAGAAAGCTCACGACCGCGATGCCGGGACAGGCAGCGATCGGCTGGCTCGTCGTGCAGGACTTGGTGAGCGTGCTTTTCCTCGTTCTCCTGCCGCCCTTTGCGCAGGTGATCAACGGTGCGGCGGACGTCTCTGCCGGGGCCGTTGCGATCGATGTCGCCAAAACGCTCGCCGGCGTCGCGCTGTTTGTTGTCCTCATGCTCGTTGCGGGGCGACGAATCTTTCCCTGGATTCTCACGCAGGTCGCGGCAACGGGGTCGCGCGAACTTTTTACGCTGGCCGTTATCGGCTGCGCCATCGTGATTGCCTACGGCGCGAGCGCCATTTTCCACGTGAGCTTCGCGCTTGGCGCGTTCTTTGCCGGCATGGTGATGCAGGAGAGCCGCTACGCACACCGCGCGGCGACCAATTCGCTGCCGCTCCAGGATGCGTTTGCCGTACTCTTTTTCGTTTCGGTCGGGCTCATGCTCGATTGGCACATCTTCATTCAGCGCCCGGGCGAAGTGCTCATGGTGGTTCTCATCATCATGGGTGTGACGACTTCCGTTGCGTTCGGGCTCTCGGTGCTGCTGCGCTGGCCGCTTGACACGGCGCTCACGGTTGCCGCCTGCCTCGGGCAGATCGGCGAATTCTCCTACATCCTCGCGCAGCAGGGCATTTCGCTCGGGCTCGCCGACAGCAAGATGATGAGCCTGATCGTTGCGGGTTCGATCGTGACGATCGCACTCAATCCTCTGCTTTTTGCGGTCATTCCGAAGCTCAGACACTTCCTCGTCGTTCGTTTCGGCTGGGCCAAGCGCGCAGCTATGCGCGCAGCGCCCGACGAGAACCTCGGGAGCACCTCGCACGAGTTTCTTGACGGTCAGACGATTGTGGTCGGCACGGGCTTTTCGACGAAAGAACTCTTTGACATGCTCGAAGAGATGGAGCGCCGTACGATCGTGATTGCGTCGGCCGACGCGCCGATTGACGAACTGAAAGCACGCGGCTTTAAAGTGATTGCGGGCGACGCGGCCGACCCGATGGTGCTCGTGCAGGCGCATGTGGCAAGCGCCGCCGTGCTCGTCATTGCCGAGAGCGATCCGCTCGATGCGCGACGCATCTATAACACAGCGCGCGAATTGAACAACAAGCTGCCCGTGATCGTTCGGCAGCGCCATGTTGAGGACGGCGCTGTCTTCCCGAGCGAAGACGAGCATCTGCACATCATCTGCGAGGACCTTTTGACTTCGCTTGCGCTTGCTTCAGAGACGCTTCGCCGCATCATGGCCGAACCCGACGTCCGCGAAGAGGAGGAGCCCGAAGAGGAGATGAAGCCCGCCGAGCGGCTGCGTCAGCTCCTTGAGGCCGAATACCGCCGAAGCGTCGACTCCGTGCGCGGCACGAGCAACGCGATGCCCGAAACCGCGCAGGAGATGCACGTGCCGAAAGTCTCGCCTGCGACACCTGCTGCTTCGGCCGAAGCGCTCGGCAAAGCCCTTGCGGATGCGAGTGCGAAGCGCGAAGCGGCTTTGGCGGGAGCTGCCGCTTCGGGCGCATCGGTGCGGCTCTCTGCTGCCGGCAAGCGCGTGAGCGACCTCTGGTCGCGCGTGAAAGGACTCATTAAGCGCAGCTAACCGACGAAATCGCAGCGTTTTTCTTGAGGAACGGCGCAAACGGCAGGCAGTGACGCATGCGCGAGTAGACTTTCCTTTTTCCGAGCAGCTTCTACGTTTGTCGAATGCAGACCGTCAATACCGTTCTCATCGCAGCGCTTTTGTTTTTTTCCGTGCTTGCTGCGGGTTTCGCGTGCCTCGCGTATCTCACGCTTCGACGAATTGCGTCCGAGGCGCAGACCTCGAGCGACGATACCGTCGACGCGCTTATGGAGTGCGTCGCGGGCGCCAAGCGCGATCTCCTTTTTGCCGTTTCGCAGACTGACAGCCGCCTCACGCAGGCGATGACCGGGCTCATGAGCTTCGTGTCGCAGTCGCAAAACGGGGCGGCCGATTCGGTCGCGAAGCTCTCGGCCGCCGCGCAGGGCGAATTGAAGGAAATGAACGCGAAGCTCGCGCGAGAATTCCTGCTTTTGCAGGGCATGGTCGACGAGCGCTTCGCGAAAGTCTTGTCTGCGAACGCTGCGCAGTCGAGCATGCTTGCCGAGCAGCAGGCCAAGGAACTCGAGCGCGTACGCGGCACCGTTTCGGAGGCGCTTGAAAAGGTGCGCACCGATAATGCGCAGAAGCTCGAAGCGATGCGCGCGACCGTGCAGGAAAAGCTCGAGCACACGCTCTCGGAGCGCCTCGCGACGAGCTTCAAGACCGTTGATGAGAAGCTCGGGCTCGTGCAGTCGGGTTTAGGCGAAATGCGCCGCATGGCCGAAAGCGTCTCGAAGCTGCAGGGGATTCTTGCCAACGTGAAGACGCGCGGCATTTTCGGCGAAACGCAGCTCTCGGCCATCCTTTCCGAAATCCTGACGCCGCAGCAGTACGGCGAGCAGGTGCGGCTCTTTCCCGATTCGAATGTCGTCGTCGACTTTGCCGTGCGGCTTCCCGGACGCGGGGACGACGCGCCCTGCTGGCTGCCGATCGACGCGAAGTTTCCGCTCGAAGACTGGACGGCGCTCGTTGAGGCCGAGCGCGATGCGGATCGCGCGCGCGCCGACGAAGCGCGCAAGCAGCTCGAGCGCGCCATCTGGAAGCAGGCCAAATCGATTCGCGAAAAGTACGTGCGCGCTCCCTACACAACGGAGTTTGCCGTGATGTTCCTGCCGAGCGAAGGCCTTTACGCGGAAGTGCTTCGCATGCCCGGACTATTCGAGCGGCTGCAGCGCGAGCTTCGCATCACGCCTGCGGGTCCGGTCGTCATTTCGGCGCTTCTGAACAGTCTTCTCATGGGTTTCATGACGCTCGCCATGGAAAAGCGCAGCGCCGACGTCTGGGCGCTTTTGGGTGAGGTGAAGACGGAATTCGAGAGCTTTACGAAGCAGTTTGCCGTCGTGGAAAAGAAGTTCCGCGAGGCGCAAACCTCGCTCGAGCAGATGAATACGAGAACGCGCGCGTTCGAAAAGCGCATGCGGGCCATCGACTTGGCTGAAGAAAGCGGTGCTGGCGCAGCTCGACTCGAATCGTGCGGCGCGCTTGACGGGCTCCCTGCGAGCCTCATTGTCGACGCGGTGCACACCCGCTCGCCCGCAGCCGCCGTCGGAGGCGATGCGGATAACGCGACGGCAGCGCCGATGCACGCACCGCAGGTTGGTGCTCTCGAGAACGACTCGCCCAACGCGCGCGCGGCGCTCGGGTAAACTTCTCAGAATTGACGTACGGTCGCGGCAGTCCGGATGGAAAGGATGCCGGGCCGTACGAACGGGCGAATGGACCTCGAGCTGGACAGAAAAATGATGATGAAGAAATACACGGTTGTTGCCGCGGCGATGGCGGCCGCCCTTGCGCTCTCGGGCTGCAATACGGTCGAGGGCTTCGGTCAGGACATCAAGAAGGGTGCGGGCGCCGTCGGACACGCGCTCGGCAAAGCCGGCGACAAGATTTCGGAAACCGCGCAGTCGATGAGCGGCGAACCTGCCGCGACCGATGCGTCGAAGTCTTCTGCCGGCGCGAGCGGTTCGCAGACGCCAGCGCCTGCCGCCAAGTAAGGCGAAGTTCGAGCGATTTTGAGAAGTTCGAGTCGCTGCGACGAAACGAAGTACACGAAACAGCCCGCACGCGGTTTCTCTCGCGAGCGGGCTTTTTTCGGTGTTGCGGGTGCGGCTCAAGGACCGCACCTCTCGCGGTGCAGAGCGCTTTGGAGAGGCTCTCTGCTGCCGCTTAGAAGCGGTCGATGCCGTCTTCCTTCAGGCGGCGGTCCACGCTGAAGGGGTCCTTGTCGGAGTCGACATCCTCTTCGTGGAGCGGCGCTTCGTCGCTGCGAACGTCGCATACATCTTCATCGCGGCGGCGACGGAAGATGCTGCGGCGCTGTCCCTTCTTGCGACGCACGGGCGGCTCGGCGTACGGGATCTCGTTGTTGGGCGAGAGCGCGCCGTATTCGGGCGTTTCGCCGAGGAGGAACTTGCCTTCATAGTCGTCAAGCGCCTTGGCAACGAGTTTCGAGAGCGCAAGGAGCGCAATCACGTTCGGAATGACCATGAGGCCGTTGAAGAAGTCGGCGAGTTCCCAAACGAAGCTCACATGCAGGAACGAGCCCGCCATGAGGAAGCAGAGAACGAGCACGCGATAGGACTGCACCCAGCGCAGGCCGAAGAGATACTTCACGTTCTGCTCGGCAAAGAAGTACCAGCCGATGATCGTCGTGAAGGCGAAAAAGAGGAGGCAGATCGCAACGAACGCCGGACCGATCGCACCCAAGCCGAGCGTAAAGGCACGCTGCGTGAGCGTGATGCCGGTCGTCTGGCCGTCGAGCGCGCCCGTGCAGAGAATGACGAAGGCGGTCATGTTGAGCACCACGAAGGTGTCGATCGTGAGGCCCACAATGGCGGCGAGGCCCTGCTGCACCGGATGCTGAACGCGCGCGAGCGCATGCGCGTGCGGCGTCGAGCCCATGCCGGCTTCGTTCGAGAAGAGCCCGCGCGCCACGCCGTATCGGATCGCTTCCTTGATGCTCGCGCCGATGATGCCGCCCGTGGCGGCTTCCGGATCGAAAGCGCCCACGATGATCGACTTGAGGGCGGGCCAAATCATGTCGGCGTTGCCGAAGATGATCGTGCAGGAGCCGATGATGTAGACGAGCGCCATCACGGGCACCATCTTTTCGGCGAAGCTCGCGATGCGGCGAATGCCGCCGATGAAGATGAAGCCCGCGGCCATGAAGATGCCGATCCCCGTCACCCAGGACGGAATCCCGAAGGCGTGGTTGAAAGCGTCGGCGATCGAGTTCGACTGCACCATGTTGCCGATGAAGCCGAGCGCGATGATGATCGCAACCGAGAAGAATGCGGCGAGGGGCTTATTCCCGAGACCGCGGCTGATGTAGAACGCCGGGCCCCCCATCACGTGACCGTGTGCGTCGCGTGCGCGGAAGAGCTGGCCGAGAATTGCTTCGGAGAAGATCGTCGCCATCCCGAAGAAGGCGGCCACCCACATCCAGAAGATGGCGCCGGGGCCGCCCATCACCATGGCGGTGGCGACGCCGGCCAGGTTGCCCGTGCCGACCTGTGCGGAAATGGCGGTCGCGAGCGACTGAAAGGAAGTCATCCCCGAGTGGTCGGCCGCCTTGCCGAAAATCGAAAAGCCGCCGAAGACCTGCTTCATGGCGGCGCCGAATTTGCGGATCTGTACGAAGCGCAGCTTGACGGTCATGTAGATCCCGGTCCCGACGAGGAGCGGGATCAGGCAGTACACCCCCCAGAGCAGACCGTTGACGCTCTGGACGATGTGGGTTGCGAAGTCCATGAAAGGATTCCTTCTGAGAGATTGTTGTTGCTTATGTCGCCATCTGAGGCGCTTTCGGAAGTTCCCCCGAGAAGAACGATTTGGGCTTTGCGGTATTCTGGTTATTGTGACGCAAAGACCTCTAAGTACTCGGAGGAATCTGCATTGTACGAACGGAATGAAACCTTCACAGGAAGAGAACGAGGGGCGTGAAAGTCCGTCTTCACACGGTTTGCGCAGTGCCGATCGGGATGGGCGATTGTGCCTAGGATGCGATCGGGAAAAATGCCGAGCTGCGCGGCTCAAAGTCTCTCTGTTTGCGCGCGCGGACGGCGCCGGACTGTTAAGCTTGCGGCCTTTGCAAAGCGTGCCGGCCGCCGCAGCGGCAACCGGCATTCATTTTGAGAGTCAACGTTAGGAGCATTCAAGCATGGCGCGCACCGTCATCCGCATCCTCTGCTACCTCATGATCGCCGCCGTTCTCTTCTGGTTCGTCATGAACGTGATCGGTCTGGCGAAGTCTTTCTTCTGAGCGGCATGCATCCGTCATGAGAGCGGGCTCGGCGTCGAAAGAAGCGCGCCCGCTTCGCTCGGACGCAAAGCGGCGATGCCGAAAAGCCGCCGCATTTTTTTGCCCGCCTTGAGGACAAGCTTGTCCTTCGTGACGAGCATGCGCGCCTGCGCGGCGAGCGTAAGCTCGAAGAATTTTTGGTCGAGCGGATCGAGGCACCGCAGGTTTGCAGATTGCGCGCGCTCGCGCGCTTTGAGTACTGCCGCCTCGTCGATCCACGTGCAGTGCGAAAACCAGGCGTCGAGCCGCTTTTCAATTTCTGCGGGCGAAAAATCAGCCCGCGCAAAGGCCGGGCGCGAAATCACTTCTGAGAGCTCGAGCGCCGCAGCGGTGGATAGCGCTGCGCGAACGCGGCCTTCGGCGAGCGCCGAGTCGATCGCGGCCGCGCCCGCATCGTGCCAGTAAAGGAGGTCGAGAACGACGTTCGTGTCGAGGACGATGAGCGAAGCTGAAGACGTTGAAACTGCGGCGGGAGGATCTTGCACGGCTTGGGCGGCATGCCGGCGCACGAGTGCGTCGAGGTGTTCGGGTACGGGCATGAGTGGGTGAAATGGCAGCGCTTCGGCCGGTCGGCCGTACGGAAAAACGTGAAGAAACGTGAAAAAACTCAAAATTTTCGGTCGTCTTAAGGGTGTCGGACGCCGATTTTGATAATTTTAGGGGACCGCGCATCTCCGGTTGGATGCTTCCTTACTCTTTCACATGGATTTTCTATTCGATCCGTCCCTTTGGGCCGGACTGCTCACCCTCGTCGTTCTTGAAATCGTTCTCGGGATCGACAACCTCGTCTTCATCGCCATTCTGGCGAAAAAGCTCCCGCTTCATCAGCAGAATCGAGCCGTCTACGTCGGGCTTGGGCTTGCGCTCTTTTTGCGCTTGGCGCTCCTCTCGATCATGTCGTGGCTCGTCTCGCTCACTGCGCCGCTCTTTTCCGTCTGGTCGCATCCCTTCTCGGCGCGCGACCTGATTCTGATGGCGGGCGGGCTCTTCCTGCTCTACAAGGCGACGACGGAACTCCATGAGCGCCTCGAAGCGCATCCGCACGCCGAAGAGGCTGCGAGCGAAGGCAAGTCGAAGTTCTGGTTTGTCATCGCGCAGATTCTGCTCCTTGACGCGGTCTTCTCGCTCGACTCGATCATTACGGCCGTGGGCATGGTCGACAATCTGAGCGTGATGGTCACGGCCGTGATTGTTGCGATGATCGTGATGGTGGCGGCAAGCCGTCCGCTCACGGCTTTCGTCAACCGCCATCCGACCGTTGTGGTGCTTTGCCTCTCGTTCCTTCTGATGATCGGTCTCTCGCTCATCGCCGAGGGTCTTGGGTTCCACATTCCGAAGGGGTACCTCTACGCGGCGATCGGCTTCTCGATCGTGATTGAGTTCTTCAACCAGATCGCGAACCGCAATTCGCGCAAGCACCAGCTTCGCATTCCTTTCCGCGAACGCACGACGATGGCGATTGTGGGGCTCTTGGAAAAACGCCCGACGGAAGCGCCGAGAACCGCTGCAGAGGAACTCGCGCCCGCCGATCCGCAGGCATTCGGCGAGGACGAACGCGACATGGTCGAAGGGGTGCTGAGTCTCGCAGACCGCTCGATTCGCGTCATCATGACGCCGCGCGCCGAAATCGGCTGGCTCAATCTCAAGAAGCCTTTTGAAGAAATCGTTCGCGATGCGCAGACGCTGCGCCACAGCATCTTTCCCGTGGGCGACGGTTCGCTCGACAATCTCGTGGGCTATGTGAAGGCCAAGGACTTCATTGGGCTTGACGGCGATATTGAGAGACTCAGAAAGCTCGCCGAAAAGCGCCGTCCCTTCATGGTGCCCGAGACCGTGAGCATCATTCGGCTTGTTCGCGACATCAAGAAGAGCCGCGCGCCGCTTGTGCTCGTGACGGACGAGTTCGGCATTATCCAGGGGCTCGTCACCTCGCACGACATTCTCGAGTCGATTGCAGGCGACTTCCCCGACGAAGGCGACCGCCGCTTCATTCAGCCCGATCCGGCCAATCCCGATGCGTGGCTCGCCGACGGTGCGGCGGATCTTCTCGTCGTGCGCCAGGCCTTGGGCGACGATCGGCTTTTTGATGAAAAGGACACCAAGGACGCCGACTATGTGACGGTTGCGGGGTTCCTCCTCGAGCGCTTCGGTCGGCTGCCGCAGGCAGGCGAAGCGGTGCTCGAATGCGGCTGGCGCTTTGAGGCGGCCGAAATTGCGAAGAACCGCATCGCCTCGGTGCGCATCGAGCGCGTGAAGGCGCCCGAAGCCGAGGATGGCTCGAGCGAAGCGGCGACCGAATAAACGCGCCCGAACCAAAATGAAAAAGCCTGCGCGGATCGATTTCCGGCAGGCTTTTTCAGCGTTTGCTGCCCGAGCGCTTCGGCGCGCTTTGCGTGCAGCTCAGTGCGCCTTAGCGAAAGAGGGGCGCGATGGCATCGCGCTCGGCTTCAAGTTCGCGCACGGTGCGCTCGATGCGCGCCTTGGCGAAATCGTCGAACCCGAGGCCCTGAACGATTTCGTAGTCGCCGTTGCGGCAAACGCACGGCATCCCGCAGACGAGCCCTTCGGGAATGCCGTAGCTGCCGTCGGAAACGACGCCCATCGACACCCATTCACCCATCGAGCCGAGTACCCAGTCGCGCATGGTGTCGATCGCCGCATTGGCTGCGCTTGCCGCAGAGCTCGCGCCGCGCGATTGAATGATCGACGTGCCGCGGCGCGCGAGCGTCGTGAGAAGCGTCTTTTCGTACCAGTCGCGGTCGACGAGCTCAAGCGCTCGGGTACCGTCAACGGTCGCGTGCAGAAGGTCGGCGAAGACCGTAGGCGAGTGGTTGCCCCAGACGGCAACCTGGTGCACGTGCGAAGCCTTGGCGCCAGTCTTGGCCGCGAGCATCGAGATGGCGCGGTTCTGATCGAGCCGCACCATTGCCGTGAAGCACTTGGGCGAGAGCGACGGGGCGCTCTTCATGGCAATCCAGGCGTTGGTGTTGCAGGGGTTGCCGACCACCAACACTTTCACCGAACGCTTGGCGACTTCGTCGAGCGCTCGGCCCTGTTCGATGAAGATGCGTGCGTTCGATTCAAGAAGGTCGGCGCGCTCCATGCCGGGGCCGCGGGGACGCGCGCCGATCAGAAGCGCTACGTCGCAGTCGCGGAAGGCTTCCTTGGGATTGGTCGTCGCGCTCATGCCCGCAAGCAGCGGAAACGCACAGTCCTCAAGTTCCATCATGACGCCTTTGAGCGCGCTGCGGCTCGTCGGATGGTCGCGCTCGAGCAGGCTCAGATGCACCGGACGGTCCCGCCCGAACATGGCGCCCGCAGCGATGCGAAAAAGAATGCTGTAGCCGATCTGGCCGGCCGAGCCGGTCACGGCAACGCGAATCGGTTCTTGCATGATCGCGGTCTTCCCCTAAAAGTAATTCGTGCTCAAATGAAAGCGATGCCGGAAAGTGTACCAGCGGGCGCACTCGATTCGCGTTTTTCCGCGATGGACGCGCCAACGGTCTCGGCGTAGGATCACTTCGCCCGGCCGATTGCGGGGCGCGCCGCCGCTCAAGCGCACGAAAGGCGGCCATTCGAATCCTGAAGTTTTCAAGCGAGGAGCGGGTCATGACGGAAAACGCCGCCAAGCAGGCAGCATTGCATGCGGAACTGAAGCGCACGAGCGCGGGGCTGCCGCCCCCGGCAACAGTGGGTGAAGCCGAGCTGCGGCTCCCCGGGCGCGAGAAGCCCGTGAAGCTCAACGTGCTGCGCGGCACGGCGGGCGCCGATGCGATCGATGTTTCGTCGCTCTACAAAAAGGAGCACGTGCTCACTTACGATCCGGGCTTTCAGAGCACGGCTTCGTGCGAGAGCGCCGTGAGTTATGTCGACGGCGAGGCGGGTGAACTCACTTATCGCGGCTATCCGATCGAATATTTGGCCGAGCACTGCGACTTTCTCAAGACGGCGCAGCTTCTTTTGAAGGGCGAGATGCCTGACGAGCGGGAAGCGGCCGAATTCCGCGATCTCGTCAAGCATCACACGCTCGTGCACCAGCAGGTCTCGTTTCTTTTGAACGGCTTCCGGCGCGACGCGCACCCGATGTCGATTCTCGTCGGCTTGATCGGCGCCCTTGCGGCCTTCTATCCGCTCGACCCCGATATGAGCGAGCAGGATCAGCACCGGCTTGCCGCGATCATGATGCTCGCGAAGATGCCGACCCTGATCGCCATGAGCTACCGCTACTCGGTGGGCTGGCCCATCAACTTCCCGGACAACAGCCTCTCCTATGCGGCGAACTTCCTGCACATGATGTTTGCGCTTCCCGTCGAGCACTACGAGCCGCCCAAGGCCGCCGTGAAGGCGCTCGACAAGATTCTGATTCTGCACGCCGAGCACGAGCAGAACGCGTCGACCTCGACCGTGCGTCTCTGCGCGAGTGCGGGCGCGAACCCCTACCACTGCGTGGCGGCGGGTGTGGCGTGTCTCTCGGGACCGCGCCACGGGGGCGCCAACGAAAGTGCGCTTCGCATGCTGATGGATCTGCAGAAGGCGGGCGGCATCAAGGCGATTCCGGAACTCATTCGCCGCGTCAAAGCCAAAGAGGACGGCGTTCGCCTCATTGGGTTCGGGCATCGCGTCTACAAGAACTACGATCCTCGAGCGAAGATTCTGCGCGGCATCTGCCACGAGCTACTCGACGAGGTCGGTGTCGGGAAGGATCCGCTCTTTGCGCTCGCGCTCGAACTCGAACGCATTGCGCTCGAAGACGACTACTTCGTCGAGCGTCACCTCTATCCGAACGTCGACTTCTACTCGGGCATTCTGCAGCGCGCGATCGGCATTCCGACGCCGCTCTTTACCGCCATCTTCGCGATGGCGAGAACGGCCGGGTGGTTCGCCCAGAAGAACGAGTTCCTCGAGTCGGGCGACATTCGCCTGGCGCGGCCTCGTCAGGTCTACGTGGGCGAGCCGCGCCGCACGCTCTGAGGCAAAGCACGGGCATCGGAGGCGGCGCCTTGGGCGCCGCCCGCTGCGGTTTTCTCGTGACTTTGCGTGACTTTTCGCGGGCGCCATCGAGACGCGTTCGCGAATGCGATATAGTCGAGCCGATAGACGAGCCGCGAGGAAGAACGCCCTCTACATCCGAGCGCGCGCCGTTCGTTGGGTGTGCTTCGGGCGTTTTTCTCGCGCCGCTCAATTGAAACGTTCCACCTCGGAGGGCAAAACAATGAAGGAACAGTGCATGCTCGACATTGCCAAGTCGCGTTTTACGACGAAGCACTACACGGGTGAAAAGATTCCCCGTGAAGATCTCGATGCCATTTTGGAGATCCTGCGCCTTTCGCCCTCATCGGTGAATTCGCAGCCATGGCATTTCCTTGTCGCGTCGAGCGACGCGGCGCGCGCCAAGATTGCGCCCGCCTTCGCCGACTTCAATCAGGCGCGCGTGACGCTCGCGAGCGACGTCATTGTCTTTGCCGTGAAGACGGGCCTTGACGAAACGCATCTTCGCCGCGTTCACGAGAAGGAGCTCGCCGACGGGCGGTTTGCCGGCATCGAAAATCAACCGAATCTTGACGCCGGGCGCCGCCACTTCGTGGGGCTGCATTCCGACACGCTCGAGCATGCGATCGCTTGGGAAACCCAGCAGACCTACATTGCGCTCGGCTTTGCGATGTACGCGGCTGCCGGCATGGGCATTCACTCGACGTGTCTCGAGGGGGCGGACTTTGAGAAGCTCGACGAGATTCTCGGTCTGCGCGAGAAGGGTCTGAAGTCCGTTGTTGCGCTCTCGCTAGGCCGCGGCAAGCCCGACGACTCGAACGCCACGCGTCCGAAGTCGCGGCTCACGCCCGAAGAAGTGACGAGCGTCATCGACTGATTTTTTCTTTTTGAATAGGACAAGCGCCATGCGAACGATGCTCGATATTGCTCGGGCGCGCTACACGACAAAGCACTACGATGCCGAGAAGCCCCTTGAGGACGAGAAGCTTGAGGCGCTCCTCGAAGTGCTGCGTCTTGCGCCCTCGTCGGTCAATATTCAGCCTTGGCACTTTTACGTGATCAAGAGCGAAGCGGCGCGCGCCGCACTGATGCCGGCCGTCAAGGACTTCAATATCGAGCGCGTTCGCGAGGCAGCTGTCGTTATTGTCTTTGCCGTCGAGCGCGGCATTTCGAGCGACGCATACCTCGAAAAGCTGCTCGCGCAGGAGTTCGCCGACGGCCGCTACGGAGCGGGCGCGCCCGTCGAAGGCCTCGACAAGCTGCGCCGAACGGCCGTGCGCGCCTACTGCGGCGGTCCGGATGCAGGCGAGCGCTGGGCGAGCGAACAAGCGCATATCGCGCTCGGCTGCCTCTTGATGGCGGCCGAAGGCATGGGTGTCGACACGACGACCTTGGGCGGACTCTACTTTGAGAAGGTCGACGAGATATTCGGCATCGCCCGAGCGAATCGCAAATCCGTTGTCGCCGTTGCGCTCGGATATCGTGCGGCCGACGACGCGAACGCTGCGCGCCCGAAGAGCCGCTTCCCGCGCGAAGCGGTGACGACTGTGCTCTAATCTCCTTCAAATCGCATTTGAACCTTCGGGCGGCGACGGCGCGAAAGTGCTCGCTGGGACCGCCCGTCAAACACAGCCATTCATGACAACTGCCTCGAACGCTTGGCGCCGATGCGCCGTCGGTCTTCTTTGCTGTACCCTTTTTGCCGCTGCGGGGAGCGCTGCAGCGCGAACGGCTGAAGAAAAAGCCGCCATTGAAGCGCGTGCCGAAGCCGCGCAGCGCGTGCTCGAAGACACGCGCTTTTACGAAGAATGGGGCAAGCCCGGTCGCATTCGTACTGCAAAGGATGCCGACGAGGCGATTCGCCGCGGCAACGACGCGCTTGACGACGTGGATGCCGCCTTCGAGGACGTGAAAGACGCCTGCATGCTGCGCTTTCTCGTCAATAGCTGCATCGGTGACGCGAAAAAGCTCTCGAACGAACGTCAGCGCGAGATTCGCAGCGTGATCGTGACGGCCGAGGAATTGAAGCGCAGCATCCGTACGCGCTCGATCGAAGAGCGCCGCGCCAAGGCTGAGAGCGCGCCGAAAAAAGCGCCGTTAGACATTCGTCCGAAGGAAGTGAAGAAGGAGCGACCCGAACCGATGCGCATCGCGCCAAAAACCGTAAAGGAAAAGAAGGCGCCGCTCGATGTGTCGCCGAAGTCGGTGAAGGCGCCCTCCGAACCCGTCGACTGGAAGCCGCGTGAGCCGCGCGAAGCTTCTGCGCCCATCGATTGGACGCCGAAGGAAGTGCGCGAACCCTCTGCACCCTCGGGTCTTAAGCCCAAGGAAGTTCGCGAGCCCTCTGTGCCTACGGGGATTGAACCCAAGCGCGTGAAGCCCGCAAGCGAACCCACGGGGCTCGAGCCGAAGTCGGTGAAGACGCCTTCGGCTCCGGCCTTTGCGCCGAAGGCCGAAGACAAGGCCGAGAAAGACGTCGACGCCGCAGCTTCGCCCGAAGCGCGCCGCACCGAGCTCGAGCGCGCCAACGAAGCGTACTACGAGGCCAAGCAGGCCGAGGCCGCCCGCCGCCTTGAGGAGGCGGAAGCACGTGCGCAAAAGCGCCGAGAAGAGCGCGAAGCCCATCAAAAGAAGCTCGAAAAGAGTCTTGAGGAACGCGTCGAAGCGCAGAAGCGCTACGAAGAGAGCCAAAAGAACAAGGACTCCGGCTTGGCGAAGTTCTTCTGATGAGTGCGACCATGCAGCGAAAATCGCCGAAGTGGCCGCAGCTTTTTGATGAGAAGCGCTCGCTCGAAGCGCGCGTTCGCGAGGTCTTTGCGCCGCAGGGGCCGCTTGCGGCGGCAAGCGCGCACTTCTGCCGCCGCGAGGGACAGGTCGAGTTTGCAGCCGCTGTCGCGCGTGCGCTCGAAAAGAAAGAGAGCCTCATCGCCGAAGCCGGGACCGGTACCGGGAAGACGTTTGCGTATCTGACGCCCGCGATTCTCTCGGGGGCGACCGTCATCATTTCGACGGCGGGGAAATCCCTCCAGGATCAGCTCTTTCAAAAGGACATTCCGCAGCTCTCGCGCGCCCTCGGAATCAACGTGCCCGTGGCGGTGCTCAAGGGCCGCGCCAACTACGTCTGTCATTGGCGCCTGGAGCGCGTGCGCGAAGAAGGCTGGTTTCCGGAAAAGGATTCCTACAAGCGCTTTCGCGAGATCGAGCGTTTTGCAGCGGTTTCCGCAACGGGTGACCGCTCGGAGCTGCCCTTCGTGCCCGAGGACGACCCGCTCTGGCCCATGGTGACGAGTACGCGCGAGACGTGTCTCGGCAGCGAAAAGTGTCCCTACTACAAGGACTGCTTCGTGCGCGCCGCGCGCGAAAAGGCGCTCGCCTCCCAAGTGGTTGTCGTCAACCACCATCTCTTTTTGAGTTCGATCGCGGTTCGCGAAGAGGCCAAGGGCAAGATCGACGGACTGCTGCCGAAGGCGGCGCTCACCGTGATCGATGAAGCGCATCAGTTGCCCGTGATCGCCTCGGACTTTTTCGGCACGAGCTTTTCGACTTTCCAGCTCCTCGAGATTGCCGAGAAGGCCCGCAGCCTCGGGCGCGGCTACATTCCCGACGGTGCGGAGTGGGAAGCGGTCTATCAGGCGGTCTTGAAGCCCGTCTACGATCTGCGCCTTGAAGTCGTTGCGCTCGGCCTAAAAGAGGGCGATCGGCGTGCGGTGAAGACGATTGAGCATTTCGGTTCGCTTGAAACCGTCATGCTCGACGCGCAGGCAGGCCTTAGAAAGCTCATGCAGACACTCATCGCCAACGACGGCCGCAACGACGAACTCGATTTGCTGCGCGCTTACGCCGACGAAGTCTTTCAGGAGTTCGAAGCGTGGCTCCCCGTGGTCGCCGCCTACGCGCAAGCCGAGAAGGCGGAGGCTGAGCCGCCCGCGGACCCGAACGGCATGGTGCGCTGGCTCTCGATGGCGGGCACGAGCGTGCGCTTCAATACGACGCCGCTCTCCTTTGCGATGCAGTTTCGCGATATGCGCGAGAAGCAGGGCGGCGCCTGGGTCTTCACGTCGGCGACGCTCTCGGCGGCGGGTGACTTCCGGCACTTTGAAAGCGAAATCGGCATGACGGACGCCGAAGCCCACACGTGGAGCAGCCCCTTCAACTATTGGGAGCAAGGGTGCTTCTATCTGCCGGCGATGCCGCCCCCCGTCAACAACCCGACCGAACATGCTTCTCGCATGGTCGATGCCGCTTGGCCGCTCTTAAACGCGGCGGGCGGAAAGACCTTCTTTCTCTGTACGTCGCTCGCGGCTGTTTCGGCGGCCGCCGAGCGCCTGCGCGAGAAGCTCGACGCCAACGGCAACCCCTATCCGCTCCTCGTGCAGGGCGAGATGCCCAAAGCGGCGCTCATTGAGGAGTTTCGGCGCTTGGGCAATGCCGTACTTGTCGGCTCCATGAGCTTCTGGGAGGGCGTTGACGTGCGCGGCGACGCGCTCTCGCTCGTCGTGATCGACAAAATTCCCTTCAGTCCGCCCGACGATCCGGTCTTTGCCGCGCGATCGGACGCCATTCGCGCCGCAGGGGGCAATCCCTTCGTGAGCCACGCGCTCCCGGAGGCGATCATTTCTCTCAAGCAGGGCGCCGGGCGCCTCATTCGTTCGGAAACGGACCGCGGCGTCTTTATGCTCTGCGACTCGCGCGTCGCGGAAAAGTTCTACGGCAAGAAAGTGCTCTCGAGCCTGCCGGATTTCTACAAGACCCGGCGTCTCGAAAAGGCGCTCGAATTCTTCCTCAATCCCGAGGCCTGGCACGCGGGGCTTTACTGCTGAAGTTCTTGTTCATAGCAAAAGCGCTCTTTTTCGGTCGGTTCGGCCGAAAAAGAACGCTTGCTTCTTTGGGACGTCGGCTGTCTGCGTTAAGTGTCGCTTTCGCCCGCTTCCTTCACGAAGAGCCCGACGGCTTCAATGTGAAGTGCGCCGGGGAAGAGATCGACGGCCTCGACGCGAACGAGGCGGTAGCCGAGCGCAGCAAAGCATTTCGCGTCGCGAACGAAATTTTTCGGTCCGCAGGCGACGTAGACGATGCGCTCGAGCCCGATGGCGGCAAGTGCTTGCGCCACACCGGATGCAAGTCCCTTGTAGGCGGGGTCGACGATCGCTTTTGTGAAGCGCGAGGCGGCCGCTTCGGCGCGAAAAGCGTCGGATGCGAGCACGCTTTCGACGGGGCCGCAGAGAAAGCGTGCATTTTGAATGCCGTTACGCCGTGCGTTGACTTCGGCACAGGCGACCGAAGGCGCGACGATTTCTATCCCGAGCGCGCGGCGGGCGCGCTTGGCACCCAAGAGCGTGATCGTGCCGATCCCCGAATAGAGGTCGAGAAAGCCGTCTTCGGGGCTGAGTTCAAGGAGCGAGAGCGCCCGCTCGTAAAGTCGAGGCGTCTGCGGTGTGTTCACCTGCAGGAACGTTTCGGGACGCACTTCAAACGAGAGGCCTTCGAGCGTCGTTTCGATCGCTTCACGCCCTTCAATGACGTGCGTGGCGCCTTCCTCAAAGCCGAGCACGGCATTGCCGGGGTTCGGGTGCACGTTGAAGGACAAATGTTCGAGGGGAAGCGCCGCGAAAGCCGAACGAATGCGTGCAACGGCGGCTTCCGAGGGCCGCTCGCGCAGGACGAGCGTCACGAGCCGTTCGCCTCTTGTCGCGCCGGCTGCAGGCGCGCCCTCGCGCATGAGGAGCGCGCGCACCGATCCCGTGCCGCTCGATTCGTCGTAGGGCGCGAAAAGGTCCTCTTCGCCGGCCGCAGGCGTGTCCATGAGCGAAGCGCCTATGCGTGCGGCTTCGTGCATCCAGGCGGGCGCAAGCGGGCAGTCTTCCGCGGGGACCACCTCGTGGGTCCCGGCGCGAAAGAATCCGAAGCGGCCCCGGCCGTTTGGCGCGCTCTCTCTGCACGGATAGAGCACGGCTTTGTTTCGAAAGCCCGTCCGCGCGGCTTCGGGCTGCTGAAGGGGCTCGGTGCAAAGCGCGTCCGCGTCAAAGCCCGCAGCGGCAAGTTCGTCCTTCAATAGCTGCCGCCACTTGAGCTCGATCTCCGCGTCGTAGCGCAAACACGCCATCGGGCAGCCGCCGCAGCGACCGGCCTTGGTGCAGCGCTCAAGGGGCGAAGCGCCTCTCAAAGGACTCTTTTCGAGAATGCGCACCTCACCCTCGGCAAGACCACGTCGACCGCCCGGCATGGGGGGACGCCAGTCGAACGCGGCGCGGTCGCCGGGGAGCGCGCCGGGCACCACGACTTCGAGCCCTTCGATCTCAACCGTACCCGCGCCCGTGGGCGCAAGCCCCGAGAGGCGGACGTCATCGGCGCGGCGCAGTGCGGGTACGCGCACTTCTCTCGTCTTTTTAGCCATCAGAGGAACACTTCCGGCTTCTTCGGTTCGGTGTTCGCGGCGGCAATCTGCGCCATACGCGCGGCGATGCCCGAGGCAAAAGGCTCGGGATAGTTGCGCGCGCCGTTAGGACAGGCCGTGATGCACGCGCGGCAACCGAGGCACTCTTCGGGTTCCGTCACAGTAAAGTCCATCGGATCGATGATGCCCGCGGGACACTTTTCCGCGCACGATCCGCAGCGGCAGCAGTCCTTGGGGTCAAGCACGCGCGGCGGCGTCGGGATGACGCCGTAGGGATGCATTTCGCCTTCGCCCGGGAGCTTCACGGCGAGCATCGCTTCGTCGCCCGCGTCGGCCGCCGCTTTGAGCTTCTTAGCGAGGTCGACGAGGAACTTGCCCATCAGGGCTTCGTCGGCGTCGTCGGGGCGACCTGCGCCGAGCGAGGGCCACTGCGAATGGCGCGCGATGAAGGCGGCGCCTGCGGCAACGGTAAACCCTTCTTCGGTCATGAGAGCGCCGAGCTCGCGCAGCGCGTCGTCATAGTGGCGGTTGCCGTAGACCGCAACAGGCACGCCGACGGCGCCTTCGGCAGCGAGTCCGCGGAAGCCGCGCAGAATCGCGGGCATGCGTCCGAAATAAACCGGCACGGCAAAAAGTACGACCGCATCGGGGCCGAAGCGCTGCACGCCCGAACGGTCTTCCGGAAGCGTCAGGTCGTGCTCGAAAAGCGCAAAGCCCGGGAGCGCCGTGCGTGCGGCGGCCAAAAGGCGGCGCGCCACGCGGCGCGTGCCGCCCGTGGGCGAAAAATAGACGACGTGAAGCGCTTTCGGATGTACTGGGGTCATGATCCGTTCTTCCGTGAGAATGAGGGAGTGGGAAAAGAGTGCCTTCATTGTACGCGTGCGGCCGCGGCGGTCTTTTGCAGGCGATCCTGCACTCGATCTCGTGCCTATCCTGCGCGCCGATCTTGGCGATTATGCCGATCGGCTGCCTGCGGGGCCAGACTTCAAATGGACTCGTTCTTGCGATGAATTCAAGCGATAAACGGCAGCATGGCGCGAAGACGGCGAACCGTTGAGACGGATTCCGTCATCATTGGCCGGGCGGCTCCGCAGCCGGGCGCCGGCGCTTCCGGAAAGTTTCGTTTGGCATGGACTGGCTTCGACACTTATTACCGGCACGAACGCCGTAGCGCACATCATCCTTGTATACGCACTCGTTGTCGCTCTCGGGACGCTGTTGGGCCGCATCAGAGTGGCGGGCATTTTCACATTCAAGGCGTTCCACCATTGAGACGAGAGCCACTTTCGAAGTCGAACGGAAGCGTCGGGAGCGCTTCAAAGCTCGCTCCTCGGAACATGCCCTGGCGATCTATCGGCATCAGAAGGACTGAAAACACCCGCCTCTTCGGAACGAGGCGGGTGTCGGGGTGCGGAAGCCGCTTGGGCTTCCGAGCGCTGCGTTCGGGGCTCGATCAGAGGCTGCCGAGCGCGACGATGAGAACGAAGAGCGGCGAGAGGAAGCCGATCAGCACGCGAAGCGCATTGAGCGTGGCGGGTGAAAGCTTTCTCGCGGACTGCAGTTCGCTTGCGGTCGTCGGCCAGGCGACCCAGGCCGCCGCGATCGCGATGCCGAAGGTCGAAAGCGGCATGCCGACGTTCGAGGTGACGTAGTCGAGAAGGTCGAAGATGTTCTTGCCGAAGAACTTCACTTCGCTCCAGGGACCGAAGGAGAGGTTGGCGCAAAAGCCCACCACCGCGCAGCCGACGAGCGTCGCGATGATGGCGGTGCGGCGCGTGATCGAGAAGGTCTGCGTCAGGAGTACCGTGCAGGCTTCAAGCATCGAAACGGAGGACGTGAGCGCGGCGACAAGGAGGCAGATGTAGAAGAAGATCGCAAAGAGCTGCCCCATCGGCATCTGCGCGAAGATCGCGGGCATCGTCACGAATGTGAGCCCCGGGCCGGCCGTCGGGTCGAGGTTGAAGGCAAAGACCGCGGGCATCACCATGAGGCCGCCCAGGACCGACGAGAGAATCGCAAGGAACGCCACCCAGCCCACCGAGGACGGGAGGTCCGCCTTGGGGTTGAGGTAGGAGCCGTAAGTGATCATCGTGCCCGCGCCGAGCGAGAGCGAGAAGAAGCAAAAGCCCATGGCGTTAAAGAGCGCCGTGGCGTTGAAGTCTTCCCAGCGGGGCGTAAAGAGGAATTCGACGCCCTTCCAGCCGCCCGGCAGCGTCACGCCGCGCACGATGAGAATGAGCATCAGGATGAAGAGCGAAGGCATCAGCACCTTCGAGAGCTTTTCAATCCCGGCTTCGACCCCGCGCAGCACGACGAAGGCCGTCATGAGAAGGAAGACGAGAAGGTAGCCGTAGGAGACGGCACTGTTGGAGACGAAGCTGCCGAAGTGCGCGCCGAGCGCCTGTGCGTCGGCAATGATCCCGGTGCCCGTAAAGGCATCGATCGTGTACTTGATGCACCAGCCGCCCACGACCGAATAGAAGGAAAGAATCAGAAATACCGTAAAGACGCCGACCCCGCCGAAAAAGCCCCAGGGCTTGCCGCAGACCTTGTTGAGGCTGCCGACAGCGCCGCGCTTGCCCGCGCGACCCATCGAAAATTCGGCAATCAGAAGCGCGATCCCGACCGTGACGGTAAAAAAGATGTACGGGATCATAAAGATCGAGCCGCCGTTGGTGCCCGCCATGTACGGGAACTTCCAAATGGCGCCGAGACCGACCGCCGAGCCGGCCGAAGCGAGGATGAAGCCGAGGCGCGAGCCCCAGCCCGTCGAACCGCCTTGAGACATTGAGGATTCCTTTGGTTTTTTCGAGGGGAAGTATTGTTTTTCGCTTTAAGCCCGAAGGCCCAAGCATTCGCTCGAGCGGCCGTCCGAAAGGCCGCCCGCGGCAAGGCATAAAAATCAGTCTACTCAATAGACCCGATCGAGAGCAGGTAGTTTGCCGTATGGGCCTTGCACGAAGCCAAACGGCGACGGGAATTGGACTTTGGCGACGCGTAAACCGCAGAAAAGCCCTGAGTAAACAAATGATCGTTTTCCCGAGGCTTTCCGTGGGCGGTCTTAAATTAGACCGAGGCTCTTGGCGGCAACAACGAGTATGACGACGGGCGAAATCACCGCGAGGATGAAGCGCATCGCCTTCAGGGCCGCGGGCGACCAATTGGCATTCTTCTTAAGCTGCGCTTCGGTGACGCGCCACGCAGTCCAGCCCGCGACGCCCGCAATCCCCAGGCAGCCGATTGGCATGCCGATATTGGAGGTCGCGTAATCGAGGAAGTCGAAGGCGGTCTTGCCCATGATCTTGAGGTCGGCGAGGGGTCCGAAGGAGAGCGCGCAGACGATGCCGATAACGCCGAGCACGGTCGAAACGAGGAGCGTCGCGCGGCGGCGCGTCATGCCGTGCACGTCGACGCAGTACTGCGACGTCATTTCGAGAATCGAGATCGAGGAAGTGATCGCCGCTACAAAGAGGCACGCGTAGAAGATGACGGCAAAGAGTCCGCCCAAGGGGAGCTTCGCAAAGACGGCGGGCATCGTCGCAAAAGTGAGGCCCGGGCCCGCATCGGGCGAAAGTCCGAACGCGAAGACGGCCGGCATGATCATGAGGCCGCCGAGGATCGAAGAGAGAATCGCGAGCATCACGATCCAGGCCGTGGAGGTGCCCAAGTTGACACGCTCGGGCAGGTACGAGCCGTAGTTCATCATCGAGCCCGAGCCAACGGAGAGCGAAAAGAACGCAAAGCCCAGGGCGTTCAGAAGTGCTTCGCCAGTAAACGCGTCGGGGTCCGGGCGGAAGAGGAAGACGAGTCCCTCGAAGGCGCCGGGAAGCATCAGGCCGCGGACGATGAGAACGAGCATCATGAGGAAAAGAAGCGGCATGAGCACTTTGCTCACGCGCTCGATCCCTTTTTGCACGCCGAGGAGCACGACGGCAGCCGTAGCGGTCAGAAATGCGGCGTGGCAGAGAACGGGTTCGAGACCGCTCCCCGCAAACGCTTCGAAGGATGCGCGCATCGTTGAGGGATCTTCGGCAATGCCGCGCCCGAGAAGCGCTTCAAAGAGGTAGTGCACGCACCAGCCGCCCACGACCGAATAAAAGCCGAGGACGCCCGCGCCCGTCAGCACGCTGATGAAGCCGACGGGGGCCCACTTGGCGCCCCCGAGCTTGCGAAAGGCCGTGGCGGCGCCGCCGCGTGCGGCGCGGCCCATGCACATTTCGCCGATCAAAAGCGCGAGGCCGATCGTGAGGGTAAAGACGATATAGGGGAGGAAAAAGACGGAGCCGCCGTTCGTGCCCGCCATGTACGGGAACTTCCAAATGGCGCCGAGGCCGACCGCGGAACCCGCGGCCGCGAGAATGAAGCCGAGTCTGGACGACCAGGACGATCGCGAGCCTGCGCTCGCAGAGTGCGTGTCTTGCATGGAAATATTCGCTTTGTAGGTACGTTGTGCGACAGCGCTTCCGAGAGCGAAGCGCCGTTGCACGCGGTTTTGTTGTCAAGCGGATCCGCACGCGCCGTCCGGGGCCCGAGGGTTGTAAGGGTCTTATTGCTTGTGCGAGAAGCACCCCGGGCGTGAAGCGGCGGGCGGCGTGAAGCGGATGCGCCGGCCGAATTGAATGCGGCCGATGCACTTTCGTAGCGCATCGGCCGCATGCAAGGTTCATTCTATCTGAAGCGGCCCCGTCCCCAAACGGGAAGCCTGAAGGCTCAGGCCCGACGGGGCGTCCGGTCAAGGCGCCTCAGAGAAATGCCTGAGGCGTCACATGAGCCCCGAAACCAGTACGGCCGCCACGAGGATCGGTGCGAGCACGCAGATCATGAAGCGAAGCCGCGTGTAGAAGGCCGCGTCGCGTTCGGTGTGCCCGGCGATGTTGCCGCGAATGACGTCCCAGCACTTGAAGCCGGCGAGGTAGAGGATCACGAGGCCGCCGATCGGCAGCGAAATGTTGCTCGTCAAGAAGTCGAAGACGTCAAAGAAGGTCTTTCCGCCGAAGAACGTCACGTCCGAGAGAATCCCGAAGGAGAGGCAAGGCAGTGCGCCGACAACGGCGAGCGCAACGGTCGAGAAGACCGCGGCCTTTGGACGCCCGAAATCGTGTTCGTCCACGAGGAAGGCGACGAGGATTTCGATCATCGAAACCGACGAGGTGATCGCGGCAACGATGAGGCAGAGGTAGAAGATCGCCGCGAAGATCTGTCCGAAGGGCAACTGCGCGAAGACCGCAGGCATCGTGATGAAGGTGAGGCCGGGACCCGCCGTCGGGTCAAGCCCGAAGGCGAAGACGCTCGGCATGATCATGAGGCCGCCCATGAGCGAGGCGACGACGCCGAGGAACGCGATCCAGAGGCACGAGCGCACGAGATCGGTCTGTTCGTTCAGATACGAGCCGTAGGTCATCATGCAGCCGCAGCCCACGCACAGCGAGAAGAACGTGAAGCCCATCGCTTGGAGGAGCGCCGAGAACGTGAAGGCTTCGGGGTCGAACTTGAAGAGGTACTCGACCCCGGCCATGGCGCCCGGAAGCATCAGGCCGCGAATGATAAGAACGAGCATCATCACGAAGAGAAGCGGCATGAGGACTTTGCTCACGCGCTCGATCCCCTTTGTGACGTCAAAGGCGACGATGAGACCGTTCAGCAGCAGAAAGAGCCACTGAAAGCCCAGGGCCGTAACGGGATCGGCAGTGAATTCGGCAAAGTGAGCGCCAAGCTGCGACTGGTCGCTGATAAGTCCTTGACCGACGAGCGCTTCGCAGAAGTAGGAAATCGTCCAGCCGCCGATCGCCGAATAAAAGCAGAGCACCAAAAAGCCCGTGAGAACGCCGACGTAGCCCATCGGCACGAACCCCCGGCCCGCGAGCTTGCGGTAGCTCGTCACAATGCTGCCTTTGCCTGCGCGCCCGAGCGCCACCTCGGCAATGAGGAGCACGAGCCCGACCGTGAAGGTGAGAAGGACGTACGGGAAGAGAAACACGGAGCCGCCGTTCGTGCCCGCCATGTAGGGGAACTTCCAGATCGCGCCGAGTCCCACCGCAGCGCCCGCACTTGCGAGCACAAACCCGATTCGGCTCGTCCAGGTTACGCGTTGATCCGACATGTCGTTTGCCTTTTTTCTTGTGATTGCGATTTGTGGGAGGAGGTATTGGGCTGCTCGAGGCGCGCGTTGAAGGAGGAAAGCCTCGAAGCCGTCATTAGAAACATCATAGCCGCAGGGCGCTTGCCGCCGCAGGCGGGTTTGGCCGAATCGGGTAGGACGCCTCTTCGGGAAGAGGCTGCTGCAACCCAAAAAAGGATGAGGCCGTGCGCCTTTGCGGCGCCGGCCTCATCCTTCAAGCCGATTGCGGTGACCTTCGTTAGCCGAAGAGCCCCTGGAAGACCGCAACGAGCACGAGGATCGGCGCCAGGATCGCCACGATCCAGTGGATCGCCGAGAGAACGGTCTCGCTGTAGGGCTTGGCGGTGACGAGTTCTTCCTTGAAGATCGGCCAAGCCTTCCAGCCCATGATCGCGGCAACCGCAAGACCGCCCGCCGGCATCATGAAGTTGGTGCAGACGAAGTCGAGGAAGTCGAAGAAGTTGCGCCCGCCGATCGTGAAGTCGCTCCAGACGCCGAAGGAAAGCGCGGAAACGGCCCCGAGAAGGAAGAGCGAGACGAAGCAGACCGTGACCGACAGGCGGCGCGAGAGGTGCCATTCGTTGTGGAGGAACGCAACGACCACTTCAAGCAGCGAGACGGCCGAGGTAAGCGCAGCGGTCAAGAGGCAGATGTAAAAGAGCAGCGCGAAGAAGCCCCCGAGCGGAATCTGCGAGAAGATCATCGGGACCGTGACGAAGACGAGGCCCGGGCCCGCGTTCGGTTCAAGACCGAAGGCAAAGACGGCCGGCATGATCATGAGACCGGCGAGGAGCGCGGCCTGAATGGCGAGAACGGCCACCCAGATCGAAGCCGAAACGATGTTCGATTCCTTCTGGAGGTAGGAGCCGTACGTGATGAGAATGCCCGCGCCCAAAGAGAGCGAGAAGAACGTGAAGCCCATCGCGTTCAAGATGGCGCTCGACGTGACGGTGTCCCAATCGAAGGCGAAGAGGTACTTGACGCCCTCCCACGCGCCGTCGAGCATGAGGCAGCGCACGATGATCGCGAGCATCAGGATGAAAAGGGTCGGCATCAGGTACTTCGAGAGGCGTTCGATGCCCTGCTGCACGCCGAGCGCAACGGTGCCGCACGTGATCACGAGGAAGACGAAGTGCCAGCCGACGTTGAGGTACCCGTCGGAGACCAAGTTCGCAAAGTGCGCCTTGAGGGCTTCGGCGTCGGAAATCGCTACCGACCCCGTTACGGCGTCAAAGAGGTACGCCACGCACCAGCCGCCCACGACCGAGTAGTAGGAAAGGATCAGGAACGAGGTGAGCACTGCGAAGACGCCCAAGGGAGCGCTCCAGCGGCCGCTCACGCGCATCATCGCCGAGACGGCCGAGCCGCGGCCGCGGCGTCCGAGCGCGATTTCGGCCATGACGAGCATCACGCCGATCGTGAACGTGAAGAAGATGTACGGAATGATGAAGGCGCCGCCGCCGTTGGCGCCCGCCCAGAACGGAAACTTCCAGATGGCGCCGATGCCGATTGCAGAGCCGGCAGAAGCGAGGATGAAGCCCAGACGCGAGCTCCACTGAGCGGTGGAAGAAGTGGACATGGAGAGACCCTTTTTGTATTTGTGTTCGCCGTCTCGCCCTTCGAGGGCGGAGCGCCGCATGTCCGCGCTGTCGATTTCCGAGTCCGAACGGGCGGTGATGCGGCGGCGTCTTGATGGAGCGGGCGGCTGCCTGCTTGAGCCCGGATGGGACAGCGGCAAAAGCCCGCACTATGCATTCGATTGTAATAAGAGGTTTGCGACGTCCAACGCGCCGAGCGCAAATCTTAAAAGAAGCAATGCGTGCGCATTTGCTTTTTCGCTGTACTCGTTAGGCGCTTTTCCCTACTGAATTCACTGCGTTCGCCTGGAAATGACTTTGCAAAAGCGTTGTTTTTTGCAAAATGACGCCGCTCGAGAGGCACGTCGGATCTGCAAAGGACTGCGCACGATCGGGAAAATGCCGAAAAAGCCGGAAAGATTTCTTTGCAGATCTTGACGCTTCGTGCGCACGGGCTCCCGTACGATGGACTTGTCGAAAAGTTCTGCCGGGAGAGGCGCAGCGCGGCCGACAAACGGATCCCCCAAAAGCGACGCCCCCCGACACACGAAAAGGAGAAATCATGCAAAAGACGATGACGAAGAAGACGCGTTCCATTGCACAGATGAAGCGAACGGCGGTCTGCGCGATGCTCGCGAGCGGCCTCGCGCTCGGCATGTCGGCCGCCTGGGCCGGGCCGCTCCCTTCCGACGCGGGCGCAGTGATCACGCTGCCGGGCTCGGCGAGCGCAACGCTCAAAAATGACGAAGCGACGATCACCTTTACGGCCGAAAGTCAGAAGCCCGATGCGCGCACGGCGCAAAAGACCGTGACGACGGCGGCAGACCAAGCGCTTGCGGCGCTGAAAGCCTTCGACTCGAATGTCGTCGTCGCCGAAACGACCGGGCTTTCGACCTGGCCCGTCTACCGCAAGGCCAAAGAGGGGGAAGTGGCGACCGTTGGCGCCTGGGGCGTGCGCGAAACCGTGACGGTGAAAGTGAAGGACGTCTCGCTCGTTTCGAAGGTGCTTGAGGCAGCCGGCAACACCATGAACTACGACGGCATCAGCTTCGGCGTCTCGACGAAGGCGCGTGCAGCAGCGGACGACAAGCTCCTCGCAGAGGCCATTGCCGACGCGGGCCGGCACGCGGAAATCGCCGCGCGCGCGATGGGGCTCACGGAAAAGAACGTGCGCATCGAATCGGTGTCGGTAGGCGGCTACTCGCAGCCCGCCGTGCGCTACTATGCGGCGCCTCGCGCCATGGCGGCCAATGCCGATGCCGTTGCGGCTGCCCCCGACGTGAGTGCGGGGACGGCGGAAGTGACGATGCGCATCACGATGCAGGTTCGCATTACGCCTTGATGCGCTGTAAGCTTTGCCGCCTCAGGCAGGCAGACAGTTTTCACCGCGCCTGCGGGCGCAAAGGACACATCCGATGGTTCGCTTTGAAATCGAAGGCGGCGTCGATCCGCTCCTTCTCGTTCGACTCGACAAGGGCGACGCCGTCGCGACCGAGTCGAACGCCATGGTTGCCATGGATCGCGTGCTCTCGCTCAAGGGCCGGACGCGCGGGGGCTTTTTCGGTTCGATTGCGCGCAAGTTTCTGAACGAAGAGACGTTCTTTCAGCAGTGGGTCGAAGCCGAGGAGGGGCCGGGCGAGGTGCTCCTCGCACCGAACCTGCCCGGCGACATCCGCATCTTGGCCGTGGGCGAGCGGCAGTACTGCCTCTCGGACGGCGCCTTCCTCGCGAGTACGAGCGAAGTCGGCATCACGACGAAGATGCAGAGCCTCGGTCGCGCCATCTTCGGCGGCAACGGCGGGTTCTTCATCATGTCGACCGAAGGGCGCGGCGACGTGGCCGTTTCGGGCTTCGGCTCGATCCGGGAGGTTGAAGTGCGCCCCGATCGTCCGATCAATGTCGACAACGGCCACCTCGTTGCCTGGGACGCGTCGCTCGACTACGAGGTCACGCTCAACACGAGCCGCTCGGGCCTGATGGGCAAGCTCATTCAGAGCCAGATCACGGGTGAAGGGCTCGTGCTTAAGTTCAAAGGCTCGGGCAAGGTCTACGTCTGCTCTCGCAGCAAAGGGAGCTTCCTCGACTGGATCACGGCTTCTCGTCCGACCGACAAGGCGCCCGCCAATAACGACTGAGGCCGGGCCGGCATTTGCGGGTTCGAACGGACAATCCCGAACGGAAAACGGCCGCCTTGCGCGGCCGCTCTCGTTTAAAATACTGGCCCGACAGGAAAATGGGGCCGCCGTCGGTCTCTTTCGCCTGCTCTTCTGCGCACATTCCTTTTCAGAGGTTCCCCTTGCAGTCCCGCATTTATCCGCATCCGATCATTGCCCGCGAAGGCTGGCCGATTCTCGGCGCTCTTCTTGCCGTTACGGTCGTCCTCTGGGCACTCGATTTCGAATTCCTGACCTTCATCGCGTTTGTCGCCTTCCTCTTCGCGCTGCAGTTCTTCCGCGATCCCGCGCGTGAGCTCCCCGAAGATCCGCGCGCCGTGGTGAGTCCCGTCGACGGACGCGTCTGCAAGGTCGAGCCCGCGGTGAATCCGGAAACGGGCGAAGACGCAGTGAAGATCTCGATCTTCATGAATGTCTTCAACGTGCACAGCCAGAAGGCGCCGCTCGCGGGCGTCGTCGAGAAGGTGACCTATACGCCCGGGCTCTTCTTGAATGCCGATCTTGACAAGGCTTCGACCGAAAACGAGCGCAATGCCGTGACGGTGCGCACCGACGAAGGCCGCGTCGTTACTTTCATTCAAGTGGCTGGTCTCGTTGCTCGCCGCATCATCTGCTACGCGAAGGTGGGCGACCGCATCGAGCGCGGCGAGCGCTACGGCTTCATTCGCTTCGGCTCGCGCGTAGACGTGTATCTCCCGACCGACGTTGAAGTGAAGGTTTCGATCGGTGAAAAGGTTACGGGCGTGATGACGACGATCGCGCGTATGTAACCGCGATGCCTCAGCATCATCCGCGGAAAGCATCGAACGCTTTCCGCACAGCGCAAAAGAGCGGCCCCGGCGGCCGCTCTTTTCGTCTGAAGGCAGGCGCTCTTCGGTGATTACAAGCGTTCTTCTCTCGGAAGCTCCTTCACGCGCAGGAAAATCACCGTTGCTTCGCCTTGGAAGAACGTCGCGGTGGCCGCGTCCGAGAGCGTCATCGTGACCGAGGTGCCGTCCTCGAGCACAAGCTGCGAGAAGTGATGCGGCTCATCGTTGATGAAGAGGCTCGGCGCGATGATTTCGACGTCGCGCCCTGCGTTCATGGAGAGATCGAGCGTGACGCTCGGCTCGAACGAAAGAACGGAAGCGGCTTCTACTTTTTCCAGTCCGCTTAAAAAGTCCGGACCGGCCGCTGCAACGACCGAGGCGTCGCTCGTGCCCGCGGCGCCGATGCAGATGTCGGCGCCCGTGCACGGCGCGCTCAAGCGCCCGATTTTGACCGGCGTCGAGAAGACGGCCGATGCCGTGAAGTCTTCGGCGCGGCAGCCGAGGTAGCGCGCCTGCGGCAGCACGATCGGAATGCGGGCCTTGAGTTCGAGTACGGCCGAGGATTCGAAGTCGGTGTTCTGCTCGTAGCAGCTCGGCACTTCGATCGCGAGCGTGGCGAGCTTCATGCTCGGGCGTACCTGAAAGAGTTCGGCGTAGTCGGCCGATGCCGAAAAATCGGCCTTGCAGCCTGCGAGCGCTAAGACGGCCGTAAAGAGTGCGGCCGCGCGAGCGCGTTTTTTAGACGAGGTTCGGTGGATCTGCATGTTGTGTCTCGGCGGCGTTTCGCCGAATCAAGCGGATGTCTTTCGCGCATCATAACGCGGGCTGCGGCCACGCTCGGAATTATTGGAAGACGGCCCTATGCCGACAGACAAGTATCAGGCTCATGGCGAGCAGCGCGCACACCGCAAGAAAAGCGATCTGCAGGGAGAGCGCTGACGATACGGCACCGATCAGAGCCGGGCCGGCCAGGAGGCCGCCATAACCAACAGTCGTCACCGCCGTAATGGCTTTCACGCTATCCATCGATGCCGTTCTCGAAGCGGCTGAAATAACAATCGGCGCGATGTTGGCGATCCCCAGGCCCATCAGAAAGAGCGAAAGCAGGGCGACTGCCGGCTGCGGATAGACAACGAGCGCGAGCAGTGTTGCAAGCATGATGCAGATGCCGGCCGAAAGCATCGTTACGGCGCCGAATTTCATCGCGAGCTTGTCGCCCATGAGGCGCGAGAAGGCCATCGCGATGACAAAGAGCGTGTAGCCGACGGCACTCATTTCCTGAGGAACGTCGGCAAAGTCCCGCAAGTAGATGGCGCTCCAGTCGAGCATGCTGCCTTCGGTGAGGAAAATGACGGCGCACACTGCCGCCAAGACGCTCACGGGACCGCTGAGCGCCGGGGCGCCGCGGCGGTCCTTCGGTTTTTCTGGCGCCTCAATCGGATGGTTTTCAATGCGCCGCAAGAGCGCCACCATGGTCAAGGCCAGAAGCACCATCAGCGTGCTCACGGCTTGACTCGGCGCAAGGCCCAAAACAAAGAGCGCCGTCAGCGCGGCGGCGGAAACGACTTCTCCAACGGAGTAGGCCGCATGCAGACCGCTCATCAAGCGGGACTTGTTGCGGTTTTCGAGGTGCGTACCGTAAATGTTGACGCTGACCTCCAGGCAGCCGAGCGTTACGCCGTAGGCGAGCAGTGCGGCGCACTCGACGTACAGGCTCGGCACGAGCGAGAGAACGACAAGCAAGAAGCACGAGGCAAGGCCCGAAAGCAGGATCGCATTGCGTGCGCCGAGGTGTTCGGTGAGTTTGCCCGCGAGCGGCATGCCCACAAAGGAACCGACGCCCAAGCCGAGCAGCAGGAAGCCGAGAACATAAGGCTCGAGCGCAAGCTGCGACTGTACGAAAGGAATGAGAGGCGCCCAGGAGGCAACCGTAAAGCCGCCGGCGAAAAAACCGATGCGGGCAGCCCAAAGTTCTGCGCCCGAAACCGCGCTCGTCGGCGTGCGGCTCACCGCATGGATTTTTTCGTCGGTTTTCTCTCGGTGCAACGAGTCGGATGCGGATAAAGGAAGGTCGAGCGTCGCTGCCGCGCTCTTCGGTTTTCGTTTGAGTAAAGAATGAAACGACATAGGCAGTTCCCATAGAGTGGATCATGCCCGCCATTTTCTCATCAGAATCGCGAATCATCCAGTTAGAATTCATCAATAAACTGATGGTTCAGGTTGTAAGGATCGACCTATGGGATTGAGACTCGAAGAAATTCGTTCCTTTCTTGCCGTCGCTTCAAGCGGTTCGTTTTCGGCGGCGGCACGACAGCTAAAGCGGGCGCAATCGGTTGTTTCCATGCATATTTCCGGCATGGAGGCCGAACTCGGCTACAAGCTTTTCGAGCGGACGCCCAAGCCGGTCTTGACGCCGAGAGGCGCGGCGCTTCTGATCGGCGCCCGACGCCTCGCTGCCGAAGCCGATCGTCTTGAAGCGCGAGCCGCTGCGCTTGTCGACACGCCTTCGCCGGTCCTCTACATGGGGATTGATCTTGTCCTCGAAGCGCCGGTCATGATCGAGTGGCTGCAGCTTTTCTCCCGACGCTTTCCATCGGTACGGCTTCAGGTTGAAAACATTACGGGTTCGGAAGCCGACTGGTTTTTTGCGAAAGCCGGCATGAATTTGGCACTTGTGTTTGCATCCGATCCGTCTTCTCAATGTGACGAACGGCTGCTCGGCTACGCACCGCGGGCCATCGTCGTTGCCAAAAATCATCCGCTCGCTTCCGTTTCCGAGCCGACATTTGAGGATTTGCGCCGCTACAGGCAAATCGTCATACACGCCAGAGCGCCGGAGGCGACGCCGCCGCGCGTCATCTGCAGCGATCACTGGGAAGTCGACAGCGGGCTCTGGGCGCTCGGCTTGGCTGCAAAAGGCGTCGGGTGGGCGATTCTGCCGAAGTTTCTGCTCTTGGGACAGTCGCCTTATAAAAGCGCGGTAACAGCCATTGACTCAGCGGTGCCGCTCGAACCGGAGCGCCTCGTACTGCGAAGCCGCGACGGGGAAGTGGCGCCGGCAATTTTGGACTGGTGGTCGGCTACCATCGGCCGGTACAAGACCAAAATCGGACTTCACTAATCAGTCGCCGTGCACGACGCGACGGCCTTCGACGAGGAGCGTGTCGAGCGCGCGGCGAAGGAGAGCTTCGTTCTGCGGATCGTTCTCGATCGAGCGTTCGAATCTTTGCGCCGGCGTGAGCGGGTTCGACGCAAAGCGCTGCGGCACGAAGTCCGCAGCGGGCTTCTCATCAGGGGCGGCTTGCCGAGCCGCCGGTTGCGCTGCTGCAAGGTCGGTCGCCTCTTCGGGCGTGACTTTCGCCTCGGCGGATTTCAGGCGCGTTTTCGTCGTTGAGAGGATCGACGCGCGATGCATCGCAAGCCAGCCGTCGAGCTGCGGCGAATCTTCAATGTCGACCGTGATGCGGCGGCAGGGGCCGAGGGCGGCCGCTTGGGGCGCCGATTCGAGTGTTTCGGGGGCAACCTCCGCAATCGTCTGCGTGCGGTTGAAGGGCGTTTCGGTCAGGTTTTTAGCGAGCGCCGGGTCGTCCGTCAAGATTTCAAGTCGAACGGCCGGCCCCTGGGCGTCGTTGAAGGGCGCATGCGCCGCGTAGTCCTCGAGGTCGAAGTCGGCTGGTCGCTCGAAGTCGAACCCCGTCACGCGCGCCGACTCGATGCGGTGCAGCGCCATGTGGCGGAAGTCCGCATAGTCTTCGAACTGACAGACGAGGTAGAGCCTGACGTCGGCCTGCACGATCCCCAGGGGTTTGACGTAGGCCTCGGCGGGCTTACCTTTGGCGTTGCGGTAGCGGATAAAGAGCACCTTGTCGGCAAAAAGTGCCTCGGTAGCGCGCTCGAAAACCGACAAGCCGAGCTTCGGGGGCATGAAAGCGAGGCTTGAGCCCAAGACCTTCACTTTTCGCAGCCACGTTCGCTCGCGCTTGGCGCGTTCGGCCACGGTTGTACGCTTGGCGTCCTGAAAGAGCGCTCTGAGGCCCGCGAGTGCTGCGGGCGGGAGGCGATTGCGCAGCGCCTCTTCGGCCAGCCGCAGCACGAGTGCGTCCTGCGCACGCAGCGCCGGGAGAATGAATCCCTTGGCTTTGGGATCCCAGCGAAAGCGAAAGGGCTTGGTCGAGGCGTCGACCTCGATCGGAAAGACATCCGCGTGCGCGCGAATCGTCTGCATGTAGCGCTGCAGCGTGCGGCGCTGCACGCGAAGACCGGCTCTCTTTGCAAGGAGCGCCTCGATATCGGCGATCGTCGTCCATTCGTCCCGCGGGATGCACTGCAGCAGGCGCAGGAGAATGACGGCATCTTCGAACATCGAGCCCTTGCCCGACGCGTCAGGTTCGAGGCGCTTGAGAGAAGAGACGGTTTGCGATGGGGCGCTGCGCTTCTGGGTCGGCATGGCGGAATGCGTTGCGGCTGAAGGAAAACGTTTGGGGTCGTATTGTATCGGGTGCTCGCGCAAGCGCGTTTCGACGCCGCAAGTCGTTCATAAAAAAACGCCGCCCGGAAAAAAGTTTCGGACGGCGTTGTCGGCAAAGCGCCGCAGCGGACGCTTTGTATGTCGGGCGGATATCAGTGCTGCTCGGCAGCGTGCGCCTGCGCTTCGGCCTCTTCGAGCGCCTTTTGCTGCGCGGCGATGTCGGCCTGAATCGGATTCGGGCGGCCCTTCCACCAGCACCAGAACTCGTAGACGAAGCCCGAAAGCGCGTAGATGCAGAAGAGCACGAAGATCGAGAGCGACGGGTTGCTCGAGATCACGATGAAGGCGATCGAGAAAACGACGACGGCCCAGAAGGGGATCGTGCGCACGACGGCGTAGCTCTTCCCGGAGAAGAAGGGGGCGTTGCTCACCATCGTGAGGCCCGCGTAGAGCGTCACGATGAAGGCAAGCGTGCTCTGGTGCACGACAAGCCAGTCGGGGAGCTTGTTCTCAACGGCCAGCCACACGAAGCCGCAGACGAGCGCCGCAGCGGCCGGCGAGGGCAGACCCTGGAAGTAGTTCTTGCTCACGATGCCGACATTGATGTTGAAGCGCGCGAGACGCAGGATGGCGCAGAAGGCATAAATGAAGGCGCATGCCCAGCCGAGCTTGCCCAAGTCGACGAGCGCGTACTCGTAGACGATGAGCGCGGGGGCAACACCGAAGCTCACCGCGTCGGCAAGACTGTCCATCTGCACGCCGAATTCGGACTGCGTGTGCGTCAGGCGCGCAACACGCCCGTCCATGCCGTCAAAGAGCATGGAGAAGAAAACGGCGATCGCCGCCGAGGAGAAGTTGCCGTTCATCGCCTGGATGATGCCGTAGAAGGCGGCAAAGAAAGCCGCCGCGGTAAAGGCGTTCGGCAGGACGTAGATGCCCTTGCTGCGCACGGCCTGGAGACGACGGTGGCCGATGCTCGCAAGACTTTCGCGCCGGGGTGCGCTGCCGTTCGTGTTTGTTGTCATGTCGGATGAGAAAGAACTTGGTGGATGCCCGATGCGCGAGGATCGCGCGCCGCGCGAGGCGGCAATTCGGGCGCCTGTAAGGTGAATGCCTGAATTGTACCGATCTCGCCGACCGATCGCGAGTAATGGTTTCGTCGCAAGCGCGCCCGCAAGGTCCTTGCGATGTAGGCGAGAGCGTAAGCGCGTAAAATCGTTCGAATTTGTTTCGGTCGATCTTCGTGCGTGCGGTTCGCTAGCCTTCAATCGGTTCCTGAGCCGCACATTGTCGACCGCAGTCAGCTTTTCGCCAAGCGTTCCATCGCTCTCACAGAGGCCACTCATGTCGTTTCTTTTTGCGCCGCCGCAGCAGGCGGTGATTCCCGTTCAGGACGAACGCTACGAATTCTTCCCCGTTCGCCGCGTCTACTGCATTGCGCGCAACTATCGGGCGCCCGGTGAAGCGCAGCCCGAAGCGGCTGCGCTCGGCTCGCCGCTCTTTTTCATGAAGCCCGCCGACGCAATTGTGCCCGTTGCCGACGGCGAGACCTTTGCACTGCCCTTCCCGCCCATGGGCGAGAATCTGCGTCCCGAACTCGAACTTGTCGCTTGTCTCTCGAAGGGCGGCTCGAACCTCACGGTTGAAGAGGCCGAGGCTGCGATTTGGGGCTGGTGCGTCGGCTTTGACTTCGCGCGCGGCGATCTTCAGGATGCCGCCAAGCGCGCGGGTGCGCCCTGGGAAACCGCGAAAGTATTCGATCGGTGCGCGCCGGTGACGCACGTGCGTCCGGCCTACCGCGCGCCGATGCCCGCGCCCGCCGACATCTACTGCTACGTCGGCAACGAAAAGCGCCAGGCGGGCAACACCTCGCAGATGCTGCGCTCGCCTGCCGAGGTGATCGCGCTTCTTTCGACCTACTGGACGCTTGAGCCCGGCGACATCGTCTTTACGGGGACGCCCGCGGGCGTTGCGCCCGTTAAGCGCGGCGATCGCTTGATGGGCGGCGTCAACGGCGTGGGGCAGTTGAAGGTCGAGCTCGTCTGACGCGCCCGAAGCCCGCAACGATAGAAAAACCAAAGACAAACGCCGCATCAAGCGCGATCGATGCGGCGTTTTTCTTCCGACATGCGAGCAGAACTTTTCAGGACACTTTTCGGCTCGGGCGACCGCAAGCGCGGTCAGCTTGCGGCATGGTCGTCCTCTGCTTCCAAGGAGGCTCTCTTCGGCAGCGTTTGGAGCGCCGCCTTCGCCGGAAACGCGCGTCGGATCGACGCGTAGATTTCGTTCTTTTCTTCGTCGCGAAGGGGATCAAGCCCGAACTTGTGCGTATAGAAAAGTCCTTCGAGCGCCATGATGCAAAGGAGCGCCATCGGCTGCTTCTCTTTTGGGAGCGCTCTCAGGCGGCTAAAGGTCTTTTCGTACCAGCGCCGTACGGGTTCAAGAAGTTCGGGGTCCTGAAAGTTCTGATTGAGAAGCGTCGTGCCGATATGCGCCCAGTGTGCGTTGTCTCGGTCAAACGACCGATACCATTCGACGTAGCCCGAAAAGAACGTTTCGTCGGGCGTGCCCTCAAAGAGCGCTTCGCTCGCTTTGAGGCGCGACTCCAGATGCTCGGCGTACTCCTCAACGAGCGCCGCAAGGAGCGCGCGGCGCGTCTTGAAGTGGTACATCACCGCACCTTTACTCATGCCCGCTGTCTGTGCGACGCGGTCCATGCTGAGGCGGTCGATCCCGAGCTCAAGAATGACGTCTCGAGCGGCAGCGAGAAGTGCGGAACGGGTTTTTTGCGCTTTGAGCGAAGACATGGGTTGGAGACGAAAAAAAAAGCCGGCAGACGCGCCGGCGAAAAAAGATTTCAATTGCGATCGGAAAAAGGCGCCTTGCGCGCCCGAGCGATCTGATCGGGCGTGAAGAAGTCGATTATGCCGAAACCGGTCCTGCCGGGGCGAGGCCCCGGCAGAATCCAGGGGCAGGTTGAATCGACTTACTTGGCGGCTTCGGCTGCGGCCTTACCGGCGATGCGGCCGAAGACGATGATGTCGGTGTAGGCATTGCCGCCGAGGCGGTTCGTGCCGTGCGTGACACCCGTCACTTCACCGGCAGCCCAGAGACCCGGGATCACCTTGCCTTCCTTCGTGAGGGCCTGAGCCTTTTCGTTGATGCGAACGCCGCCCATCGTGTGGTGAACCGACGGAACAGCCTTGATCACGTAGTACTTGCCCTGCGTCATGTCGACGAGGCCGGAACGGTGATTGAAGTCCTTGTCGTTGCCCTTGCCGGCCATCGACGAGACGCGCTTGATCGTGGCTTCAAGCTGTTCGCCCGGGATCTTCGTGAAGTCTGCGATGCACTTCAAGTCGTCGCAGGTCTTCATGATGCCCTGCTTCGTGAAGGCTTCGTATTCGGTCGGATGTTCCTTGACGGTGTTCGAGATCGAGCCGATCTTGTCGTTCCAGAGCACCCAGCAGTAGCCGCCCGTCTGCTTGAGGATGGCTTCAGAGAGCACGTCGCGGCGATCGAGTTCTTCAACGAAGCGCTTGCCTTCCTGATTGAGCATGATGGCGCCGTCAAAGCGGGCATCGGCGATCAGTTCGATTACGCCCGAGATCGGGTCGCAGATCGGATAGGTCTGGATGTAGCCCATGTTGACGAGCTCGGCGCCGGCGCGTTCAGCCATGTAGAGGGCTTCGCCCGTGGTGCCCGGGGCGTCCGTCGTCTTGAAGCGTTCGTCGATCTTCGGGTTGTACTTCTTCACCATCTGCGGGTTGGCACCGAAGCCGCCCGTCGCGAGAACCACGCCGCCCTTGGCGTTGAACTCATAGGTGTTGCCGTCCATCGTGGCCTTGACGCCGACAACGCGGCCGTCCTTGTCCTTGATGAGCTCTTCGGCCTTCATGTTGGTGATGACCGGGATGCCGAGCTCATCGGCCTTGGCCTGGAACTTGGCGATGAATTCCGTGCCGGTGTGGCCGACCGGAATCAGAGCACGCTTGCGGCTGTGGCCGCCGAAGAAGAAGAGGTTGTCGTCTTCAAAGCGCACGCCGAGATAGTCGCGGCACCACTTGGCGGCATCAAGCGCGTTGTGCGTCATCACATTGATGACCTTCATGTCGCCCTTGCCGTCGCCGCCCTTGAAGGTGTCCTGAGCGTGCAATTCGGGCGAGTCGTCCGTGATGCCGAGCTTGGGCTGGACCCAGTTGCGAGCGGCGTTCATTTCGGCGCCGGAGATGAGGGAGTTGCCGCCGACAGCGGGCATCTTTTCAAGCAGAACGACATTGGCGCCCGCATTCTTGGCTTCAATGGCGGCCGAGAAGCCCGCGCCGCCCGCGCCGATGACGACGACGTCATAGTTCGAGGTCTTCGGCAGATCCTTGGCAACCTTCTTGATGGCCTTCTTGTCGGCCTTCGAGAGCGTAACGCCGGCCTTCTTGGCCGCATCCTTCACGGCATCGAGGAAGCCCTTCGAAGAGAACGTGGCGCCCGAGATCACATCAAGGTCGGCCGAGTTCGTGGCGATCACATGATCCTTGAGGTCCGTATAGACGCCCTTGGCGAGAACCTTGTTTTCCTGTTCCTTGACGATCTTGATGTCGGTGATCTTGCCGCCGTCAAACGTCACGGCAACGGTCACGTCGCCGTGCTTGCCGACGCCGGTGCCTTCGGTCGTGACGGGCGCAGCAATGGCGCTGCCCGCAAAGAGAGCGGCAACGGCTGCAGCAGCGAGAGCCTTGCGAATCTGCATGGTTAAAAGCTCCTAAATAAGCAGATGAATCCGAGTAATCGGAAAAAGCCCGACGGGACATCCTAAAGACCCGTCCGATGTTGACAGAGGACGGATCTATTCGAGCGGGCAAGGGAAAAGTTCTGCGCGCATTATGGAAAACCGACCGTTTGGTTTGTATTGGGATTTTCTCTAATAAACCGACCGGTCGGTATGAAGCAAAATGCGGCTTCTGTTGGAATGGCTTCTGCCGTTTGTTGACGAAGCTCTAAGGGTGCTCTGACCGAAACAGCCCGCAAGGCGAGCAAAGAATTCAACCGCAACATTTTGCGTTCGCACTCCGTGGGCTTTGGTCCGTACCTTGACAAGGAAATCGTCCGTCTCTCGATGGTGATTCGCCTCAATACGCTGCTCACGGGGCGCGCGGGCGTGCAGCCCTACGTGGCCGACGCTCGTTTCCGGGCTCTCGGCGCTCGAAGTGGCGCTCTTTACAAGCCTTTTTTCTGCTCGGCAGCTTTGTGGGCGCCTTTTCCGTGGCCCCTTTGGGCGACCGCTTGGGGCGTCGACCGGTTTTTCTCGCGAGCGTTTTTTCGGTATTTGCGCTCGCCGCGCTCGCAGCCGCGGTGCCCGCCGTGAGCGTACTTCTTTTCATGCGTTTTTTGACGGGCGTGGCTGTCGGCGCCGATTATCCGGCCGGTCAGGCGCTCGTAACCGAGCACGTGAATGAGCACTACCGTACGCGTGCTTTGTCTGCGCTCATGCTCGCGTGGTATGCGGGCGCTATTGCAGGCGTTCTCGCTGCAGTGCCCGCTTTGCGCTGGGATGCGGACTGGCGCGGAATGCTGGTTTTTTGAAGCGGTGGCGGCGCTTTCACTCTTTTTGGGGCGCCTCTCCGTGCCCGAATCGCAGGCGTGGCTTGCGGCGGTCCGCCGCGGGGGCGTACGGACTGCGGGTGTTCGCCTACAGGACAACCGAGCCGATTGGCTGCGGCTCCTAGCGGCGCCCGAAAATCGCTTCGGCTTCTTTTTCTCGTCGGGCTTCTGGCTCTGCCAGACGATTCCCGCAACGATCATGATGTTCTACAGTCCCGCCATTCTCGGTTCGCTTTCGGCGGGCGGGGACGCCGTGGCGCAGATGCTGCTCCTTTACGGTTTCTTCGTTGCGGGGATTTTGCCTTCGGGCGTGAAGTACTTTGCCGATCGTCCGAGGTCAGTGCTTCTAGGCACCTTCCTCGCGATGCTTGCCGGTCTCACGGGTTTTGTGCTCTTTGCGGAGTCAAGCCCGACAGCGACGAACGCCGCCTTTATCCTCTTTGCGGCGGCCTATGGTCTGCAGGCGCCGCTCGACTTTGTGTATCCGAACCGCCTTTTCGCGACCGAAGTGCGCACGACGCTCGTCGGCGCCGTCACGGCTGTTTCGCGCATCGGGGCGGCCGCAGCCGCCTTCGTCTTTCCGCTTTTGGCGGAACGCATGGCGTCGTCAACGCTTTTGGGCTGCGCGATCGCCATTTTGGCTTTGGGGGCCTGGATCGCGCGCCGCTGGGCGCCCGCTTGATGCGGTTGCCCAGCGCTTTTACGGCTTGGCGACCGTGCCGCCTGACGGGGCCGCAGCCGTTTGGCCGGACGCCTCGGCCGGCGGCTCGCGCATGATGCCTTTGGACTGTTCTTCGAGCTCATAGGCGAGAAGCGTCACGGCGGCCGCATAAAAGTAGCTGCGGTTGTAGCGAAGAATGGCCGAGAAGGCATCCGTGCCGATGTAGTAGTCGACGCCGCGCGTATTGTCTTTGGCGATCCAAGGCAGGTTGACGAGCATCGCTTTTTCGTCCGGCGCCAAGGGCAGAGCGCCGACGGGCGTCACGCCTGCGGCAAGCAGGCTCGCGACCGTCGCGTTCGTGTGGATGCCGCCCGAGTTCGTCGCCTTGAAGATCGCCTCCGTGGCGTTCACCGGATAGAGCGGTCGCTTGCCGCGAGGCCAGCCGTGCTCGAGGAGGAAATTCGCTACCGATGCAATCCCGTCGGCTTCGTTTTTGACGATGTCGATTTTGCCGTCGCCGTCGCCGTCGCGACCGTAGGCGTTGAGCGAGGCGGGCATGAACTGGCCGAGGCCGAGCGCGCCCGCAAAAGAGCCCGTCATCGAAACGGGGGCGACATCCTGGCGGTAGCAGAAGTCAAGAAAGCTCGAGAGTTCCGAACGGTAGTAATTCGCACGCCGCGTGTAGTCAAAGGAGAGCGTCATGAGCGCGTCGAGCACGCGAAAGCGTCCCATGTTGCGCCCGTAAATCGACTCGACGCCGATGATTGCCGTTACGGCATAGCCGCTTACGCCCGTATCCTTTTCGACGCGGCGAAGCGTCTCGAGGTTGCGTTCCATGAAGTCGATGCCGCGGTCGATGCGCTCGGCATTGACGAGGTTACGCTCGTAGAGGATGAAGTTCTTGTCGGGCGTGCGCTTTTTGTCGGCTTTGGGCTTAGGCGTCGTGTACTTTTCCGAAAGCGGTGAATAGCGTGCGAGCGCCACTTCTCTCTCGAGCCATTCGTAAGGAATGCCCTTTTCCTCAGAAACGCTTCTGAGATAAGCCTGCACCTCGGCGCGCTCGACGTAGTCGGAGACGGTCGTGTTTTTCGCGGATTTCGAGCGCTTTTTCGCTTCTTCGGGCTTTGTCGTCTTAGCGGGATGCTTTTCTGCAGCCGTCTGCGGCTTTGCCAAAGACGTTTCGGTCGTCGCACCTTGTGCGCCCGCCGATGCCTCGGCAGCGTTCGAGACGTCCGCAACGCGCAAAACCGCTGCGGGGTCGACAGCGGTCGGTTCGAGCGCGGCATAGGAAGTGAGTGTCGTCGTGACGAAGGACTGCGGTGCCTGCGCCCGAAGACCCGGGGCTGCGGCGAGCACGAAGAGAGCGACGAGTGTCGGCACGGGTGCAAACCGCCGGACCGACGAAGCCGCCCTGGCGCTTTCGAGGGGCGCCGCGCGAGTCGTCGGTGTGTACGGGCGGCGCGAGAAGAGGGCAAAGGGCGCTGTGTGCATGGGTCTCGAGTCCGGTTGTTCGATCATCCTTCTCCGATTGTAGCCACGCGGATTTGGCGCCAAGACGCCATTGGGACGGCAAAAGCGTTTCGAACTGTTGGACGAGGCTGTGATAGCCTGTCGTCTAGGAAGACAACATGTTCATAAACATCCAATGATCGATTCGAATTGGCGCAGGCTGCCGACCGGCTATTTCACGCATCAGCTCGTCGAGCTCCCCAATCCGCTTGAGAATGCGCCGGAGTCGCCCGAACGCATCGAGGCGATCGAGACTCGACTCATGGCGGGCGGCGTCGACGACATCCTGCGCCGCGTCGACTGCGGACCGGCGCCGCGTGAAACCGTGCTCCTTGCGCACGATGCGGACTATCTCGCTGATCTTGAACGCGCTTCCGCAGGCGACGCCGAGGCGCTCAAGCGCTTCAGCGAGCCCGACACCAAGGTCGGCCCCGACACTTTTCGCTGCGCCATGGCAAGCGCGGGCGCCGTTGTTCGGGCCGTCGACGAACTTTTTACACGCACGGTAAAGAACGCCTTCTGTGCGGTGCGCCCGCCCGGACACCACGCCTGGCGCAATCGCGCTTCGGGCTTTTGCTACCTCAACAACGTGGCGATCGGCGCGCTTTACGCGCGTGCGCGCTACAAACTCGAGCGCATTGCGGTGCTCGACTTTGACGTGCACCACGGCGACGGCACCGAGTCGATTTTGGCGGGGTTGCCGCAATTCCGATTTTTTTCGCTTTTTCAGTGGCCGCTCTTTCCCTTTACTCGCATGGAGCCGACGCCCGAGAACGTCGTTGCGACGCCGCTCGCTGCGGGCGCCGAGGGGCACGTGCTTTCGGACGTGGTCGAACATATTTGGCTGCCGGCGCTCGAGGCTTATAAGCCGCAGCTCGTGCTTCTTTCGGCGGGTTTTGATGCGCATGTCGAAGAGCACATGGCGCAGCTCAAGGCAGCCGAAATCGACTACGCGCGCATGACGCGGCGCTTGGTGCGCGCAGCGGGCGAACTCTGTGAGGGACGGATCGTGAGCGTGCTCGAAGGCGGCTATGCCGTGCGCAGCCTCGCGCGCAGCGTGCTCACGCACATTCAGGGGCTCGTGAGGAACGACTGATGGATCCGAAAACATTGAAGGCGGGTGTTGCGCCGCGCGAAGTGTGGGCCTGGGCCGCATTCGACTTCGCGAATTCGGGCTATACGACCGTGGTGCTGACGGCGGTCTTCAACGCGTATTTCGTTTCCGTCGTCGCGGGCGGGGCCGAATGGGCGACCTTCCTCTGGACGGTCGTCATTGCGGCAAGCAACGCGATCGGCCTCTTTGCAATGCCCGCCATTGCGGCGCTTGCCGACCGCAATGCGTCGAAAAAGCGCTGGCTTTTTGCCGCGACGCTCCTCTGCATTCTGGGCACCGTGGGACTTGCGTTCGCGGGACCCGGCACGATTGTCTGGGCCGCGCTCATGGTGATTCTTTCGAATCTCGGCTACAACGTGGGCGAGACGCTCAATTCGGCTTTCCTGCCCGAGTTGGCCCGCGAGGAGGCCGTGGGCAAAGTTTCCGGCTGGGGGTGGTCCTTCGGGTACTGCGGCGGCCTCGTGACGCTCGGGCTTTCGCTTCTCCTTGTCACGTCGGGCGACGAGGTCGGGCTCGGGAGCGACGCGCGCATTGCGGGGACGATGCTCATCACTGCGGCCGTTTTTGCCATGGCGGCGCTGCCGCTCTTTCTCTTCGTTAAGGAGCGCGCCGAGCCGCGCGCGCACGAGAAGCTTCCCTTCGGGAAACTCGCGCTCGAGAGCCTTCGCGACGTCGGACGCACCATGAAGAGCCTCGGGCGCTTTCCCGACTTTGGTCTTCTTGCCGTCTGCGGTTTTTGCTACCAGTCGGGGGTCTCCGTCGTGATCACGCTCTCGGCGGTCTACGCCGCACAGGTGATGGGCTTCACGACCGAAGACACGATTCTGATGGTCTTCCTTGTCAACATCACCGCGGCAATCGGTGCCTTCGCGTTCGGCTATGTGCAGGACCGCATCGGACACAAGCGTGCGCTCGGACTCACGCTCTGCGTGTGGCTTCTCATGATCGTGACGGCGGCCTTGGCCGAGACGCGTCCCGTTTTCTGGGTGGCGGCGAATCTTGCCGGCATTGCCATGGGCTCGAGCCAGTCCGCCGGGCGTGCGATGGTGGCGATTTTTGCACCCAAGAAGCGCTCGGCCGAGTTCTACGGCCTCTGGAACATGGCGCTCTGGCTTGCCGCCATCGTGGGGCCCCTTTGCTACGGGGCGGTCTCGTGGGCGGCCGGCAACGATCAGCGCCTTGCGATCTGGGTGACGGGACTTTTCTTCCTGGCGGCCCTCGCTGTTCTGATGCCGATGCAGCTCGCGCGCGGCGCGGCGGCGGCCGAAAAGCAGAACGCGATCGATGAAGCCGCGGACCGGGCGGCCTCGGGTGCTGTGAACTGAAGCGCTGCGACTTGAATTCAAACGGAAAGCGCCGCTCGGCCTAAAAAGCCTTGCGGCGTTTTCTGCAGCGGACATCAGTGGTCGGACTTGATGCCGGCGCCGCACATTGTGATGAGCGTGTCCGGGGTCGGGCCGTACTTTTCGCAGAATGCAAGATAGGCCGCGTAGTTCGCTGCCGTCGTGTGCTCGCAGTAAACGCCGCGTGCGGCGATTTTGGCGCGAGCTTCGAGAATCTTCTCTTCGGGAGCGCGCACGAAGGCGATGTCATGACGGTAGGTCATCTCGAGCAGTTCTTTGCCGCGCATCGGCACGCCGATCGCGATGCCTTCTGCCATCGTGGGTTTCGGATCGACATGCGCAGGGACGCCCGCATGCGCTTCGACCGCCTTAAAGAGCGGATCGCAGTTTTCACTCTGCAGCGCGATGATGCGCGGGAACTTGTCAATCGCACCCGAAGCTTCGAGGTGCTCGAGCGCCTTCACCGCACCGATAAAGAGCGTGCCGTTGCCAACGGGAATCACGATATTGGCGGGAATACGGCCGAGTTCTTCGAAGGTTTCGTAAATGTAGGCCTTCATCCCTTCGTAGAAGAAGGGGTTGTAGACGTGGTTGGCGTAGTAGGCTCCTTCTTCTCGCACTTTGGTGCGGCAGACGTCTGCGCAGTGGTCGCGCGTGCCCGGGACCACGTTCACCTTCGCGCCGTGCGACTCGATCATGCGGATCTTCGAGGGGCTCGTGCCTTCGGGAACGAAGATTTCGCACCGGATGCCCGCGCGCGCCGCGTAGGCGGCGACGGCGTTTCCGGCGTTGCCGCTCGAATCCTGCACGCAGGTCTTGACGCCGATCGACTTCATGTGCGCGACGAGTGTCGCTGCGCCGCGGTCCTTGAAGGAGAGGGTCGGCATCATGTAGTCCATCTTGAGCATCACGTCGTCGTCAAGCCGGATGATCGGCGTGCGGCCTTCGCCCATCGTGACGTCGCGCCAAGCGTCGCCCTCGAGCGCCATGAAACGGCGGTAGCGGAACTGGCTCCATTCGTTCTTGTCGACAAGCGATTCGCTCCACTTCGGGGGCGTGAAATCGAGTTCAAAGAGGCCACCGCACGAACAGGCGGGTTGAAGGGTGGTCGTGGGCGTACGCTTGCCGCACTTGGTGCAGATGAAGTCCATCTTGCGTTGCTCCCTTTTCGGTTGATCGTTGGTTGTTGTGGGCGTCAGTCTTCGTCGACTTCAGCGATCGCTTCGATTTCAACGAGGCAGCCGAAGTGCATTTCGGTGGTGGAGACGACAACACGCCCGGGCTTGTGCTCGCCGAAGAACTCTGCGTAGACCTCGTTGATCGGGCCCCAATACTTGACGTCGGGCGTATAGACGCGGCAGAAGACGACATGGTCGCGCGGCACGCCCGCTTCCTTGAGGACGCGGTCTACGTTATCGAGCGCAACACGGGCATGGTCCTTGATGTCGCCCTTGCAGACTTCTCGGGTGTCGGGGTCGATCGAAAGCTGACCCGAGACGTAGAGCATGCCCTTCGAGATGACGCCGGCGGTGTAGTGGCCTTTGTTTTCGCCTTTGAAAGGCGGACGAACGAATTTCATGCAGATGCTCCTTTGCGGTTGATGAGGTGCGGGAGTCGGCACGGCTGCGATTGGTGCAGGTGTCGGTTGGCTCTAAAAAATTATATCTGTCTCTTATACACATCTGACGCTGCCGACGATCGCATAAGTG
>ERZ1090868.39-NODE-39-length-67727-cov-6.150446_pt1 | contig 67727 bp, 61 predicted proteins | sample MGYA00478475_ERZ1090868 | MGnify/ENA primary metagenome ERZ1090868 (study PRJEB33644, sample SAMEA5815747) | chicken gut metagenome | biome: Chicken; feature: Gastrointestinal Tract; material: Caecum | place: Ireland | collected 2019-01-01 | study: A study of the...
ATAGAGATGTAATAAAAAATACGGCAGCGTATGGAGGCGGCAACCTCCACACGCCTGCGCAGGTGACGATTCCACCTACACAACGGATTACTCCGCACCGTGAAACCAGTATACCTTTTTTTGCTTGCTTTGGCAAGATGGGGACGGTTCTGCGGGGCGTATTTCGCATTCGGTTCAGACCTCCGTACCGTGTAGGCCACAAGCCCTGCATGGTATTTTTTGTTCGATGTATTTAACCATCCGACAAAAGTAGGAACAAACATGAACACCAAGTTTGAAACCGTATTCCGTACCTATTCCTATCGCTTGTACCCGACTAAAATGCAGCAGCTGGAACTCAAAGCACTGTTTGACTTGCAGGATCATGCGTTCAATGATTGGGCTGATCTTGCCAATCGCGGTGTGGCACAGGGGAAAAGCTACGAAACGATTCAGAAAGAAATCGAATCCCATGAGATCCTGACCGAACGCCGGGAGGATCGTTATGCACTCAGCGTTACTCGCAGCCATGTGCTGACACTGGCACGCCGTCTCTACGACCACCAGATTGAGCGAATTCGTTTTCGCCTACCTGACCGCCAGCAGCGCTCGTTTACCTATAAGACGGTTGGCATCAGCGAGCATTATCTGGTTATTCCCTCAATCGGTACGATTGCCATGCGCGACTATCGTCCATTTCCCGATCATGCAGAACTGCGTTATGCTAAGGTTCTGGTAGACTGCTATGGTGCCGAATACCGTGTTGATCTGGTGCTGGCGGTCTTACTCCCGATTGCAGAAGAGCAGCCGGTGCATTATGAAAATGTGGTCGGTCTGGATTATACACAAAATGGCCTGTATGTCACCAATACCGGTGAAAACGCTGGTTATCCGGGTTATCGCAGGATAGCCCAGGAACAGCTTCGCCGCCACCATCGTGCAGCAGAACGATTTCACACCGGAAGCCATCGTTGGCGTAAACATAAACAGCGCGCCGCCAAGCTGGAACGTCATGTTGTACAGCAGCGCCGTAACTGGCAGTATCAGCAGGCACACAAACTCTGTAAAGAACATGATGCGGTCTGTGTGGAGACACTCGATCTCGCCAGCATGAAACAAGCAAATCCTTCGTTGGCGTCCAAGCTCAATGACAATGCCTGTACCGCTTTTTTCCGTAAGCTTGAACAGATCCTGCATCAGAACGGCAAGAAACTGATCCGCGTGGACCAGCATTACCCATCATCCCAGATTTGCTCCTGCTGTGGTGCGTATCTGGGCAAGCAGCCGCTCAGTGTAAAATCCATCACCTGTCCGCACTGTGGTGTGACCATCCGCCGTGACCACAATGCAGCCCGCAACATCCGTGATGAAGGCTTCCGTCATCTGCAGTAAGATCGTGTTGATTGCCCTCGGACGTCTGGGTGTGATACGCACGCGCGCGAGCCTCGTGAATGGCGTCACGAAGATTGTTTTCTGCTCGCAAAAATACCCCGTGGCAGACGTGCCACGGGGTATCCACTCTTTTTCCGTTAATTTTTATCGGAAAATTCTTTCCACTTTGAGCAAAAGCCATACACATTATTGCGGCGCTGCAGCTTATTATTTGCAACGACTTCGATAAAACCATAAGCAATCAGTTCGTCACGGTAGCGCCAGAAGCTGCTGCGCGAAAAACCGCACTGAACTGCAAGATGACAAGGAAATTGAAAGTGTTGTTTTCCGTTCGCCACATACATCATGCAAAGTAATAATTTTGTTGTAGATGACGGCAATGTGTTCCATGCTTCCGACTTGATCATTGTTTCGCCAATTCGTATGTACTTTCGTTCCATACCAGTTTCTATCTTTGTAAACCAAGGCGGAAACGGAACCTTATTTCTTCTATATGGACTTCGTGGCATATTTATCACCATATTTCGTTGGGTCGGACAGATAATCCATCAATACATCTAAATCAATTAATCTGCGACAACCGTTACCGACAGGAATTGATGGAATGACTTCTTTTTTTATTAAGCTGCGTATCATTCTGGCTGTTACAGCACTTGATGGATCCATCTGTTTTATTTCCTTTACAGCTTCCAGATGATGTGGAATACGCAATTTCTCCATTAGATCAGGACGAAAATGGCTATCGACCAAAATTTTCTCCTGTTATTCAAGCACCTTTTATTTTATTCTGTGATTTTTTAGCCATAGATGTTCAAAAATTTATTTCTGAACTTGTTAATTATCTGCTAAACACATCCGAGCTATATCAAACAAACGAGATAGTTGATAAAAATCTTTTGAAAAGAAAATATGCTCCTTTTTCTCAAATGATAATGCTGGATGATATCATCGAAGGTCATTTGGAATTGGAAAAGACCAAGGAGTATAAACAATTATCGTATGAGGAAGCACGCCTCTTTTTAACTAAAACATATGAAGACGCTTGGTTTGATTTTATTTTGCTCCAGGAATATTGTAAGGCTTATATCAATCAGCCCTCTTTATATGGCGCACCGGGTTATTTTGATTCTTTTCGTCAACGGTATCAGGTTTTTGATTACTATCCTGTGCATGGCAAAATGAATGAGAATGCTGAGTTAGAAAAGCGATTACTGCGTGAACATTATTCCAACAAGGATAGTAACGGATTCCATACTTCTTTTCATGAGTTTACAAAAAAAATCCCTACTTTAAAGAAAAAAACAATAGTTGCTTCTAATTTCAGCGTTTTCTTGGCAGACATGCTTAAAATGATTATTGAAAATGGCTATACAATTAAAAAATGTAAACTTTGCGGCCGGTATTTTGTACCTATCGGAAACAATAATATTGAATACTGTTCTCGTATTCGTGAAGGCAAACAAACTTGCCGAGATATTGGCCCCAAACAATATTCGCAAAATAAAATAAAAAATGATAAGGTGAAAAACGAACTGAAGAGAATATATAACAGATTGAGAAATCAAAAAGAGCGTTATCCGGAACAACCAGAATATGCAAAACAGTTTGAGGAATTCAAACAAAAGTCCAAACAGCTTGAACATTCTTACCGGGCTGGAGAATTATCCGAATCTGAGATGATGTCTGCGTTGGATATTTGGAAAGCGAGATGATCATCCAAATGGCAACAATCGAGAAACGGGGGCAAAGCTATCACATCAGTGTTTCTGACGGCTATGATATGAATGGTCATCAAATTCGCCATACCATGACATGGACACCGCCCATCGGTATGACTGCAAAACAGATTGAGAAAGAAGTCAATCGGCAGGCCGTACTATTTGAAGAGCAGGTCGAATTAGGACAAATATTAGACGGAAATATTCGTTTTTGTGACTTTTGTGAGCAGTGGCTTCGTGATTATGCCGAAGTACAGCTTCGCCCAACTACCATTCGAAGTTATCGCCAAATTATTAATCGATTAAATCAGTCAATCGGCCATATTCGTTTAGATAAGCTCCGTCCAAAGCATATTATTTCCTTATATCAAAGTCTCTCGGAAGAGGGCGTGGCACAGCGTGCAATATCTCTTTCAAAAAATAAATATTTTGACTTAAAGCAGATACTTCGATCAAAGGATTTTACGATGGAGTCGTTTGCGAAGTCTGCGAATATTTCGATTCGAACACTTCGTGAGGCCTGTAACGACCGGCCTGTTTGCCTCCAATCTGCAGAAAAGATCTGCACTGTGCTCAATAAGCCTATTACAGAGGTATTTACCGTTCCGGATGACAAACAAAAGCTTGATCCATCTACCATCCGTAAGCATCATGCCGTTCTTTCATCTATTTTAGCAACTGCAGTGAAATGGCAGATGATCCCCTATAATCCATGTGAACGTGTTCAGCCGCCAAAAGTGAGCCATAAGGAAGTACTTTACCTGGACGAAAAACAGGCGGGCCATCTGTTGGACCTTGTGCAATCCGATACGTTGCAGCATCAGGTCATTATTGTTCTGGCTTTATATACAGGTATGAGACGCGGTGAAATTTGCGGCTTGGAATGGAAGGATATAGACTTCAAACATTCGATCATCAATGTCAATCGTTCCTCTTTATACCTCCCTGGAAAGGGAATTTTTACGGATGAAACAAAAAATACTTCTTCAACACGACCGGTCAAAGTGCCGGATCATGTCATCCAGCTGCTCAAAAAATATAGACTGCAGCAGAAGGAACAGCGTTTGAAACTGGGAGACCGGTGGCAGGATTCAGGACGTATCCTTGTTCAGTGGAATGGTGCGCCGATCCATCCCAGTACGGTAACGAATTGGTTTCATACATTTATCTTAAATTCCGACTTACCGGACATTCACTTGCATAGTATTCGTCACACCAATATCACGCTACAAATTGCCGGCGGCATTCCACTTACTACAGTAGCAGCCCGCGCCGGACATGCAAATTCCAGCACAACCAGTAAAATCTATGCCCATGCGATCCAATCATCTGAAGAGGCAGCTTCTCAATATCTGGATAACATTCTTCGTCCGAAAACACCCACGCATGGAAAAAAGAATATGTCATAAATGAGTGGCATGCTTTCAATGAGATCATCAGTGAGCTGTAAAATAGTTTTATCCATTGTAAACGCCGCAACAAATATCGGCATTATAGTGCAAGTAATGCACTATTATCAGCAGTTATAAACACCAACGTAAACACCAAATAAACACCAACTCGCCGGTTGGAAAAATTGTAATGCCCTAAAAAGTACAAAAAACCCGTTATTTCTTTCGAAATAACGGGTTTTTTTGGAGCTTGCGGCCGGACTCGAACCGGCGACCTGCGCATTACGAATGCGCTGCTCTACCAACTGAGCCACGCAAGCAACAATATTCACTGACCATGCTTTCGTATGTCAGCCTTGATAGTATATCATGTTTTTGCTTCTTCGTCAATCTTTTTTTCAAATTTTCCTTGACTTTTTCTGGCTATTCGATATAATAGTAAAGTATCCTTGCTCACATCAAAGGATGTGGGCCAAAAGTCCAAAAGGAGGTGCTAAGAAAATGGCAAAGATTTCTGGCAAGTACGAGACAATCTTCATTGTCAACCCCACGCTGGAAGAGGCAGCGGCTACCGCTGTTGTGGACAAGTTCAAGTCTCTCGTTGAGGCGAACGGCACGAACGTGGAAGTGGAAGATTGGGGCAAGCGCCGTCTGGCGTACCCGATCGAGGACCAGACGGAAGGCGTTTACACCCTGATCCGCTTTGAGTCCAAGCCGGAGTTCCCGGCTGAGCTGGACCGTATCTACAAGATTACGGACGGCATCATGCGTTCCCTGATCGTCTGCCTGGACGACTAAGGCGGTGAACGACCAATGCTCAACAAGGCTATTCTGATGGGTCGTTTGACCCGCGATCCTGAGCTGCGCCATACGCAATCCAATATGGCTGTGTGCTCGTTCCGTCTTGCGATCGACCGTGACCGCAAGGGCCCGAACGGCGAACGCCAGACCGACTTCATCGACTGTGTCGCATGGGGCCGTCAGGCGGAGTTCGTTTCACAGTGGTTTGCAAAAGGCGTTATGGCGATCGTAGTCGGCCGTGTTCAGTCCCGCCAGTGGCAGGACCAGAACGGCAACAACCGCACCGCAATTGAGGTAAACTGCGACGAAGTTTCCTTCGGCGAGACCAAAAAGTCCCGCGAAGCAAACACAGGTTACGCAGGCGGCGGTTATGGCGGCTATGATAACGGATCGCAGATGCGGCCCGAGCCTGCCGCGTCCCAGGTGACTCCGGCATTCGATCTGCCCGCGGGCGATTCGGATTTTCAGGAGCTGGCTGACGACGACGGCGATGTCCCATTCTAAACTGAAGGAGGTTACGCGACAATGGAAGAAACCAAGAAGGAATTCACGCCCCGTCCGGAGCGTGCAGAGCGCCCGCAGCGCGGCCGTCGCCGTCGCAAGGTTTGCGCTTTCTGTGTTGATAAAGTCGAGCACGTTGATTACAAGGATGCTGGCAAGCTCCGCAAGTATATGTCTGAGCGTGGCAAGATCCTGCCCCGCCGTATGACCGGTACCTGCGCGCGTCATCAGCGCCAGCTGACCGAGGCGATCAAGCGCGCCCGTCACATCGCTCTGCTGCCCTACACCGCAGAGTAATTATTGTTTTTCATCAATAAGGATACACAAATACCGCTTTTCGGATGAAAAGCGGTATTTTTTTATGCTATATGTCTCCAACGCTTATTCCTCAGTGAAGCAGAATATCTCCTCGACAGTCAGGCCAAACACCTTCGCAATGTCCATTGCGAGCTTGAGCGAAGGGTTATACTGCCCGTTTTCCAAGCGGCCAATCGTCTCGCGCCGCACGCCGACGAGTTCTGCCAGCTTTGCCTGATCCATGCCGCGCGCCGCGCGCAGCTCCTTGATGCGTGTTTTCAGCATGGCGGTCACGCGTTCCGACGTTCGTAATACAAAAACGCCACATCCTGAAAGACGTTGATTGCCGCCATCAGCAACAGCGCATACTCATAGGGAATGGTCAGCGGAGCCTTATCTCCGAAGGCGATGTACAGCAAAAGCGCAAAGTTGAGCACATTGAACAGCAGGGAATTTGCTTTATACGCATTAGCATGCGAGCGCTCGTCGGGCTTTTCTACGCCCACACCGGTTTCAAGCATAATCAAGCCGATTAAAAGAACCACGCTTACCGCGATCAGAATGCCTTGCCATGGCTGCGTGTCGATAGGGCCATATTGCTTAGCAAACAGCAATAAAATGATTAGCACACCCCAAGCGCCGGCATGGAGTAGCTTTGCACGGGTAAGTGTCATACTATATTCCTCCCACATGTGATATATTTGTCTCTTTGTATGATAAATATATCACTTCTCTATTCTGCTGTCAATATTCTTTTTGTTTTTCCACATTGCTGTGGATAATTCTTTGCACCCGGCAGGGGAGACAGAAAAAGGACGCACTTTCGTGCGTCCTTTTTCATTATTCTTCGGTTGTCTCTGCGGAGGTTTCAGCGTTTTCGCCGTCCTCGGCGGTTTCATCCTCTTCCTGCTTGTCCGTGCGGGCAATCGAAATGACCTTCACGTCCTCACTCGTACGCATCACGATAACGCCCTGACTGCCTCTGCCGCATTCGCGGATCTCCTCGCAGCCCGTGCGGATGATGACACCGTCGTCCGTAATAATCATCACATCGTTATCGCTGTCCACGACCGCAATGCCGGCCACCAGACCGGTTTTAGCGGTCAGGTTATGCAGCATCATACCGCCGCCGCCGCGGTGATGGATGGTAAACTCCTCGACCGGCGTGCGCTTGCCGTAGCCGTTCTCGGTGATCGACAGCACATAAGCACCCTTACGCGCGCGCGCCGCGCCAACCACATAATCGCCTTCGTTCAGGCGGATGCCGCGCACACCGGTTGCCGTGCGGCCCATCGCACGCACTTCGTTCTCGTCAAAGCAGATCGCGCGGCCCTCATGCGTTGCAATCAGGATGTTCTGCTCGCCGTCCGTCAGGCGCACATCAACCAGCGCGTCATCCTCATTGAGGTTAAGCGCACGCAGGCCGGCGCGACGGATATTCTGCAAATCGGACAGCACCACACGCTTGGCAACGCCCTGACGGGTGACAAAGAACAGGAATTTGTCGTCCGCAAACTCCTTGATGGCGAACATTGCGGTGATCTTCTCGTCGCTTTCCAGCTCCAAGAGGTTGACAATATTCATGCCCTTGGCTGAGCGGCCGGTTTCGGGAATCTGATAACCTTTGAGCTTATATACCTTACCGCGGTTGGAGAAGAACAGAATAGTGTCATGCGTCGAAGCGGTGAAGATATCCTTTGCGAAGTCCTCTTCGCGCGTGCTCATCGCGGAAACACCGCGACCGCCGCGCCGCTGCGCGCGGTAAACCGAGGTCGGCTGACGCTTGATATAGCCGAAGTGGGTGAGCGTATACGCGCACTGCTGCTCCTCTATCAAATCCTCGATGTCAATTTCATCCGCAACATTAGCGATCTCGGTGTGGCGCTCGTCGCCATACTTCTGCTTGATTTCCTGCAACTCGGCCTTAACGACCGCGAGAATATTCGCGTCGCACGACAGGATATCCTCGAAGTTTGCGATTTTGCCTTCGAGTTCCTGATATTCGTCGTTGATTTTCTCCTGCTCCAGACCGGACAGACGGCCCAGACGCATATCGACGATCGCCTGTGCCTGCGGCTCGTCGAGGTGGAACTCGAAATGCTCCGAGCCGTCCACGATGCCGAGCAGCGCGATCTGGTCAATCCAGAACGGCTCGGCCATCAGGTTGACCTTGGCTTCCGCTTCGTTTTTGGAAGCGCGGATGATGGCAATGATACGGTCAATGTTATCGGTTGCAACCTTGAGACCTTCCAAAATGTGCGCGCGGTCCTGCGCTTTTTTCAGGTCAAAGCGCGTGCGGCGCTCGACAACGTCTTTCTGGAAGCCAACATATTGGTCGATGATCTGCCGCAGCGTGAGCACACGCGGCTGCAATTTGCCGGATGCGCCCGATGGCACGAGCGCAATGTGAATCATCGAGATCGTATCTTCCAGCTGGGTATAGGTAAACAGCTGATTGAGAATAACTTGCGCATTTGCGTCGCGGCGGATATCCACCACGATCTGCATGCCTTCGCGCGAGGAATGGTCCTGAATATTGGTGATGCCGTCTACGCGCTTGTCCTTGACGAGGTTCGCCATAGACTCAACCAGACGCGCCTTGTTGACCATGTAGGGGATCTCGGTAATCAGGATCTGGCTCTTGCCGTTCAGCAGATCAACAATCTCGGTCTTGGCACGCACCTTGATCTTGCCGCGGCCGGTTGCATACGCTGCGCGGATGCCGCTGCGGCCCATAATAACGCCGCCGGTCGGGAAATCCGGTCCCTTGATGAACTGACAAATCTCGTCCATCTCGGCTTCGGGATGGTCGATCACATAGCAGATGCCGTCGATCACCTCGGTCAGGTTGTGCGGCGGGATATTGGTCGCCATGCCGACCGCAATGCCCGATGAGCCGTTGACCAGCAGGTTGGGGAAGCGGGAGGGCAGCACAACCGGCTCTTTGAGCTCTTCGTCAAAGTTCGGTCCGAAGTCTACCGTATTTTTCTTGATATCGGCCAGCATGTAGTTAGCAATCTTGGCCATGCGGGCCTCGGTGTAACGGTAAGCTGCCGGGGGGTCGCCGTCCACCGAACCGAAGTTGCCGTGGCCGTCGATCAGCGGATAGTGCAGCGAAAACGGCTGCGCCATACGCACCAAAGCATCGTAAACCGATGCGTCGCCGTGCGGATGATAGCGGCCGAGCACATTACCGACGGTCGTTGCCGACTTACGATAGGGCTTATCCGAGGTCAGGCCGTCCTCATACATCGCGTACAGGATACGGCGGTGTACGGGCTTGAGGCCGTCGCGCACATCAGGCAGCGCACGGCCGACAATGACGCTCATCGCATAGTCGATGTAGCTCTTTTTCATCTCTTTTTCGAGATCGACCTGCAATATTTTTTGCTGTTCGTATTCTTGACTCATTCTTTGCCTCCGGAATTGTTGGCGTTATTATGCATATCGTCCGCGCATCAGACGTCCAGATTCATCACATACTTGGCGTTTTTCTCAATAAACTCGCGCCGCGGCTCAACCTTTTCGCCCATCAGCAGCGCAAAGGTCTCGTCGGCCGCTGCCGCATCGTCCATCGTTACCTGAAGCAGCGTTCGGTTTGCCGGGTCCATGGTTGTCTCCCACAGCTGCTGCGGGTCCATCTCGCCCAGACCTTTGTATCGCTGCACGCGCACGCCTTCGCCCATTTCAGCGATGCATTCGCGCTGTTGCTCGTCAGTGTAGGTATAGCGCACTTCCTTACCCTTTTCGTTCTTGAAAAGCGGCGGCTGCGCGATAAACACATGCCCATGCTCAATGAGCGGCCGCATGAAGCGGAAGAAGAAGGTCAGCAGCAGCGTGCGGATATGGCTGCCGTCAACGTCGGCATCGGCCATCAGAATGATCTTGCCGTAACGCAGCTTACTGAGGTCGAAGTCGTCACCGAAGCCCGCGCCGAACGCGGTGATCATCGGGGTCAGCTTATCGTTTCCGTATACGCGATCGAGACGCGCCTTTTCGACGTTGAGCATCTTGCCCCAGAGCGGCAGGATGGCCTGATGCCGTCGGTCGCGGCCTTCCTTGGCCGAACCGCCTGCGGAATCACCCTCGACGATGTAGATTTCAGTGTAAGTCGGGTCTTTTTCAATGCAGTCGGCCAGCTTGCCGGGCAGGGAAGCCGAGTCGAGCGCAGACTTGCGCCGCGTCATCTCGCGCGCCTTTTTGGCCGCCTCGCGGGCGCGGGCTGCGGTCTGCGCCTTGTCGATAATCGTGCGCGCGACCTGCGGATTTTCCTCAAAGAAGGTCATCAGCTTTTCGGACACCATCGCATCGACCAGCGTGCGCATATCGCTGTTGCCCAGCTTGGTCTTGGTCTGGCCCTCGAACTGCGCTTCCTGCAACTTGACCGAGATAATCGCGGTCAGGCCCTCGCGCGCGTCCTCGCCCTTGAAGGATTCGTCATCCTTGAGCAGCTTGTATTTGCGGCCGTACTCATTGAGCACGCGGGTGAGCGCCGCCTTGAAGCCGGTTTCATGCGTGCCGCCCTCGGTCGTGTTGATGTTGTTGGCAAAGGACAGCAGCAGCTCACTATAACTGTCTGTATACTGCATGGCGACTTCGGCCATCGAGGTATCGCGGCTGCCTTCCATGTAAATGACCTGCTCATGCAGCGGGTTCTTGGTGCGGTTGAGGTGCTGCACAAACTGGCGGATGCCGCCCTCGTAGTGCATGACCTCCTCGACCGGCTCATCGTCGCGCTCGTCGCGCAGCGTGATCTTGAGGCCCGCGTTCAAAAACGCCTGCTCACGCAGCCGCTTTTCCAGCACGTCGAAATCGTAAACCGTCGTCTCGAAGATCTCCGGGTCGGCATGAAAACGAATGGTCGTACCGGTTTCGCTTTCGCAGGGTGTGTCGCGCATTTTGACCTGCGTCACACCGCGTTCAAAGCGCATGTAGTGCTTGGTATGTCCGTCGCGCACCTCGGCTTCCAGCCAGTCGGACAGGGCGTTAACGACTGACGAGCCAACGCCGTGCAGGCCGCCGGACACCTTATAGCCCGAGCCGTCGAACTTGCCGCCTGCGTGCAGCACGGTCAGCACGACCTCGAGCGTCGGAATGCCCATCTGCGGATGGATACCGCAGGGGATGCCGCGGCCGTTATCCGCCACGCGGATGATATCGCCCTTTTCGATCGTCACCTCGATATGGGTGCAGTAGCCCGCCAGCGCTTCGTCGATCGAGTTATCAACGATCTCATACACCAGATGGTGCAGGCCGCGCGCCGAGGTCGAGCCGATATACATGCCCGGACGTTTGCGCACGGCTTCTAGGCCTTCGAGCACCTGGATTTGACTTTCGTCATAGGTGTCGGTGACCTTGAGGTCGAGCACTTCGTCCTTGATTTCCATTTCTTCACTCATATGATTTAATTTCCTTTCCAGAAATTGCGGTAACGATGGTTTGATGCGCTTATATTGCGTATGCCTTTTCCGCGCGGCGCTGCAATGCCTGCGATGACAGACTGGTCAGATACAGCGTTTCGCCCAGCGCATTTTCGCATAAAACGCCGGCGCGCGGAAGGTCCTCATACAGCTCGATGATACGCCCTTCCTCCTGCAGCCGCGACAGCAGCGCGGCGGTGCGTTTGGAGGCGGTGGCGGTGTCCATATCGAACACGGCGACCACGCTTTGCAGCGGCACGATATAGTCCTGTCCCAGATGCAGATACATGGAAAACCCTCCTGTTTTCCCACAAAATGGACAAAATAACAGACCGTGGAACGGCCGCGCGCGGGTTTTTTCAGCCGCCGCGCGGAGGATCGTCCGCCGGTCTGTCCCTCGGGCTGTATTCTATTCTAATTATACCACTTTTTTCAGGTTTTGTGTACCGAACAGATGGAAAAACTCAAATGATTTTACCGTTTTGTATTTGGAAAACCGCGCCCGCACGCAGCTTGTCCGAAATGCCGTCCTCACAGCAGGTAATCATCACCTGACCGGCCGAAATCCGGTTCAAAACGAAGTCCTGCCGCCGGCGGTCGAGCTCGGAAAGCACGTCGTCAAGCAGCAAAACCGGATACTCGCCGTCCTCCCCGAAAAACAGCTCGCGCTCGGCAAGTTTGAGCGACAGCGTACAGGTGCGCACCTGTCCCTGCGAACCGTAAGAGGCCGCGCTGCGACCGTCGAGCAGCAGCACAAGATCGTCCTTGTGCGGGCCGGACAGGCAGCTGCGCGCCGCGATTTCGGCCTGTTTGTGGCGCAAAACATGGTCGATCAGCTCCTGCTCGATCTGCTTTGCCGATGCAAAAGGATCAGTGACCGAAGAGACGGTCTGGTACTCGCCGGAGAGCACCTCCTGCGGCGCAATATCGGCATAGACAGCCGCCGCCGCTTCGAGCAGCTTTTTACAGTAATACGCGCGATATCGAATGATTTGCGCGCCAATATGCGCCATACGCAGCGAAAAATCCTCCCACATGGACAAAAGCGATGGCTTTTCCTCACTGTCGCGCAAAATGCGCGTTTTGTGTTCATGCAGGCGGTTATATTCCTCCAGATAGCGCGCATAGTATGGCCGTAGCTGGCACAGTGCAGTGTCCAGAAAACGCCGTCTCGCGCCCGCGCCCTGCCGCACCAGCATCAAATCCTCGGGGCAAAACAGAACGGTTTTCAAAATGCCCTGCGCATCCGACTGTCGTTTCTGCCGCACGCCGTTTTTATAGATTTCCATGGATTTTGTGCGAGAAAGACGCAGTTCCAGTGCAAAATCGCGCCCTTGCGCCTGAAAATCCGCCAGAATCCGCGCATGATTTTCCCCGAAGCGCAGCCCTTCTTTTTTCTGTGCCGTGCGGAATAAACGCATGGTGGAGCAGGCGGCGGCGGCTTCCAGCAGATTGGTTTTTCCCTGTCCGTTTTCGCCGCAGATCAGGTTTACTGCGGGGTCAAACTCAAATCGCGCATGCTCATAATTGCGGAACTGTTCCAGCTCCAGCGAACGGATATTCATACGATTTGGACGGTCTCGCCGTCAAGCGTCACGGTGTCGCCCGGACGCAGTTTTTTACCGCGCATGGTGCAGCTTTCGCCGTTTACGAGCACTTCACCCTCGGCAATACGGATTTTGGCTTCTCCGCCTGAGCTGACCAGATTAGCAAATTTTAACAAAGCATCCAGTTTTATGAATTCCGTTTCGATCTTGATTTCAGTCATTGGCCTTCAACCTCACGGGCAGCACCAGATAGGTATATTTATCGCCTTCCAGCGGCGAAATGACGATCGGATTGAGCGAACCTTTGAGCTGCACTTTGACCGTGTCATCGCCGGCTGCGCGCAGCGCATCCAGAATATAACGGTTGTTGAAGCCGATTTCCAGATCGTTGATCGAGCCGTCGAACGCACATTCGTCGTAGCTCTTGCCGACTGCTGTAATGCAGGACATCTGCACATACGAGCCATCAAAATGGAATCTGACCGGGTTTTTCAACTTCTCGGACACGATCAGCGACACACGTTCGATGCAGGTGATCAGTTCGTGCCGGTCGGCTTTGACAACATATTCAAATTCCGAGGGAATTGCCGCGCGGTAATTGAGGAATTCGCCGTCGATCAGGCGGGTAATGAGCGTTGTGCCGCCAATACGGAACAAAATGTTCTTGCGGTCGGGGAAAATCTCGACATCGCCGTCCTCTTCGGTCAAAATGCGTTCGATTTCGCGCAGCGACGGGCCGGGCACAACGAATTTCATGTCCCCGGAAATACCTTCCACGGTTTCCCGGCGCACAGAAAGTCGATAACCGTCTACCGCAACAACGTTTAAACGATTGCCTTCCAGTTCAAATAAACAACCCGTGTGGATTGGTTTGGATTCGTTGTCGGAAACCGAGAAAATCGTCTGCGCAATCATGCTTTTGAGCATAGCCTGCGGCAGGGAAAAGCCGGTATCGGCAGAAACTTCAGCCAAAGCCGGGTATTCGTCCGCTTCGGTAGCAACCAGATTGAATACGGCGCGGCCGCATTTGATGGTCGTCAGCAGCTTGTCGTCGGTTTCCAGATAGACAACATCCTGCGGCAGCTTGCGTACAATATCGTAAAACAGCTTGGCGTTGAGTACAATGCTGCCGGGTTCGACAATATCGGCTTCGGCAGTGGTGCGGATGCCCATGGAAAGATCATAGCCGGTTAAGGTCAGTGAATCGGTCTCTGCGGTGACGAGCAGACCTTCGAGCAGTGGCATGGAGCTTTTTCCGGTGACTGCACGGGAGGCTGTACCGATCAGACTGAGCAGTGTTTCTTTTTCACAGGAGAATTTCATCGGTGGTTCCTCTTTCTTTGGAAATCGTAAGAAAAAACAGGATAGGATTTTATCGTAGTAGTAGGGGCTGGGGAAATTGGGGAAAAACGGTGAAAAGCCAGACGTGGTGCGGGAAATGTCGTACACAGGAGGATGTGGATGAATTCTATGCGCTCCACAGCTTCCACAGTTTGTTTTTTTATCCACAGGACAAGTCTTGTGGAATCCACAGGGATATGTGGACAGATTTTTATTCCCCGCGGATGTTGTTGTGCAGCTTTTTGATGACCTCTTCGGTCTCTCTGGAGTTCTTGCGTTCTTCCTCGATTTTGTTGCAGGCGTGCATGACCGTGGTGTGATCGCGCTTGAAAATCTTGGCGATATCGGGGAAGGAGTATTCCAGCTCCTGACGGATCATATACATGGCCATCTGGCGCGGATAGGCAACGTCCTTGGAGCGGTTTTGCGAGATCATCTGCTCGACAGGAATATAAAAATAGTTGGCAACGGCCTCCATGATGCGCTCGGGCGTGGGGTTAAGGCCAGGATTTTCAATGCGCAGGGCGTCGATTGCGTTTTCTGCCAGCGCAACGGTGATGCGTTCGCCCATCAATTCATGCATGGCCTTGATCTTTTTGACTGCGCCTTCGAGCTGTCGGATGTTGGCCTGAATGTTTTCGGCAATGTAAACGGAAACGTCGTCCGGCAGGTCTACCCCCATCTTGATCGCCTTGTCACGGATGATGGCGATACGGGTTTCAAAGTCCGGCGGCTGAATATCGGCCAGCAGACCCCATTCAAAACGGGTCTTCATGCGGTCCTCTAAGGTATTGATCTCTTTGGGCGGCCGGTCGGAGGTCAGTACGATCTGCTTTTTCGCCTCATACAGCGCGTTGAAGGTATGGAAAAATTCCTCCTGTGTGCGCTCCTTGCCCGCGATAAACTGCACGTCGTCCAATAGAAGCAGATCGACCATGCGGTATTTGTTGCGGAAAGTCTGCACATTGCCTTCCTGAATGGCGGTAATCAGCTCGTTGGTGAAGTCCTCGCCCTTGACATAGATGATGCGGAACTCCGGATGCGTGCGGCGCAGCACATTGGCGATCGCGTACATCAGGTGGGTTTTGCCCAGCCCTGAGTTACCGTAAATGAACAGCGGGTTATTTTCCGCTGCCGGACGCTGCGCGACCGCGAGCGCTGCCGCGTGTGCAAACTTGTTGCTCGAGCCGACGATGAACCGTTCAAAGGTGTAATCGTCATAGGGGGATGAGCTGGTGGTGGGCGCGGTGTACTCGCCGGTGACGACTACGACGGTTGTCGGGTCGCCCGTCAGCTCGTACAGCGCGTTTTGCAGCGGCTCAATGAATTTCTGGTCGATAAATTCCTTTTTGAACTGGACCGGAGAATGCAAAATCAAACGGTTGTCCGTGAAAGAAACAACCGTTGCATCGTCGAACCAGGCGGAAAGGCTGGACGGCGGGAAATCGCGTTCAAGGCGTTCGAGCGCCATTTCCAATATATTGTTAGCCATGGGGCGCCTCCTGTCGATATAAGTACATAGTTATAATCATAATAACACAAGTTCCCGGCATATTCAACTGCAAGGGTTTTTCCACAGAATGGGGATAAAATGATGGATTTCGGCGTGCAGCGCAATTTATAGTATGATTTTTTGACTTATCCACAAGATGTTGAAAACGCAAAAAAACCTTGACATTTGGGGGTTTGTATAGGATAATAATTATTGTCTCATATTCTGCGGACAGGCAGCGGCATATGCCCGCGTCTCGCGCCGGACCTATGCCGGTGCCCATCCGTAAATTCAAAAACAGGGAGGTGCACGAAGAAATGAAGAGAACGTATCAGCCCAAGAAGCGTCAGCGCTCCAAGGAGCATGGTTTCCGCAAGCGTATGCGTACGTCGAACGGCCGCAAGGTACTGGCCCGTCGCCGTGCCAAGGGCCGCGCACGCCTGACGCACTAAGCGTAGACCGATTTTTCAATACGCGCCGGCGGCGCGAAGGAAAAACGAAGCGAGCCGCTTTATCCTGCGGTTCGCTTTTTTCTTTTGTCAGAAGAAGGACAGGCCAAAAGGCCGCTCCAGTTCGGATGGAAGAAACCGGCGAGAGGGATTTGGGTCGTATCCGCCGGAACAAAAGCGATACGACCGGCTTTGCAAACATACTTAGCTGCAAAGAAATTGAGATAACGTCCAAACCGGGCGTTACCTTCCGTTTTTTCCCGGGCATCGGAAAAACGAGGAGAAAAAGATGAAACACACCATATCCTTGAAGGAAAACCATGAGTTCCGGCGGCTGTATCACCGGGGTGTTTCTTCGGCGGGCAGACATCTGGTTCTGTACTGCCGGAAAAACCGGCTGGGGTATAACCGGCTGGGGCTGACGGTCAGCGCAAAGCTGGCCGGCGCGGTGCAGAGAAACCGCGTCAAACGCCTGTTCCGCGAGGCGTATCGTCTGCATGAGGATGAATTCGCGGTGGGCGTGGATCTGGTGCTCGTCGCGCGCAGCCGTGCGGTGGGCGCAACTTATTTGGAAATTGAGAAATCGCTGCTGCGGGCTTTGCAGGAAAATAAAGTCGCGGCAGCTCGGTCATGAAGCGTTTTTTGCTGGCGGCAATCCGGTTTTACCGCCGGCATATTTCACCGGCCAGACCTCCCTGCTGTCGGTATATCCCGACCTGTTCGCAGTATGCGATTGAGGCAATCGAGAAATACGGCGCACTCAAGGGCGGCTGGCTGGCGTTTAAACGCATCTGCCGGTGCCATCCCTTCTCCAAACGCGGGCCATATGACCCCGTGCCGTAGCGGATGGAGAAAAATGGGGGATTGGTCCGGCTCAATTTTCGTTTTGCAAATGAACAAACAACCCTACGGAGGTTTATATGGGAGAAATTTTCGGACTTGTCATCGTCAGGCCGCTTGGTCTGATTCTGCTGGCAATCTTTAAAGCGGTGGGCTCGTACGGCCTTGCGGTCATCCTGTTTGCGCTGCTGGTTAAGCTGGTTTGTATTCCGCTGGCCATCAAGGGCAAAAAGAGCATGCTTGCCATGAGTGCACTCAATGCGGAAATGCAGCAGCTGCAAAAGAAGTATGCGAACAACCGCGTCAAGCTCAACGAGGAAATGCAGAAGCTGTATGAAAAGCACGGCGTCAACCCGATGTCGGGCTGTCTGCCGCAGTTTATCCCGCTGCCGATCATGATAGGCCTGTACTACGCGGTGCAGCAGCCGCTCAAGTTCATGCTGGGCTTTGGCGATGATGTCATCAACCAGCTGGGTACGCTGGTCGGCGTCAACATGGAGTCCGCCGGCTACTACGGCCAGATCACGATTGCGGAAAAGCTCGCTCAGCTGTTTGCCGATAACGGCGGCGCATGGCCGGAAACCGTGACCAATATCACCAACGGCGCGGGCGAACTGCTCAATATCAACTTTAACTTCCTCGGCCTGAATCTGGCGCAGACCCCGCAGATCACCCACCCGAGCATCATCTGGATCATCCCGATCCTGTCGGGCGCGACCGCGTTCCTGTCCAGCTTTATCATGCAGAGAACGCAGGGCATGCAGAACAGCGCCGCGGCCAGCCAGATGAAGATGATGAATGTCATCATGCCGCTCACGTCGCTGTATTTTGCCTTCATCCTGCCGGGCGCCATCGGTATTTACTGGATTTTCAACAACATTTTCGCCTGCGTGCAGGAAATTGTGCTGACCACTTACCTGCGCGGGAAGAAGGAAAAGAAGGACGCAGAGGAATTCGCGCGCATCGAGGCGGAAAAGGAAGCCAAGCGTGCGGCGCATAAGGCTGCGCAGCAGGAACAGTCCCAGAATGCGAAGAAAAAGAAGGGGGACAAGTAAACGATGGAGAAATTTATCGAAACCACGGGCGACACCCGTGACGCTGCGATTGAAGCAGCGCTCAAGCAGCTCGGTATGGACCGGGATGATGTGTCGGTAGAGGTTCTGGATAACGGTAAGAAGGGTTTTCTCGGCATCGGCGCAACGCCGGCGCGCGTGCGCGTGACGTATGAAGTGCCGGACGAGCCGGTTAAAAAAGAGGAGCCTGTCCACACCCCTGTGGAAAAGCCCGCTAAGCCGCGTCGTGCGGAAAAGCCGGCGAAGGAGGAAAAACCTGCGGCAAAGCCGCAGAAGCTGTCCATTACGGATGAGGATGATACTCCGCGTCTGGTCAAGGCGGCACCGGCGGATTTTGTGCCGGAAAAGCTCGAGGTGGAGCGCCCGCCGCGTCGGGAGCGTCCGCGCCGGGAGCGCAGCGGCCGCCGCGAGCGTCGTCCGCGCGAAGAGCGTCCGATCACGCCTTCCGTTCCCAAGGAGCGTGAGCTGATCCCGGTTTCCGAGGAATGCATGAAGAAGGCCGAGCAGTTGGCAACCGATTTCGTCACCGGCCTGCTCGAGAAGATGGGCGTCGAAGGCACTGTGACCACGCTGCCGCAGGTCGAGTGCGACCAGCTGCGTCTGGAGATCTCCGGCCCGGATATGGGCCCGATCATCGGCCGCCGCGGCGATACGCTGGACGCGATTCAGTATCTTGGTTCGCTGGTGCTCAATAACGCGCTGGACGAGCATGTGCGCCTGTCGGTCAACACCGAGAATTACCGCGAGAAGCGCGCGGAGAGTTTGGAGCGTCTTGCCCGCAAGATGGCGATGAAGGTGGTCAAGTCCCACCGTTCGATGACGCTGGAGCCGATGAATCCCTATGAGCGCCGCATCATTCATGCTGCGTTGCAGGATTTCAACGGCGTTACCACGTATTCGACCGGCACCGAGCCCGGCCGTCGTGTTGTTATTGCACCGGATAACAACTTCCGTTCCCGTTCTTAACGCGGGGTACTGCTTATGAACGATACAATTGCCGCCATTTCTTCCGCCGGCGGACCGATCGGGCTGATTCGGGTGTCGGGTGAGCAGGCGATACAGGCGGTGGATGCGATTTTCCGTGCGAAAAACGGTAGTCGCATGCTGGATGCACCGGGACAAAAGCTGATTTACGGTACATTGCATGATAAAAATGGTAAGCTGATCGATTGCTGTTATGCAGTGGTGTTTCATGCGCCGCATACCTATACCGGCGAGTCGATGGCGGAGTTGCAGTGCCATGGATCGACTGCCGTGTTGCAGCAGGCGCTGGATGCGCTGTTTGCACAGGGCGTACGGCAGGCCGAGGCGGGGGAGTTCACCCGCCGGGCATTCCTCAACGGCAAGCTCGGTCTGTCCGAAGCGGAGGCCGTGCATGATCTGATTACCGCCCGCACGGCGGAAGCCGCGCAGAACGCGGCGGCGCAGATGATGGGTGCGGTCGGTTCTCCCGTGCAGCAGATGCGCGAGGATTTGATCGGCATGGTGGCGCATTTCCACGCGGTCGTGGACTTTCCGGATGAGGACATTGATCCCATTCTGTTTGACGATGCAGCCGCGCTGCTGCACCGCACAACCAGCCGTTTATATGCGATGGCCGAAAGCTATGAGCGCGGCCGCATCCTGCGCGAAGGTGTACCGTGTGTTATTCTTGGCCGTCCGAATGCGGGCAAGAGCACGCTGCTCAATACGCTGCTCGGCCGCGAACGCGCTATCGTTACCGATATCCCGGGCACGACCCGTGATCTGATCGAGGAAAACGTCAAGGTCGGCCAGCTTTTGCTGCGCGTGACCGATACGGCAGGTTTGCGTGATACGACTGATCCGATCGAACAGGCGGGCATCGACCGCGCGATGGCGGAGGCTTCCGCTTCCGCGCTGATCCTTGCGGTGTTTGACGGCTCGCAGCCGATCGGGGACGAGGATATGTTGGTGCTTGCCCGTGCAGCAGGCCACCGTGCGATCGCCGTGGTCAACAAGGTTGATCTGCCGCAGCAGCTGGATGAAAAGCTGCTTAAAAAGCATTTCCTGCATATTGTTCCGCTGTCCGCCAAAACCGGCGAAGGCATGGAAAAGCTGCTTTCGCTTATTCCGCGCACGATTGGCTTGGGCGATGGTGCGTTTGACGGTGCGCTGATTACCAATGCCCGTCAGGCTGCCGCTTTGGCTCGTGCGGCGGAGCGCTGCGAAGCGGCGCTGTACGCTGCGCAGTCTGGCATGACACCGGACGCGGTCGTGATGGATGCCGAAGGCGCGATTGCCGCCCTTGGCGAGATCACCGGTGAGACCGTGACCGAAGCGGTTGTCTCCCGAATCTTCAGCGATTTCTGCGTGGGGAAGTAAATATGTTTGCCACAGTGTAAGGGCCGCCTGCCGCGCGCAGCGGCCCTTTTCTGTGGAAAGATTTGAATACTATTTGTAATATCTATTTTTAACATTCTTTATTTGTAATCAATTTTTTGCCCAAAAGTGCAAGTTATCCAAAGTTTACACAGAGTTATCAACAGCTGTGCACAAAGGTTGGTATGTCAAGAACTCCAGCCTGCGGAACTCTGTGGCGCAACAAAAAGGAGGAGGATTCATGACGGTTTTTCCAGCCGAAGCATTTGATGTCATTGTTGTCGGTGCGGGACATGCGGGCATCGAAGCGGCGCTTGCCGCGGCGCGTCTCGGCATGAAAACAGCGTGTTTTACGATCAATCTGGATGCCGTCGGCAATATGCCGTGCAATCCGGCCATTGGCGGCACAGCCAAAGGCCATCTGGTGCGCGAGATTGACGCGCTGGGCGGTGAGATGGCCCGCGCAGCGGATGCGGCCTGCATTCAGTATCGCATGCTCAATCGCGGCAAAGGTCCGGCGGTGCATTCGCTGCGTGCGCAGGCTGACCGCGTCAAATACCGCACGTATATGAAGCATGCGCTCGAGCAGCAGGAGGGCTTGCAGCTGATACAGGATGAAGTCGTTTCGGTGGAAACCGAAAACGGCGCGGTGTCCGCTGTCGTGACTGCCATCGGCGCGCGCCATCCGGCAAAGGCGGTCATTATTGCATCCGGCACGTTTCTCGGCGGGCGCATCATCATTGGAGAATATACGCGCGAGAGTGGGCCGGACGGCATGGCAGCGGCAAAGCCGCTGACCGAATCGCTGCGTGCGCTAGGTCTGCGGTTGCAGCGTTTCAAAACCGGTACACCGCCGCGTATCCATCGCCGGTCGATCGACTTTACCGGTCTGGAATTACAGGAAGGGGAGCAGGAGATCATCCCGTTCTCGTTTGAGACGGATCAACCTCCGGAGAACCGTGCGGTCTGCTACCTGACTTATACCACCGACCGCACACACGAATTGATCCGCGCGAACCTTGACCGCTCGCCATTGTACGGCGGAGAGATCGAAGGCGTCGGCCCGCGTTATTGCCCGTCGATCGAGGATAAGGTGGTGCGCTTCGCAGATAAGCCGCGTCATCAGCTCTTTTTAGAGCCGATGGGACTGGATACCGAGGAAATCTATGTGCAGGGCTTTTCGTCCTCCATGCCGTTCGATGTGCAGCGTGATATGCTGCATACAGTCAAGGGCTTAGAGCACGCGGAGATCATGCGTCCGGCTTACGCGATTGAATACGACTGCATTGATCCGCTTGAGCTTCGCCCGACGCTCGAGACCAAAAAGGTTAAGGGTCTGTACGGCGCGGGCCAGTTCTGCGGTTCGTCGGGTTATGAAGAAGCCGCCGCGCAGGGACTGGTCGCGGGCGTGAATGCGGCGCTTGCCCTCAAGGGGGAGGAGCCCCTCATCCTCGACCGTGCGGATGGCTATATCGGTACGCTGATCGACGATCTGGTAACGCGCGGCACGAACGAGCCCTATCGCATGATGACCTCCCGTTCGGAATACCGTCTGCTGCTGCGGCAGGATAACGCGGACGAACGTCTTGTGCCGATCGGCGTGCGCATTGGCCTTAACCCGCCTGAGCGCGGGGAAAAGGTGCAACAGAAATATCAGGCGGTGCAGCAGGAAATCGACCGCATCTCGGCAGTCGGTATCGCGCCGTCGGATGCGCTCAACGGTTTCCTTGCCGGCAAGAACAGCTCGCCGGTCAAGGCGGGTTGCAAGCTGATCGACTTGCTGCGTCGGCCGGAGCTGAGCTATGCCGATCTGGCGCGCTTTGACCCGGAGCGTCCTGCGCTTCCCGCGGTCATCCGGGAGCAGGTCGAGATCCGCGTCAAGTACGCGGGCTATATTGACCGCCAGCAGAAGGATGTCGAGCAGTATCGCAAATTGCAGTCCCGAGCACTGCCCGTCGATCTGGATTATGAACAGGTCGAGTCGCTGCGCTTGGAAGCGCGGCAAAAGCTCAATGAGGTGCGTCCGCTCAACTTTGGTCAGGCTGCGCGCATTTCGGGCGTTTCGCCTGCGGACATTACTGCGCTGATGATTTATATTGAAACGCGCTGGAAGGAGGGCAAGGCATGACGGCATACGAGCTTTTGGTCTCTGGTTTGCAGCAGTTTATCCCGGAAGTTTCTCCACAAGCTGTGGACAAATTATTGCGTTTCTCCGATCTGCTGCTGGAAAAGAATAAGGTGATGAACCTGACCGCTGTGACCGACCCGTGTGAGGTGGTCACGCGGCATTTTCTCGACTGTGCTTCGCTTGCTCCTTATATAAAGGAAGGACAGACCGTGCTGGATGTGGGCACGGGTGCGGGCTTTCCGGGTTTGCCGCTTGCTATCCTGTGCCCGAACGCGCAGTTTACGCTGCTGGATGCGCAGCGCAAACGCATCGACTTTTTGAGTGAGGTTGTGGATGCGCTCGGACTGAATAACGTCATGCCGGTTCATGCGCGTGCGGAGGAATTTGCGCTGCTGCATCGCGCGTCATTTGATCTCGCGGTGTCGCGTGCGGTGGCCGATCTGCGTGTTCTGTGTGAACTGGCGCTGCCGATGGTCAAGGTGGGCGGCGCGTTCTACGCGATGAAAGCAGCGGACTGTATGGACGAGGTTGGTTCCGCCTCCCACGCTTTTGCGGTGCTGGGTGCGCCCGCAGCCGAACTGCTTCACTATACCGTGCCACACGACGGGGTGGAGCGTGTGCTGGTACGTCTGAAAAAAACAGACGCCACGCCGGACAAATACCCGCGCCGGTTCAAAAAAATCCAGACAGATCCGCTTTGATCGGAAAACATTACAATTTGTTTACCCTCTGTATGGAAATTACAGAGGGTTATTTTTTGTCCGAAAATGCATGGAAATGTGTGATATCTGGGAGGAAATGACAAATCCCTGTCGAAACAGGCAGGTTTTGCGGTCGATTTTGCTTGCCAAAATGTAATAATATGGTAATCTATTACCGAAGGACAAACCGGCGTGGTGTTTTTGCCGGTCAACAGCACAAGGAGGAGATGACATGATGTCGGTTTTAACATTGGTGACAGGAAAAGAAGACCGGACGTTGCGGCGGGTGCGGGTGAGCGATATTGTGCGCAATCCCAATCAGCCGCGCAAATATTTTGACCCAGAGGCCATTGCGCAGCTGGCGGAAAGCATTCGGCAATATGGTGTACTCAATCCATTGACGGTTCGCCGTGCGCCAGGCGGCGGCTATGAGCTTGTGGCGGGGGAGCGGCGGCTTCGCGCGGCGCGTGTAGCAGGATTGAATGATGTGCCATGTCTGGTGATTGCGGCGGATAATGAGGATTCTTCTGCGATTGCGCTAGTCGAGAATTTACAGCGCCGTGATCTGGATTTTTTTGAAGAAGCGGAGGGCTTTAAGCGACTGATTGACCAGTACGGTTTGACGCAAGAGGAGGCCGCGCGCAAGGTTGGTAAAACGCAGTCGGCGGTTGCCAATAAGTTACGTCTGCTGCGATTGTCGCAACAAAATATGGAACTGATTCGCAGTGCGAATTTGACCGAGCGTCATGCGCGTTGTCTGCTTCGGCTTGAGGATGAAACCGATCGCATCAACGCAACCAAGTACATTATTGAGCATGATCTGAACGTCAGTCGATCGGAGCAGTACATAGACGCTTTGCTTAAGGAGAAGGATAACCCACCTGTGGTCGGAGGGGAGCGTAAGGTGGTGCGTCTGATTAAGGACGTTCGCTTTTTTCTCAATACACTCAACCGTGCGGTTGGTGTGATGGTAGATGCAGGCATCGGTGCAACGGTGGACCAGACCGAGGATGACGATGGTCTGACCTTGACCATCAGCATTCCGCATGCCCGGGCTTAACATATCATCTTTTTATATAGATGGTCTTGTTTCACGTGAAACATTTGACCCCGGAAGAGAGAGTTGCCAAACGGCAGCTCTCTTTTTTGTGTTTCACGTGAAACATATGAGAAAATTTGAGGGATTTGCTTTGCATTCCAACAAGGGTGTGATATAATGAAACCCGTAGGAAAATTACCAAAGATAAGAGGGAACCAGATATGGGGAAAATTATCGCGTTCGCCAATCAAAAAGGCGGCGTAGGGAAAACCACCACGGCCATCAATCTGGCGGCTGCGCTGTATGAGCGCGGCAAGCGCATGCTGCTGTGTGACTTCGACCCACAGGGTAACGCGACCTCAGGCTTCGGCGTAGACCCCCGTTCGCTCGAAACCTCGGTCTATGATCTGATTGTGGCAGACGAACCGGATGTAAAAAGCGCGATTGTATCCACAAAATGGGTGGATTTGATCGGCGCCAATGTCAATCTGGCGGGCGCGGAGCTGGATTTGATCGCAATGGAAAACCGAGAAAACCGGCTCAAAAGTGTGCTGGACCGCGTTCGTGACGACTACGATTACATTTTTATCGATTGTCCGCCGTCGCTCGGCCTGCTGACACTCAATTGTCTGTGTGCAGCGGACAGCTTCTTGGTGCCGCTTCAGTGTGAATACTATGCGCTGGAGGGCCTGAGTCAGCTGATGACGACCGTCCGCATGGTTAAGAAATCGATGAATCCGTCGCTCGACCTGGAAGGCGTGCTGCTGACCATGTTTGACGGACGCACCAACCTGTCCATTCAGGTGGTCGAGGAAGTCAAGAAGCACTTCCCGGGCCAGGTGTTTTCGTCGGTTGTGCCGCGCAACGTGCGTTTGAGCGAAGCGCCCAGCCACGGCAAGCCAATCACGGATTACGACCGGATGTGCCGCGGTGCGGAGGCATATTTATCCCTTGCGGATGAAATACTGAAGAAAACAGAAAGGAAGGGGAGAGGCTGAGCATGGCGTCAACCAAAAAAGGATTGGGCGGCGGCCTGTCCAACCTGTTCGGCGCGGATGCAACCGATCTGAGCGCTGCCGGCGCGACCGACAGTATATCACAGATTGCGTTGTCCAAGATCGAGCCGAACCCCAACCAGCCGCGTAAAAAGTTCGATCAACAGGCGCTGGAAGAGTTGGCCGAGAGCATTCGACTGCATGGTGTCATCACACCGATCACCGTGCGGCCGGGCGGTAAGGATGGCTATTATCAGATTATCGCAGGTGAGCGCCGATGGCGCGCCGCGCGTCTGGCAGGACTGAAAGAAATTCCCGCAATGGTGCTCGAAGCGCACGAAAGCGAAGTGATGGAGCTGGCGCTGATCGAGAATTTGCAGCGTCAGGATCTGAACCCCATTGAAGAAGCGGAAGGATACGACCTGCTCATGCGGCAGTTTGGCATGACACAGGAGGAAGTCGCGCATCGCGTCGTTAAATCCCGTCCGGCGGTAGCCAATGCGCTGCGTCTGCTCGCATTGCCTGATGAAGTGCGCACCATGGTCTCCGAAGGAAAGTTGTCCGGCGGTCACGCTCGTGCCGTGCTGGCGGTAGCAGAAGAGGACAGGCGCGTCGATGCGGCAAAACAGATGGTCGGTATGAGCGTACGGCAGGCCGAAGCGCTTGCCAAGCGCATGAACAAAAAACCGGCGCCCAAGCCGCAGCCTGAGGGCTTTTCCGTTGACTATGTCTCGGAGGTTGAAAAGGAACTGGAAAGCGTGCTCGGTCGCAAAATCAGCATCGAGCAAGGCAAAAACAGCGGCACATTATCGCTGGAATACTACGGCGCGGACGATCTGGAACGCCTGATCGAAGCGCTGCGCGGTTTGCGCGTATAAGGAGGAACTGCTATGGACGAAAAGAAAAAGCCTGAGCAGGTGAAACCCGAGAAAAAGCTCAGCCGCACAACGCTAACCTTTTATATCGTCGGCCTGTTCTCTGTGGCGATCGCGCTGATTTTGATCAGCTATGTTGCGCAGGCGCGCGCCGACCGGCAGCTCGATACCCTGACCAATCAGCTCAACGAGCAGCAAACGGTCGCGCAGGGAGCAACCCAAAAAATGGAAGATTTGCAGGCACAGTATGATGTCCAAAGCGCAGCGCTGGATAAGGTGCGCGAATTGCTTGACATGGAACTGGCGAAAACCGATGTCGTAGGCGCCACCGAGCAGCGCATGGAGGAGCGAGAGGTATATGCTTCTCTTGCCCGCATCAATGCACAGCTGTTGGCTGACAATCAAAATGAGGCCAAGCAGGAATACGATGCGCTGGTGCAGAAGTACAGCGAAGATCGTTTGCTGGGCAACACAGAGGACAGCTTCGATTCGGATATCAATAAGCTGTTCGAGGCTGTTCAAAAGCAGATGGACAGTCAGGATAATAAGGAAGAATAAAAATTAAAGGAATAGAAGGAGAAGAAAACCATGCTGGATATCAAATTTGTCCGTCAGAACCCGGACGCAGTCAAGGAAAACATCAAGAAGAAGTTCCAGGACGAAAAGCTGCCGCTCGTGGATGAGGTCATCGAGTATGACGCGAAGTTCCGCGCAGCCAAAACCCGCTGTGACGAGCTGCGTGCACAGCGCAACAAGAAGTCCAAGGAAATCGGCGGTCTGATGGCTAAGGGTCAGAAGGACGAAGCCGAGAAGGTAAAGGCCGAAGTCAAGGCAATGGCTGACGAGATGGCGAAGCTCGAAGAGGACGAAAAGACCTTTGCCGAGGAAGTCAAGAACCGCATGATGGTCATTCCAAACATCATCGACCCGTCGGTTCCGATCGGCAAGGACGATTCCGAAAACGTTGAGATCGAGAAGTTTGGCGACCCGGTTGTGCCGGATTACGAAATCCCGTACCATGTGGATATCATGGAGTCGTTCGACGGCATTGATCTGGATGCGGCGCGCCGCACCTCGGGCAACGGCTTCTACTACCTCAAGGGAGATATTGCCCGCCTGCACTCGTCTATCCTGTCCTACGCGCGTGACTTCATGATCGATCGCGGCTTCACTTACTATATCCCGCCGTTTATGATTCACGGTGATGTAGTAAAGGGCGTCATGTCCTTCAAGGAAATGGAGAACATGATGTACAAGATCGAGGGCGAGGACCTGTACCTGATCGGTACCTCCGAGCACTCGATGATCGGCAAGTTCATCGACACCATCAACGATGAATCCACCCTGCCGCAGACCCTGACCAGCTATTCGCCCTGCTTCCGTAAGGAAGTCGGCGCGCACGGCATCGAAGAGCGCGGCGTGTACCGTATTCACCAGTTCGAGAAGCAGGAAATGGTCGTTGTCTGCAAGCCGGAAGAGTCCCCGATGTGGTACGACAAGCTCTGGCAGAACACGGTTGACTTCTTCCGCACGCTGGATATCCCAGTGCGCACGTTGGAGTGCTGCTCGGGCGATCTGGCTGACCTGAAGGTCAAGTCCTGCGACGTAGAGGCATGGTCGCCGCGCCAGAAGAAGTATTTCGAGGTCGGCTCCTGCTCCAACCTGGGCGACGCACAGGCGCGCCGTCTGGGTATCCGCGTGCGCGGCAAGGACTCCAAGGAGCTGTACTTTGCACATACTCTGAATAACACGGTTGTTGCGCCGCCGCGTATGCTGATCGCGTTCCTGGAAAACAACCTGCGTGCGGACGGCTCGGTTGCCATCCCGAAGGTGCTCCAGCCGTATATGGGTGGCATGACCGAGATCCGCAAAAAGGGAGAGTAAAAATATGGAAGTTGGAATCAAGGGCAAGAAGAAGTTCGTCGTGACGAACGATAAGCTCGCATGTAATGTTGGCAGCGGTCTGGTGGCAGTATTCGCCACCCCCATGATGATCGCAGCAATTGAAAACACCGCGGCGGGCAGCATCGCGCCCTATCTGGAAGAGGGCAAGACTACGGTCGGCACGCTGGTGAATGTCAGCCATGTTGCCGCTACGCCCGAGGGTATGGAAGTGCGCGTCGAGACCGAGCTCACCGAGATTGCGCCGAACGGCAAGATGCTGACTTTCAAGGTTGCAGCGTATGACGAAGCCGGCCTGATCGGCGAAGGCACGCATCAGCGCGCCATCGTGGTCAAGGAGCGCTTCGAGCAGAAGGCACAGGCAAAGAAAAACGCATAACACAAAAGGGCGGGGGAAAACCCCGCCCTTCGTCATAGGGAGTTTGCGATGGAGCACAAAATATTTGCATACGGACAAGCCGAGATCGATTATCTGACCGCCCGTGATCCCGTTTTGGGTGAAGCCATTCGGCGCATCGGACCAATCGAACGTGAAGTTATCCCCAACCTGTTTACAGCTTTGGTCAATTCGATCGCCGGACAGCAGATATCGGGCAAGGCGCTTGCGACCGTGTGGACGCGGCTGTGTGACCGGCTGGGAGAGATCACACCAGAAACCGTGCTGGCTGCCGGAGAGGACGGCTTGCGCGGCTGCGGCCTGTCCGGTCGAAAAGCAGGTTATATGCTGTCGGCAGCGCACGCCGTGCAGGACGGAACGCTGCCCATCCACAGCCTTGTGGACAAATCGGATGACGAGATCATCAAAACCCTGACCGCGCTGCCCGGCGTTGGCCGATGGACCGCGGAAATGCTGCTGATTTTCTCGCTGGAGCGTCCGGATGTGCTGGCGTTTGATGATTTCGGCATCCGCAAGGGCATGTGCCGCCTGTACGGGCTGGACGAACTGACGCGCGCGCAGTTTGAGCAATACCGCGCGCGGTATTCGCCATATGCAACGGTTGCTGGCCTGTATCTATGGGAAATTGCAGCGCAAAAAAAGGACGGCTGATGCCGTCCTTTTTCAATGACGCAAAGTGAAAGTTTGAAATAGCACATAAAGGGAAAAAATGCGGACAGCTTATCGTAAAGCTGTCCGCATTTTGCTGTACTGGTACGGGTAGTGGGGGTCGAACCCACACGCCTTGCGGCACAGGAACCTAAATCCTGCGCGTCTGCCAATTCCGCCATACCCGCATAAAAGCGCAAAAGCACATAAACTCAGTATACCCATTTTACCCGGTTTTGTCAATCAAAATCAAAGGAAGAGGTAGACGGCGAACATAGCATTCTGACATAGAAAAGCCGAGCGATACAGATAAAAATTATACAATTTCCAGTACCAAAGCAAGGCGATTTGTGCTATACTGAATTTGTATATCTGTTGCAGTATTATGAATGGGAGAAATCCATGAAACCGATTCGCATGCTTACCGTACTGCTGTCTTTGCTGGTGCTCAGCGGCTGTACGTTTCCGTCGGGTGACGACCTTCTTGCCGCGCCCAAACCGTCTACAAATTATCAAACCTTGCAGGCAGAACTGGAGGAACTGATCGCCTCCGGCATCTCCTATACCGCGCCGGTAGAAGGGGAAAACCGCTCCTCCATCCAGCTGATCGATCTGGATAACGACGGTGTGGAAGAGGCCATCACCTTCTTCCGTGGTTCGTCCTCGGCAACCAGCAATGATTTCAAGGTATATGTCTATCGTAAACAGGATGAGCGCTATGTCTGCACCGGCTCGATCGAGGGCACGGGCACAGCCATTCAGGCGGTGGATTATCCGGTCATCACGCCGGACGGTCGCCGTGGTATGGTGATCACATGGCGGCTTTCCGCGGACGGAACAGGCGCGCTGACCATGTGCGATTTTGGCAGCGACTGCGCGCCGAGCGTGCTGCTGGAGACGGAGTATTCCGCCATGGAGCTGACCGATATGGACGGCGACGGCGCAAAGGATCTGCTGCTGCTGACCACTGCGCCCGATGGCAAGCGCGTGGCGCGGCTGTACCAGTACAGCGGCGGCAGTCTGTCGATGGTCGGTGAAGCGTCCACCAGCGCGGAAACGGTTTCCGTGGAGCGTATGCGGACCGGCCATGTGCGGGGGGATTATACGGCGGTGTTTGCCGAAGAAAAGATGGCAAGCGGCGTCGGTTTGACAACGGATATTTTTGTATATGCCGACCGGACGCTGCTCAATCTGGCGCTGGACGGCGAGGATTCCATTACCCGCAGCACCTATCGGCCGGTGTCGGTCTATGCGTCCGACGTGAACAGCGACGGCGTGACCGAGCTGCCGCGTGCAGTGCTGATGGCGGGCTATACGGACGCGGCTGCGTCCGACGCGGTGTTCATGCTGGACTGGTATGCATATAGTGTGGACGAGCCGCCTGTTTTGGTGATGACGACTTATCAGAATATTTCGGATGCGTGGAGTCTGGTGATTGCCCCCACCTGGCATGACCGTATCACAGCGACCAAAACAGCCGACAGCGGCATCAGTGCCGTCACATTTTCGGAATATGTCGGCAGGGGCGGACAGATTCCGCTGTTTACTATTTACTGCGCCACCGGTTCCAGCCGGGATTACTATGCCGGCCGCACCGATCTGCTGCAGCTTGGCGAGACAGCGCAGGCAGTGTATTTCGCGCGCATCACGGATGAAGCGGAGCAAAGCTCACTGCAAATCAGTGCGGAGGAACTGAAAAATCGTTTCTCGCTTGTCAAACAGGATTGGAACAACTGATGGTTTGGAATAAAAGGAGGACTATCCATGAAGCGTAAGATACTGGTATTGGAAGATGAAGAAAATATCCGCTCGTTTTTGGTGCTCAACCTCAAGCGCAGCGGTTACGAAGTGATAGAAGCGGAAACCGGCGAGCAGGCGCTGGAAAAATACCATGCCAATCAGGATATCGCAGTTGCGGTGCTGGACGTAATGCTGCCCGGCATTGACGGCTATGAGGTCTGCCGCGCGATGCGCGCCGCAGGCTATGCCGCAGGCGTTATTATGCTGACCGCCCGCACGCAGGAGGCCGATAAGGTCACCGGTCTGATGAACGGTGCGGACGATTATGTGACCAAGCCGTTTTCGGTTATCGAACTGGCCGCGCGTGTGGACGCGCTGTATCGCCGCGTGTCCGGTTCGCCGTTTTCGGAAGAGGACGTTATCAAGTCCGGCCCGTTCAAGCTCAACCTGCGCGCGCGCGAGGTGCTCAAGAATGGCATCAAGATCGAGCTGACGCAGATTGAGTACGGCCTTTTGAAGGCGTTTATGGAGAATATCGGCAAGGCGCTTTCGCGCGACGAGCTGCTCGAGATGGTGTGGGGCCATCACTATGTGGGCGAGCTCAAGATCGTGGATGTCAATATCCGCCGTCTGCGCATCAAAATTGAGGACGATCCGGCCGAGCCGACGCATATCGTCACTGTGCGCGGCTATGGTTATATGTGGGAAGGCTGATTTGGCCTTCCCGCGGCGTTTTGCCGCCTGAAAACCGGCATTTTGCAGAAAGGCCCCCTGTTATGAATTATCACAAACAAAAGAAAAAGCCTGAAGTGCCGCCGCAGCCGGCCGTGCCCAAGGTGCTGCATTCTCCGGGCGGCATCAAGGGCCGCTGGATGATGAACTCGCTTTCGTTCGTGCTGGTCATCCTTGCGGTCGTGATGATCCTGATCTCGGTTGGCATATCGGGCTATTATTATGCGACCGTGCGCGACAATCTGGTGTCCCGCGCCACGACCGCAGCGGATACCTTCCGCAAGTATTTCACCGAAACCTACGACCAGTTTTATACGCAGGCGGAATCGACCGTGACGACCTTTCAGGAGCAGGACAAGCTGGAGGAGCAGTTTCTTGACTCGACCGGCCGCATTCTGCTTTCTACATCCGGCCTGTCTGGCGGCGGCATGGCCTCAACCGAGGACGCCACACAGGCGCTTGCCACACAAAAGACGGCGGTGTTCACCGGCCGTGATCCGCTTTCGGGCGAACGGGTGATGAGCGTGACCACGCCGCTGCTGTCCGCGCGCGGCGATCTGATCGGCGGGGTGCGGTTTATCACCTCACTGCGCATCGTTGAGCGGCAGATCTGGATCATCATCGGTATCGCGCTGCTGGCCTGCTTTGTGTTCCTTGTGCTGGTGGTTGCGTCCAACAGCTATTTTGTCAAGTCGATCGTCGATCCCGTGCTCAAGATCAATACCATTGCCAAGGAAATCGCGGCGGGGCGCTACGGCGTGCGCCTGCAAAAAACCTATGATGATGAGATCGGTGAGCTGTGCGATACCATCAACTATATGTCGGACGAGATCAGCCGCGCCGAGCGCATGAAGAACGATTTTATTTCCTCGGTGTCGCATGAGCTGCGCACGCCCCTGACCGCGATCGGCGGCTGGAGCGAAACGCTGCTGGCTGGCGGCGGCGAGGACCCGGAAGAGGTCATGCAGGGCCTCACCATTATCCAGAAGGAATCCAACCGTCTGACCCGTATGGTCGAAGAACTGCTGGACTTTGCGCGCATTGAGTCTGGCCGCATGAAGCTCGAGGTGGAGCTGTTCGACCTGTCGATTGAGCTGTACGAAGCGGTTTACATGTATGAAAATCTGCTGCACAAGAGCGGCATCAAGCTGAACTATGACGAGGATGTGGACGCTAACTATTACATCAACGGCGACCGTCACCGCATGAAGCAGGTGTTTCTCAACATTTTGGATAATGCCGCGAAGTATGGCGGCGACGGCAAAAAAATCGATATCACCCTGCGACGCGACGGCGGCAAAGTGGTTGCCATTGTGCGCGACTACGGCCAAGGCATTCCCGAAGCCGAGCTGCCGTTCGTGAAAGAGAAATTTTACAAGGGTTCGTCCAAACAGCGCGGCAGCGGCATTGGCCTTGCCGTGACCGATGAGATCGTGTCGCTGCACGGCGGCACGCTGGATATCGCGTCCACGCTGGGCGCGGGCACGACTGTGACCGTCACGCTGCCCGCCGCCGAGGCCGAAGAGGCGCTCGGCATCACGGGCGCGATCCCGAAAGTGCCGGACAATCCCTACACCCCCGAAGGAGATAACCCATGACAACGCAAAAGAAAACCACCATCGGCGGACAGGCCATCATTGAGGGCATTGTGATGAAAGGCCCGAAAAAGACCTGTACGGTCGTGCGCAAGGCTGGCGGCGAGCTGGTCGTCAAGGAAGAGGACGCGCATCAGCCGTCTGTCCTGTGGAAAAAGCCGGTCTTTCGCGGCGCTTACGGCCTGTTCATGGCCATGAAGGATGGCATTCAGGCCATCAATTATTCGGCGTCCTTTTTCGAGGATGAGGAAGCCGATGTGCCGCCCTCCAAGTTTGAGCTGTGGGTGGAAAACAAGTTCGGCTCGGAGGGGCTGGATAAATTCATCCTCGGTATCTCGACCGTTATCGGCATTGCGCTGCCGGTCGCGCTGTTCCTGCTGCTGCCGAGCTTTCTCGGCGGCTTTGTGCCGGAGAGCTGGGGCGTGCTCGCCCGCAATGTGCTGGAGGGCATTGTGCGCGTCATCATTTTCCTGATCTTCATGTGGTCGGTGTCGCATATGAAGGATATCCGCCGCACCTTTGAGTATCACGGCGCGGAGCATAAGACGATTTTCTGCTATGAGGCAGGGGAGGAGCTGACGGTGGAAAACGTGCGCCGCCAGCAGAAGTACCACCCCCGCTGCGGCACCAGCTTTATGTTTGTGCTGATTATCATTGCGACCATCGTTTCGTCCATTGTCTTTTCTATCATTGATATCACCAATCCGTTTTTGCGCATGTTGGCGCATCTGATTCTGCTGCCGCTGGTCGTTGGCATTAGCTACGAGTTTAACCGCTATGCCGGGCGGTCGGAAAGTCTGGTGTCCCGTGCGCTGCGCTGGCCGGGCCTGATGATTCAGCATTTGACTGTGTTCGAGCCGGACGATTCCATGATTGAAGTTGCAATCACCGGCATGAAGGCGGTCATCCCGGACGACGGTTCGGATAACTGGTAAAAATGCTTTTATCCAAACAGTGAAAATAATACGGCTATGCGCCGCAGGCACACTACGACTCGCTAAGAGCCGCCGCTATGCGGCGGTTGCTCGCATGCACACTCGCTGCGGCTCGCGAAGAGGGGAGACACCAAAGGTTTCTCCCCTCTTGTGAATCACCCCTTTTTCTCAAGGGCACGCTGCGCGCGCAAAGCAGAGTTCCTGTTTGAATCTGCCGCCCATTTCGCAGGATCAGAACAACCTACACAGTTGCCACCCCAGAGGGGAGGGGTGCGATTATCCTGCGTGCTCATTTCATAAAAAGAGGTGAACTGGATTGACCAAGACAATTAACGATGTGTATATGGAGCTGTTCCACCGCTTCAAGGAAGCGAACGAGCCGCAGCCGTCGCTGGCTGCGCGCGAGCTGACCGCGTATGCCTGCAAGGCCGATAAAAACAAAACAGGCGACTGGGGTCATCTCTATCTGGACGATGCGACCGTCGATTACGCAAATTTGCTCTGTGATAAATGTCTGGACGGCGAACCGCTGGCGTATATCCTCGGGGAGTGGGATTTTTATGGCTTGACGTTTCAGGTGGATAAAAATGTGCTCATCCCGCGCGCGGACACCGAGCCTCTGTGTGAATTGGTGATCGAGCAGGCGAAGAAAAAGGTATCGCCCCGCATTCTCGACCTGTGCTGTGGTTCGGGCTGCATCGGCATCGCGGCAGCGCATATGGTAAAAGATGCGCACGTTGCCGCTGTGGATAATTCCGAAGGCGCGCTGCGTGTCACGCGCGAAAACGCGCGGCGGCTGGGGGTGCAGAGCCGGTTTGTGGCGGTCAATGCGGATGTGCGTTTTCGTCCGCCGGGGAATATGGGCCAGTTTGATATTATCGTCTCTAACCCGCCTTATGTGACCCGTTCGGAAATGCACCAGCTGGACAAAAGCGTTTATGACTATGAGCCGCATGAAGCGCTGTACGGCGGTGTGGACGGGCTGGATTTTTATCGCTCGATCTGCTCCAAATGGGGCTCGCTGCTGGTGACCGGCGGAATCATCTTGTTTGAGTGCGGCTGGCAGCAAGCAACCGACGTTGCGGCCATTTTAGAGAAAAACCGTTTCGGCGGCATCGGTATCACCGAAGATCTGGCCGGTGTGCCGCGCATTGTTTACGGCTATAATACGGAAATCCATGATCCGCTGGAATAAGCGGATGCTATGCCCATCATCTTGGTGGGCATTTTTGATGCAAAAATAAAACGAACAAATTTTCGATTTTTCTTGCTTTTGGTTTTTGACACTGTTATAATAGGAGCAGGAATTTTTGAAACGTGCAGGAGGCTTTTCATGGCTACCAAGAAACAGTTGGAACCGGTCGCGCCTGCGGCCGATAAAAAGAAGGCGCTCGAGGCCGCGCTCGGACAGATCGAAAAGCAGTTCGGCAAGGGTTCGGTCATGCGTCTGGGCGAAAACGCCGGCATGAACATCGATCACATCCCGACCGGTTCGATTGGACTGGATCTCGCTCTGGGCATCGGCGGTTTGCCGCGCGGACGTATCGTGGAGATCTACGGGCCGGAATCCTCCGGTAAGACCACGGTTGCGCTGCACTGCGTAGCCGAGGCGCAGAAGATGGGCGGCACCGCCGCATTCATCGACGCGGAGCATGCGCTCGATCCAGTCTATGCACAGGCGCTGGGCGTGGATATTGACAGTCTGCTGGTCTCTCAGCCGGATACCGGCGAGCAGGGTCTCGATATCGCGGAAGCGCTCGTGCGTTCAGGCGCAATTGATATTGTGGTTATTGACTCGGTTGCTGCACTCACCCCGCGCGCCGAAATCGAGGGCGAAATGGGTGATTCGTTTGTCGGCCTGCATGCCCGCATGATGAGTCAGGCAATGCGCAAGCTGGCCGGCTCGATCTCGAAATCCAACTGCGTCGCTATTTTCATCAATCAGCTGCGTGAAAAGGTCGGCGTGATCTATGGCAGCCCGGAGGTCACGACTGGCGGCCGCGCGCTCAAGTTCTATGCTTCTGTGCGTCTGGATGTGCGCCGCATGGAGCACCTCAAGAACGGCACAGAGATGATCGGCAGCCACACGCGCGTTAAGGTCGTCAAGAACAAGGTCGCGCCTCCGTTCAAGGAAGCCGAGTTCGATATCATGTATGGCGAGGGTATCTCACGCACCAGTGAGCTGGTCGATCTGGGCGTTAAATACGGCATTGTCAACAAGTCGGGCGCGTGGTTCTCGATGGGTGAGACCCGTCTGGGACAGGGCCGTGATGCTGCCAAGCAGTATTTCAAGGACCATCCGGACATTGCGGACGATGTGCAGAAGCAGATCATGGAAAAGGTGGAGGAAGAGCGCCGCACCGCCCATCAGGCGATGAAAACCAAGCCGGGTACCCCTGCTGCCGCTCCGGCGGCCAAGCCTGCCGCCCCCAAGGCCAGCTCGTCCAAGGCGGTTTCGATCGACGCGGACGATTTTGACGACCTCGACGAAGAATGAGCGAGGATAAATACCGCGCGGCACTGGACGCGGCGGCAAAGCAGCTGTCCTATCGTGCGCTGAGCGCAAAAGGGTTGCGTGATAAGCTGCTGGATAAAGGGCACGATGAGGAGGCCGCGGATTACGCGCTCGCATGGCTGACCGAGCGGCATCTGCTGGATGATGCAGCGTATGCGGAAAGCGTTGTGCGCAGCTGCGCCCGCAAAGGATACGGCGAAATGCGCATCCGGCAGGAGCTGACGCGCCGCGGCGTGGATCGGGAAACGGCGGAAGCCGCGCTCACGGGCTTTTCACCCGACCGCGCGCAGCTCGTCGCGCTGCTGGATAAGCGTCTGCGCGGCGATGTGTCCGACCGGAAGCAGATCGACAAAGCGGTTGCCTTTTTGCAGCGGCGCGGCTTTTCGTGGCAGGATATCCGCGACGCGCTGGCGGAATACGGACAAAGCCTGCCGGATGTGTTTGAATAAAAAGAAGCGTGCTGTGCACGCTTCTTTTGTATTTTTCGGAAAATCCGTCGATTTTACCGCACTTTGCTTGCATACGTCATGCAGTTGGGGTATCATAATAGCAGATCAAAAATCATACCGGAAAGGAAGTATTTCCATGGAAACCATGAAGATTCCCGCCCGCGCGGATGTGGCCGCACAGGACAAATGGGCGATTGAGGATTTGTTCGCAACCGACGACGATTGGCGTGCGGCGCTTGCTGCGGCCAAAGAGTTTATTCCCCGGGTCAGCGCATTTTGCGGCCGGCTGGGCGAGAGCGCCGAAACGCTGCTGGACTATTTGCGGCTGGATGATGAGATCAGCCTTGCGTTTGACGCGCTGGTGCACTATGCACAGCGCAAGAGCGACGAGGATACCCGCGTTGCGGCCTATCAGGAAATGGTCAGCCAGGTGACGCGGCTTGCGGTTGAGTTGCAGTCCGCCGCGGCGTTCCAGACGCCCGAGCTGCTTGCAATTCCGGATGATACGCTGGAAGGCTTCTATCAGGCTGCGCCTGAGCTGGAGCTGTACCGCCGGAACATCGACCGCGTGCGGCGCCGTAAGGAGCATGTTCTGTCGGACAAGGAAGAGGCTCTGCTCGCGGCTGCGGGCGAGATGGCCGCCGCGCCCGACGATGTGTTCTCCATGCTGAATGATGCAGACCTCAAGTTCCCGGATGCGGTGGACAAGGACGGGAACAAGCACCCCGTCACGCACGGCACGTATATTCCGCTTATGCAGTCCTATGACCGCACCTTGCGCAAGTCCGCGTTCGATTCGCTCTATTCTGTTTACGGCCAGTTCCGCAACACAGCGGCGTCGATCCTGTCTGCGCAGATGAAGCAGCTGCTGTTCTTCGCCAATGCGCGCAAATATCCCTCGACGCTTGCCGCCGCGCTCGACGGCACTGAGGTGGATCCGCAGATTTATCACAACCTGATCGACGCGGTGCACCGCTCGTTTGCGCCGATGTACCGTTATGTCGCGCTGCGCCGCCGTGCGCTCGGTGTGGATGCGCTGCACATGTACGACCTGTATGTGCCGGTCGTCGAAGGGGTGGAAATGAAATTCACCTTTGAGGAAGCCAAGGAGATTGCACTCAAGGCGCTCGCGCCGCTCGGTGAGGACTATCTGAACCTGCTGCGCGAAGGCTTTGCAAACGGCTGGATCGACGTATACGAAAATGAGGGCAAGCGCTCGGGCGCGTACTCGGCGGGCGCGCGCGTGCATCCGTACGTCCTGCTCAACTTCAAGGGCACGCTCGATGATGTGTTCACGCTTGTGCACGAGATGGGCCACGCAATCCATTCCTATCTGTCCAATAAGCATCAGCCGACCGCTTATCAGGATTATGTGATTTTCGTCGCGGAGGTAGCTTCGACCTGCAATGAAGCGCTGCTGATGGAGTATCTGCTTTCGGTCACGACCGACAAAAAGCAGCGTGCGTATCTGATTAACCACTTCCTCGAGCAGTTCCGCGGCACACTGTACCGCCAGACCATGTTTGCTGAGTTCGAGCTCAAGGTCAACGAAATGACCCAGCGCGGCGAGGGCACGACTGCCGAAGCGCTGTGCGCGCTGTACAAAGATCTGAATGTGCAGTATTTCGGGCCGGATATGGTAGTTGATGACGAGATCGCGCTCGAGTGGGCGCGGATCCCGCACTTCTATTATGATTATTATGTGTATCAGTACGCCACCGGTTATGCTGCCGCAATCGCGTTGTCGCGCCGCATTCTGCGTGAGGGCGAACCGGCGGTGCGCGACTATCTGGGCTTCCTGTCAGGCGGCTGCTCGGCCGACCCGATTACGCTGCTGCGCGGCGCGGGCGTGGATATGGCAAGCCCCGCACCGGTCGAGGACGCAACCCGCCTGTTTGACGAGCTGATTGGAGAGATGGAAGCGCTTCTCGCGTGACAAACGCGCGCAAATCCTGTATAATGAGTTGAGATATTGGAGAGGAGAGATCGAATGCCGAAAATCGGATTGATCTCGCTCGGCTGCGCCAAAAATCTGGTGGACAGCGAGCATATGCTGGCCCTGCTGCGCGCGGCGGGCTGGGAGATTACGGAAGATATGGCCGAGGCCGACGTGGGTGTGGTCAACACCTGCGGCTTCATCGAAGCGGCCAAAAGCGAGGCCATCGAGACCATTCTCGAGACTGCGCAGTTTAAGCAGACCGGTAAGATGAAAGGTCTGGTTGTTACCGGCTGTCTGGTGCAGCGCTACGCGCAGGAAATGCAGAAGGAGCTGCCGGAAATTGACGTCATCTGCGGCACGGGCAGTTATGAGAATATTGTGGACGCGGCAAACGCTGCGCTCGGCGGCCAGAAGGCCGCGTACATGGCGGATATGGCGTCGGCGGCGCTCGAGGGCGATCGTAGCCGCCTGACCCCGTCCTACACCGCGTATTTCAAAATCGCAGAGGGCTGTTCCAACCGCTGCGGCTACTGCATTATCCCCAAGCTGCGAGGGCCGTACCGCTCGCGCGAAATGGCGGCTTTGCTGGAAGAAGCACGGGAATTGTCGGCTGCCGGGGTGAAAGAGTTGATCGTTATTGCCCAGGACATCACCAAGTATGGTATGGACCTGCCAGAGCATAAGCGTCTGCTTCCCGAACTGCTGCGGCAGCTTTGTGAGCTGGATTTCACTTGGGTGCGCCTGCATTATCTGTACCCCGACCAGATCACGGATAAGCTGATCGACGTGATCGCAACTGAGCCCAAGATCGTAAAATACTTGGACATTCCGTTACAGCATGTGTCAAAGCGCATTCTGCGCGCCATGCACCGTCCGGGCGACGGAGAGGAGTTCGCGGCGCTGATTGCCAAGCTGCGCGAGCGCATTCCGGGACTGGTGCTGCGCACCAGCCTGATTGTCGGCCTGCCGGGCGAAACCGAGGAGGAGTTTGCCGAGCTGTGCAGCTTCTTACAGGAGACGCAGATCGAGCGTGTCGGCGTGTTTGAGTTTTCGCCTGAAGAGGGGACGGAAGCCGCTGAGCTGCCCGACCAGATCGACGCGGAGACCAAAGCTAATCGCCGTCTGATTGTGGAGGAATTGCAGTCCGGCGTGCTGGACGATTACAACACGTCCCGCCACGGCGAAGTGATGGACGTTTTGTGCGAAGGCTGGGACGACGAGCAGCAGCTCTGGTTTGGCCGCACCTACGCCGATTCGGTCGAGGTGGACGGGCATGTGTATTTTGAAAGCGACGACGCGCCCACAGTGGGCGAGTTTGTGCCGGTGCTGATTACCGAAAGCCTTGGGCCCGACCTACTCGGCGTTCGGCAGAAAGGGGAATAAGTTATGACAACAGCCAATAAAATCACGCTGACCCGCATTGCGATGATCCCGTTTTTCCTGTATTTCGCATCTCAGTCGATGTATATTTTTGATAAAGATACTACAGCTCACACGATGATTCCGACCTTTGTGTTTCCGACGGCGACGGTCGTGGCGCTCGTTTTGTTCTGCGTGGCAAGTTTTACGGATTTTCTCGACGGCTACGTCGCCCGCAAGTACAACCAGGTGACTGACTTCGGCAAGTTCGTCGATCCGCTGGCGGATAAGCTGCTCGTGTCCTCGGCGCTCATCCTGTTTGCCGAGCAGGGCGCAATGGCGGGCTGGATGGTGTGCGTCATCCTCGCGCGCGAGCTGATCATCACCTCGCTGCGTGTGGTCGCGGCGAATAAAGGCCGCGTGCTTGCAGCGACGTGGACGGGCAAGGTCAAGACCTGCGTGCAGATCGGCGGCATTATCGTGATTTACCTGTATTACATCGCATTTCCCAGCATCGGGCTGGGTGACCCAATGTGGCTCATGCCGCCGCAGTATATACAGCAATTACCTGAATCCATTCAGATGTTCAGCGTGGTTTCCGTGGTTGGCTGGGTAATCACACTGGTGACGATCTACTCCGGCTGGGATTACCTGCGTAAAAACTGGGACATCATCAAGGACGGCGCAGTCAAGCAAAAGTAAAATAGCAAAAAAGGACAGGCTTGCCTGTCCTTTTTTTATTTCCTTTTGCGCGAAATTCCTGTACAATAGAAGCAGCAATGACTGAAAGGGGAAAGAGGTATGTCGATTCAGGAAATCTGCCGGGTCGTGGAATGTGCGCGGCTGGGCGAAGGCTTATATTCCATCACCATGCATGCACCCGCCATCTGCGCACAGACGCAGGTCGGCCAGTTTGTGCACATCGCGTGCGGCGAGGGCAATCTGCTGCGCCGTCCGATCTCGATCTGCGACTGGAAGGACGGAAACTTACGCATCGTGTTTCAGGTCAAGGGCGAGGGCACAAAGTGGCTTGCCGAACGCAAAGAAGGGGACGAGCTGGATGTGCTCGGGCCGCTCGGCCACGGGTTTGACACCAAGGCCCTTGGCGCAAAGCCGATCTTTATCGGCGGCGGTATCGGTGTGCCGCCCATGCTCGCGTGCGTCAAAAAGGCGGCGGGCGAGGGCACGCAGCCGCGCGCAGTTCTCGGCTTCCGGAACAAGGACGCAGTGATTCTCGAGGAGGATTTTAAGGCGGTCTGCGAAGCGTTTGTCACCACGGACGACGGCTCATATGCGCGGCACGGTTTTGTCACCGATGTGCTGAAAGAGCTGGTGCAGAACGCGACCGGCGTGGCCGCCTGCGGCCCCAAGCCGATGCTCAAAGCCATCGCCGCGATCGCGGACAAGGCGGGCCTGCCCTGTCAGGTCTCGATGGAGGAGCGCATGGGCTGCGGCAGCGGTGCCTGTCTGGTGTGCGCCTGCGCGCTCAAGAGCGAAAACGGCGAAACCCGATACGGTCACGTCTGCAAGGACGGGCCGGTATTTGACGCAAAGGAGGTCGAGTGGTAATGGCGGATTTGAGAGTGAACTTCTGCGGCGTGGAGCTGAAAAACCCCATCACGACCGCGTCCGGCACGTTTGGCTTCGGCCACGAATACGGCGAGTTTTTTGACCTGTCCCTGCTTGGCGGCATCGGCGTCAAGGGCCTGACTCCGACCGAGCGGCTCGGCAATCCCGCGCCCCGTATCGCGGAGACCCCGGCGGGCATTCTAAACTGCGTCGGCCTGCAAAATCCGGGCATCGACCGCTTCATTGAAGAACAAATTCCCTTCCTACGGCAGTACGACACCGCAATTATTGCAAACGTGTCGGGCAACACGGTCGAGGAATACGAGGGCATGGTCGAAAAAATCTCGGACGCGGATGTGGACCTGATTGAAATGAACATCTCCTGCCCGAACGTCAAGTGCGGCGGCATGGCGTTCGGCACGCGGCCGGACATGGTCGAGGAAGTCGTGGCGGCGGCGAAGAAAAAGGCGAAAAAGCCGCTGATCGTCAAGCTGTCGCCCAACGTCACCGATATCACCGAGATCGCACGCGCCGCCGAAGCTGCGGGCGCGGATGCGCTGTCGCTTATCAATACGCTGCTCGGCATGCGCATCAACATTGAAACCCGCAAGCCCATTCTGTCCAACATCATGGGCGGCCTGTCCGGCCCGGCGGTGTTCCCGGTCGCGGTGCGCATGGTCTATCAGGTGCGAAAGGCGGTCTCTGTGCCGATCCTCGGCATGGGCGGCATCCGCACGGGCAAGGATATCGTGGAAATGCTGCTCGCGGGCGCGGACGCGATTGCGATGGGCACGGTCATGTTTGCCGACCCAATGGCGCCGGTCAAGGCGCTGCGCGAGCTCGAGGAGTGGATGGACGCGCACGGTGTAAAGTCGGTTGCCGAGCTGTCCGGCGCGGTGGAGGTCTAACGCATGACCACGGTTTACCTCATTCGCCACGCCGAGGCCGAGGGCAACGTCTATCGCCGCTGCCACGGGCAGTATGACAGCTTGCTCACGCCCCGCGCGTACCAGCAGCTGCCGTATCTGGCGAAGCGGTTTGAAAATGTGCCGCTCGATGCGGTCTATGCGTCCGACCTGTTCCGCGCACGCACGACCGCTAAGGCGGTTGCTGCGCCGCACGGCTTAAACGTCGAAATCCGCCCCGTGCTGCGCGAGATCGACATGGGCGATTGGGAAGATATCCCGTGGGCCGAGCTGCCGCGCATCTGGCCGGAGGAATACGCCGTCTGGCGCGCGCGCCCATGGGAGGCGGTGCCGCCGCATGGCGAGAGCGTCATGCAGGCGGGGCGGCGCATGCTGGACGGTGTGAAGCGGCTGGTACAAGAGCACGACGGGCAGCAAATCGCCGTTGTGACGCACGGCTCAGCCATCCGCGGCGCGCTCACGATCGCGCACGGCTTTGCGCCAGAGCAGATGGTCGAAATCGGCTGGGGCGACAACACCTGCGTTGCCAAATTCGAGTTTGACGGAGCAGGACACATCGAAGTCGTGTACGAAAACGATGCGTCGCACCTGCCGCAGGAGCTTTCCACTTTTGCCTCCATCGGCTGGACGGACAACAAAGGTGTGCCGACTACGTCGCAAATCTGGTTTCGCCGTGCCGATCCGATGGACGAGGGGGACGCGGCCAAGATTGTCGCGTTCATGCGCGAGCTGCACAAAAATGCTTATGGCACGGATGCGGGGCTGGACCCCGCGGCACTGCTTGCGGATGTGGCGCGCGCGCAGTGCGTGTCGCCGCGCTCGTGCTGCTTCGGCTGCCTGGAGGACGGCACGCCTGTGTCGCTTGTCTATCTCAAAACATGGTGTGACGACGAGCCGGGTGTGGGTCTGGTCGGTGGCTTCTGCATTGACAAAGATTACCGCGGTCACGGCCTGAGCGGCCAAATCCTCGGACAGGCGATCAGCGTGTACCGCATGCTGGGCCGCGATTACTTATGCGCGCGTGTCGCGTCGGAGAACGCGCGTGCGCAGGGCTTTTATCACAAATTCGCGTTCGAACAGCGCGGAGAATATCGGGACGAAAACGGCCTGCATTTCTGCATGTTCAAGCGGATCTGCATTGACTGACGCACTTTGGAAGGGCATTCTACCGCTGGTAGAGCGCCCTTCTTCCATTTGTCGGTTGCCGGCAGACAGTCTGCGGCGGAAAAAACAATGAAGGACAGAAAAAAGGCTTGGAACCAGAGTTCCAAGCTTTTTTCATTTGGTTTTAGAAAATGGCAACCGTCGTGCCGACCGGGATGTTGTTGTAGATCCACTTGATGTCGTTCTTGTACATGCGCACACAGCCGTGCGATACGGGGTAGCCTGCGCTGAAGTCATATTCGGTATCCGTGCCCGGGTAGCACAGGCGCGAGTGGAAGGCGTAGCCCGTGCCGGGGTAGAAGCCGACAACCGGACGCACGGTGTAGGTGCTGGTCGTCCAGCCGCCTGCGGACTTGTAGGAAACGGTCGTCAGGCCGGTCGGGGTGGGTGTAGAAGCCGCGCCCGTGCCGACGAGGAAGGACTTAATCAGCTTCCAGTTGCCCTTGGAGCCCTGGAACACGTTGACATGCTGGTATGCACGGTTGATCCAGACCAGATACTGCGTCTTGCTCGAATAGCCCTTGGCGTTCACCCAGACCTCTTTTTCATAGGTCGCATAGTCGTTGTTGACAGCATACGAAGTGGTGTAATTGCCGCGGTAGGTCGAGGAAACCAGATTCAGGATGCGGTTGACATCGCGCTGATAATACCACTCGTCCGAATAGTTTTCAATCGGTACGGTCTTTTCGACGTACTTCTCCTCAGTTTCGCCGGTCGAGGGGTTCTCATAAGTGAGCTTAAAGCCGATGGTCACGCTGGTTTCCATGTCCTTGGTGAAGGTGAAATAGGTCGTGATGCGGGAAACCGCGTCCGAAGTCAGCAGGAAGTTATCATTCGTATAGCCTTCGATCGGCTTGCCGTTTTTATACCACTGCGCGGAGCAGATCTTGGACTCGTTTATGCCTTGGAAAGTGACCTGCGTCACCAGCGAGCCGCCCGCCTTGACCTTATCCGGCACGCCCATGTTAAGCGACACACCGGAAAGACCCGGATCAATGTTTTCCGTCATGGAATCCGCTGCGACGGACACCGTGCAGTTCACCGCACGGATATCAACCGTGGTGGCCTTGCCTTCGCCGTCCACCGCAGTGCCGACGCCAGCCACCAGCAAGGAATCTGCCGTGCCGTTCAGCGTCAGTTTGTTGTTTTTCGCGCCGCCGTTGATGGCAATTGAACCGAATGTGCCGTCTGTTACGATCGTGTTGTTGCTGCCGATGATGGTCACGGTGTCGGCCTGCAACTCATAGAGGTTGATCGTGCGGCCCGAAGCGGTGATCTCGATATTGCCGGCATTGCCGGAATAGTTTACCGCGCCGCCCGTGCCCGCAATGACCAGCGTATTGATCGAGGAATCTTCCGACACAGACACATCCGCCGTGCCTGCGGGATCAACCGCGAGGGTAGAGAGATGGGAGCCGGTCTGCACGGTCAGTTTAGCAGCTTCTGCGCCCTTGAGCGCAATGCGATCGCCAGTGGTGACGGTATTCAGCGTGATATTCTGCGCGGCAGTAGAGAAAATCAGGTCGCCGTCCAGCCCCAGATCGGATACCGTGTATTCCGGCACCGCAAGGATGGTGCCGCCGGTCAGGGTCGTGGCAGGCGCAACAGTTGTATCGGTTTCCGCACTGGTGTCGGCATCCGCTTCCGTATTTTCAGTAGGAGATTGCTCTGTGTCGGTGTCCACGGTTTCCTCAGTTTCCGCGGCGGTGTCCGCGTCTGTGGTTTGCTCCTGCGGGGTGGTGACGATTTGGTCCGCCACGCGCGTAATCATCGTGACAAACTGCGCACGGGTCAGCGTGGTCTGCGGGGAAAGGGTGGTATCGGTTACGCCGTTAATCACGCCCGCGGACACCAGCGCTGCCGCTGCCCGCTGCTGCGATGCGGTCATCGAACCGATATCAGTGAAGGCGCTCAGCTCATCCGCGCCGGTTTCCGCGCGGTCAAAGACAAAGGCGCGCGCGAGCAGCTCAAACGCTTCCGCACGGGTAGCGGCGGTGTCAAAGCTGCGGCTGTCGTTGGCATCAATCAGGCCAAGGTGAATGGCTTTGCCGAGATCCTCAGCATACCATGCGTTGGCCGGCATTTTTTGCAGGCCGCTTGTATCGTCTGCAATGGTTGCGCCCAGCGCACGGTTGAGCATGATAATCGCTTCCGAGCGCTTAACCGTGTTGTTCGGCAGGATTTTGCCGTCCGTGCCCTTGAGCAGGCCCATATCGATTGCCTGATTCAGCGCGCTTTCCGCCCAGTGGCCCGCGATATCCGGGAACGCAGGCTCGGCAGGCTGCTCGGGCTCCACGGGCTGCTCCGGCTGAACGTCCTCGGTCAGCGTCAGCGCAACGGGCAGCGTGCCCGCCATGATGCGCGCGCCATAGAGCTTGGCAGCGTCCTCGGTGAGTGCGCCGGTGACGGTGACAGGTTCATTTTCGGCTGCAATGGTGTCGATCTGGCCGATGGTCTCGCCGTCGAGCGAAACGGTCAGCACGGAATCCGCTGGCAGCTCGCTGATAAGCGTCGCATGCGCGTCGGCCGTCAGGGTCAGCTGTATGTAAGCGGTGCTGCCGTCATCGGTCAGCCCAACCTCGGTCGCGGTCACATCCGCGCCGGTCAGCCAGACCTTACCGTCCGCATCCGCAGCGGACAGGGCGTTGGTCTGCGACAGGAATGCAGCAATGTCTGCCGGGTTCGCATCCGCGCCGTCCGGCAGGGTGACGATGACGGTTTTGCGGTCATCCGGGAAGGTAATCTGCGCGTCCGACAACGCCAGCTGTTCCAGACGGTCCTCGAGCACGGTGCGCACCTGCTCAACTATGCCATCCTCCATCTGGTCGGTGTCCATCTGATCCGGCAGGGTGACCGCAAAGGTCAGCGTGGTGCCGGAGGTGTTTTGTTGTTCGGCAGCTGCGTCGCCGCCCGCAGCGATTGCGGTGGTCAGCAGCATGACAGCAGCCAAAAGGCCGCTGAATAGACGTTTTTTCAAGGTATAATCCCCCTTGTTCCAGAATAAGTATATTGTACGGTCACGGGCTATGGCTTGTCAAGCGAAAGCACGGTTTCAGTTTCGATACAAAGCTTGTTTTTCCCTGATTTCCCGCCGTATGGAGAACGAAATATCCGGTGGTTCGGTTCCCGTCACAAAGGTTTACAAGCGCTTTTCTGCATGTTATACTATTATCGGATTGTTATATTTGCATTATGATAGAGGAGGAACCATCCATGCTTTGCAAGAACTGCGGCAGGGAGTTGCCCATCGCGGGCAAGTTCTGCCCATTCTGCGGCGCGGTCGTTGAGCAGGAGGGCGTCAACGATGAAACCGCTGTCTTTACCTCGCTGCCCGAGGAGCTGAAAGGGCCGATCGACCTTTCGGCGTTTGACGAGGTGATGAAGGAAGACCATCCCGGAGGCAGCTTTTCCGGGGACGGCGTCACCACGGGCGATCCGCTCGCCGTGACCGACCCGCATATCCCCTCGGCCGGGGAAGTGCCGCCGGTGCGCCGCACTTCTGGTACGCCGCGTGCAGCGGGCACATCGCGTGCATCAGGTGCATCCCGTTCGTCGGGTGCGCCGCGCACGACCTATTTTTCCGATCCTGACCCCGATGACCGACCGTACCGCAAGCCCTCCAAGGGCAAAAAGGGCGCGGTGATCGCAGTGGTGGTTATTCTGATCGTCGCGTTGATTGGCGGCGGTGTGTGGTTTGTCCTGTCCCGCCAGCCGGATGAAAACCTGACGATGGCCGACAAGTACTTAAACCGTGGTGATTTCAGCAAGGCGCTTGAGTATTTTACTGCGGCAAAGGCCGAGGCCAAGGACCCGTCCTCGCTGGATGCGACCATTCAGCTGTTGGAGGATTTCCAGACTGCGCAGGCTTATGTGGACAACGGGCAGTACACCGAAGCGATTGCGCTGCTCAAACAGCTGCAAAACCGGGTGACCGATCCGGATTCTGCTATGTATGAGTCGATCGAGGATTTGCTCGAGCAGGCCCAGACGGCGCAGTCGGATGATGAATTTGCAGCCGATATTGCAGAAGTGCAGAGCTATCTGTCGGATAAAAAGTATGACGCGGCAGCGGCCAAACTGGATTCGCTGGATGCGGACGATACGCTGACTGCCGACCAGAAAAAACAGGTTTCCGATCTGCGCAGCCAGCTGACGCAGGCACAGGAGGCCGAGCAGAAGCAGCAGGAGAACGAGCAGAAGCAGAACGAGCAGAAACAGGATTTTAGCAGCCAGATGGGTCAGCTTGAGCAGAACGATCTGCAAATCGCCTCCGCCGCCACACCGGAGGATGAGTTGGCGCTGACGGCAAGCTCATTTGAGTCCTGGGATAATCTGCTGGTACAGATGTATGATTATCTGGCGACCATCCTCAACGCGGACCAGTATGCCGCCGAGGAGGAAAGCTACAAGCAGTGGGTAGAGGAACGCGATTCAGGCGCGGCGAACGCGGCAAAGGAAAGCTCGGATGAGACCGCAGGCCAGCTTGCGTCTTACAGCTTTAAGCAGAGCTACACCAAGGCACGCTGCTATAAACTGCTTGACCTGATGTAAAAAATGCGTTTTGCATCAAGAAAGATAAAAAAAATCACGGCTTTTCGCCGTGATTTTTTTATCGCTGCACTTCTAACGCTTTTGCAAGGCAAATTGAAAAAACATTTGCACAAAAAAAATAAAATCTTGCGTACGGGCAGAGTGAACAACGCCGAAAAATACGGAAAAATGCTTTTTGTATGGTTGCACAAGCAACAAAATTTGACATGGATGCAGGATAGGAGTAAAATATATTCATAAAGATATGGTAAGAACGGAAAGGGGAAAGCCGGATGACGATTCAGCCGAATTATGTAAATGAGGAACTCCTGCACGAATTGAGCGAGAGTTTTCGTTTGAACAGCCAAATCCCGCCCGAGCTGTATTCCCGTTACCGCATCAAGCGCGGCCTGCGCAACGCGGATGGTACGGGCGTGCTGGTTGGCGCAAGCCGGTTGGGCAACGTACACGGTTACATACTCAACGAAGGCGAGCGCGAGCCGATTGAAGGCCGGCTGACCTACCGCGGCTATAACGTATACGATTTGATTCACGGTCTGGAAAAGGAGAACCGCTTCGGCTTTGAGGAGGTCGGCTACCTGCTCATGTGCGGCAAGCTGCCGTCCCGTCGTCAGCTTGCGGAGTTCCAGCATACGATCGGACTGGAGCGTGCGCTGCCGGATAACTTCACCGAGGATATGATTATGCGGGCGCCCAGCCGCGATATCATGAATAAGCTGGCGGGCGCGACGCTCGCGCTCTATTCCTACGACGCGAACCCAGACGAAACGACGGTCGAGAACATCATGCGGCAGGGCATCAGCCTGATGGCCAAGTTCCCGGTTATCATTTCTCATGCCTATCAAGCCAAGCGCCGTTATTTTGACGGCGACTCCATGTTTCTGCATGTGCCCGATCCCGATCGCTCGACCGCGGAGAACATCCTGCATCTGGTGCGCCCGAACGGTAAGTATAACGACGACGAAGCCAAGCTGCTCGACCGCTGCCTGATTCTGCATGCCGAGCACGGCGGCGGCAATAACTCCTCGTTTACCGTGCGCGTTACCTCCTCTTCGGGTACGGACACTTATTCCGCGATTGCGGCGGCGGTTTCCTCGCTCAAGGGTCCGCGTCACGGCGGCGCAAACCTGCGCGTCGTCAAGCAGTTCGAAGAGATGAAGGCCAACCTGCACGACTGGACGGACGAGGGCGAAGTCGCAGACTATCTGCGCCGCATTTTGGACGGCGCGGCGGGCGACGGTTCGGGCCTGATCTACGGCATGGGCCACGCCATTTACACCAAGAGCGATCCGCGTGCAGTCGCACTCAAGCAGGCGGCGCGTCCGTTGGCTGAAAAGACCGGCTTTTCCAAGGAAATGGATCTGATCGAGCTGGTCGAAAAGCTGACACCCGCGATTTTTGCCGAAAAGAAGGGCAGCGACAAGCCGATGTGCGCCAATGTGGATATGTACTCCGGCTTTGTCTACAAAATGCTCGGCCTGCCCAAGTCCTTGTATACGCCGCTGTTCGCCACCGCGCGTATCGTCGGCTGGATGGCGCATCGGCTGGAGGAAGTCACGACCGGCGGCAAGATCATCCGTCCGGCCTACAAACCGCTGGCCAAAACGGTCGAATACATCAATCTGGACGACCGCGACTGAAAAAGCAAATAGAAAAGCGTGTTTCCGAATGGAAACACGCTTTTTTAAGAGCGACGCCAAAGACTTTTTTTATGTGCACCATGCAGCAGGAAAGAATGGGACAGCATACTGTCCGAATCCGGTTTCTGCGCAGCGCTGCGAAAAGGCAGATGAATGAGCAGGCTTGCACCTGCAAGGAGGATAAAAGTGCAGCCCAGATAAATGCCGCGGCCAAAGGTATCGAAAATCCATACAAGCGGCGTGCCGGCTGGAGGTGCATACAGGAACATGTAATTTTCTCCGAACATCTGGTCCACGATGCCGACACCAAGTGCCGCAAGGAGGAAAATGCAAAGTACACGCGGAAACCGCTGGATGGATGGCCAATGCTGACCGCAGAGTATCATCGCCAGCGGCACAAAAATCAGCAAACCATGCAAGGCAAAGGTTTGCAGGGTCTGGAATGACCAAAGCGGGTAATAATCCGCAACACCGGACGGCATTACTGTACCGAAGATACCACCGAGCAGCGAAGTGGCGTAGACAAAGTCACGGAAACAGGTGAATTTAGTAAATACCGCCAGCGGAATAAGCAGGCTTTGCAGGCCGCACAAATGGAGCGGCAGCAGCTTGATCAGTGAGGTTGTCCCCGTCAAATACAGCCAAACAGAATGGCTGAGCTCAAGCAGAGGAACAAGGATTGCTGCGCCATACAGCACGCGCTGCGCTTGCGGCGGCTTCAATCGCCGGATGAGCAGCAACCCTGCGATGATGCAGGCAGCCAGCACCAGCAGAAGAAGGATGTGACGCACGCCGAACAGGGGAAAAGCCTCCGGTTGTGGCATGTCGGACCGTTCAAAAAAACCCATGATACAGGGCCTCCTTTTCTCCATTGAACAAATGGCATAAAGGGCAGGATACAGTAGAATTGTGTAGAATGTGTGAACAAAAGGGAAAATTATTGAAAATAATGCAGCAATAGTGCATACAATAAAAAACAGGCTGCTTTTGCAGCCTGTTTTTTGTTGATTTTGCTTACAGAGAAACCTTCCACAGGCCGTGCAGGTTGCAGAATTCGTAAACCGCTTCGGCCTTTTCGCCCTCTGCCAGACGGAATACCGCTTCGGGTGCGCCCGTGTGGTCGAGCACCGCACGATGTACACCCTTATCGGTGACCAGCCAGATGAATGCGATGTGGTGCTCTTCGGTCATCGGATGCGCTACCTCGCCGACCTTGGCGCGGACCACATCGCCCTCGACCGTCACGACCGGTACATGCTTTTCCGAAGCGCCGTCGGTCTCGCCCGCCTTGAATTCCTTCATTTTTTCGCCGCAGCACATCACCGGTACATGATGGTCATCAATCATTTCAATGATGTTTCCGCAATGCATGCACTTAAAAATCTTCAGTTCCATTGGTAATATCCTCCTTTTGTTATGTAGAAAAACAGGTCAGTAGCCCGTCTTTCCGTCCAGAATTTCGTCGTGCTCCACCCAGTCGGATACGTTGATCGTTTCGTATGTATCCTGATCGCGGCGGATGACCACTTTTTCAATGCCCGCGTTGATAATCAGACGCTTGCACATCGGGCAGGAGTTGGCGTCCGGCATGATCTCCCCGGTGGACATATCGCGCCCGACCAGATAGAGCGTCGCTCCCAGCATTTGCTCGCGCGGGGCGGCAATGATGGCGTTGGCCTCGGCATGCACCGAGCGGCAAAACTCGTACCGTTCGCCGCGGGGGATGCCCATCTTCGCCCGGATGCAGGTGCCGATGTCAATGCAGTTGGAGCGTCCGCGCGGCGCACCGTTGTAACCGGTGGACACGATCACGTCGTTTTTGACGATCACCGCGCCAAAGCCGCGCCGCAGGCATGTGCTGCGCTCGAGCGCGACCTGCGCCATATCCAGATAATAATTCGTCTTATCCCGTCGGTTCATAAACAGCCTCCCAGAAAGAATTTATCCGCCGGAAAGCACGCCGCTTTCCAGATACAACCGGCGCGCAGCGCGCAAAGCCGCGGCGCGGTCGTGCGTAATCAATACAATGGTGTGGCCTGCCTGATGCAGGCCGTCCAGCAGGCCGAGCACATCCTCCGCCGCTTCGGGGTCCAGTCCTGCCGTCGGCTCGTCCGCCAGTACGACGCTGGGCTTGGTCACCACCGCGCGGGCGATTGCCACGCGCTGCTGCTGGCCGCCCGAAAGCTGATCGGGGCGATGGGTGGTCCGTTCGGACAGACCGACGCGGGCCAGCGCCTGTTGGGCGCGCTCCAGACGTTCGGCGCGTGGCACTCCCTGCAGCGCAAGCGGCAGCGCGACGTTTTCCAGCGCAGTCATGCCGGGCAGCAGACGAAAGCCCTGAAAGATAAAGCCGATCTGTTCGCTGCGCAGCCGCGCAAGCGTCTTCGGCGGTAGGCAGGAAACATCCGCACCGCCCAGCAGGTATTGTCCGTCGGTCAACGTGTCGAGCAGACCGAGAATGTGCATGAGCGTACTTTTGCCCGAGCCGGATGCGCCGGTGATGGAAACATAGTCTCCGGGTGCGACGTGCAGGTTGATATCGCGCAGCGCCAGCACACCGCTGTCATGATATATTTTACTCGCATGGATGAGCTTTAGCAAGGCTTTTCCCCTTCCTTCCCACCCATATTTTGCATGGGAAGGCGCTGCATTATTCAAAAAAACAGGGCTTCCTTTGGAGAAGCCCTGTTTGCTTATAACGTGGGAAGATTTTTACGCCAAACGCCGGTCTTGTAGAACCATGCGGAAAGTGCCGAACCGAGGAACCAGCCGAGCGGCCAGGACAGCCAGATGCCAAGCTCGCGCCAGACATGGAACAGCACGATCGAGAGCACCACACGGATAATCAGGTCGGAGAAGGTCGTAATCATGAACGGCCGCATTGCGCCCGCGCCGCGCAGCACACTGTCGCACACGAACTTGATGCACACGATAATGTAGAACGGTGTGACAATGAACAGGTACTGCCGTCCGACGTCGATAACGCCCGAGGAGCTGCCAGCCGGCACGAACAGACCGACCAGAAAGTCCGCAAACAGCAGGTAGATAGCCGTAAAGACCACCGCGAGCGAGAGCGAATAGGTCGCGCCCGCCTTGAGGCCCAGGCTGACGCGGTCGAGCTTGCGCGCGCCAATGTTCTGCGCCACATAGCTGGACAGGCCGGAGGCGAACGACATGCAGCAGGTCAGCGCAAAGGTGTTGATCTTGGTCGCAGCCGAGAAGCCTGCGATGACGGTCGCGCCGCACAGGTTGATGTAATACTGGATGATGACGTTGCCGACCGAGACGAAGCTCTGCTGTGCGATGGAGGGAATCGCGTAGTTGGTCAGGCGGCGCAGCATTTCGGACGAAAACAGCAGGAAATGGCCGCCGGTGTCGAACGAGCGCACCCGGCGCAGCAGAAGCAGGAAGGCCAGCACACCCGCGCAGCCCTGCGCGATGAAGGTTGCCCATGCAACGCCTGCAACGTCCCAGTGGAACGCGGCAACGAACACCAGATCAAGGATGACGTTGCTGACCGAGGACAGGATCAGCAGAATGAGCGGCGTGCGGCTGTCGCCCATTGCGTTGAAGATACCGGTGCAGACGTTATAGATGAACAGGAACAGCAGACCGAACACATACACTCGCAGATAAAGCGCGCCGTCGGCAAAAATGTTTTCCGGCGTTTGCAGCGCGCGCATGATGCCGCTGGTGGCAAGCGCGCCGATCAGCGTCAGCAGCAGTGCGATGACGGTGGTGGTCAGCATCGCGGTCGAAATGGCGGTTTTCATGCGCAGATAGCGCTTTGCGCCGAACAGCTGGGACACCAGCACGCTTGTACCGATGTTGACGCCGGTTGCAACGGCGACAAACAGCTGGGTGATCGGATAGCTTGCGCCGACGGCGGCAAGCGCCAGCTCACCCGCCTCCGGAGTGACGGCAAAGCGGCCGACGATCATGGAGTCGGCCATCTGGTAAAGCTGTTGGAACGCGACGCTCAGCAGCAGCGGCAGCGAAAACCAGAACAGTTTGGATGAGGGTTTTCCTTCGGTCAGATCGGTGGTCAACGGTTTTTCCTTCCTTTCGGTCAGTCGGGGTGGGTCAGGTGCAGAGAACAGGCTCCCCCGGTTGGGGGAGCCGTAGTGATGATACAGTTATCAGGAATACAGCGGTTTATGCGTTGTTTTTCTTCTGTCGTGCGGTAATCAGCAGGGTGACGATCACCAGCAGCACAACGCCCAGCACCAGCGCGACAATGCCGCTGCCGACACAGCCGCCCACAAGGAAGCCGATAAAGCTGATCGCCGCGATCATCAGTGCATAGGGCATCTGGGTGGAGACATGGTCAATGTGGTTGCACTGTGCGCCCGCAGAGGCAAGGATCGTCGTATCCGAAATGGGCGAAATGTGGTCGCCGCAGACTGCGCCGGACAGGCAGGCGGCCACTGTCATGACCAGCATGGTGCTCGGCGCATCGCCAAACACCGCAACCGCAATCGGAATGAGAATGCCGAACGTGCCCCACGAGGTACCTGTCGCAAACGCAAGGCCGAGTGCGATCAGGAAGAAGATCGCGGGCATAATCATGGAAACCATGGAGTTGCCGTTTACCAAAGCCGCCGATGTTGAGATAATCCTCCGAGCAGACGCCGGACAGCGTCCACGCGAGCGTTAAAATGAGGATGGCGGGCACCATGGACTTAAAGCCCTCAGTGAACGCCTCGCAGAACTGGCCGAAGGACAGCACCTTGCGCGGGATATACAGGATAAAGGTAAAGACCAGCGTGAAGAACGAACCCAGCACCAGCGAGGTCGAGGAATCGCAGTTTGCAAATGCGTCCACCACACCGACGCCTTCGAGGATGCCGCCGGTGTACAGCATGCCCGCGATGCACAGCACGATCAGCACGCAGATCGGCAGGATCAGGTCGTACACCTTGCCCGCGCCGCCGACAACGTAGTTTTCCTCCTGATGGGAGAGATCTTCGCCGCGGTGTGCGCGCTCGTATTTCTTCATCGGGCCGAAGTCAAAATCGACCGCCATCAGCCAGATCAGGAACAGGATGGTAAGCAGCGCGTACAGGTTCATCGGGATGGTCTGCAAAAAGAGCGAGAAACCGTCCATCGAGCTGGACTCGGGCAGGGAAGAGCCAACTGCGGCCGCCCAGCTGGAGATCGGCGCGATGATACAGATCGGCGCGGCGGTTGCGTCGATGATGTATGCCAGCTTGGCGCGCGTGATGTTATATTTGTCCGTCACCGGACGCATGACCGTGCCGACGGTCAGGCAGTTAAAGTAGTCATCGACAAAAATGAACATGCCGAGGAACGAGGTTGCAAACGAAGCGCCGCGGCGCGTCCGGATGGTTTTGACCGCCCAGTCGCCGTAAGCGCGCGATGCGCCCGATTTGGTGACCAGCGACACCAGAATGCCGAGCAGCACCAGAAAGATACAGATATTGATGTTGTCACCCAGCTTGCCGCCCATGACGGTGAAGGTCGTTTCGACTGCATGCAGCGGGTTGAAGCCTGTGTACAGCAGCGCACCCGCCAGAATGCCGATCAGCAGGGAGGAGTAAACCTCCTTGGTAATCAGCGCCAGTGCAATTGCGATGATTGGCGGCAGCAGCGTCCACACGGTTGCCGTTAAATCCATTCCATATTTCCCCCTTTATTTTGCAGGATGATTGCTTTCGTCCTGCAATTCCCTTATATTCTATCCGCAAATGGCACGATTGACAAGGCCAAAAACGTTTTTTTGAGACAAAAAACAGAAATTTGTGCAATCTGTGAGGGAAAGAGGGGAGAAAATAGAAGGAATTGTCAATTCATATGGTGCGCGCGGCGATAGCGCCGCCATTCGCCCAGTACGTCGCGGCGCAGCGCGAGCACGCCCGCAAGGTTGGGCAGGGCCATCAGGCCGTTGAAGGTGTCGGACAGCGCCCACGCCAGATCCAGCCGCATCACGCAGCCCGCGGCCGCCGCCGCGACGAACAATCCTTTATATAGCGGCACTACGCGCGGCCCGAACAGGTACTCCGCGGCGCGCTGGCCGTAATACGACCAGCCCAGCAAAGTGGAAAAGGCAAACAGCGCAAGCGACACCGCAACAAACGCGCCGCCCGGTGCGCCGAACACCGCAGAAAACGCGCGTGCGGTCAGCGTCGCGCCGGTTTCCAGCCGCTGGAGCAGCGGTGTGCCCGCTGCAAGGCCGTATTGCGTGGGATCGTATACGCCGCTCGACAGAATGACAAGCGCGGTCACGGTACACATCACAATCGTGTCGAAAAACACCTCGAACACCGCCCACATGCCCTGTTCGCACGGCTCGTTTGCGTCCGCTGCCGTATGTACCATGACCGACGAACCGAGTCCGGCCTCATTGGAGAACACGCCGCGCGAGATGCCGATGCGGATGGCCTGCTGCATGCCGAAACCCACCGCGCCGCCGCCTGCTGCCCGCAGGTCAAACGCACAGGCAAGGATTTGTCCACAAGCCTGTGGAAGAAAATCCCGGCGGCACCAAAGCACGACCGCCGCGCCGCCCATGTAAAACAGCGCCATGGCGGGCACCAGCGCGGTCGTCACGCGCGAAATGCGTCCCAGTCCGCCCAGCATGACCGCACCGAGCAGGGCGGCGGTGACAAGACCGGTCGCAAGCGGCGGCACGCCGAACACGCCATGCAGCCCGCCCGCGATTGAGTTGCACTGGCTCATGTTGCCGATGCCGAACGAAGCAAGCGCACAAAACAGCGCAAACGCCGCAGCAAGCATAGGCGCGTGCAGCCCTTTTTTCAGATAAAACATCGGCCCGCCGCGCCATGCGCCGCCCGGCCCCTTTTCGCGGTACAGCATGCCGAGCGTGTTTTCTGCAAATGCGGTCATCATGCCGAAAAAGGCCGCAACCCACATCCAGAACACCGCCCCCGGGCCGCCGATGGTCAGCGCGGTTGCAACGCCCGCAATGTTGCCCGTGCCGACCGTCGCGGCGAGTGCGGTGCACATGGTCGCAAAGGGGGAGATGCCGCCCGCGCGCCGCGCTTTGTCTCCGAAGCAGGAGAGCACAGTGCGCCCCAGCCACAGCCGGATGCGGCGCACCTGAAACAGACCGGTGCGCAGGGTGAAATAAACGCCCGTACCAACCAGCAGAATCAGCATGGGAACGCCCCAGATGACGCCGCGCACCGCGTCGTTTACTCGTGCGATGGTGTCCATGGTCATGTACATCCCTCCATTCGGGAAAGTATATGCTTGACTTTCGGCAGAAATCCGGTATAATGGAAAAGCAATTCCATAACAGACAGTTCGGAACCATCCTGTCTTTAAACAAAACTACGGGAACACTTCGATGAAAACCACGCTTTTCATCGAGGGGGCTGTGCCGCGCTGCGCGCGGACAAAGCCCAAGCGAAAAAAGTTCCTCCTTTGTCGAAACTTTTTTTCGCTCTTGTATCAAAACCACGGCAGAGCTGCGGTTTTGATGACCATTGCAGAGCAATGGTCTGTTTGATGCACGCATTACGGCGTGTTGGATGGTGTACCGTTTTGGGTACGCCTTATTTTTTTGCCAAACGGAGGGGAAAACCGGTGGAGATGACCCGTTATTCGGTGATCGAGGACAAAAATCCGCGCGAGATCGTGCTGCTGCGCGGACGGGGCTGCGCGTGGAAGCGCTGCCGTTTTTGCGACTACCATCTGGATGCGTCGCGCGACGAGCAGGCGAATCTGACCCTCAACCGCGCGGTGCTGGCGCAGGTGACGGGCCGGTACGGCCGTTTGGAGGCGATTAACTCCGGCTCGTTTGCCGAGCTGGATGAGTCCACCATCTGCGAGGTCGAGCGCGTCTGCCGCGAAAAGGGCATCCGCGATCTGCACGTCGAAAGCCATTGGATTTTCCGCAAAACGCTGCCCGCGCTGCGCGAGCGGTTTGCGGCGCAGGGGGTTACGCTGCATGTCAAGATCGGCGTGGAGACTTTCGACGCGGACTACCGCGAGCGGGTGCTCGACAAGGGCATTGACGAAACCGACCCCGCGAAGATCGCCGCGGACTTTGACGACTGCTGCCTGCTGTTCGGCCTTGCCGGACAGACGGCGGAGAGCATGCGGCACGACATTGAGACCGGTCTTGCGCATTTTGACCGCGTCTGCGTCAACATCATGGTTCCGAACACCACATCCGTCCGGCCGGACGACGTTTCGCGCGCGGCCTTTGTGCGCGAGGTGTATCCGCTGTACCGGGACAACCCGCGTGTGGATATTCTGTTGGAAAATACAGATTTTGGCGTAGGAGAAGTAAAATGACAAACGAATTATTGTTGATTGGCACGCTGGTGGTGCTGTACGGCGCGGTGCTGCTGTGGTTTTACCTGTTCGGCACGGGCGGCCTGATGGCGTTCACCGTGTTTGCGACCATTGCGGCAAACATAGAGGTGCTCATCCTGATCGACGCATACGGCATGGAGATGACGCTGGGCAACATCCTGTTTGCGACCACCTTCCTTGTGACCGATATTTTGAGCGAGATCGCGGGCAAAAAGGCCGCGCAGCGCGCGGTCTGGGCAGGCATCGCTGCAAATGTGCTGTTCATTCTGGTGTCGCAGTCCTGGCTGGCCTATATCCCGTCGGTCAACGACTGGGCGATGCCGTCCATGAAGGCGATCTTTTCCAACACCCCGCGCATGATGCTGTCCTCGCTTGCTGTATACGCAGTCGCGCAGGTATTCGACGTCTGGCTGTACCATAAGTGGTGGGAGATCACCGAAAAGAAAACAGGCGACCACCGTGCCTTCCTCTGGCTGCGCAACAACGGCTCGACGCTGGTTTCCCAGATGGTCAACACTGTGCTGTTCACCGCGCTCGCGTTCTGGGGCACTTACGACATCCCGACGCTGATTTCGGTTGCGCTGTCGAGCTATGTGATCTTTATTTTCACCTCGCTGCTCGATACACCGGTTGTGTATGCCGCGCGCCGGCTGCATGATAAAAAGGCAGGCCACACCGCAGATGCGGATGCAGCATAAAACCAAATGCAAAAAAGGAGAAGCAGATCTGCTTCTCCTTTTTTGTGCCGTCAGCCCAGCATGTGGCCGACATTGTTCGCCGCCTTGTGCATGGCGTGCTCGGCCTTGTTCGCCGCGTGCTGCGCGCTGCGCCGCACCGAGGGATTCATCATCGCGCCTGCCGCCATCATGGAAACGACTGCGCCTGCGACCGCACCGGTCGCAATGCCTGAAATGAAGGGAGATACCCGCATGTTTGTCCGCCGCCTTTCAAAAAAATGTGTTTGGTGCCGCCAAACATAGTATGTCCGCTTTGCGGCAATCCTTACGTTATGCGGCGGCAACAAAATTTGCATAAAAAAACAAAATTGTTTTGTGGCATCGTCTGTTTACAAAACTCGTTTCATACGATATAATAAATGAAACAATCCGCCTTTAAGGCGCGGCCCGTGAGCCGCCAAGGCAGAAAACAGTGCATACGCCGTCAGCCGGGGAATAGGGGGACAGGTGTAATTTTGAGGTACGGCTTTCTGCTTTCGGCGCAGGAGGCTGTTTTTTTGTAAATTTTTCCGATGGGAGGTGGCAGGATGGCCGAACAAAAGGCCGTGATTATGGATGCGGACGGTGTGCGCCGCGCGCTGACCCGCATTGCGTTTGAAATTATCGAAAAAAACAAGGGTGCGGAAAACCTGCTGCTGGCTGGGGTGAAAACCCGCGGGGTGTTTCTGGCCCAGCGCATTGCAAAAAAGCTCGGTGAGGTCGAAGGGCGCACGCCGCCGGTGATCGAGCTGGACGTGACCCCGTGGCGGGACGACAAGCCGCGCGCGGAAGCGCCCAAGCAGCCGCCCGATGCGCGTATCGAAGGCGCGACGGTCGTGCTGGTGGACGATGTGCTGTATACCGGGCGCACGGTGCGCGCCGCGATCGAAGCGGTGTCCCATCAGGGACGCGCGGGACGCATTCAGCTTGCGGTGCTGATTGACCGCGGTCACCGCGAGGTACCCATCCGGCCGGATTATATCGGAAAAAACCTGCCCACCGCGCGCGATGAGCGCGTGTGTGTGCGCCTGACCGAAGTGGACGGCGCAGACAACGTTGTTATTTTAAGCAGTGAAACATAGGATAACCGCTTGCAGCTGAGAAAGGAAGAATATCTATGTCGATCCAAACACTGGTAGAAAAGATTAAGGAAAAGGGCAACCCGACAGTCGCGGGTCTGGATGCGCGGCTGGAGTACATCCCGCAGCACATTGCGGGCCGCAACATGATGCTGCATGGCGAGACGCTGCGCGCAGCAGCCGAAAGCGTGGTCGCGTTCAACTGCGGCCTGATTGACGCGCTGTGTGACATCGTGCCCGCGGTCAAGCCGCAGGCGGCGTACTATGAGCTGCTCGGCTCGTACGGCGCAATGGCGCTCAAGGAGACCATTGACTATGCGCACGCCAAGGGCATGTATGTCATCGGTGACATCAAGCGCAACGACATCGGCGCCACCGCTACGGCTTATGCCGAAGCGTATCTGGGCAAGACCCGCGTGGGCGATACCGAAATCGCGCCTTACGGCTGCGACAGCGTGACCGTCAACGGTTATCTGGGTACGGACGGCGTTGAGCCGTTTTTGAAGGAGTGCCGCGAGCGGGACAAGAGCCTGTTTATGCTGGTCAAGACCTCTAACCCGTCCTCCGGCGAGCTGCAGAACCGCGATATGGAGGGCAAGCCGCTCTACGCCCGCATGGCTGAGATGGTTGCCAAGTGGGGCGAGGGTCTGGATACGCCGTGCGGCTACAATCAGATCGGCGCGGTCGTCGGCGCGACCTACCCGGAGGAGCAGAAGATCGTGCGCGAGCTGCTGCCGAAGTCCTATTTCCTCGTGCCGGGCTACGGCGCGCAGGGCGCGACCGCCAAGGATATTGCCAACGCCTTTAACGACGACGGTCTCGGCGCGATCGTCAATTCCTCGCGCGGCATCATGTGCGCATGGAAGAAAACCGGCAAGAACGGCGAGGATTATAAGGAAGCGGCGCGCGCGGAAGCCATCCGCATGCGGGACGAGATTGTCGCAGCAATCAAATAATTTATAGGGGGTATCCAATACCCCCTATATACGGAAACCGGTTCCGGAGAAACCGGCTTCCGATACCCCCGGATGCGGCCCAAGGCCGCTGGGTCGGGGTATCCAAAGTCAGGCACATGTCCTGACTTTGGATGACACAAGCAAGGCTTGTGTCCGGACTGAATGGAAATTCTGCGAATTTCAAAATGGGAGCGTGGAGATACAAGAATGAAAAAAGCGTATTTACTGCTCGCGGACGGCACCCTGTTTGAGGGCACAGCCGTCGGCTACGAAGGGCAGAGCATCGGTGAGGTCGTGTTCAACACGGGCATGGCCGGCTATCAGGAGGTTTTGACCGACCCGTCCTATTATGGACAGATCGTTACCATGACCTATCCGCTGATCGGCAACTACGGCATCAATTTCGACGATTATGAATCCCGCAAGAGCTGGGTTTCCGGCTTTATCATGCGCGAGATCGCGGAGTATCCGTCCAACTGGCGCTGCCGCCTGACGCTGGACGAATACCTCAAGGAGCAGAAGGTCGTCGGCCTTGCAGGCATCGATACCCGCGCGCTCACCCGCAAGCTGCGCAATGCAGGCGTTATGAACGGCGTCATTTACACTGAGGGCTTCGAGCCGGATGAGCAGACCATCGCTGCGATGCATGCCTACGTTGTCAAGGACGCGGTTAAGTCGGTTACCTGCGAGGAAAGCCGCGTTTACCCGGCGGAGGGCGAGCAGAAATACCGCATCGCGCTGTATGACTATGGCGTGAAGTATAACATCGAGCGCGAGCTGCAAAAGCGCGGCTGCGAGGTTGTCACCATTCCGGCGCTCACCCCGCCGGAGGATGTGATCGGCAAATTTGACGGCGTGATGCTCTCGAACGGCCCCGGCGACCCGGCGGAAAACGTTGAGATCGTGGAAAACCTCAAAAAGCTGCTCGAGAGCAATATGCCGATCTTCGGCATCTGCCTCGGTCATCAGCTGCTGAGCCTTGCCATCGGTGCGAAAACCACCAAGCTCAAGTACGGTCACCGCGGCGTGAACCATCCGGTCAAGGATCTGGATGAGGACCGCACCTATATCACCAGCCAGAACCACGGCTATGCAGTTGTGGGTGAGTCGGTTGACCCGAGCATCGCTCGCGTGCGCTATGTGAATTTAAACGACGGCACGGTCGAGGGCGTCGAGCACATCGGTCGTCCGGTGTTTACCGTGCAGTACCATCCCGAGGTTTGCCCCGGCCCGATGGACACGTCGTATCTGTTTGATAAATTCATGGACAACATTGCCAAAGCAAAGGGAGGTGCTCAGTAATGCCGCTGCGCAAGGATATTCATAAGGTTATGGTACTGGGCTCCGGCCCGATCGTCATCGGCCAGGCGGCCGAGTTCGACTACGCGGGCACGCAGGCCTGCCGCGCACTGCGCGAGGAAGGTCTGGAGGTTGTGCTTGTCAACTCCAACCCTGCTACCATCATGACCGATAAGGCCATGGCCGACAAGGTCTATATCGAGCCCCTGACCGTGGAAGCGGTGCAGGAGATCATCAAGAAAGAGCGTCCGGACTCGCTGCTGCCCAACCTCGGCGGCCAGACCGGCCTGAACCTCGCCATGGAGCTGTGCGAGAGCGGCTTCCTCGATAAGATGGGCGTCAAGCTGCTCGGTGCAAACCCGGAGACCATCGCCAAGGCCGAAGACCGTCAGATGTTCAAGGATACGATGGAAAAGATCGGTGAGCCTTGCATCGCGTCCAAGGTGGTGCACTCGGTCGAGGATGCGGTCGAGTTTACCCGGGAAATCGGCCTGCCGGTCATTATCCGCCCGGCGTATACGCTCGGCGGCACGGGCGGCGGTATTGCCTACACGTGGGATCAGCTGCGCGAAATCGCTGCGACCGGTATCATGTATTCCCGCGTCGATGAAATTCTGGTCGAGAAATGTATCGCAGGCTGGAAGGAAATCGAATATGAGGTCATGCGCGACCATAAGGGCAACGCCATCACGATCTGTAACATGGAAAATGTCGATCCGGTCGGCGTGCACACTGGCGACTCGGTTGTTGTCGCGCCCAGCCAGACGCTGTGCGACAAGGAATACCAGATGCTGCGCACCTCGGCGCTCAACATCATCACTGAGCTCGGCATCGAGGGCGGCTGCAACGTGCAGTACGCGCTCAACCCCGATTCGTTCGAATACGCGGTTATCGAGGTTAACCCCCGCGTGTCGCGTTCGTCCGCGCTCGCGTCCAAGGCGACCGGCTATCCGATCGCCAAGGTGACCGCCAAGATCGCGGTTGGCTATGGTCTGGACGAGATCGAAAATGCCGTCACCAAAAAGACCAAGGCCTGCTTTGAGCCGACGCTCGACTACTGCGTGGTCAAGTTCCCGCGCTGGCCGTTTGACAAGTTCGTATACGCGGACAACACGCTCGGCACGCAGATGAAGGCGACGGGCGAAGTCATGGCGATTGACAACAGCTTTGAGGGTGCGCTGATGAAGGCGGTGCGCGGCTGTGAGATCAAGCTCGACAGCATGATCGCCCCGCGCATCCAGCAGCAGTCGGACGCGGAGATCAAGAAGGGCGTTGCCCGCACGGATGACCAGCGCCTGTTCCACATCTGCGAGGCGCTGCGCCGCGGCATTATGACCATCGAGGAAATCCACGAGATCACCACGATGGACACCTTCTTCCTGCACAAGTTCCAGAACATTGTGGATATGGAGAAGGAGCTGGCCACCGCGAAAGTGATCGACAAGGATCTGTATCTGCGCGCCAAGAAGATGGGCTTCCTCGACAAGACGATCGAGCAGCTGTCCGGCAAGGATATTTCCGGGGTAAAGCGTCTGCCGGTTTACAAGATGGTTGACACCTGCGCCGCCGAGTTCGAGGCGGAAACCCCGTACTACTACTCGACCTACGACGAGGAGACCGAGGTCAAGCCCGCGTCCGGCAAAAAGAAGGTGCTGGTGCTCGGTTCAGGCCCGATCCGCATCGGTCAGGGCATCGAGTTCGACTACTGCTCGGTACACGCAGTATGGGCGCTGCAAAAGCTTGGCTGCGAGACCGTCATTATCAACAACAACCCGGAGACCGTTTCGACCGACTTCGATACGGCTGACCGGCTGTATTTCGAACCGCTGACGCCTGAAGACGTGACCGGTGTTGTCAACGCCGAGAAGCCGGACTTTGCCATCGTGCAGTTCGGCGGCCAGACCGCGATCAACCTCGCCGCGCATATCGAAAAGCTGGGCATCCCGATTCTCGGCACGCCCGCATGGAGCATCGACGCGGCGGAGGACCGCGAGAAGTTCGACGTTATCCTTGAAAAGTGCGGCATTCCGCGTCCGGCAGGCCACACGGTCATGACCGAGGAAGAAGCGGTCAAGGCGGCTGACGAGTTGGGCTATCCGGTGCTTGTTCGTCCGTCTTACGTGCTCGGCGGTCAGGGCATGGAGATCGCGCACAAGGAAGAGGACGTGCGCGAGTTCATGAAGGTCATCACCCGCAACAAGGTGGAAAACCCGGTGCTGGTCGATAAATATATGATGGGCCGCGAGATCGAGGTTGACGCTATCTGCGATGGAGACGATATCCTCATCCCGGGCATCATGGAGCATTTTGAGCGCGCAGGCGTCCACTCGGGCGACTCGATCTCGATTTATCCGTCCATCAACATCGAGCCCAAGCACAAGGAAACCATCATCCGCTATACCGAAGCGCTTGCCAAGAATTTGGCGGTTCTCGGTCTGGTCAATATTCAGTTTGTGCTGTACAACGATCAGATTTATGTCATTGAGGTCAACCCGCGCTCGTCCCGTACCGTGCCGTATATCTCCAAGGTAACGGGCGTGCCGATGGTCGATCTGGCCACCCGCTGCATGTTCGGTGAAAAGCTGCGCGACATGGGCTGCGGTACCGGCCTGCACCCGGAGGGCGATCACTACGCGGTCAAGGTGCCGGTGTTCTCGTTCCAGAAGCTGCGCGACCTCGATACTCAGCTGGGGCCGGAAATGAAATCGACCGGCGAGGTGCTGGGCGTTTCGACCTCGTTCCGCGAAGCACTGCTCAAGGGCCTGATCGGCGCGGGCTTCAAGATGAAGAAGAAGGGCGCGGTGCTGATTTCCGTGCGCGATTCGGACAAGCAGGAAGCCATCCGCATTGGCGAGCGGTTTGAAGCGCTTGGCTTTGATATTTACGCGACGAGCGGCACGGCGAACGTCCTGAACCGTCACATGGTTGCGACCAACGCCATCCGCAACGTGGACGAGCCGTCCCCGAACATCATCGACCTGATTGAGTCCGGCAAGATCGACTACGTTGTGGCGACTTCGGTCAAGGGCCGTCATCCGGAGCTGGGTTCGGTGCACATCCGCCGCACGGCGGTTGAACGCGCCATCCCGTGTCTGACCTCGATCGACACGGCATCCGCGCTGCTGCGCTGCCTGGAGGGCGACATCAAGATCGAAAACTGCGAGATGGTAGACATCAACACAATATAACATTCGTCGATGAAAGCGTGCAGCTTTCATCGAGAAGGGCTGCGCCGCGCGGGAGCGCGGACACAGCCCGGATTGCGCAAAGTTCCGAAAAACGAAACTTTGCTCCATACTGGTATAAAAGCCGAGGCGCATGTCCTCGGCTTTTATGAAAAGAACCGCCTTTTGGCGGTTCTTTTCTGTTCTATGCGCGCATAGCGCGAAAAAGGACGCTGTTAAGCGTCCTTTTTTTGATTTGGGGAGGAAAAACGGCAATCATCCACAGGCCTGTGGATGATTGCCGCATCAGGCAGCTACATTTGAACGGCGGGAAAGTACAAGGCCGAGCAGTAGTCCTACCAGCGCGGGCAGCACCCAGCCAAAGCCTGCTGTGGTCAGCGGCAGTGCCGAGACCGCATCCGTCCAGATCGGGATGACCGCCCCGCTGTGCGTAAGCGCCTCGGTCACGCTCTGCACGCAGGTCAGACCGACCGCCAGCGGATAGACCAACCGGAACGAGGCAAGCTGCGGTACAAAAGAGAGCGCGATCAGCACGATTGCCGCCGGATAGATGGCGTTCAGCACAGGTGTGGACAGGCGAATGATACCCGCAAGGCCAATATTGGACACGACCATGCTGGCCACCGAGAAAAACGCGGCAAAGGCGCGATAGGATACGCGCGGAACCAGACCATGAAAATATTCGCTTACGCAGGAGATCAAGCCGATGCAGGTGTTCAGGCATGCAATCAGGAAGATCGCCGCAAGCAGTATGCGGCCGGGCGTACCGAACAAGGCATAAGCGAGCGAGGAAAGAGTGTCTGCTCCGGATTCGCCGAGGGGGAAAGCACCGCCCGCCAGCGCGCCCGCGTGCGTCAGCATGGCATAAATCACCAGCAGCAGCGCCCCCGCGATCCAGCCTGCGCGGATGGTGCCGCGCACAACCTGTTGATCTTCTTCGATGCCCTTGGCGCGGATATTGAGCGCAATGATCGCGCCAAAGTTGAGCGCCGCAATGGTGTCCATCGTCTGATAGCCGCCCAGAAAGCCCGCCGCGGCAGGCAGGGAAGCATAAGTCGGCTGCACGGCGCCGTAGTGCGCTGCAACCGGCGTAATCAGGCAGCCCGCAAACAGGACGACAATCAGCACAATCAGCGTCGGGCACAGGATCTTGCCCAAGCGGTCGGTCAGCTTATCCGGCCGCAGCGCGACAACAAATGCAACTGCGAAAAACAGCACGGAATAGATCGCCTGCTTTGCCGTGCCGCCGCCGATGATCGGCGCGAACATCTCAAACGAGGTGCTGGCCGTGCGCGGGATGGCAAGGCACGGGCCGATTGACAGGTAAATGAGCAGCGTGAACACCGCGGCAAAGCGCGAATGCACCCGTCCGGCGAGGGCGGACAGGCCGCCCGACCGCGCCACTGCAATCACGCCCAGCACGGGCAGGCCGATGGCGCTCATGGCGAAGCCGGCAAACGCGGGCCAGGTGGCCGTGCCTGCCTGCGCGCCGAGGAACGGCGGGAAGATCAAATTGCCCGCCCCGAAAAACATGGAAAACAGCGTAAACCCGACCAGAAGCAGGTTTTTGCCGTGCAGCTTTTGCATAAAAAGTCCTCCCTATTACAATATATTTGCGGGTTAAGGCACGGCAGCCAGCCGTGTCTTTTTTCGTATTGTTGCCTAAGCTGTTAGAATGAGAGAGTCTTGGCCTGATGTATTCCTCCCAGGACCATTGCGTCCGAGCATAAGTCCGTCAGCCAGTCTCTCATTCGCAGCGTTCTTTTGCTATGCCCGTTGCGGCTGTTATCTGTGTCCTTGTCCTTGTA